>Ga0208492_1001767_pt1 | contig 12221 bp, 11 predicted proteins | sample Subbioar_CSW14AB_FD_184820 | JGI IMG/M metagenome (GOLD analysis project Ga0208492, IMG submission 184820) | Serpentinite rock and fluid subsurface biosphere microbial communities from McLaughlin Reserve, California, USA - CR12Mar_CSW14AB (SPAdes) | ecosystem: Environmental > Terrestrial > Deep... | reverse complement strand
GGCAGCGGATCGCGGAATTCGCTCATGGCACCCACGATAGGCGCGCCGCGCCGCCGGGCGACAGGGCCTGACCGGATCGGGTTTCCGCTGGTAGGGTGGGAAAGGCTCTCCGAGCGGGAGCCGAACAATTCCATACGTGAAGTAGGAGCAGGCTGGCAGGAAGCTGGTCCCCTGAAGTGGTCTCCCAGGCCCGGATCCCGGATCCGTCTCTGGTGGATTTCTCCTGGTGGCCAGCGCAGGCGAGCGTGAACGATGCGCCTTGAGCCCATATCTGCCTGTTCCCTGCTCCTGACGTAGCTGCGCGGCGCTCTGCCGCGCACAGACTGAAGGAGACAGACCTCTTGGAAGGTCCTGAAATCACCGCCGCCGAGGCCGTTCTCGACAACGGCCGCTTCGGCACCCGTACGATCCGCTTCGAGACCGGTCGTCTCGCGCAGCAGGCGCAGGGCGCCGTCGCCGCATACCTCGACGAGGAGACGATGCTCCTCTCGGCCACGAGCGCGAGCAAGCACCCGCGCGAGGGCTTCGACTTCTTCCCGCTGACCGTCGACGTCGAGGAGCGCTCGTACGCCGCCGGCAAGATCCCGGGCTCGTTCTTCCGCCGCGAGGGTCGCCCCTCGACGGAGGCCATCCTGGTCTGCCGTCTGATCGACCGGCCGCTGCGCCCGTCGTTCGTCGACGGCCTGCGCAACGAGATCCAGATCGTCGTCACGGTCCTCTCGATCGCGCCCGGCGAGTTCTACGACGCGCTCGCGATCAACGCCGCGTCGGCGTCGACCCAGATCTCGGGTCTGCCGTTCTCGGGCCCCATCGCGGGTGTGCGCCTGGCGCTCATCCCCGGCCAGGGCGAGAACGCCGACCAGTGGGTCGCGTTCCCGAACGCCGAGCTGCTCGAGTCGGCCGTCTTCGACCTCGTGGTCGCGGGACGCGTCGTCACGAAGGAGGACGGCTCCGAGGACGTCGCGATCATGATGGTCGAGGCCGAGGCCACGGAGCACAGCTGGAACCTGATCAAGTCGGGCGCCACGAAGCCGAGCGAGGAGATCGTGGCCCAGGGCCTCGAGGCCTCGAAGCCCTTCATCAAGCAGCTCGTCGCCGCCCAGGCGGAGATGGCCGCGAAGTCGTCGAAGGAGCCGCTGGAGTTCCCGGTCTTCCCCGCCTACAGCGAGGAGACGTTCGCGTTCGTGAACGAGCGCGCCTACGACGAGCTGGCGAAGGTCTACCAGATCGCCGACAAGCAGACGCGTCAGGCCGCCGACGACGAGGTCAAGGACCGCGTCAAGGCCGAGCTGATCGAGAAGGTCGAGGCCGGCGAGCTGCCCGCCGCGGCCCCGCTCGAGTTCGCCGCCGCCTACAAGTCGGTCACCAAGAAGATCGTGCGCGGCCGCATCCTGACCGAGGGCGTCCGCATCGACGGCCGCGGTCTGGCCGACATCCGCCCGCTCGACGCCGAGGTGCAGGTCATCCCGCGCGTCCACGGCTCGGCGATCTTCCAGCGCGGCGAGACCCAGATCCTGGGCGTCACCACGCTGAACATGCTCAAGATGGAGCAGCAGATCGACTCGCTGTCGCCCACGACGAGCAAGCGGTACATGCACCACTACAACTTCCCGCCCTACTCGACCGGTGAGACCGGCCGCGTGGGCAGCCCGAAGCGTCGCGAGATCGGGCACGGCTTCCTGGCCGAGCGCGCGCTCGTGCCGGTGCTGCCGAGCCGCGAGGAGTTCCCCTACGCGATCCGCCAGGTCTCGGAGGCGCTGGGCTCGAACGGCTCGACGTCGATGGGCTCGGTCTGCGCCTCGACCCTGTCGCTGCTGAACGCCGGTGTGCCGCTGCGCGCCTCGGTCGCCGGTATCGCCATGGGCCTGGTCTCGGACGAGGTCGACGGCCAGACGCGCTACGCCGCGCTGACCGACATCCTCGGCGCCGAGGACGCCCTGGGCGACATGGACTTCAAGGTCGCGGGCACGCGCGAGTTCGTCACGGCGATCCAGCTCGACACCAAGCTCGACGGCATCCCCTCGGAGGTGCTGGCCGGCGCGCTGACGCAGGCGAAGGACGCGCGTCTGCGCATCCTTGAGGTGCTCGACGCCGCGATCGACGCCCCGGACGAGATGGCGCCGACGGCTCCGCGCGTGATCAGCGTGCAGATCCCCGTCGACAAGATCGGCGAGCTGATCGGCCCCAAGGGCAAGACGATCAACGCGATCCAGGACGAGACCGGCGCGCAGATCTCGATCGAGGAGGATGGCACCGTCTACATCGGCGCGACCGACGGCCCCTCGGCCGAGGCCGCCCGTGCCCAGGTGAACGCGATCGCCAACCCCACCAACCCGGAGGTCGGCGAGCAGTTCCTCGGCACGGTCGTGAAGATCATCCCGTCGGGCGCGTTCATCTCGCTGCTGCCCGGCAAGGACGGTCGCATGCACGTGACGCAGATCCGCAAGCTGAACGGTGGCAAGCGCGTCGAGAACATCGAGGACGTCGTGTCCGTGGGTCAGAAGATCCTCGTGCGCATCGCCGAGATCGATGACCGCGGCAAGATGGCCCTCGAGCCCGTCATCGACGAGAACGAGGCGCAGGCCGAGCAGACCGAGGCTCCTGCCGAGGCCTGATCCGTCCGAGTCCGCGAACGCCCCGCTCATCCTCCGGATGGGCGGGGCGTTCCGCGTGGGGGACGTCCACCTGGCGCGATCCCACAAGCGCGTGACGAAAGCGTTATCGGCGCGGCGAGCGCGGGCGTCCGGGGCCTGGAATACGCTCGAAGCACACGCCGATCGCTGGCGTGACACGGGCGCACCTCCCCGGTCGCCCGTGAGGGGGTGGGGGCATGGACGAGGCACAGGCCGGCAGGGCCCGATCCGGTGACGGGTCGACTCCGCAGACGCCGCTCGCGGCCGCCCTCGAGCGCCCGGGAGTCGCCTCCGAGCACCCCTCGGCGCCGATCCCGGTGCAGGGCCCCGCGCTGGGCTCCTTCCTCCGCGAGACGCTCGGCGATACGGGCCTCGAGGTCTTCCCGCTCATGCTCGGCGGCGCCGAGTTCGGCTGGACCATCGACCAGGAGCGCGCGCACGCGCTCCTCGACCACTTCGTCGCGGCGGGCGGCAACGCGGTGCACACCGCCGACAGCTACGCGGCCGGACGCAGCGAGCACATCATCGGGCGCTGGATGGCCACGCGCCGCGTGCGCGACGACATCGTGCTGGCCGTGCGCGTCGGCGACCACCCCGACAACCCCGGACTGGGGTCGGTCAACCTGGTGCGCGCCGTGGAGGCGTCGCTGACGCGTCTCGGCACCGACCGGATCGACGTGCTGTACCTCGACGCGTCGGCCGAGCGGGTGCGGTCCATCGAGGACACGCTGGCGACCGCCGAGTGGCTGATCGAGGCCGGCAAGGTGCGGCACGTCGGCGCGTACGCGTTCACGGCCGAGCACCTCGTGGAGGCGCGCATCCTGGCGTCCGCGGGCTACCCGCGCCTCGAGGCGCTCGACGTGCCCTACAACCTCATGAGGCGCCGCGAGTTCGAGGGCGACATCCGGCTCGTGGCCGGAGCGCAGGGCCTGGCCGTGACGCCGTCCCACGCGCTCGAGCACGGGTTCCTTTCCGGCCGGCACCGCAGCCGCCGCGACATCACGACCCTGGCCCGCGGGCACCAGCTGGCCGAGTCCCTGAACCGCCGGGGCACGCGCGTGCTGAAGGCGCTCGACGCGATCTCGGCCGAGCTCGGGGTGCCGCATGCAGCGATCGCGATGGCCTGGCTGCTGGCCCAGCGCGGCGTGGTCGCGCCCATCGTGAACGCATACTCGCCGACGCACATCGACGAGCTCGTGCAGGGCGTCGGCGTGCGCCTCACCCGCGGCCACCTCTCCGACCTGACGAAGGCCGCCGAGTAGACCGGGCGTCCCGCTGTGTGACGCTTCCGTGACCGTCCTCGGCGCGCGTCGGACGCGTCACGTAGTGTGGGGGAGGACCCCGCTTCGACGCCCCGCGTCATCCTGCGCGGTCCGATCAACGACAGACGACGGATACGCGAGCAGGACGAAGGACGGGGTGAGGCCGCGGTGGCGCACTACATCTACCTCGTCCGGCATGGCGAGCAGCAGGATGCCGAGCACGGCATGGAGGACGGCCCGCTGTCGCCCCGCGGCCGGCGCCAGGCCGAGCTGATCGCGGACCGGCTCTCGGGCATCCCCTTCGACGCCGTGTGGCACTCGCCGCTCGTCCGCGCGACCGACACGGCCCGGATCATCGCGGAGCGCATGCCCGCCGTCGAGCCGCAGCCCCACGCGCTCCTGTTCGACTGCGTGCCCAGCGGCATGACCGAGGAGACGCCGGCCGTGTTCGAGCCGTTCTTCGGCGGCGTGACCGAGGCGCAGCTCGAGGCGGGCAAGGCGCAGATGGCCGACGCGGTCGGGGAGTTCCTGGTGCGCAAGCAGGGCGACGTCCACGAGCTGCTCATCACGCACAACTTCGTGATCTCGTGGTTCGTGCGCGAGGTCCTCGAGGCGCCCGAGTGGCGCTGGATGACCCTCAACCAGGCCAACTGCGGCCTCACGGTCATCGGCCAGCGCCAGGGCCGCCCCTGGACCCTCCTCACGCACAACGACCAGGCGCACCTCCCGGTCGAGCTCCGCACGGGCCTCCCCGAGCCCTTCCCGTTCTGATCCGGCGCGAGTCGTCGGACCGCCGGGCCGCTCGTCGGATCCGCGGGGCTGGTGTCGCCTCGTGAGCCTCAGGCGTGCACATCCGCCCCACTAACCCGACGAACGGACCATGCGATCCGACGACTGGGTGGCCCATCCGACGACCGGGCGCGTCACCGGCGACGCGCGAGCACGAAGCCCTGCGGATGCCGCCCGTGGCCGCTCGGCGCGCGCCTGACGGTCTCGACGATGTCGAACCCGGCGTGCTCGAACACCTCGGCCATCCGCGCGGGTTCGTGCAGGACGGCGTGCAGGGTCACGTCCTGGCCGTACGCGCCGGGCGATGTCCGCTCGCCCGTGCCGGCCTGGAATGCGAGCAGCACCGCCCCGCCGGGCGCCGTCACACGGGCGAACTCCGCGGCGATCGCCGGGATCCCGGCGTCCGGCGTGTGGATGACGGCGTACCAGCACAGGATGCCGCGCACCGCGCCATCGGCGACCGGCAAAGCGCGCAGATCCGCGACGGCGAGCGGGACATCCGGATGCGACAGCTTGGCGTGCGCGAGCATCTCAGGCGACAGGTCGACACCGGTGAGCGTTGAGACGCCGCGCCCAGCGAGGTAGCCGAGCATCCGGCCCGTCCCGCAGCCCGCGTCGAGGACCGGCGCGTCACCCGGCGGCAACGACGCCACGAAGCGGCCGATCAGCGCGAGGTCCGCGTCTGACTCCGCGCGCGTGTCGGGCAGCGCCGCGGCGTAGGCGTCGGCGACCGCAGCGTAGAGCCCGCGCGTGCGGGCCGTGTCGTCATGGCTCACACCGACTGTCGCCCTGCTTCGCACCGGGATCCCACGTTCTCAGGGCGCATCGGACGGATCCGGCCCTGAGCAGCCGGGATCCCCTGAACTGGCGACGTGGCGTCACGCCAGCGGCTTGCCGTACCAGCGCGTGGCGTTGGGGTTGTCGTTGTAGGGGTCGATCGCGGTGAAGCCGGTGCGGGCGTAGAGCGCGGCGGCGGCCTCCAGCGTGTGATGGGTGTCGAGCACGAGCTCCCGCGCGTCCCAGGCGCGGGCGCGGCGCTCGAGCTCCTCGAGCAGCAGGCGACCGGCGCCCAGGCCGCGCGCGGCCGGGCGCATGAAGACATGCTTGATCTCGAAGCGCGCGCCGTGCGGGCCGTCGGCGATGCGGCGGATCGCGCCGCACCCGATCAGGCCGCGCTCGTCGTGCTCGACGAGGAGCAGGACGCCGTCCGGCGGCGTGAACGCGTCGGCGGCGGGGAACGTCGGGCGGTACTCGCCGGGGAAGCCGGCCGCGCGCTCCGCGAAGTACTCGACGATCAGCTCGTGGGCATCCGGATCGGCGGGGGAGGCGGCGCGGAATTCCATCACGATCCGAGCCTATGCGTCACGGCGCGGCCCCGGACGCGGCGGTATACGGGCCAATAGGATGGAGCGCATGACGACACGGATCGCCCTCGTCGGCGGCACCGGCAAGCTCGGGAGCATCATCCACGAGGTCATCGGCGAGCTCGACGGCTTCGAGGTCGTCTCGGTGCTCGGCTCGGGCAGCGACCTGGCCGAGCTCGACGGTGCGGACCTCGTGGTCGACGCGTCCACTCCGGCGGTCAGCATCGACGTCGTCCGCGCCGCGATCGAGCGCGGCCTGAACGTGCTGGTCGGCACGAGCGGCTGGTCGGCCGAGCGCATCGCGCTCGTGCGCCCCCTCGTGGACGCCGCCGGCACGGGCGCGGTGTTCATCCCGAACTTCTCGCTGGGCTCCGTGATCGGCAGCGCGATCGCCGCGGCCTCGGCGCGGTTCTTCCCGTTCGCCGAGATCGTCGAGGCGCACCGCGACACCAAGGTCGACTCGCCGAGCGGCACGGCCGTGCGCACGGCCGAGCTGATCACGGCGGCCCGTCGCGCGCCGGTGGAGGCGCCGCACGTGGATCAGCGCGCCCGTGGCCAGCAGGTCGCCAGCGTGCCCGTGCACTCGCTCCGCCGCCCCGGCGTGATCGCGCGGCAGGAGACGATCCTGTCCGGCCCGGGCGAGGCCCTGTCGATCGTGCACGACACGACGGATCCCGCCGCCGCGTACGCGCCGGGCATCCGGATCGCGCTCGAGCACGCGGCCGACGTGCGCGGCGTCGTGATCGGTCTGGAGAGCTTCATCGACATCGGCTTCGGCGCGCCCCGCACGCTCGACGGCAAGCCCGTCGACGCGGGCACGGCGCCCGGCCAGGTCGCGCAGGCGACCAGCGCGTGAGCGTCCGCATCGGCGTGGCCGTGATGGCCGCGCTTCTGGCGCTCTACATCGTGCTCATCGGATGGCGGGCCGTGCAGCTCGTGCAGACCGGGGAGCCCGTGGGCATCGCGATGGGCGTCGCGCTCATCGCCCTGCCGCTGATCGCGATCTGGGCCCTGGGGCGCGAGCTCTGGTTCGGCGTGCGCGCTGAGCAGCTGGCTCGTCGCCTGGAGGCCGAGGGCGGCCTTCCCGACGACGTGGTCGCCACGACCCCGAGCGGCCGCATCTCGCGCGCGGACGGCGACGCGCTGTTCCCGCGCTACCGCGCCGAGGTCGAGGCGGCGCCCGACGACTGGCGCGCGTGGTTCCGCCTCAGCCTGGCCTACGACGCCGCGGGCGACCGTCGCCGGGCGCGCGGCGCCGCGCGCGAGGCCATCCGGCGCGAGGCGGCGACGCGCTGAGCCGCTAGGCCGGGATCGCCGCGGCGATCGCGTCCTCGACGGTCGGATGCCGGAACGCGAACCCGGATGTCCGCAGCGCGTCGGGGACGACGTGCGCGTCGGCCAGGAGCAGTCCCTCGGCGGCATCCGCCCCGAGCGCCGCGCGCAGGGCGAGCGCGGGAGCGGGCACGACGAACGGCCGGTTCATCCGGACCGCCAGCGCGAAGCCCAGGTCGTTCGCCGTCGCGCGTGTCGGGCCGGCGAGATTCACCGGCCCGGTGAGCCCGGCGTCGATCACGTGCCGGATGGCCGCGATCTCGTCGTCGAGCGAGATCCACGGCCAGGCCTGCGTGCCGGGGCCGATCGGGCCGGACACGCCCGCGCGCGTGAGCGCGATCAGCGGCTTCAGCACGCCCTCGGCGTGCACCACGGGGGCGGTGCGCAGCAGCGCGACCCGGTCGCCGGCGATGCGCGCGGCGTTCTCCCACTCGACGCAGAGGGCGGCGAGGAACGTGTCGCCGGCGGGCGCATCCTCCGTGAGCACCCGTCCCGGCGCGGAGCCGTAGTACCCGACGCCGCTGGCCGCCACGAGCAGCGGGCGCTCACGGGCGGGCAGCGCCTCGATCGCCCGGGCGAGCGCGCGCGTCGGCGTGAGCCGCGACCACACCAGTTCGCTGCGGTAGCGGCGCGTCCACGGCAGCCGGCCGATGCTCGCGCCGTTGAGCCCCACGACCGCGTCGGCGCCGGCGAGGACCGCGGGGTCGAGCGGATGGCCGTCCAGCCAGCGCACCTCGTCCGGGCCCGCGGGATCCCGGCGCACGAGCCGCGTGACTCGCGCGCCGTCGTGCTCCAGAGACGAGACGAGGGCGCGCCCGATCAGACCGGACGCGCCCCCGACGACGACGTGCATCAGGCCAGCGTCTGCGTTTCGACTCGTCGCTGCGCTCCTCGCTCAACGACCGGAAGCGGCTTGCTACGCAAGCGTCGCCTCCAGGGTGATGTCGACGCCCGCGAGCGCCTGCGAGACCGGGCAGCCCGACTTGGCGCCCTCCGCGATCTCCTGGAACTTGGCGGCGTCGAGGCCGGGGACGACCGCGTTGACGTTGAGGTGGCTGCCGGTGATGCCGGTGCCCGGTTTGAACGTGACCGAGGCGGTCGTGTCGAGCTTCTCGGGCGGGGTGCCGTTCTGCGCCAGAGCGTGCGACAGCGCCATGCTGAAGCAGGAGGCGTGCGCGGCGGCGATGAGCTCCTCGGGCGTGGTGGTCGAGTCCGAGCCCTCGGAACGCGCCTTCCAGTTCACGGGGAACGATCCGATCCCGGATCCGAACGAGACGGTCCCGGATCCCTCCATCAGGCTTCCGGTCCAGGCGGTGGTGGCTTCGCTCGTGACGGTCATGACGTCCTCCGAATCGGTGCGGTTGCGGTCGCGGCCAGCCTATCGACGCCCCGCGCCGACGTCACGGGTCATGCGGCCCGGGAGCGTCCGATCAGGCCGGCCCGCTGCAGCAGCAGGTAGATCTGGCAGCCGAGGCAGAAGCCGAACGCCGCGTTCAGGAACGCGGCGATCAGCGCAGCTGCGGCCGCGATCACGAGCGCCCACGGCACGCCGGCGGCGTGCAGGATGAGTCCCGCGCCCGTGACGAACAGGCCCACGCCCTGCGCGAACCGCGGCGGGCGGGGGTCCTCGAGCTCGGCGGGCGGCGCTAGGCGCGGCCGCACGAGGTGGCGGAACACGACGCCCCACGGCGCGGTGCGGGGCGAGACGACGGCCCACAGGAACAGGGCGGCGATGACGACCAGCAGGATGAACGCGGGATCGGCGAGGTGCCGCCACGGCGCGAGACCGGGATGGAACGCCGCGCCGGTGAGCGGCTGGTACGCGAACCAGCCGAAGCTGACGGGTTCGCTGACCCGCGGCGACGTGCCCACCAGCGCGAGGTACGTCGCGACCGCGAGCAGCACGGTCGTGATGGCGGCCGCGAAGCGCGGTCCGCGCGGGTCGATTCCGGCGGGTGACTCAGACACGGGCGTCCTCCTCGAGGCGGTCGAGCTCGGCGATCACGTCGTCGCGGCGCGGGGCGCCGCCGATGCGGCCGCGGACCGCGCCGCGTCCGTCGACGATCAGGGTGGTGGGGGTCTGCAGCACGCCGTAGTGGCGGGCGACGTGCGGGCGCTGCGTGAGGTCGACGTCCACGTGCGTCACGCCGGGGCGCTCGTCCGCGACGGCGCCCAGCAGCCGGCGCGCAGCCGGGCAGCGCGTGCAGTACTCGGTGCTGAACTGCAGCAGCGTCGCGGTCTCGCCGAACGCGACGTCGGCCGGATCCAGCCCCAGGGAGTGCGCGGACACGTGCGCGATGTCGTGCGCGCGGTGCCGCACGCGTCCCTCGCGGCGGCGGAGCAGCACGCCGATCGCCGTCGCGACTGCCAGCACGGCCGCGAGCACGGCGAAGGCGGCGATCGGGTCCACGCGGGAAGGCTAACGCGGACCGGCACGGGCGCGTCCCGCCGGCGACGCACACGGTAACAGGACGGGGCCGGACCGCCGTCAGGCGATCCGGCCCCGCGTTCTGGGTGCGTCAGCCCGCGACGGTCGCGGCGGCGATGTCGGGGTTGTCGCTGAACAGGCCGTCGATGCCGGCGTCGAGGAACGCCCGGATCTCGCCGGCCAGGTCACCGGCCGCGTTCGGGTCGCTGCTCGAGCGGAAGTCCGCCGCGAGGAAGCGGTTCTCGACGCGGAACGTCCACGCGTGGACGTCGAGGCCCGCCGCGTGGGCGTCGTCGACGACCGGGCTCGGCGCCGACAGCGTGCCGTCGGCGTTGCGCGGGATGATCACGTTCTTCTCCGCGCCGATCCCGTCGGCGTACGTCGCGATCTCGGCCAGACCCTCGGGCGTCACGAGGTCGGCGTAGGTGCGCGGGTCGCCCGCGGCGGCCAGGTCGTACGGCGCGCCCGAGCTGCTGATGAGCTGCGCGAGCGTGACGTCGGTCTGCTCGTTCAGGTCCCGCAGGTTGCCGGTCTCGAAGCTCTGCAGGATGACCGGGGCCTTGGCGTCATCCAGCTCGTTGCGCTGCAGCTGGGCCACGAGCGGCTCCTCGAGCGACAGGCCGATCGAGTCGAAATACGTCGGGTGCTTCGTCTCGGGGTAGACGCCGACCGGGCGGCCGTCGCAGGTCAGCGAGTGGCGCGCCAGGTCCATGACCTCGTCCAGGGTCGGAATGAGGTACAGGCCGTCGAACGCGGCGCTCTGCGGGCGCACGTCGGGCAGGCGCTCCTCGGCGCGGAGCGTGCGCAGCTCGGCGAGCGTGAAGTCCTCCGTGAACCAGCCCGTCACCGCGACGCCGTCGATCGTCTTCGTGGTGCGTCGGTCGGCGAACTCGGGTCGGCTGGCGACATCCGTCGTCCCGCCGATCTCGTTCTCGTGGCGGGCGACGAGCACGCCGTCCTTCGTCGCGACGACGTCCGGCTCGATGAATTCGGCGCACTGCGTGATGGCCGTCTCGTACGCCGCGAGCGTGTGCTCGGGGCGGTAGCCGCTGGCGCCGCGGTGGGCCACGACGGTCACGGCGTCGGCCTTCGAGACCGTGCGCTCGAGGTCGACGATCGCGAACTCCGTGTCATCCGGCGTGCCCGTGCTGCGCGCGTCGTTGCCGGGATAGTTGTTGTCGTTGCCGATCAGCAGCGTTCCGTCCTGGAGCTGCAGCACGGTCTCGAACGACTGCACGGGCAGCGAGTAGGTGTCGCCGAGGCCGTAGCCCTCGCCCGCGTCGATGCCGTGCGGGTTGTCGATCCGGAGCGCGTCGAGCACGAGGGTCTTGCGGAGGTTGCCCTCGGCGTCGGTGCGCTTCAGGTCGACGCGGTAGACGCGCTTGATGACGGACTGCGCGCCCTCGAAGTCGTCGCGCTCGATGAGCAGCAGCTCGCCGTTCGGGGTCGCGAACGCGTCGCCGATCACGTCCGTGGCCTGGTCGGCCTGGTACGACCACGTGCGGCCGGTGTACGCGCCGGTGCGGGTGTCGAACTGGTGGATCACGCGGCGGCGCTGGTCCTCGTCGGCGAGGTAGGCGCCCTCGAGCACGGGGTAGAGGTAGCGGCCGTCCTGCGAGCCGGCCATGGCTTCGAAGCCGCGGCTCGCGGCGACCGTGGGCTGCTCGCCCGGCGCGAGGTAGGGGCTCTGCGGCGACGCGGCGCCCTCGAGCGGGAACGGCTTCTCGAGCAGCGTGCCGTCGGCGTCGAAGTGCAGCAGGAACGGGCCGAACTCCTCGCCGACCCAGAACGTGCCGTCCTTGGCCCGCACGACCGACTCGATGTCGAAGTCGGCGCCGGTCAGCAGGCGCTCGTCGGTGTCCTCGTTCACGATCGGGAAGTCGAGCACGTCGTTGCGGTCGTTGTACTCGATGAACGACTCGATCTCGATCTCGCCCGCGCCGCCCTCGGCCGTCTGCCAGGCCGGGCGCACCAGGTAGTTGCGCAGCAGGAAGTCGGCCGAGTTGCCCGTCGAGCCGAATCCGTTGTCGGGCTGCGCCCAGAACGTCCCGTCGCCGTTGTCCACCATGGCCGAGAAGCCCGGGATGACCTGGCCGTCGAACGGGCCGCTGCGCCCGTTGTTCGGCGTCACCGCGGCACCCGAGTCGGGGCCCGGGGCGAGGAAGTCGGCCGACAGGGTCGCGCGGGCGACCAGCGTCGGGACGGTCGTCGCAGCGGCGTGCGCCGGCGGGGTGCCGCCCGATGCGGCGGGCGCGGTCTGCGCGACGGCGGGCGCCGGCACGAGGGCCGCGATGAGGGCGGTGGCTGTCAGTGCGGAGAGCGCGGCGGGCGTTGCGAGCCGGCGACGCGAGGGGAGGGATGTCACGTCGCCCAGCGTGGTCACGCCGGGCGACGCGCCGTCGACCGGCGGGGG
>Ga0208492_1001766_pt1 | contig 12226 bp, 9 predicted proteins | sample Subbioar_CSW14AB_FD_184820 | JGI IMG/M metagenome (GOLD analysis project Ga0208492, IMG submission 184820) | Serpentinite rock and fluid subsurface biosphere microbial communities from McLaughlin Reserve, California, USA - CR12Mar_CSW14AB (SPAdes) | ecosystem: Environmental > Terrestrial > Deep... | reverse complement strand
TCTGCTCGCCGTTGACGGGCGTGAGGGCCGAGTTCACCTCAACCCCGGCCCGGAACGGGTCGCGGCGTTTCGCAAGCTCAATCGTGAATATCACGACATCAAGTCGCGCCTCATCGAAAACCGCGATTTGCAACCGATCAATCCCGAAGGGGTCCGCTGTGAACTCCTGGCCAACGTCAACTCCGCGGCCGACGCCCGCATGGCCTGCCAGGTAGGGGCCGACGGTGTCGGCCTTTACCGCACCGAATACCTGTTCCTTAATCTGGGCCATTTGCCCGACGAGGAAGAGCAGTACCAGACCTACCGCGAAGTGGTCGAGTCGTCGCCCAACAAGCGCGTGACGATCCGCACGATCGATGTAGGCGGCGACAAGCAACTCCCCCTCTTGTCGGTGCCGGGCGAGGCCAATCCCTTCATGGGTTTTCGCAGCATACGCATGGTGAAGCAGCATCCCGAGTTTTTCCGCACGCAGATCCGCGCGATTTTGCGCGCCGCGGCCCACGGCGATGTCTCGCTTTTGTTTCCGATGATCAGCAGGGTGGAAGAGGTCATTTATCTGCGCCGATTCCTCGACGACACGATCGGCAAGCTTTCCAACGACGGCTTGGCCTTTCAGGCCGACATCCCGGTCGGAATCATGATCGAGGTGCCCTCGGTCGCCTTGGGTCTCTCCAAATTCCTCGATCTCGTCGATTTCGTTTCGATCGGATCCAACGACCTGATCCAGTACATGATGGCCGCCGACCGCGACAATCCTCGCGTCGCGCACCTGTGCGAACCGTTCAACCCCACCGTCTACGCCCTGATTTCTCGCATTCTCGACGAATGCGCCAAGCATACCAAGCGCGTGACGATCTGCGGGGAGATGGCCGGCCTGCCGCGCTGCTTTTTGCCCCTTTTCGGATACGGAATGCGTAGCTTCAGCATGAGCCCGGCCCTCCTGCCGACGATCAAGGAAACCTTGAGGAGGCTGCCTTTGAGGCGCGCGCAAGCGATCGGCAGAAAGGTGAAAAGGCTCATTTCCGTAAAAGCGACCCGCAACTATTTGAGCCGACAGGCGCTCGAGATCTGGCCCGAAGTCAAAATGGTCGATGTGCGCCGCTAAGAGCGCCACCGGCGGTGCGGGCGCGGGCAGTTACCCCTCTTTTTTTTTCGCTTCCTTTTCGGCGACCGAGGCCACATAAGCCTTGAACGCGCCAATGTTGTAGGAAACGAACAAGAAGGCGTGATGCAGCGCCAAGTACTCAGGCGACTCGACATCGTCTTGATATTCCTTGCGCAAGGCGTGCAATTGGGCTAGGAGAGGCTCGGGTTCCAACATTGTTTTAATTTCCTACCTTGTCTATGTGAAATTTTTCTCTGATCTCTTTGGCCTGTACTTTATCTCTAGTCTGTCTGTTCGCGGAAATCAAACAGGTCGTCTTTGGAAAACTTGCCAAGTGGCATTTCAGGGAGCGTTTTCTTTTGTGTTCCTTGAGCGGAGGCTCTTTTGGCGTTTGGCGAGGGATTGCTGGCAAGGGGGGTGTTGGCAAGGCGAATGTTGGGGGCGGTGCGCAATTCGCGTGGGCGGGCGAGTTTTGCACTCCAGGCGATGCGCAAGCTTGCCGTGCCGGGCTCGCAGGTCCAGAGGCGTGGGACGCGATCGGTCAAAGTCGAACCGCTGGCTGGGGAAGCCTTCAAGGCGCGCACCGCCTTGCGCGCCAGTTGGATCTTGTTGCAACTGCGGCTTAAGTGCAGTTGCACAACGCCCTTGAGCGGGCGCGACTGGGACAACTCGCGAATGCGCGCAAGACATTGGCCCGCTTGCGTATTGGAAAGATGGCCGCCATCGCCCAGATTTCGTTGAATCAAAAACCAGGGACGGCCGCTTCGTAGCTGCATCGTTTCGTCATGATTGAATTCGAGGCCAAGCAGGTCGCAGTTGGCGGCAAAGCGGGCGATCGCTTCGTCCCACACTCCCAGGTCGGTCATATATCCCAGGCGCAATCCGGGCTCGAAAAGCCCATGGTCCAGTTCGAAGACAAACGCCTGATTGATCATGTCGCCGTGGGGAATCGGGTGCGAGAGCGCCTCCCAACCGGGGAACAGGCGATTGACCTGGCCGATTTTGAGCGGAACGAGTTTCTTGCGTAGGTAGGTGGTCAGGCCTGCCCTGGCGGCGAGGTCGCCAAAATGGCTTTCGTGGGCAAACACAGGCAAATCGCGAAAAAGGATGTCGCGCACCAATCCGACATGACAATGATCGGCATGAATATGACTGACGATGAGGCCGGAGACCTCGTTGGGATCGATCCGGTGGCGCCTCAGAGCGCTGTGAAGCCTGCTTGGGGCAATTCCCCCGTCCACGAGCAGAGCGCGGCCTTGCCAGCGTAAAACCGAGGCATTGCCCGTGCTTCCCGATTCGAGAATGATCCATTCCATTCGAAAGTTTGCTTTGGTGTTCTTTTGTGGGCTTTTCTGTTCTTTTGTTTGCTTTTCCATGGGCGCACTGGGTGGATTATCGAGGATTCGCCTTAAAATGGAACATGGGCACCGAGATTGTGCCTGCCCGCCTTTGCGAATGGAGTCTCCTTTTATGTCGAATTCCCGCACCATCCTCGTTGTGGATGACGATGTCGATTTGAGCGATGGATTGCGCCTGGTATTGAGCCGAGAAGGTTATCGCGTTTTGCAGGCACGCGACGGCCGCCAGGCCAAGGATGTCGTCGACCGCGAACGGCCCGATCTGGTGATCATCGACATGATGATGCCCAAGATGGGGGGATATCCCGTTTTGGAACATTACAAGGAACGCAACGACGCACCTCCGTTCATCATGATCACCGCCAATGAAGGAGCCCGGCACAAGGCTTACGCCGAATACCTGGGCGTGGTTGACTATATCCGCAAACCGTTCGCGATGGACCGCTTGCTCGAAACGGTTCACAAAGTCCTCCCTCCCGCCACCGGCGATGCCGCGCCCCCCAATTTGCCGAACTAATTGTTTCGCCGAACGGATCCGCACGACGAGGTTTACGCGGAAAATCCACGGCAGCATCTCGAGATAACCACGTGGGCCCCCGCTTGGCTGTGATGGACGAGCACCGCAGCGCCTTGCCGCGGATGTTCGGCCGATGGAGTCGGCACCGGCGAAGGGACCGACCCATGGCAGGACTTGGCCCACCCCAGGCTGGATGGCCCGCCGTCAAAATCGTTAGAGTTTTCCTCAACAGAGCGGCAACTTTGCTGGCAAGCCCTTGGCTTGGGCGAAGAAAGGCCCGCATGGGTCATACTACCTCTGGATCCATTCGGGGGTGGGCATGGCGCTTTCCAGTCTGTTGCAACTCTTGGCACTTTTGGGAGGCCAGACCCTCCCACCGTCCTTGTTTGAGCTTCCCAAGCCCAAACCCGATGCGGTTCAGAAAGAGTTGCAAGCCGCCGAACTGGAAATCTCGCGCGGCCATCCATCCAAGAAACTGACCCTGAGCGAATGCCTCGCCCTCGGCGAAGCGAACCAGCCGCGCATTTTGGCGGCCTGCGCCAGCTTGCGGGCCGCGCAAGCCGCTTCGGCAGGTTTGCATTCGTTGCGCGGAATTGCCAGATTGGCTCCCGACCTGGCGGCCAGAAAGCAGCAGTCCGCTCACGGTCTGGAAATCGCCCAGGCGATGCTCACTCAGGAAATCGAAGACACCAAGTATGCCATTCGCCGCGCCTATTTCACGGCGATCTACGCGGGCATTCAGGGAGATCGTTTAAAAAAGCTCGCCACCGCGATGGACCGGACCAGCCGGGAAATCAACAAGGACCTCGCCCGGGCCGCGGTGCTTGAGTTATCGGGGGTCAACACCCGCGTGCGGTTGGCCCTGGCCGAGACGGGCAATCAACTCGCCGTGGCCGAAATTGGGCGACTGAAGGCGCGCCTGCTTCTGGCCGAGGAGATGGGCGGCCTGACCGCGGTGCAGTGTTTCCCCGATCCCGCGGACGAGGTGCTCCTTCGGCCGAAAGTCGATGTGACGATGGATCAACTCGAGTCGCTGGTCGCCGAACATCGCGGCCAGCGGATCCTCGCCCGTTCGGCGCGTGAAGTCGCGCAACTCGAAGTCGAAGCGCAGAGGGCATCGAGCCGGTTCGCGATCATCAACCGCACCTTTGCCGCCTTCACCGATAACGGCGTCAATCCAGTGCCGACCCCTGAAAGGGGCACCGAGTTCAAGCCGGGCGCGATCAGCCTTGAGATGTCGACCTTCATGGGCGGACCCAAGCCGTTTCGGATCATGCGTTCCGAGGCGCTGGCCGATCGCGCCGAGATGACCGAGTTGACGACAACGAACCTCACCAACCTGGAAGCCCGCGTCGTGTATCTGAATCACAAGGAAGTCGAACGGCGCCTTGAGGCGAATCGCTCCGCCATCGAAGATGCCAGGTCGATCTTCCGCCGCACGACCAGTTCCACGATTCGCGTTTACGACATCGATGTTCTGCCCAAGGTCGTGGTCCTCCTTGTCGACTACGAAATGTTGCGGCTGGAGCGGGCGCTGATCGCCGCCGAAATGATGCGCATCACCGGCGGCGCCCTGGAAATCCCGTTTTATTTGCCGGGCGAATTCCCCAGGGAAACAAAACCCGAGCAATCGACCGACCCCTTCCACCTCCCTCCGCCGGGAAATCCTTGATTTCCGATTGGGATTTCGCCTTTTTGGATTTGGTTTTGGATTTGGCCTGCCTGCGTTCGGTTTGCAATGGGAAGCATGGGAGTCAGGGGAAGGATGAGATCCCATACGCGGCTTTCGCCGGCGCTGCTGACATGAAGCGGTCCGTGTGATGTTTTTTTGTTGATGGCATTTCAAACGGGTTTGTTCTTTCCGGCGTCGGCATTCTCCCAGTATCCGGCGCTTGCGTTTCACAGGGGCGATCTCAATCTTCCTGGCAGTTGTTCGGATAGCGACAGGTGGCTTTGTATAGCTGGCTGTGTTGGTTCGTTGGAATGGCTTGCATCGAATCGACCACCCCGTCAAGAATCGATCCATTGCGATTGGGTCCGGGCTCATTCCTTAGGCCCGGCTGGATTCTTGCTGCTTTGCCAAGAACCCAGATCTGCCATCGCAGCCGATCCATCGGATCCTGGGTGAATCATGAAGGTCATTCGTATTTATCTCGTCGTGGTCGGCGCCCTGCTCGGATTTTTCGTGATGCTGTTCCTCAATGACTCCAGGCCGGGTGACCACGTTCCCGCATCGGCGATTGGTGATCTGCCGCCGCCACCCCCCGAACCCAGTCGTCACGAGCATTCAACCGACATCGTTCGCACGATGCAGCTGGTTCGAGCGGACCAAGAGAAAAAACAGCCGAAACGGCCTAAGGTGACGGCCTATTCCGCTACCACCTCTCAACCGGTTTGGCCGTCCCGGCCGGAAACACAGGAAGAACAAGGTCAGGAAAAAGCAGTAAAAAAACAGGGCGAATCGGAGATAAAAAAGGAGGCAAGAACGCAAAAGAATGAAAAAGAGCAGGCGCTTGAACGGGCTGACAAGGCATTGCAACAAGGAAAGATTGCCGAGGCGGTCGCGGCGTTCAACGAGGCCGTGAAACTCGATCCCGCCGATGCAAGGTCTTATGCAAGGCGATCACTGGCCCATGTGCTTCAGGGCGCCATCGATCTGGCGCTTGCCGATTGCACCAAGGCGTTGGAACTGCAACCGCAAGTCGCGCTTTACTGGGAAGACCGGGCACTCCTCTATTTCGGTAAACAAAGATATGCCGAGGCGATCGCCGATCTTAGCCAGGCGATCGAGCGCGATCCGAGCAATGGCATGCTCTACACCGACCGGGCCTTGGCGCACTGGGCAGAAGGAAATAAGGTCAAGGCTCAAGCAGACTTCACCCAGGCTGAGAAGTTCGAGAGGACTCCCGAATACAATCCGCTGACGTGGCAGGGAGGTTTGCCACCCGTTCCCGCCACGCGAACCCTTGAGGAATGGAATGAGCAGGTTCAGGTCAATGCAAAGGACGATCAGGCCTATTTTGGCCGGGGCATGGTGAACTTTCTACTGCGTTGCAAGCTGGCGGATGCCTATGAAGATTTTTGCAAAGCGATCGACATCAATCCCAAAGTAGCGAATTACTATCATGCTCGAGGGCGCATTTTACTTCTTTGGCAAAATCAATTTGAAGCGATCCGCGATTTCGACCAGGCCATCAAGCTTGGATTAAATACGTCGCAAGTGCACAATATTCGCGGAGCCGCGCTCAAGGGAATCGGCAAGGAAGAAGAAGCCAATGCCGCCTTTTCCCTGGCGCGCAAAGCTCAGGGTCAGGTGTCCGCCGATGCTCGCGTCGCCGCCCGGCCAAAGATCGCAAGCGAGTCGATCACCGCCAAGCCGGTCGTGCAGCCCGGGGTTTCGACCGGAACCGCGAACGCAAAAGCCAGTCAATTGCCTTCGCTACCGGCCTGGCTGCCAAAGGAGACGTCGCAACCGACGCCGAACGGGAGCATGCCGCCGGGCGTACAAGGCGTGCCAGGCGGCCCCTATTTCCCCGCTCCCAATCTCGGCGAAGGATCCCAACAGAAAACCTCGACCGAAGCCCTGGTTTTGGACCGGCAACGCGAAAACGCGCGCCTTATGTTGAACGAAGCAAGTAGCTGCAAATCCCAAGGGCGAGCATTCCTTCTAAGTAAGCGATATTCCGACGCCATCAAGTCATTCACCCAGTCGATCGATCTGGATCCCAACGATGGCGAGGCTTGCGATCAACGCGGACAAGCCTACTTGTCCCTGGCCGACTACGACAATGCCCAAAAGGACTTCGCAACCGCCATTTGGTTGGACCCCAAAAAAGCCGCCTACCATGCCCATCGCGGCATGGCGCTGTACCACGGGCAGAACTTGCGAGAGTCGTTGTCCGCATTCGAGGCGGCCAACGCGATCGATCCAGGCGACCCCGCTCACCTCAATTACATGGGAATGGCTCGGCTCGCACTGGACGACGCGGCCGGCGCCGATCGAGAGTTTAGCAAGGCGCTTGCGCTCAACCAGCGGGATGCGCGTACGCTCAACAACCGCGCCAGCGCCCTGAGAATGCAAAACCGATTGGAAGAGGCGGTGGCGGACTACACCAAGGCGATCGAGATTGACCCGAAGGTCGCGGCCTTCTTGGTGAACCGTGGGAACGCCTATTGCATCCAGGGCCAACACGACAGCGCCATCGCCGATTTCTGCCGGGCGATCGAGATGGATCCCAGTATTGCGGAAGCATATGCCGGGCGTGCCATCTCTTACAGTGCATTGAGGATGGATAAAGCCGCCGAGCAAGACCGCGCGCAGGTCGCGCGCATGAAATTACCTCGCTACCGATGAATTGCGGAAAGGGAACGGTGTCCTCTCTTCCTCAAAGCGTTGGTTCGCTTTCTAACAACTTCTTCATTTTTTACGGTCGAGGAATTCCTGCCCTGTGCTGGATCGCGCATGACGCTTTTCGGAACCGGTAGCCTTCATTGAGGACTTGGCAACTCTCTCTTGATCTCCATTTCAGCGACCATGCGCGGTGAATATTCATCTCCCACCTCCGCCTGCCGCGGGCAAACTCCGAGCATTTCGGCGGAATCGACTTGGCTCTTACGGCCAATAGCAACGTGAACACAGTTGGTTTTCTTGGCTCTGGCGGCACGGGTACAGGTTTACTCGACAAGGCCAAAGCGGCCCTGGAATGAGCTACCAGATGAGTATCTCATGAGTTACTCATCTTGGTGATTTGTGAGAAAAAGATTAGTTTGTAATGACGCTTTGGTTATCAGTTTCTGAGCGATGATTAAAAGAATATTAGTTGGTTGACGGATCAAAAGCAGACGGATAAGGTTACGGTGCCCTCGCGCAATTCTCAGGGATTTCCCGCATGCTGCACCACCGGTTGCCTTACCGTCCCGACTGGGATGGGTTGAGAGCGATTGCCATCGTCGGTGTGATCTTTTGCCACGCTGGTTTTGGGCTTCCCGGTGGGTTCATCGGAGTGGACCTTTTCTTTGTCCTCTCCGGCTTTCTCATTGCCAAGCTGATTTTCAAAGACATGGAAGAGGAGAAATTCTCCTTCACCGGGTTTTGGGAAAGACGGCTGCGCCGAATTCTTCCGGCGCTGATCGCGGTCACCCTTTCGACCATGGTTGCCGGTTACTACATCATGGCCCCCGAGGCTTACCGGGCCTTGGGGCAATCGGCCATGGCCCTGACCGGCATGGCGTCCAATTTCTACTTTTGGTGGGACACCGGCTACTTTTCCGATGAGGCCGATTTCAAGCCCCTACTTCATACCTGGTCGCTGGGAGTCGAGGAGCAGTTTTACTTCCTCATCGCGTTGGTGTTTCTCTTGCTCGCGCGGTCAGGCCAAATGAAGCGGGCCGCCTGGTGGATCGGCGCCCTGAGCGCGTTCTCCCTGCTTTGCAGCATCATTGGGGTTGCAGAGGAACAGGAATGGGCTTTCTTTCTGCTGCCTGCTCGGTTTTGGGAACTGGGAGCCGGGACCCTGCTTGCCATGGTCAAGCCAACGCGTCTGCCGCGTTTTGCTTATGAATTGATGAGCTTTGTCGGTCTGGCAACCATTCTTCTTTGCTCTGTGCTTTACAGCAGCGATTTGCCCTTTCCTGGGTTGGCTGCCCTGCCGCCCGTGTTGGGGATGATTCTGCTCCTCTGGCCCAAAACCGAAGGGGCGCCCGCCTCGCTGATTCAGCAGCTTCTCGCCCTGCCTCCGATCGCGTTCCTGGGAAGAATCTCCTACCCGCTCTACCTTTGGCACTGGCCGCTGATCGCCTTCCAAAATTACTGGAGCTTTGATCCGCCCGAGGCATCGGCCCGAATCCAGCCCATGCTCCTTTGCCTGCTTCTTTCCGTGTTGACCTACTTTCTGATTGAGTTTCCCTTTCGCAGCCGCCTGATCCTCAGAGCGCCAAGGAACCTTCTGCGCGTTTCGGGCGCCATGGGTGTCGCGATCATTGTGCTCGGTTTTGTCCTCATGGGATATCAAAAGTGGAAAAGCGATGCCCCCACCGATCCCGACCTCATCCTGGCGACGACCAAGCGGCCCGAGCACTACCTGATCAGTCGCAATCCCGGCCTGGAGGTGGACGCCCCGGTCAAATTCGGCGATGAGAACGCCAGTCCTCAGATTCTCCTTTGGGGTGACAGCCATGCCATGGCGGTCCTACCGGCGATCGAATCGCTTTGTGAGATCAATGGCACCGCGGCGTTGGCGGCGACTCGCTTCATGACGCCTCCGATTGGCGAGCACCAGGGCCGCGAGGGAGACACATTCAATCGCTCGGTCATGGAGTTTTTGGAGACGCACACGATCAAAACCGTGATTCTTGCCGGCCACTGGTCCAACTACCTCGATCGAACCAGCGAGGCGGAGAGCCTGCTGGAAACGGTGGACAAGCTCCAGTCGATGGGGATCCGGGTCTTCTTCTTGAAGGATGTGCCCGACTTCCGCTACCATGTCCCGCGCATCATGACCATGAATACGACGCGCAAATTCGACATGCGCCGCCTTGGCGTGACGCGTTCGGAATACGAACAGGCCAATGTCGGCCAGGAAGAAATCCTTCCCGAGTTGGAGCGGCGCGGCGTGGTCGTTTTGAACCCCACACGTTTCTTTGCCTGGGACGAAGATCCGGATGTATTCTTACCCTTCGACTCGGCCGGCGTCCTCTATCGCGACGCCGACCACTTGAGCGTCCATGGGGCGCTCGCCATCAAGGATGTTTTTGAACCGGTGTTTGAATAGAGAAGGCCTGTTGGCTTGGGGCGACTTGCAAGTTCCCCTTTTCTACCTTCCGGTTTCCCAATCAGAAGAGGCCAGGATCGGTTCGACCCCCCGGGATTTCTCCCAGGGGCTTCGAAAGAACTCATCTCCTTGGCCGCAGTTCACAGGGCTCCAGCCGTGGATTCCGAGCCATCGAGTTTTGGTCGTTGCATAGACAGGCAGTTCCTCTTGCGAAGGCGGCCGATGGTCGCTTTTTTTATTGAAGTTTTTAGTTTAATGGACTCCGGACGCCTTTTCGCGGGCCAGCTTGATCTCATCCAGGTGGGAAGGAGAGGGAAAAAGAAGGAGTCGCAGCTATGGATCTTTTTAAAATGGCGGGTAATGAGACCGCCAAGCAAATTCGCGAAAATAGTATTCGTCGAATGAGGGAAAAGCCTTTTCATTTATGTTTGCAGAATTGTGAAGTTGTGACCAAGAATGGAGTTTTTATAATATTTATCGATAAATTTAAAGAGACAAAAGATGAGTGGAATAAAAAACTCGGTAAGATGGGTTGGTCTTTATATATGCCGAGTGAGCAAAAGAAAGCCCAGATAAGAATGTGTAGTCTTTTGCAATTGTTTAAATATATTTTAATTCAGTACACTAAAGAAAATGCAAAATTCGCTAAAGAACATATGCGAAATAAAAAACAGGAAAAATAAGTGGCGATACAAAGCTCGGATTGGGAGCATCATTTCTCGCGAATGGTTGGTGAAAGTGCACATCGTTTTAGAGGGCCTTGCACTCGCGCACCACAGAAAGAGGCATAGCGCACGGGCCAATCGGATCGAATTCGCCAGCCAGGGATTGCCCGTTGTATCTTTTTCCATGGGCGCGCATTGGTTCGACTCTAAAACAGTTAAAGAACCCCATTCATCTTCTTGCACGTGCCCTCCATGCTTGCCAAATTGCGCACCTACGCCCTTTCGGGCATCGATGCCGTCCCCGTCGAAGTGGAAGTCGATGTCAGCCCTGGCCAGACCAAGACTCTGATCGTCGGCTTGCCCGAAGCGGCAGTACGCGAAAGCGTGCACCGAATCGAGCGCGCGCTTTTCAACCTGGGCTACCGGCCCGCCCAGGGCGCGACGGTGATTAATTTAGCGCCGGCCGATTTACGTAAGGACGCTGGGGCTTTTGATTTGCCTATCGCCTTGGGTTTATTGGTGGCAACCCAGCAAATCTTGCCAGAACAACTTGAGGAGCACGCCTTTTCTGGCGAGTTGGCGCTGGATGGTAGCGTGCGGCCCATTAAAGGCGCGCTTTCGATGGCGCTCGCCAGCCGCCGTGAAGGAATCAAACGGCTGGTCGTGCCGCGAGCCAACGCCGCCGAGGCGGCGGTTGTCGATGGCCTGGAAGTGATAGGCGTCAACACCCTGGCCGAGGCAGTCAACCATCTGACGGGGTCGATGCCGCTTGACCCGGTCCAGTGCCCCGCCGCGGAAATGTTCCAGAAGCTTGACCAATATCCCTTCGACTTCACCGATGTGCGCGGTCAGGAATATGCAAAACGAGCGCTCGTAATCGCAGCAGCTGGTAACCATAACCTCTTGATGCTTGGGCCGCCCGGCACGGGTAAAACGATGCTCGCCCAGCGCCTGGCGACCATTTTGCCCGCGCTTTTGCCCGACGAGAGTTTGCAAACCACGCAGATCTATAGCGCCATGGGTCGCCTCGATTTGAGTCAGGCGCTCTTGACCACACGTCCGTTCCGCTCGCCGCACCACACAATCTCGGACGCAGGGATGGTCGGCGGCGGCAATCCGCCCTCACCGGGCGAAATCAGCCTGGCGCACAACGGGATCTTGTTCTTGGACGAGTTACCCGAGTTCAACAGGCGTAGTCTGGAAGTATTGCGCCAGCCGCTCGAAGAAGGGCGGGTGACGATTTCCCGCTCGCTATTGAGCACCACCTTTCCCGCGCGCTTTGTGTTGGTCGCCTCGATGAATCCCTGTCCTTGCGGCTACCTGGGCGACCCGCGCCACGAATGCAAGTGCACCCCCATCCAGATCGAGAAATACATGGGCCGCGTGAGCGGACCGTTGCTTGATCGCATCGACTTGCATATTGAAGTCGGCGCGGTGCCGTTTCGAGAACTGTCAAGCCAGGCCGACGGCACTTCGAGCGCGCAGATGCGCGAACAGGTGCAGAAAGCCCGGGCCTGCCAGGCGGAACGATTCGGCAACCAAAGCGACCTGCTCAATAGCCGTATGAATAGCCGGCTTTTGCGCAAGCACTGTACGCTGGAAGCCAGTGCGAAAAAAGTTTTGGAAAAAGCCATGTTGGATCTGGGGTTGTCTGCGAGGGCCCACGATCGCATCTTGCGCGTCGCCCGCACGATTTCCGATCTGGAAGGTCGGGAAAAGGTCGAGACGGAACAGGTGATCGAAGCGATCGGCTACCGGACGTTGGACAGAAAACTGTGGCGAAGATAGGGGAGGGTGCATCCCATCCCCCT
>Ga0208492_1001765_pt1 | contig 12228 bp, 9 predicted proteins | sample Subbioar_CSW14AB_FD_184820 | JGI IMG/M metagenome (GOLD analysis project Ga0208492, IMG submission 184820) | Serpentinite rock and fluid subsurface biosphere microbial communities from McLaughlin Reserve, California, USA - CR12Mar_CSW14AB (SPAdes) | ecosystem: Environmental > Terrestrial > Deep... | reverse complement strand
CGCACGTGCGACACGAAATTCAGATTGCGGCGACAACCTCGGGCCAGCCCAGCGAGTCGGTGAGTCCGAAGGACTTGAGGTCAGCTGTCGGTGCCCCGGACTTCAGTCCGGGGGGGATTTTCCGACAGTTCCTCAGCCCGGCGAGAGCTTGTCGAGCACCTCACGGTGTTCCGGGAATCGTCCGACCGCCTTCTTCGAAAAGACGAGTCGGCCGTCGACGGTGACCTCGAAGACGCCGCCGCCACCCTTCTTCAAGGTCGGCTTGATGCCCGTCTGTTTCTCGATCTCGGCCGCCAGACCGGCGGCACGGGGGAGGTAGTTTCAGGCGACGCAGTATTCGATGGTGACGTCCATGGGTATCGAGATGCGTCGTGGCGCGCGTCGGTGACATCGGCCATGCGCTTGCCACGGTTTCTGTCGAACGGTACGGTCCGCGCGTGCCTAGGCCTCCGGCAGGGAACAACATCCGCAGCCTGATCGAGCAGGCGCTGGAAGAGGCGCGCGAGGAGTTCGCCGAGATCGTCAAGCGCAAGCTCGAGGCGCTGATGGGCGATCGTCCGTTGGCCTCGACCAGCTCGCGCGAGGCCCCTCCACACACGCGTCGCACGACGACGAAGCCGACGCCTCCCTCTCGCCCCCGCCCGCCCAGGACTGCCCCGGTGGGCGAGGACGTCGGACGTCGTACTCGCGCCCCGGAGTCGCACATGGCCGAGTTGCGCGCACGCGTGCTCGCCTCCATGCCCGTCGGGGAACCCCTCAAGCGCGCTCGAATCGTCGAGCTGGCTCGGGTCGACGACGAGGACGAGCCACGTATCGCCGGGGTTCTCCGAAAATTGAAGGACGAAGGCATCCTCCAGATGCGTGGAACGAAGGCCTCGGCCGTCTATACACGGAAGGGGTAGCCGATGGGCTTACATCCATCGTACATCCGTCGCTCTGCTCTGGGTGTGCTTCGACCGCCGGCCTTTCCTCCGTCGAGTCGATCGCGGTGTTGACGGGCTTTCTCGCCCGCTTCTAGGCTCGCGCTACGATCCACCTGCGCGTCGGTTCGTATTGCCGACCGGGTGGGAAGGAACGTTCGATCGTGATGGTTGTTGCCAGGAGCGCTCCCCGTTCGGGAGTGCGTCGAGGATCCGAAGGCGGAGGACGGGCGTGAGCGACGTCGAGGAGAAGACCCGCGTCACGTCCATCCTGAGTCCCCAACAGGAGGGGGCCACGGGTCGCGGCGACTGCCTGGTCACCATCTACGCCAAGGATCCGTCCCACCTCGGCAAGCGCTACGTGCTCGAGGCGTCCCCGACGTCGATCGGACGCGGCCACGACAATCACGTCGTCCTCGACAGCGACTCGGTCTCGCGCCGTCACTGTCACATCGAGCGTCGCGCGGGTGCGGGGTGGTTCGCCATCGACGACGGCTCGACCAACGGCACCTACGTCAACGACGACCAGATCTCCGCGGCCGTGCGCCTGCGCAGCGGCGATCGCATCAAGGTCGGCCCCACCATCTTCAAGTACCTCTCGGGTACCGACGTCGAGTCGCTCTACCACGAAGAGATCTATCGAATCACCATCATCGACGGCCTCACCCAGGCGCACAACAAGCGCCACCTGTTCGAGGCCCTCGAGAAGGAGATCACGCGCTCGCGCCGGTACGGCCGCGATCTCGCGTGCATCATGTTCGACATCGATCACTTCAAGAAGGTCAACGACACCCACGGTCACCTCGCGGGCGACTACGTGCTCAAAGAGGTCGCGCGCGTGGTCCGTTCGCGGCTGCGCGGCGAAGAGACGTTCGCCCGCTACGGCGGCGAGGAGTTCTGCATCGTCGCCCCCGAGACCCCGATCGACGGCGCGCGGGTGCTGGCCGAGGACATCCGCAGGCGCGTGGCGGAGTCGTCCTTCGTCTTCCAGGGAGAGAAGATCGGCTGCACCATCAGCTGTGGCGTGGCGATGCTCGGCGAGGGCGACAAGGACGGGGTGGGCCTCATCAAGGCCGCGGACGAGCAGCTGTATGTCGCCAAGCGCACCGGACGGAACCGCGTCGTCGGCTGACCGTCGGGCCCGCGGGTTGTTCGGGCACGTGGGTGGGGGTAGTTTTACCCGTCATGCCTGAACCGGCGCGCGGCTCGATTCCACCACCCTCCGTCGGGAGCGTGGGGACGAGCGTCGCTGCCTCCGGCGGATTCGCGGAAGTCCCCGAAGAGGCGAGCCCCCCGCTCGTCGAGGTGCAGGAGCTCCTGGCCTCGGGCCGTCACGTCCTGCTCGCACTCGTGGCGCCCACGGTCGACGCCCGCGCGGCGCTCGCGCTCCATGTCGATCGCCTGCTCGCCTTGCGCGCAGGCTCGGTGGGCGAGGGCGCGACCCACGTGCGCCGCATCGACGCGAGGCGCGCGGACGAGGGCGAGCTGATCGACGCAATGGCGCTCGCCCTCGGGGTCACCCCGGATTCGATGCGCGTCGGACAGGTCGCCGAGCGCATCGCCGACCGCCTCACCCGGGGCGCAACGTCGCTCGTGATCACGCTCAGCGATCCGGCCTCGGCCGCCGCGGGTTGGACCTTCTCGGTGTTGCGCGAGATCGCGACGGCGCTCTCGGCTGACGGGCGTTCCGGCATGTTGCCCGCGGTCGCGCGCGTCGTACTGATCGGCCCGCCTTCCTGCGCCGTGCTCGGCGCTCTCGGCGTCACCCGCGTGAACGTGGACCCGGTGCTCGACGAGCGCGAGACCTGGGCGTGGGTCGACGCCGTCGCGCGTCGGGTGGGACGCTCTCTGGCGCTCGCCCGTGTCGCGTTGCCTTCGCTCGAGGCGGCGCTCGCCCACGCGCGCGCCGCGGTGCCCGACCTCGGAGCACTCGCCGAGCCTTCGACCGTCCTCGATCCGCTCAGCCTCGACGATGGAGCGTCGCCGTGGACCTGGCTGCGTCGCGCCGCGCGGGCGCTCGATGCCGGCGAGCTCGAGCAGGCCGATCAAGCGATCGGCACCGCCGAATCCAAAACCGACGACGCAGAGGCCCGACGCGACATCGGCCGCCGCTGGGCCGAGCTCCTCGAGCCGCGTCCTCCGCGTGAGCGCCTCGAATATGCGCGCCGCTCGGCTGCGCGGGCGATCGCCGCCGCCGACGCCGAAGAGGCGGTGCGCTGGGCGAAGATCGCCGTGCGCGCTGGCGAGCTCGCGCACGTCAAGGACGGCGAGTCCGCGCTGCTCCTCGAGATGCAAGGCCGTGCGTTGGTCGCCAAGGGCGACGTGGTCATGGCGCGCGCAGTGCTCGACCGCGCCCGCCAGGCCGCGGTCGCCGGCCAGCTTCCGCCCTCCGCGCTCGCCAGCATCGCCGTCGAGGCGGCCGAAGCAGCCTTCCTTGCAGGCGATCTCGCGAGCTGCGAGTCCGAGGCTCGACGCGCCAGCACGCTCGAGGGGGTGCCCCCCGACGTGCGACTCCGCGCGCGGAACGTCGTCGGCAAGCTGCTCCTCGCGCGCGGCGAGTGGGAGCAGGCCGACGCCCACTTCGCGGGCGACGCGAGCGAGGCGGCGCGGCTCGGCGACCGCCTCGGCGAGCTGCGTGCGCTCCTCAACCGTGCGATCGGGCTGCTCTACGCCGAGCGGTTCGACGAGGCCGAAGGTTTGTTCGAGACCGTGCTCGAAGGCGGCCGCGCGATAGGCGAGCCGCGTGCGATCGGCCTGGCGCTCGAGAACCTCGCGATCATCGCGCAGAGCCACCGCCGCGACTACGCGCTCGCGCTCGAGCGCTACCGCGCTGCGATCAACGGGCTCAAGGGCACCGGCCAATCAGCGATGCTCGCGCGCGCCGCGCACAACCTCGGCTACCTCTACCTGCGCCTCGGCGACGTGCAGCAGGCGTCGCAGATGCTCAGGCTCGCGGCCTCGCTCTTCCGTCGTGGTCTCGCGGCGCTCGTCGCCGCCGAGGGCGACGATCTCCGCGCGCGCATCGCGGCGCGCATGGGCCGGAGCGAGGAGGCTCTCGCGGCGATCTCTCGCGCACGCGAGGTCCTGCGGGCGGCAGGTGACCCGTCGGGCGTCGCCGAGTGCGAGCGGGTCGAGGCGAGGCTGGCGCTGGAAGACGGCGACGTGCGCGGCGCGAAGCTGGTGCTCGATCGCGCGCGCGGCCTCGACGACTCCAGCGCGGGGAAGGCGGAGCTCGCGCTGCTCGAGGCCGAGTGGCTCCGCGCCAACGGCGAAGGCGGCCCGCAGATCCTCGTCGCAGCGCGCGAAGCCCTGGCGCTCTGTCGCGCTTCCACGGACGAGGATCTCATCGTCGGCGCCCACCTCCTCATCGCGGAGGTCGCGCGGGTGATCGGCGACCGTGAGCTGTTGCAGCGACACCTGGAGGCCGCGTTCGGCGTGCGCGACGCCATGCTCCGGTCGATTCCCGAGAGCTACCACGCGCTGTTCCTCGCGCGGCCCGACATGATTCGCCTGTCGAAGTTGGAGCGCGCCCTCGAGAGCGAGCCGATCGCACCCGCGGTACCGGCGATGACCAGCGAGTCCGCCGGCGCGCGGATCCGCTCGCCCGTAACCACGTCGGAGCCGCGCAAGATCGTCGGCTCCGACCCTGCGCTGCGCGCGTTGCTCGCGGCGGTGCGTCGCGTCGCGCAGAGCGACACCACCGTGTTGATCCACGGCGAGTCAGGCACCGGCAAGGAGCTGGTGGCCGAGGCGTTGCACTTCGCCAGCGATCGCCAGACCGGCCCGCTGGTGAAGGTCAACTGTGCGGCGCTCGTCGAGACTCTCCTCCTGTCCGAGCTCTTCGGCCACGAGAAGGGGGCGTTCACCGGCGCCGTCGCACGTCGGCGCGGCCGGTTCGAGCTCGCCGATGGCGGCACCCTCTTCCTCGACGAGATCGGCGACATCTCGCCGCGCACCCAGGTCGCGCTCTTGCGCGTGCTGCAAGAGAAGACCTTCGAGCGGGTCGGCGGCACGACTCCCATCCGCGTCGACGTTCGCGTCGTCTGCGCGACCCACCGCGATCTCGCCGCGATGGTCGCGCGAGGCGAGTTCCGTGAGGACCTCTACTACCGCCTCCGCGGCGTGCAGCTCGAGGTTCCTCCGCTTCGCGTGCGAACCGGCGATTTGCCCGAGCTGTCGCGTTCGATCCTCGAGCGCATCGCGTCCGAGCACGGCCAGCTCCTGCGCCCGATGGCGCGCGACGCGCTCGAGCTGCTCGCGGCGCACAAGTGGCCGGGCAACATCCGCGAGCTCGAGAACGTCTTGCGCGCGGTCGCGCTGCTCGCAGACGGCCCAGAGATCGGCGCACGCGATCTCGTCGAGCACGTCGACGTGTTCCGTACACTCGAGGCCCCCACGCCCTCGGTCCGCGGCGTTCCCCCCTCGTTGTCCTCGGGCCCGGTCTCGGTCCCGGATGACTCGGCGGAAGCGGACGACGAGCTCGGGGGGGCGCTCCCCCCAGTCGAGGCCACGGCTACAGCAATCGCGTATGGACAGATTCGTACAGGGGGAGTGTCGCTTTTTGAGATGAAGCGGATGATCGAGCGGGATTGCATCGCTCGCGCCCTCGCAGAAACTCGTGGCAATATCACCAAGGCTGCGTCACTCTTGGGGATGAAACGCCCCCGGCTCTCGCAGCTGGTCAAGGCGTATGGTTTGTCTGCGCTCTTTACGGAGGGCTCGTGATCCACTCGAAGGTGTTCTCGATTCTCGTCGCCACCGCCGCAGTCGCGCTCGGCGCGTTCATGGCTGGTTGCGCCCTCGAGGCCCCTGCTTCCGGCAGTGGTGAGGCGAGCGACGTGAGTAGCCAGACGAGCGACCTCCAGGTCGGCGCAGCGCCGATCAAGCAGCTCGACTCGGTGGGTGCTTCCACGCAGGCGCAGGTCAACGTCGTCGCGCCCAGCGCGCTGCACCTCGCGCCCGTCGTGCAGGAAGACCACCTCCTCGGCAACGGCGGCACCGACGAGGGGCCGCGTCCGCACCCGTGGGCTCCTGCTCCGGAAGACGGCACGGGCGGCACCGGTTCCGGCTCGTCCGACCCGACGACGAACAACGGCACGTCCGACAACAAGTCGAGCAAGTAGCGGGCTCGTCCGCTCGGTGGATCGCGCGCCCTTCGCGCGCCCGCACGCCGGCTGATCCCCGCGATGGATCTACGAACCCGCACCGCGCTGTTCTGTGCCGCCCTCGCTCTGGCGATCGCGGCGAGCGTGCTTCTTCGTGGTCGCGTGCGTCAGCCACAGGCGCTGTTCGCGGGGTTCTCGCTCACGATCGCGGGGTGGTTCCTCACCCAGGCACTCTTCGCGTTCTACGGGTTCTCGTCGTGGGAGCGAGCGACCGCGCTGCTCGCGGTGCTGATGCCGCAGCTCGCGGTTCGCCTCTTCACCGCGATCGTCCCGCGTGACGCCGGTCCGCCGCTCTCGCTCTCCGCGCCGCAGGAGGTCGCGCCACCGTCGGCGACCAACATCGCCATTCCACGCATCGTGCGCGTGTCGTCGATGCTCGGCTTGGGAATGGCGGCGCTCGTGTTGTCGCCGTACCAGAAGCACGACGCGGTGCGCGTCGCGTTGTTCGTCTACGTCGGCGGGCTGACGACCGCGGGCCTGTGGACCCTCTCGTCCGCCGGCCGATCGTCCAGGAGCCGCGCGGTGCGGGCGCGCGTGCGGTTCCTCGTGGTGATCGGAGCATTCGCGGCGGCGTTCTCGCTCGCCGACTTCCTCTGGTTCGTCGGTGCGCACTTGCCGCCGATCGGCGCGGTGCTCTCGATCGTGTTCCTCTTCGTGCTCTCGCAGTCGCTGCAGAGCACTCGTTTGCTCGACCTCTACGATCTCGCCGGCCGCTTGCTCGTCGCCACGCTGCTCGCAGCGTTCATCGCGGCAATCTTCTGGATCTTCGTCTCGCTCGTCGGCCGCTTCAACACGATGTACTTGAACGCGGTCCTCGCTTCGATCGCGGTGCTCGTCCTGTTCAACCCGCTGCAGGCGATGGTCGAGGCGAAGACCCATCAGATCTTCTTCCGCGAGCGGTTCGATCTCGAGACCGCGGTCGTCGACCTGCGTCGTCGGCTCGCCCACGTGCTCGAGACGCGCGAGATGACCGAGATCGTCATCGGTGGTCTCGAACACTCGCGCCGGGTCACCTCCGCGGCGATCTTCCTTCGCGACGTGACCGCGCCCGAGCCTGGTGGGGCAGCGTTCGTGCTCGAGGGGCAGTTCGGCGACGGCACGAGGGTCCTCCGGATCGAAGAGGCGGGCGGACGGCTCTTGTTCGAGCGTCTGCTCCGTGGCGTGCTCGTCGCCGAGGAGATCGAACGGGAGCTCTCCGATGCACTCGACGCCGGAGACGCGCACGCGGCGGCGCAGCTGCGCGAGCTCTACGCCCAGCTCGACGAGATCGGCGGCGGCGCGGCGTGCGGGATCAAGACCGAGGACGGCGAGCCCATGGGCGTGCTCGTCGTCGACGACGATCGCGTGCGGGACGCGTTTTCACCCGAAGAGATCTCGCTGCTCGAGACGCTCGCTGGACAGCTCGCCACCGTGGTCGAGAACAGCCTGGCGTACATGCGCATCAAGGAGCGCGATCGTCTGGCCGCGCTCGGCGCGATGGCCGCCGGTCTGGCGCACGAGGTGAAGAATCCCCTCGGCGCGATCAAAGGCGCCGCGCAGCTCCTCGCCGAGGGCGGGCCGCGAACGACCGACGCGGAGTTCGTCGGGATCATCCTCGAAGAGGTGGATCGGCTCGACCGCGTCGTCAGCTCGATCCTCGACTATGCGCGCACGCGGACCGCCGAGGTCGAGCCGATCGACATCAACGCGGCGATTCGACGAACCATGCAGATCCTCGCCCCCTCGCGCGACGATCAGGTCGAGGTCGTGATGGAGCTCGCGGGCGATGTGCCGCAGGTGCGGATCGATCCCGAGCAGCTCCGTCAGGTCGTGATGAACCTGGTCACCAATGCGGTTCAGGCGATGGGCGGGCGGGGGAGACTCTCGATCGCCACCACGTTCCGCCGCAACGCTCGCGCCACGTGGCCCGTGTCTCTGGCGAACGGCGCCGTCGAGATTCGCGTCGCCGACACCGGTCCTGGCATCAGCACCAAGGTCCTGAAGAACCTGTTCATTCCCTTCTTCACCACCAAGGCGACGGGCACCGGCCTCGGCCTCGCGATCAGCCAGCGCATCGTGCAGAACGCGGGCGGGACCATCGACGTGCAGACTTCGGCGGGCGTCGGCACGACGTTCGCCATCGTCTTGCCGGCGAGCGGCCCGCTGGTGACGAGCACCACGCGCACGGGCAGCGCCGAGAGCAGCGTCGTGTCGACTCAGAGCTCGTCGTCGACCCACTCGCGGATCTGATCGTACGGGTACGCGCCGCCGACCCGACGCGCGTTGATGTAGAGGCGCGGCGTCCCCCGGATGCCGAGGCGCTCGGCGAGGGCGACATGCTGCGCCACGATCTTGTCGGCCTCGGGTCCGCGCTTGGCGATGGACTCGGCCTTCACGCCCTCGTCGCGAGCCCACGCCGAGAGATGGTCGAGCTCGAGGTCGTGCGGGTGGGCGAAGCAACGATCGTGAAAGCGCCAGAAAGCGTCCGAGCCGGCTTCGAGAAAGACCACCTGCGACGCGACCGCGGCCGTGCGGGCCTTGGTGTGCGAGGGAATGGGGAGGTGCTTGAAGACGACCCGGACCCGCTTGGGGAGCTCTTTGCGGAGCCGCTCGAGCACCAGGGCCATGTCGCGGCAGAACGGGCACTCGAAGTCGCTGAACACGACCAGCACTGCGTGGGCGTCGCGGGGGCCTCGCTGCGGGTCGTTCGCGTCGATGAGGATGTTGCCGTCTTCGGTCTCGAGGATCTCGGCCTGCAGATCGGTGCCGAGCGCAGCGGTGGAGCTGGACGGAGCGGGCTTGGTGGGGACGCGTGGCGTGTGCGTGCGACACGCCGCAACCAACGACGCCGTCGCGGCGGTCGCGAAGAGAGCAAACTCTCGGCGGTTCGGAAGGACAGCGCGGCTCACCCCCTTGGGATGACACAGGGAGGGCAAAGAAGCGAGCACCTCGACCGTGGGCTCGCCGGCTCGTCGGCATGCCCGGGGCAGCCGAGCGCTCTCTATGATGTCCGCGTGAGGCTTCCGCGTCCCCATGCCGTGCTCCTTGATCTCGATGGTACCCTGCTCGACACGCTCGACGACATCGTAGGGGCTCTCGGGCGCGCGCTGTCGCGACATGGGTACGACGTTCCGACACGCGACGAGGTCGCGCGGATGGTGGGCGATGGCGCGCGCACCCTGGTCGCCCGTGCGCTCCAGTCCCTCGAGCTCACCGACCTCGAGGCGGGGAAGAAGGAGATCGAACGGGTTCATGCGACGTTCCTCGAGGAATACGCGGCCCATCCCGCCGAGCACACCCGTCCTTCGCGGGGGGCCCTCGAGTTGCTCGACGCGCTCGCGCGCGCCCGTGTTCCTGCGGTGGTCTGCACGAACAAGCGAGGGCCGCTTGCGCGACGAATCATCGAGCTCACGCTCGGCGACCGCGTCACCGCGACGGTCGGAGGCGGGGACGTGCCGAGGTTGAAGCCCGCGCCGGATCTGGTCTTGGCCGCGCTGGCCGCCAGCGGCGGTGCCGGCTCCGCCTGGATGGTCGGCGATGCGGCGCAAGACGTTCTCGCGGCGCGCGCGGCCGGTGTGACCGCGATCGCGGTTCGCAACGGCTACGGCGATCCGACAGCGCTCGCGGCGGCGGGCGCCGACCTGTCGATCGACGACCTCGCCGCGCTCGTGCCGCTGATCGACTAGCTCTTCGCGGCCTCGGCGGCGCGGGTGCGACCACGCTCGCGCATGAAGCCGATGATCCCCGGGAGGATCGACACGAAGATGATCAGCAGGATGACCAGCTCGAAGCGCTTCTGGACGATGGGGATGTTGCCGAGTCCGAACCCGGCGAGCACGCACACGAGGGCCCAGCTCACCGCGCCGACGACGTTGTAGGTCATGAAGCGGCTGTATTTCATGCTTCCGACGCCCGCGACGAAGGGGGCGAACGTGCGCACGATCGGGACGAACCGCGCGATGACGAGCGTCTTGGCGCCATACCGCTCGTAGAAGTCGGCGGTCTTGTCGAGGTGCTGCTTCTTGATGAAGGGGAGCTTGCCCTTGGCGTGGAGCTTCGGGCCGAGCAGCGTTCCGACCGAGTAGTTGACCGTGTCGCCGAGGATCGCTGCGACGATGAACAGCGCGAGCAGGTGCCACAGGCTCAACATGTTCCGCGCCGCGAGCGTGCCTGCGGCGAAGAGCAGCGAATCACCCGGCAAGAAGGGCGTGACGACCAGGCCGGTCTCGCAGAAGACGACCACGAAGAGCAGCAGGTAGACGCTCGTTCCGTGCTGCGTCGTGAGGCGCTCGAGGTGCGTGTTGACGTGGAGGAACACGTCGACGAGCTGCTTGAGATCCATCTCTTGGGGGTCTTCCTTACTCTTCGCGCACTTCGGTCTTGTCGAGCCCGAACCCGGTGTGCAGCGCGCGCACCGCGAGCTCCGTGTACTTGGCGGCGATCAGGCACGAGACCTTGATCTCGCTCGTGCTGATTGCCTGGATGTTGATGCCCTCGGCCGCCAGCAGCTGGAACATCTTCGCCGCGATGCCGGCGTGCGAGCGCATGCCCAGGCCGACGATCGAGACCTTGACCACCTGGTCGTCGACCAGGAGCTCCTTCATCCCGACCTTCGGTCCGACCTCGCCGATCACCTGCTTGCCGTGGGCGAGGTCGGCCTTGGTGACGGTGAAGGTGACGTCGGTGAGGCCGGCCCCACCGGTCCCGACGTTCTGGATGATCATGTCGATCGAGATGTTCGCGTCGGCGAGCGCGGAGAAGATCTTCGCCACGACGCCGGGCTGGTCCTCGACCCCCCGGAGGGTGAGCTTCGCCTCGTTCTTGTCGTAGGCAACGCCTGCGACGGTCATCCGCTCCATGTCCGCGCTCGAGAACTTGTCTTCGCTGGTCACGATCGTGCCCTCCGCGTCGCTGAAAGACGACCGCACATGGACGGGGACTCCGTACTTCATCGCAATCTCGACACTGCGGATTTGCAGGACCTTCGCGCCGAGCGACGCGAGCTCGAGCATCTCTTCGTACGAGATGTGCTTGATCTTCCGCGCCGCCGGGGCGACGTTCGGATCGGTGGTGTAGACGCCGTCGACGTCGGTGTAGATCTCGCAGACGTCCGCGTTGATCGCTGCCGCGATGGCGACGGCCGACGTGTCGGAGCCGCCACGGCCGAGCGTGGTGATGTTGCCGTGGTCGTCGACGCCTTGAAACCCGGCGACGACGCAGACGGAGCCGGCCTTGGTGACCTCGCCGATCTTGGTGCCGTCGATGGTGCGGATGCGCGCCTTGGTGAACGCGTCGTCGGTCAGGACTCGCACCTGGTGGCCGAGCAGCGAGCGTGCCTGCACACCCTCCTGCTGGAGCGCGAGCGCGGTCAGCGCCGCGGTGACCTGCTCACCCGTCGCGGCCAACGCGTCCATCTCCCGCGGGTCGGGGACCTCGCCGAACTCGTGCGCCAGGGCGAGCAGGCGATTGGTCTCGCCCGACATGGCGCTGACGATCACGACGACGTCGTGTCCTTCGCGGCGGACCTTGGCGCAGCGCTTGGCGACGTTGCGGATGCGCTCGACATTGGCGACCGACGTCCCCCCGAACTTCATCACGACGAGGCTCATTGGGCTCTCGCTCCCTTACACGCTCGGGTCGTGGGTGGGGAGGGGGTGCCTCACTCGGGACCGCCGAGCTCAGGGCTTGGGCTTCTCGTCGAGCAGGCTCGCCTGGCCGGGGAGCATGTGCTGGTACTTGGCGAGAACCAGGTCGATCCCCTCGCGGATGTACACCGCGATCGGGACCTTGGTCCGCTCGTGCAGCATCTTGAGGCGCTCGTTCTGCTCCGGCGTGATGTAGATGGTGGTCGAGAGCTTCTTCCGCGCCACGCCGTTACATTACGTGGCCATCGACATATTGTCAAGGCGGGCGGCCTCGTAAGTGGCTGAAATGGTTGCGCAAATAAAATTCGAAGCCGAGACGAGACGAGAAAATTCACCACGGAGCCACGGAGACAAGGAGACGAGACGAGATTGGTCTGCCGATCGCAGCTCCGACGTCGTTCATCCTCCTGGTGTGCACTGACCCCCTGGATGGGAGCGTTGGCGGCGACGAGGCACCGCTCTGCAGCGGCAGATCATCTCGACCTCCTTGTCTCCGCGGCTCCGTGGTGAAATTTTCTC
>Ga0208492_1001764_pt1 | contig 12235 bp, 2 predicted proteins | sample Subbioar_CSW14AB_FD_184820 | JGI IMG/M metagenome (GOLD analysis project Ga0208492, IMG submission 184820) | Serpentinite rock and fluid subsurface biosphere microbial communities from McLaughlin Reserve, California, USA - CR12Mar_CSW14AB (SPAdes) | ecosystem: Environmental > Terrestrial > Deep... | reverse complement strand
CCTGTTCCATTGAGTTGAAATTCCGGTCGCCAGCTTTCCTGTATTTCCGTCTCCTGCCTTTGCAGGATTAAACAAAAATGAATTTGCGAAATACTGACTTTTTAATGGATTGATCTGTGCGTCTGCTTTTCCTGAAAACAAGCAAAGAAAGCCAATAGAGCACAAAATTAAACTATTCTTAATCATAAATCTACTATCTGACGATTGTAATAAAACCTTTTTTCATAGCACTCTTATCCTGAAACCTGATGATATAGTAATAAGTACCTTCTTCAAGTGGTTGTCCGTTAACTGTTCCGTTCCAATCGCTCTGATAATTCTTTTTGTTTAGAAGAACTCTTCCCGAGCGGTCGAGAATGGTTAACTCATGATCCGGATAACTATCCAGATTTTCAACAATCCAGGTATCATTCTGTCCGTCGCCGTTCGGACTGAACACGTTAGGAATCCAAAGATTATAATCCTCTTTAACTGCGATATGAATACTCAGATCCACACTTATACCAAACTGATTAGTCACCCTGACAGTATAGGTGGTCGTGCTTAATGGTTTTGCAACCGGGTTCGCAATTGTTGTGCTGCTTAATCCTGCAGCAGGCAGCCAGATATAGGTTGAAGGAGCTGCACTATTAACCTGAAGATTTGATGTAAGCCCCTTGCTGATAAGATCAGGACTCGCGCTGATTGTTGGCAAAGGATCTACGATCAAATTAAAGCTTCGGTCAATGGATTTCGGCCCGCCACTCGATGCATCTCCATTATCTGTAACCGTAACTGTAATGTTGGCCTTTCCAATCGCATCAGCTTTTATCTTGTATAATATCTGCTGGCCTGAAACAATCAGCTGGTCAAACAATGCAGGATTATCAGACTTGATCGTAGCTGTTACTTTTTGACCAGTTTCAGGTCCCGGACTCATATTATTTAACGGAAGCACCTGCTGATTAAGCGTATAGAAAATTCGGTAATCCCCTATAGCATCCAAGGTTGGCGGTTCATTTACATCCTGAATGCTGACGATAAAATTCATCTCGGTAAACTGAGAGAACTGATTGCTCACCCTCACCCGGATACTATGACTGGAAGCCTGTTCGAAATCAAAAGACCGGTTTGCCAGAAGCTGATTACCCGAAATTCTGAATTTACTGTTGTCTGTATCTCCTGCTCCTGCAACCAATGTATAGAATAGTGTTGAGGCCAGATTTGAATCGGTAGCAGTGAACCTGCCAACCAGATCATTTACAGCATTATTCTCGTTAATAGTTAATTTATCAATTGCCAGATTTTTTGGCCCCGGAGCAATTAAAACAAACTCCGTCGCACGATTAGCGGAAGGTGAAAGCAATGAGGCTAAAGGATCTAAGCCGTCTGCAGATTTCATAGAAATAGTCTCATTTTCATCGAAACTGTAAGCTTCAGCCTGTAATTGCAAATAATAACTACCATAAGATCCATTAGGATTGATATTTATGGTAAAGTCAATAATATTTTCCTTGCCAACTGCGAATGCACTTTCAGGTAACAGTAAATTGGTATTGGTAGAACCATCGAAATCATTATTCTTAGCGAAACCTTCATTCTGTACCAGATTGATTTCATTAACGCTGAAAGTAGCAGGCAGATAAAACTGGTTTCTCAGAGCTGCCAGTAACTTCACTTTACTTAAATTAAGGTTACCTGCATTTTTCAATTTAGCCCTGAACTTCACATTATATGAATTATCATCAATCCTGACAACTTCCTGAACATTTAAAGAAGATCCGATTTTAGGATTAGGTATAAGACTAACTATCGTTGGATATTTGACAGAAGTAATTCCGGTATTTACCGCCAGACGCCCATCGGTTGAAGTTTCAGACACAAGCCTTCCACTCAAATCCTCTGCTGACCCTACTATTTCCATACTGAATGGCCCCATACTGCCATTCGGAGCTATGTTAATTCTGAATATTACAGATGCCGTATCACTGACAGCCAATTGGGAACTTCCGAACATCAGACCACTGGCATGATTAAGAACCGACTTTAACACATCTTCAGTGCTTAAATCACCGGCAAAATACAAGTCTTCAGAACCTTTCTTTCTGTCCAAAGCAAGTAAATTAGTGTTGCTGACCCCGTTGAAGTTTAGATTTAACCTTACCCCATTACCTGAACCGGCGGGAGCACCTATCAACCTGAATTGAACCGGCGAAGGAAAGACTTTTGACAGATCAACAACTAAGCCCAGATTGAAAAGGTCGGTATTTCCGATATTGGAAACCTTTACACGATAATCTATGTTGAAAGTTCCATCATTTTGCTTTGCAGGATTCGAAGCAAAGAGCAATACCTCCAGTTTAGGATTTACATCCTCAACCTTCAGGTTAATTGTGGTACTTATACTTCCATTCGAATTGGAAGCAGTAATAATATAAACAGCATCAGAAATAACATTTACCGGGGTTCCACTGATTACTCCGGTTGAAGGATTTAGAGTAACTCCATCCGGAAGCGGTTGATTAACACTGTAGCTTGTTAACCCGCTATTACTTACCGGAGTATAAGAAGCATAAACTCCCTTAACAAAAGTAATTGGTGTATTATACTTTAGGGTTGGTTGTGGCTCATCCACACGGATCGAAAGACTAAACACATAACTTCCTCCACTATTTGTTGCTGTGATTAAATAAACGCTCTCTGAAACAGCAGCAGATGGAGTTCCACTGATTACTCCGGTTGTTGTATTCAATACCAGACCCGCAGGTAAAGGAGAGCCTGCAGAATAACTTAGCACCGCGCCCCCTGTATTTACCGGGTTAAGTTGTACTATAGCAGTTCCTCTGGTAAATACATTAGGGTTAGAATAACTTAATACCGGAGCTATATCATTGACCTGCAATACCAGATTAAAGCTTGAACTACCCGCAGCGTTAGTTGCAGTAATGGTATACGTTGACTGGCCGGTGATTAAAGTTGGTGTTCCGCTGATTACACCTGTTGAAGGATTTAAGGTTAAACCTGCTGGTAATGCCGGAGCAACAGAATAAGCAGCTACCTGTCCGCCATTATTTACAGGAACCAAAGCTGTAGCAGGAACTCCTTTGGTAAATACCATTGGGGAACTATAGCTGATTTGCGGACTACCTAACACCGCCTGAATTGCATTGGTTGCAGCACTCTGTACAGCTAAACCTGCTGAAGGAGTCCCTGTCGCGGAAACCGGCGTCACTTCGAACTTAATAAATTTACCCAGATCAGCCGAAGTAAGAATATACGTTCGGGATGTAGCTCCGGCAATAGCCGTATAAACACCGTCTGCTGCAGAAGCTGATAGCCAGCGGAAAGTTGAGGTTCCCTGAGTATCACCATCTGCGTCTGAATAAGTATAAGAGCCGCTGAGTGTCTGACCTACTATAGTTGTTCCGCTAATAGCCACCGAGATAGCTATTGGTGCACGACCAACAATCATTGTGCTTGCAGCACTAAGCACTGGATATCCGGTTAAAGGACTGCCGGTGGAGGCTACCGGAGTAACTTCAAACTTAATGAATTTACCCTGATCGGCCGATGTAGGAATATAAGTATTGGATATTGCTCCACTGATCGCGGTATAGGTACCATCTGCCGTAGAAGCTGATAACCACCGGTAAGTTGAGGTTCCCTGCGCATCACCATCTATATCTGAATAGGTGTAAACCCCGGTCAGAATCTGACCGACGGTTGCAGACCCCGAAATTGTAACGGAAACTGCAGTTGGTGCATTCCCCGAACTTGTAGTAGCTGCAATTGCAGATGTAGCTGAACTCAGTACAGCATTCCCGGTTGAAGGATTACCTGTCGCAGCTACCGGAGTAACTTCAAACTTGATAAACTTACCCTGATCGGCAGAAGTTAGAAAATACGTCTTAGCTGTAGCGCCATTGATTGGTGCATAAGTTCCGTTTATGGTTGATGCTGATAGCCAACGGAAAGATGACTCGCCTTCAGCATCATTATCCGCATCCGAATAAGTATAAGTTGCGGTTAAGATCTGACCTACCGTTGTTGTTCCGGTAATGGCTAATGAACCGGCTATTGGTGCACGGCCTGTAATCGCGCTGCTTGCGGTGCCTATCTCAGCTGTACCCATTGAAGGATTCCCTGTCGCAGCAACCGGAGTAACTTCAAAACGGATGAATTTACCCTGATCAGCAGGCATTATGGTGTAGGTATTGGAAGTAGCACCACTAATTGCCGTATAAGTACCATCTGGTGTTGCAGATAACAACCATCGGAAAGTTGAGGCTCCCTGTAAATCTCCATCCGCATCTGCATAGGTATAATTTCCGGTTAAGGTCTCTCCAACAATAGTGGAACCGCTAACAGTTACTGAACTCGCTGTTGGAGCACGACCTGTAATCACACTGGTTTCTGAACTTAATACTGCTGTACCGGTTGAAGGAATTCCTGTCGCAGAGACAGGAGTAATCTCAAACTTAATAAATTTACCCTGATCGGCGGAGCTAAGAGCATACGTATTGAAAGTGGCTCCACTGATTGCCGTATACGATCCGTTTGCAGTGGAAGAAGATAACCAGCGGAAGGTTGAAGTTCCTTCTGAATCATTATCTGCATCTGCATAAGTATAAGTTCCGGTTAAAGTCTGACCGAGGATGGTAGTTCCGCTGATGGCTACTGCACTCGCTGTCGGAGCGCGGCCTGTAATGGCAGAAGTGGCAGCACTCTGCGCGGCTGTACCGGTTGAAGGATTCCCTGTCACAGAAACAGGAGTTACCTCAAACTTAATGAATTTACCCTGATCGGCCGGAGTAAGAACATAAGTAGTGGATGTTGCTCCGCTGATGGCGGTATAGGTTCCACCTGCAGTGGAAGATGATAACCATCGGAAAGTGGATGCTCCCTGTGAATCTCCATCCGCATCTGCATAAGTATAAGATCCGGTTAAGGTCTGGCCAACGGTGGTAGTGCCACTAATAGTTACCGCACTCGCCGTTGGAGCACGACCCGCAATGGCACTGCTTGCAACACTCAATATAGTCGTACCAATCGAAGGATTTCCTGTCGCAGCAACCGGAGTCACCTCAAACTTGATAAACTTACCCTGGTCAGCTGTTGTAAGAACATAAGTAGTGGAAGTTGCTCCGCTGATCGCAGTATAGGTTCCACCCGCAGTAGAAGAAGATAACCAGCGATAAGTGGAAGTTCCCTGTGAATCTCCGTCCGCATCGGCATAAGTATAAGATCCTGTTAAAGTCTCACCAACAGTGGTGGTACCGCTAATAGTCACAGCGCTGGCAGTTGGAGCACGACCGGCAATTGCAGTGGTTTCTGAGCTCAATACCGCGGTACCGGTCGAAGGAGTTCCTGTCGCAGAAACCGGGGTAACTTCGAACTTGATAAATTTGCCCTGATCAGCAGAGGTAAGAACATACGTGCCGGATGTTGCTCCGCTGATGGCCGTATAGGTTCCACCCGCAGTGGAAGAAGATAACCAGCGGAAAGTTGAAGTTCCCTGCGAATCTCCATCAGTGTCTGCATAAGTATAAGATCCCGTTAAAGTTTCATCTACCGTAGTGATTCCCGAAATGGCTACCAAGCTGGCGGTCGGAGCACGACCAACAACAATACTACTTGCCACACTCTGTACAGCCGTACCAGTTGAAGGATTACCTGTAGCAGATATCGGAGTCACCTCAAACTTGATAAACTTACCCTGATCGGCAGAGGTAAGAACATAGGTGCCGGATGTTGCTCCGCTGATTGCAGTATAAGTACCATCTGCGGTGGAAGAAGATAACCAGCGGTAAGTTGGAGTGGCCTGTGAATCTCCGTCCGCATCTGCATAATTATAAGATCCGGTTAAGGTCTGGCCAACGGTGGTAGTACCACTGATAGCCACAGCGCTGGCAGTTGGAGCACGGCCTGTAATGGCAGAAGTGGCAGCACTCTCTGCTGCTGTACCGGTTGAAGGAGTTCCGGTCGCAGCAACCGGGGTTACCTCAAACTTGATAAATTTACCCTGATCGGCGGAGGTAAGAACATAGGTATTATTAGTGGCTCCGCTGATGGCAGTATAAGTTCCGCCTGCAGCAGAGGATGATAACCAGCGGTAAGTTGGAATTCCCGTTAAATCTCCGTCCGCATCGGCATAAGTATAGGATCCGGTTAAAGTCTCTCCAACGGTGGTAGTACCACTAATCGTTACTGCACTGGCAGTTGGAGCGCGACCTGCAATGGCAGAAGTGGCCGCACTCTGCACTGCTGTACCAGTTGATGGAGTTCCCGTCGTAGCAACCGGAGTAACCTCAAACTTGATGAATTTACCCTGATCAGCCGCAGTAAGAACATAAGTAGTGGAAGTGGCACCGCTAATGGCAGCATAAGTTCCACCTGCAGTGGAAGATGATAACCAGCGGTAGGTTGAAGTTCCCTGTGTATCATTATCTGCATCTGCATAATTATAGGATCCGGTTAAAGTCTCGCCAACAGTGGTAGTACCACTGATAATCACAGTACTGGCAGTTGGAGCGCGACCTGCAATGGCAGAAGTGGCAGCACTCTCTGCTGCTGTACCGGTTGAAGGAGTTCCCGTCGAGGAAACCGGAGTAATCTCAAATTTTATAAACTTGCCCTGATCAGCTGAGGTAAGAACATAAGTAGTAGATGTCGCTCCGCTGATGGCGGTATACGATCCACCTGCAGTTGAGGATGATAACCAGCGGTAAGTGGAAGTTCCCTGTGTATCATTATCTGCATCTGCATAAGTATAAGATCCGGTTAAAGTCTGACCAACGGTCGTGGTACCACTGATAGTTACCGCACTCGCTGTCGGGGCACGGCCAACCACAGCATTACTTGCTGCACTCTCCACTGCTGTACCTGTCGAAGGGGTTCCGGTTGCAGAGACCGGGGTCACCTCAAACTTAATGAACTTACCCTGGTCAGCAGATGCAATCACATAAGTAGTAGATGTTGCTCCACTAATTGCAGTATAAGTACCGTCAGGTGTTGAGGATGATAACCAACGATAAGTGGAAGTTCCCTGTAAATCTCCATCCGCATCGGCATAAGTATAAGTTCCGGTTAAAGTCTGACCAACGGTCGTGGTACCGCTGATAGTCACAGCGCTTGCTGTTGGAGCACGGCCCGTAATTGCAGTGGTTTCTGAGCTTAATACCGCGGTACCTGTCGAAGGAGTTCCTGTCGAAGATACCGGAGTAACTTCGAACTTGATGAATTTACCCTGATCGGCTGATGCAAGAGCATAAGTTGCAGAGGTCGCTCCACTAATTGCCGTATATGATCCGTTTGCAGTTGAAGATGATAACCAGCGGAAGGTTGAAGTTCCTTCCCCATCATTATCTGCATCTGCATAAGTATAAGATCCCGTTAAGGTCTGGCCCACAGTAGTGGTACCACTAATAGCTACTAAACTGGCGGTCGGAGCACGACCGGTAATCGCAGAAGTGGCAGCACTCTGTACAGCCGTACCAGTTGAAGGGTTACCTGTAGCAGATACCGGAGTCACCTCAAACTTGATAAACTTGCCCTGATCAGCGGAGGTAAGAACATAAGTAGTAGAGGTCGCTCCGCTGATAGCAGTATAAGTACCATCCGCAGTAGAAGAGGATAACCATCGGTAAGTGGAAGTCCCCTGTAAATCCCCATCTGCATCTGCATAAGTATAAGATCCGGTTAAGGTCTCGCCAACGGTAGTTGTTCCGCTGATGGCTACTGAACTGGCGGTTGGGGCGTTCGTTCCGGTAACAGTGATGCTGATTACAAAAGTGGTGCTGCCTCCGCTGTTGGATGCTGTTACAGTATAATTTGTCTGAGCCGATGCTTGTTGCGGAGTTCCTGATATGACACCGGTTCCAGCATCGATACTTAATCCTGATGGTAATGCAGGACTGATACTATATGAAGATACTGTTCCGGTTACCGTCGGTGTCAATGCTGTAATTGCTGAACCGCTTGTATAAGAATTTGGTGTAGTATATGACAGACTGCTTGGGGCTGCCGGTGTTGAGGCGTTAACTGTAATTGAATTCGAACTGACAGAAGTTAAACCGGTAGCGGTAAACTGCAAGGTATAAACTCCTGAACCCTGAATATTTAATCCTGTAAAAGTTACAACTCCGTTTACAGCTCTGACTGTTTTTGTTCCGTTTAATGTTCCGCTTCCTGATCCAATAGCAACGGTTACCTGTGTACTGTTATCAGAGCTTACCAGGTTATTGTACTGATCATATATATAAATAACCGGCTGCTGAGCAAGAGTAACCTCACTGGTAGCGGTTGCCGAAGGCTGCTGATTAATCCCCAGTTTACTTGGAGCTGCCGGATTGATTACAAATACATTCGAAGTCCCGGTAACAGATGGATTATCTGTACCAACTGTAGTTAATGCATAGGAACCGGCCTTGGTCAGTGTAATGGAATGACTTCCTAATACCCCTGAAACAAAGGCACTCGTTGGACCACCACCTGCCGAAATAGTTGAACCCGAAGACAGCATATTGGTACCGGTATAGGTGGTAAATGTACTGTTATTGGCTGCCCTTGCAGTAATCTGAACAGGAAAAGCCACACCGGCAGTTTGCGTTCCGATATTACCTCCTCCTGTTTTCTCAACGAGGAAATTATCCACTCCCACAACCGTTACCGATGCAGATTTTGCACTTTCAAGCTTTCCGCTTTCTGTATTAGTTGCCGTTACCTTAGCTCCGGTATATAATTCATTGGCTAATGAACTAAGCTGACTTGTTGAATAAGTCCAGTTACCTGATTGTGAACTTAAAGAAGGACTCAATGGTTCGCCATCTATATATACCTTAAGCGTTCCCGAAGCCGAAGTTCCTGCTATACTGGTTGAGTTTGCCAGAATTGGCGAATTAACTGAAGGTATATTTGTTGTCGGACCCAGTACTGTAACCGATGCTGATGCAGCACTTTGATTTTCACCACTGGCAGTTGCTTTAGCAGTTAATACATCAGCTGTACTCAATGTAATACCCGAGAGGGTCCAGGTACCAAATATTGTTACCGTCGTCGTTCCAATCGAAGTCCCGTTTTTGTAAACAGTAATTATAGTTCCGGGAGCCTCCGTAGAAGTTCCGTTTACTGCAGTTGATGTATTTGTATATGAACCTGTGATCACCGGCGCATCGGAAGTACCACTAATTGCAGATGTTACAGTTACAGAATTCGAAACTGCTGACAAACCACTTCCAGACACAATTGCTTTGGCGGTAATTACATCACCGACCACCAGATTCAGACCTGTAGCTGTCCATGAAGTTGAAGCAGCCGCAGCCACTGTTGTTCTTTCAACACCGTTTACATACAGGTAAATTTTAGCATTACTAACCCGTGTTCCTGAAACCTGAGTATCAGTATTCAGAACCGGTGAAGAAGTAATCACAGGTGCAGTTGTTGCAGTTATCCCTTGCAGGTGCACTGCTGAGGCAGCCGATTCACAAGCACCGGTAATCACATCAACTGCAGTTGCCCAATAAGTCCCTGCCGGAACTGAATTACCTGAGTTGGAAAAATCAAATGTCCAGGCACCTGAAGCTCCAGGAGTACTGGTTGCAGCAACGTAAACCGCACTTCCTAAATAATTAGTAGTCAATACCGATTCAACTCCGGCAGTTACCGCAGTACCTGCGATAGTTCCACTCACATTGGGAATCACATGAATGTAAATCCTGATGTTTGAAGCAGAGATAGTACCACTGGCCGGAGTCCAAGTTCCTGTGAGCCCTTTTGTACCCGAACTTGTTCCGGTAAGTACGGGCGCAAGCGTACAGACCTGACCCACAACTACCTGATTAGATGCGTCAGAAATAGATTTTCCACTACCGGTATCCTGCGCCTTGGCCGTGATTGCAGCCCCACCAATTAATGTACCCCCCGATATGCCGGAAAGTGTCCAGGTATTTCCCGAAACTGTTGTTGTTCCAATCGAAACCCCGTTTTGGTAAACTGTTATTGTGGTTCCGTCAGGTTCTTTACTTGTACCCGAAATCGATGTAGTCGTATTAGTAATAACCGTGGTGGAGATATAAGGTGCGGATGTTTTTGTTGTTGCGAATGATGCACCTGCGGTTAATGAAGATAATGAGGTTGCAGGAAATGCAGAGATCACTGCACTTAGCATCGCATTGATATTACCATTATATTTCAGGTCGTTTACCCCATCAACATCTGAAATGGTACCTACAATTCCGCTACCTGCGCTGGTAATCGTAGTCGCTGCAAAACGGACAGGAGTTCCGCTTAAAACAGAAAGGGGAACAAAAAAGTCGTAGAAATAATCAGCATTCCCATCTACAGTTGTCAAAGCTACTGAACGCTGATGATTCTCATTAATATTATAAGAACTCTTTAATGTTCCTATTCCAAGTGTATGGTCATAAACTGCAATCCTTCCGTTTGTTCCGGTTTCAAGTACAACCTCCTGCTCAAAGCCCGGATTAGCTCCCGAACCTGCAAAATTATTGTCTGTATCAATAAGAAGGCTATATCCTTTTGAAGCTGTTGATGCCCCGCCGATTCGGAAACGAATGATCAGATTAGTCCCGTCACTCATCACAAACACCGATTTACGATTAGATCCTGCATCAACCATATCGGTATGGCCGCCTGAAGAACCTGTTGCAAGATCACCGCTTGGCTCAGTTTCAAGTTGTGGTATTGCAATCATTTTCAACTCACTGCTACTTCCATAATCCGTACCTGAAAACCCGGATGACCCTGCAGATACATACCCATCCCCATTAGGGTCAAGTACAGCTCTTCCTGCTACTGAAGAGGATGGCTTATAAATGAATCCCGGAGTCTGCGCAAAAACTGTTGCTGAAGCTGTGATTATTAAAATAAAGAGAAGGGCTCCTGATAAAAAAGACTGGAATTTCGAGTAATAGCTTGTAATCATTCTGTTCTGCAGATATATATTTATTGGGCACCGTTTTGCACCACTTTAGTTCTGAATTAAAATTCATGTAAACACCGGGAATTATGAGAAAACATCCCATTCAACCCTGATTTCCACTGTTCGGACCACAATAAACAAATGAGAGTCCAAAAATGGCCGACAGCTTAATAGTTGATAAGAAACAGGCTTTGAGAAAGGATAAAGGCTATTTTTTAAAAAAATAAATAGATTACAATACTCGTTTCAATAATTATTAATACTTATTGAAAAAAATCGTGGAATAAAAGATGCAAAACGTGGAATAATTTCTACTAAGCGAGAGAATAAGATAGCAGAACCGGAAAACCCGCCTGGATTTTTTGAAGAGGGAGAAAGCCTCCCGAGGACTTGGTATTTAACAATCCCGGGAGTTGGAATACAATGAGAATATTTGTTGAAGCCTCCCCATCCATTACACAAACCATACGCTCGCCTTTACAAATCCGGGCAGAACGTTCACATAACTCGTCAATCAAAGCATCCTCTGTCACTTTTTGATTGTTTAAGAACCGATAAATGGTTTTTTGAACAGCTCAGTCTGGACTAATTTTTCTGATGCTGCAATGTGCATGTTGAGTTAATAATTGAACTAATTGAAGCTCCTTTTTTCTAATCGTCTATCCTTAAAACGATTAGTGAACTCTGGGTTATAGAGATTAACCATGCTGTGTTGTTTTTATGCAATTTAAACAAAAAAGATGTGGATATACAGTAGGTTGCAAACGCGGACGGATGGGAGATGAACGAGAACGGTGATGTCAGCCCCGGGAGAATGACTTCATTTCAGCGGTGATCTACTCCAAACCTTTTCAATTTTCTATTTCCAAATCAAATGCTTAAATCAGCTTTAGGGAAAGAACTAAAATTAATTAATAGTTAAAATTAGAATTATTGAAAATCGAAGCGGTATCTCAGGCGTAGTTTCATCGAATTCAGAACTCACACCAGGCTTATCACCCTATTTGCTTTCGGGCAGTGTCTCCCGGTCCGGCAGCAGTTTGAGGTCACCCCGGCCTGTATTTCAAAATAAGGCTATTTTCAGACGATCTGAGCAACTTTCTACAATCAGACGCAAAGAACCATGGTCAAGGGAAAATAAATCATTAAAACGCTTTAAAATGAGTCGAAACATTGACCGGTTCGGAAATCCCTTGACTGATATTCGGCTCTGCTTCGTATCAGATTAATACCAAAAAGCTCACTGAAGGCAGACAGAAGGCAGATTTCTTCGACATTTTTTTGAGATTTTTTCGGCAGCAGCCGAAGCCGAAACGG
>Ga0208492_1001763_pt1 | contig 12244 bp, 12 predicted proteins | sample Subbioar_CSW14AB_FD_184820 | JGI IMG/M metagenome (GOLD analysis project Ga0208492, IMG submission 184820) | Serpentinite rock and fluid subsurface biosphere microbial communities from McLaughlin Reserve, California, USA - CR12Mar_CSW14AB (SPAdes) | ecosystem: Environmental > Terrestrial > Deep... | reverse complement strand
GGCGCGGGCACGGCGCCGATGATCTGGTCGGGCGGCATGGCCTGGATCGCCGACTTCCCCGATCCGTCAAACTTCTACGGGCCTATCCTTGGTTGTGCCGGGGCGGCCCCGGGCGGCTGGAACTGGTCGAAGTTCTGCGATGCGGGCCTTGATGCCAAGGCGGTCGCGGCTGACAGCATGTTCGACCCGGCCAAGTCGGCGGACCGTCTGAAGGCCTGGTCCGACGTCTACATGGGCGTCATGGAACAGGCCCCCTGGGTGCCGGTCTTCAACGAGGAACGCTACACGATGAAGTCGGAACGGATGGGCGGCGAGGATGCGCTTTACGTCGATCCGGTCTCGATCCCGGTCAACTACGACTACGTCTGGGTCAAGCAGTAATGTGCAAGGCCTGCGACTACACGATCCACGGGGCGCAGCATCACTTCGGCTGGGACAATTCCCTGGCCCCGGCGCTGCGCGTCGCACCGGGATCGACCATCGAGTTCCACTGTCACGATTCCTCGGCGGGCCAGCTTGGCCCGTCGTCGACGCTGCAAAGCGTGGTCGACCTCGACTTCGGCAAGATCAACCCGGTGTCGGGGCCGATCTTCGTTGACGGGGCCAAGCCGGGCGACGTGCTCAAGGTCACGCTGGAAGGGTTTGCCCCCAAGGTGTTTGACGGCAAGGGCTTCGGCTGGACCGCGAACATTCCGGGTTTCGGGTTGCTCGCAGATCAGTTCAAGGACCCGGCCCTGTGCCTGTGGTCCTATGACCCGGCCAGCATGGAGCCGGCACTTTGGGGCAAGTTGGCCCGCGTGCCGCTGAAACCCTTCTCGGGCACCATCGGCAATGCACCCGCCGAACCTGGACTGCACTCCGTCGTCCCGCCCCGGCGGGTCGGCGGCAACCTCGACATCCGCGACCTGACCTCGGGCGTCACGCTCTACCTGCCGGTCGAGGTGGAGGGGGCCCTGTTCAGCGTGGGCGACACCCATGCGGCACAGGGCGATGGCGAGGTTTGCGGCACGGCGATCGAAAGCCCGATGAACGTGGTGCTGACGCTGGACCTGGTGAAGAACCAGCCGTTGAAGACCCCGCGATTCACCACTCCGGGGCCGGTGACGCGGCACCTCGACGCCAAGGGCTATGAGGCGACGACGGGCATTGGGCCGGACCTGATGGCGGCGGCCAAGGATGCGGTGTCGGGGATGATCGACCTTCTGACCCGGCAGCAGGGCATCTCGGCGGTCGACGCCTACATGCTTTGCTCGGTCTGCGGTGATTTGCGCATATCCGAGATCGTCGACATGCCGAACTGGGTCGTCAGCTTTTACTTCCCCCGGGTCGTCTTCGAATGACCATTGCGGAAGTCCTGCCATCTTCCGGGGCGGCCACCGCCCCGGAGACCGTGTTGCGGGTCGAGGGCCTCTGCGTCTCGGTCCGGACCGAGGCTGGGTTGAAGCCGCTGGTGCAGGACCTGTCCTTCGAGCTGAACCGGGGCGAGACATTGGCCATCGCTGGCGAAAGCGGCTCTGGCAAATCCATCACGTCGCTGGCCATCATGGGCCTTCTGCCGCCGCCTGCCGTCCGTGTGACGGGGGGCCGGGTGCTCTTGTCCGGGCAAGACCTGACACTTCTGCCAGAAGCCGATCTTCGCGCCATCCGGGGCGACCGGATCGCGATGATTTTCCAGGAGCCGATGACCTGCCTCAACCCGGTGATGACCATCGGCGCCCAACTGACTGAGGCGATCCGCGCCCATGAAGCTGTAAGCCGGTCAGAGGCCGCGAGGCGCGCTGTAGAGACCCTGAAGGCCGTCCGCCTGTCGGAACCAGAACGACGGATGCGCCAGTATCCGCATGAACTGTCCGGCGGGATGCGCCAGCGGGTGATGATCGCGATGGCGCTTGCGCTGCGGCCCGAGGTGCTGATCGCGGACGAACCCACGACCGCGCTTGACGTAACCGTTCAGCGCGAGGTGCTCGACCTTCTGCGCGACCTGCAGCGCGACCTTGGCACCGCGATCATCCTAATCACGCATGACATGGGCGTGGTGGCGGAAATGGCCGACCGGGTGATCGTGATGCGGCAGGGGCGGCAGGTCGAGACCGCCACGACCGCCGCCATCTTCGCGCGTCCCCAGGCCGACTACACCCGCGCGCTTCTTGCCGCGGTGCCGCGGATGGGGCAGGGGGCTGACCGTCCGCCCGTGACGTCAGAGCCCATCGCCCGGCTGTCGGATGTGGTGGTCCGCTACCCGCTGCGCGGCGGGCCTCTGGGCAGGGTGACGCAGAATGTCCATGCCGTTGAACATGTGAGCTTCGACATAAGACGGGGCGAGACCTTTGCGCTGGTGGGGGAATCGGGCTGTGGCAAGTCGACCATTGCCAAGGCGCTTGTCGGGCTTGCGCCGCATCTGGGCCGGATCGAGATCGGCGGGCAGGGGCTGGAGGGCCTGGATGCAGGCGCGATGAAGGCGATGCGCCGACGGGTGCAGATGATTTTCCAGGACCCGATGGCAGCGCTGAACCCCCGGATGCAGGTGGGCGAACTGGTCGCAGAACCCCTGTTCATCCATGGGATCGGCGACGCAGCCAGTCAACGGGACAAGGCGGCCGACCTGATGACCCGCGTCGGGCTGGACGCCGCACATCTTGACCGCTACCCGCATGAATTCTCTGGTGGCCAGCGTCAGCGTATCTGCATCGCCCGCGCTTTGGCCCTGCAACCGGACCTGATCATCGCCGATGAAAGCGTCAGCGCGCTTGATGTCTCGGTCCAGGCGCGGGTGCTGGACCTGCTTCGGGCGCTGCAGTCCGAGTTCGGGATGTCCTATCTCTTCATCAGTCACGACATGGCCGTGGTCGACAACATTTCGGACCGCGTGGCGGTGATGTACCTTGGCCAGATCGTCGAGATGGGCACGCGCGACCAGATTTTCGGCAATCCGCAGCACGCCTACACGCAACGCCTGATCGGCGCGGTCCCGATCCCCGACCCCAGCCACCGGCGCAAGGCGAGCCCGCGTCCGTCGTCCGAGGTGCCGAGCCCGCTGCATCCCGTCGGCCAAGAGCCGAAGCGCGTCTACTTGCAGGATATCGGCGAAGGTCACATGGTCGACGACGTGTCCTAGAGGGCGCCGGTATTCAGCCCTCCTGTCCGGTCGCGCGGTCTTGCAACGCGTGGCCGTCCTGGATCGGTCGATGTGAAAGGCGGGGTGGCGGAACCCCTTGACCGCGATGGGGTGCCCGGTTTGTGCGGAGGGCTGCGGGCTTGCCGACCTGTACGCTTTGGGCCCAACGAACCGACTGCTCGTCACTTGGGAAGTAGCTTGCGTTCAACGCCTCTCTAGTCTAAACGCGACGGCATCAGAGCGGTGCCGAATTGTCATGAGCAAAGGTTGCAAGCTGCTGATATTGCGGGCGTTGTGTAATGGTAAGACCTTAGCCTTCCAAGCTAAAGACGCGGGTTCGATTCCCGCCGCCCGCTCCATCCCCTTCGCTGGAAAGACCTTTGGATGTCCACGCAGGACAGAAATTTTTCGATATGTAATTCAGTGGGATGACTGTGGACGTTAACGGTCTGGAAAGCGGTGTGACGCGCGATTGCTGCGGACAGTGACGGAATGCCATGCGTGTGGCGTATCATGCCCGGAACCGAAGGAGTGCCAGGATGACCGATCGCGAGGACCACCATGACCATGAGGAGCCCGAGGGACTTGCCGCCGACCTGCCGCATCTGACGCGGCGGCGGCTGGTGCTGACGGGGCTGGCGATGGGCGGGGCGGCGCTGTCGCTGTGGGGCGTGCGCGGCGGGGCGCAGACGGTGACCGGGACGGGCGCGGACGGCGCGCTTTGCGTGGCGCTGCCCGCCGAAACCGAAGGTCCGTTCCCGGCGGACGGGACCAATGTCCGTGCGGGCCAGACCGTCAACATCCTGACCGAATCCGGGGTCATCCGCGAGGATATCCGCACCAGCATCGGCGGGCTGACACCGGTGGCCCAAGGCGTGCCGGTCAGTCTGGAGATCACGCTGGTCGACGTGCGCAACGCCTGTGCGCCGCTGGGCGGCATGGCGGTCTACGCCTGGCAATGCGACGCGGAAGGCATCTATTCGATCTACGCCGCCGAGGACCGCAACTATCTGCGCGGGGTGGGGATCAGCGATGCCGAGGGGCGGGTGCGGTTCACGACCGTCTTCCCGGCCTGCTATCAGGGGCGCTGGCCGCATATCCATTTCGAGGTCTTCAGCGGCGCGGAGATGGCGGTGTCGGGCAAAGCCGCCCTTCTGACCTCGCAGTTTGCCTTGCCCGAGGCCGAGTGCCGGGCGGTCTATGCCGCAAACCCGCTGTATGCGGCGAGCATTGCGACCCTTGCCGGGGTCAGTCTGGCGCGGGACGGCATTTTCCGGGACAGTTCCGAGACCGAGCTTGCCGCGCAGACTCTGGTGCTGGAGGGCGATCCGGTAGCCGGGTATCGCGCGACGGGGCGGGTCGGGCTGGCGTTGTGAAGGGAGTGTCGGGGCACGCCCCGACCTACGCTTGGTCTGGCGGGTCTTCGGCCGGGAAGGTCACGATCCCCGTGGTGCAATGCACCGACCGGCCCGGGAAGATGCGGGCGTATTTGGCGATGAACCGATCGCGACAGTCGGCAAAGCTTGCGTCCTTGGTGCCGCGCCCGTGGTGGCGCAGGTGAAAGTCGATGGCCCAGGCGCTGCCGCCCTGCAGCTCGGCCTGCAGGCACAGGTCCGGTCCGTAGAAGTGGAAGCCCGACAGGTCCAGCGAGGGCAGGACAGGCCGCGACCGCCGCATCAGGATGAAGCATTCGTCGAGCGTTTCCACGCGGCCCGGCATCTCTCCCATCTGCCGGTTCTCACCCCAAGGATCCGAAATATGCATCCGAAGGTAGACGCGGTTGTTTTTTCGCGGCCGATAGCGACCGCCCGCCACCCCGGCCAAGAGCCAGTCCGGGGCGTCCAGTTCTAACCGTTCGAGCGCCGAGATGAGCGCGGAATGGCCCTGATCGAGCAACTCGATATCGTCATGGCAGAAAATCACGAAGCGGCCCTTCGCCCGGGCAAGCAGCGGTTCTTGCCAGCTGTGGCCGTCAAACCGATTGTCGTCGCGGTTGTCAGCAACGAGGAACTCGCTGTTCAGCGCATCAAAGCCGTTGCGGTAGAAGGATGCCAGAAGGCGGTCATACTTATCCTGGCTGCGAACCAGCGCGCAAATGGTGAAGTCAGGTCCGTCCTGCGCAAGTCCGGTCACATAACAAGGGACCGGAACGCTGAGCGGAGAGTCCGGCTCTGCCATTCCGGACTTTGGAGGTCGTGTCAAAGGTTGTCGGCCTGCGGCATGCCAAGGACGTGGTAGCCGCCATCGACATGGATGATCTCGCCCGTGGTGCAGGCCCCGTAGTCCGAGCAGAGCCAGACAGCGGTGCCGCCGATGGCTTCCAGGGTCGCATTGGCGCGCAGGGGGGTGTTCGCCTCGGTGTGGCGATAGGTGGCCCGCGCCCCGCCGATCGCGGCCCCGGCAAGGGTCTTCATCGGGCCGGGCGAGATCGCGTTGACGCGGATCTGCTGGGGTCCAAGGTCATTGGCAAGGTAACGCGTGGCGGATTCAAGGGCCGCCTTGGCCACACCCATGACGTTGTAATTCGGCACGACCTTGTTCGAGCCCTGGAAGGTCAGGGTGATCAGCGTGCCGCCCTTGGGCATAAGGCCTTCGGCGCGGCGGGCGACGTCGATGAACGAAAAGCAGGAGATGTTCAGCGAATTCAGGAAGTTGCCCTTGGTGGTGTTGATGAAGCGACCGGTAAGCTCGGCCTTGTCGGAAAAGGCGATGGCGTGGATGACAAAGTCCAAGGACCCCCAGCGGCGGCCGATTTCCCCAAAGCAGGCGTCCAGGCTTTCCTCGTTCGTCACGTCGACGTCGATCAGGAAATCCGACCCGACGCTGGCGGCCAGGGGTTCGACCCGTTTGCCGAACGCCTCGCCCTGATAGGAAAACGCAAGCTCTGCGCCTTCGGAATGGAGCGCCGAGGCGATGCCCCAGGCGATCGAGCGTTCGTTCGCAACGCCCATGACAAGCCCGCGCTTGCCCTTCATCAGATCGGCCATGGTGGCTCCTTACGCGAGGTATTTCGACATGACGAGGGTGGCGTTGGTGCCGCCGAAGCCGAAGGAGTTCGACAGAACGCTGTCCAGTTGCACACCGTCGCGCATCGTGGTCACGATTTCGCCGGGATCGAGGGCAGGGTCGGGGGTGATGACGTTGGCCGAGGCGGCGATGAAGTTGCCGTTCAGCATGATCAGGGAATAGATCGCCTCCCATACCCCCGCGCCGCCAAGGCAATGCCCGGTGAGCGACTTGGTCGAGGCGATGGGCGGTGTGGTGCCGCGACCGAAGACGCGGCGGATCGCCTCGACCTCGGTGATGTCGCCGACGACTGTCGAGGTGCCGTGGGAGTTGATGTAGTCGATGCGGCGACCCTGGGGCAGGGTGGAAAGCGCCACGCGCATCGCGCGTTCGCCGCCTTCGCCCGAGGGGGCGACCATGTCGTAGCCGTCCGAGGTGGCGCCATAGCCCGTGACTTCGGCGTAGATCTTCGCGCCGCGCGCAAGGGCGTGTTCCAGTTCTTCCAGGACGACGATCCCGCCGCCGCCCGCGATGACAAAGCCGTCGCGGTTGGCGTCATAGGTGCGGGAGGCGGTCTCTGGCGCGTCGTTGTATTTCGACGACATCGCGCCCATCGCGTCGAAGAGGCAGGAGAGGGTCCAGTCCAGCTCCTCCCCCCCGCCGGCAAAGACGATGTCCTGCTTGCCCATCTGGATCAGCTCGGAGCCGTTGCCGATGCAGTGGGCCGAGGTAGAGCAGGCGGAGGTGATCGAGTAGTTGACGCCGCGGATCTTGAAGGGCGTCGCAAGGCAGGCCGAGACGGTCGAGGACATGCCCTTGGTCACGCCGAAGGGGCCGATGCGTTTGGGTGAACCGGTCTCGCGGACGATGTTGTGGGCCTTGAAGAAGGATTTGGTCGAGGGGCCGCCGGAACCGACGATGATGCCGGTGCGGTCATTGGAAATGTCGGTTTCCGAAAGGCCGCTGTCCTTCACGGCCTGATCCATCGCGATGAAGGTATAGGCCGCGCCATCGCCCATGAAGCGCAGGTCGCGCTTGTCGATATGGTCCTCCAGCACGATGTTCGGCTGGCCGTGGACCCGGCAGCGAAAGCCGTGTTCGGCATAGTCGGGGGCGAAGACGATGCCGGATTTGCCTGCGCGCAGGGAGGCTTCCACCTCGGCAGCAGAGTTGCCGATGGAGGATACGATCCCGATCCCGGTGATGACGACGCGGCGCATGGGGCTCTCCCTACCTGACTTATGGCTTGTTTAGGGCAGTGGGGGGGAGGGGGCAAGGAGGTTGGGGCAAGGGAGGATGCTTCGGAGATGCCCCCACAGGTGCTATGCTGCGGATCATCGCGAAGCACGGGGGGATGGGATGAACGGAGAGCTGCCGGAGACCAGGGCCGCACGGGTGGATTGGGTAATCCGCGCGCCGGACAATGCCGAGATGCGGCGGCGCTATGACATCTGGGCCGGGGCCTATGACAGCGACGTGGGGGCGGTGGACGACTACCTTGCGCCGATGGAGGTCGCGAAGGTTGCCGGGCAAGTGCTGGAACGGTCCGCGCGGATCATGGATGCCGGGGCGGGGACGGGGCTTCTGGGCCGGGAATTGCAGGCGCTGGGGTTCCGGGATCTGGTGGCGGTGGACTATTCCGACCGGATGCTGGAGATCGCCCGGGGCAAGGCGATCTACGCCGACCTGCAGGTCTGCGACCTGAGCCGCCCGACCGGCTTTGCACCTGCGTCGTTCGATGCGGTGGTGACCTGCGGGACGACCTCGCAGATGCCGCCGGTCGCCTTGCGCGAGTTCGTGCGGCTGCTTCGCCCCGGGGGACGGATCGTCTTTGGCGTCATCCCCGAGGCCTGGGTCAGGTGTGGCTGGGCGGCTGTCCTGGACGATCTTGCGGGGCGGCTGCAGGTGACCGACCGGGGCGCGCCCTTCCAGATGATGCCGACGACCGAGCCGGAGTTCATGTGCGAGGTCTGGGTGCTGGCGGTGATCTGAGGGGGATCGACAGCTACCCGGCCGAATGTTTCCGCAACAGGCGTCGTGCAAGGCTGGCCGGTTCAGCCCTTGGGCTTGCGACCGGACACGCTGGTGGCGCAGCCGAAGAAGTGCCGTCGCAGCGTCACCTCAAGGCCCGCTGCGCGCAGGGCGTCGGCCATGTGGGCCGCGCTGCCGAAGCCGCGCGTGTAGGCCCCGATCATGCTGAAGTCATGCGCGCCGTTCAGGAAGAAGCGCTCGATCTGCGGCAGGACTCGGTCAAGATAGGTCCGATACAGCGGGCGCAGGACCCAGCCTTTGGGATCGGATGCCTCGATCAGGGCGAACTGCCCCCCCGGTTTCAGGATGCGGGCGATCTGCCGGGCAAGGATGGTCTGCTGACCGGGGTTGAACGTCTTCAGCCCGAAGGTCGAAATCAGCAGGTCCGCCTTGTCCGACGGCAGGTCGGTTTCCAGCGCGTTGGCCTCGAGATGGGTGATCCGGTCGGCAAGGCGTCCGTGCAGGCGGGCAACCGCGTCAAGATGCATCCGGTGCGAGATGTCGAGCGCGGTGATCGTCGCAAGATCGGGAACGCGGCGCAGAAGATGCGGCCAAACCTCGCCCGTGCCCGCCATCAGGTCGACGGCGACGGCACCAGGTCCGGGAGAGGCGAGCAGCGCAACGCACTGGCGGCGCCAGATGTTCGTGAAACCGAAAGAGCTGACCGCGCTCCACCAGCGGTAGTTCGAGGCGCAGCGATCGAACAGATCGGCGACATAGGCCGGATCGTAGATGTCAGCCCGGTCGATGTCCTTGTCTGTCACGCGATCCTCGGATGAAAGGCCGGAAAGCCCGGCATGTCGACGGCCTCACGCCTCAGACAACGCCACCTTCATGTCCTTGACGAGGTAGATCACCTCGCCATCCGCCTCGACCCGGCCGTCGGCGACGCCCATCGTCAGGCGGCGGGTGGTCAGGGCCTTGGTGAAATCGACGAAGTAGGTCAGCTTCTTGCGGTCGGGGCGGACCATCCCGGTCAGTTTCACCTCGCCCACGCCAAGCGCATAGCCGCGGCCCTGCCAGCCGCGCCAGCCGAGGTTGAAGCCGGTGAGTTGCCACAGGCCGTCAAGCCCAAGGCAGCCCGGCATGATCGGGTTGCCGGGGAAGTGGCAGTCGAAGAACCAGAGGTCGGGCGTGATGTCGAATTCGGCCACCACATGCCCCTTGCCGTGTTCGCCCCGGTCTTCGGAAATATCGGTGATCCGGTCCATCATCAGCATCGGCGGGGCGGGAAGCTGGGCGTTGCCGGGGCCGAAGAGTTCGCCGCGCGAGCAGGCCAGAAGCGCTTCCTTGTCGAAGAAGGTCGGATACGACGCCATCCCTAGTGGTCCCCCATTTGCCCCGTCACCCTCCCTAGCATTCGGCGGCAAAGACTGGCAAGCCTGACGGGAAGAGGAGGCGGGCATGACGGCGTTGCAGCGGTTCATCACGGCAAGCGGCATGACCAACCTGGCGGACGGGGTCGCGGTGGTGGCCTGGGGCTGGATCGCCACGCTTTTGACGCGGGATGCGCTGCTGGTCGCGCTGGTGCCGGTGGCGCTGCGCACCCCTTGGGCGCTGCTTGCCTTGCCCGCGGGGGTTGTGACCGACCGGGTGGACCGGCGGCGGCTGATCATCGGCATGGACGGGGTGCGGGGGCTGGCCTTTGCCGGGGCGGCGCTGGCGCTGTGGCTTGCCCTGCCCCTGGGGGCGGCCCCGGCCGAAGGGGTATCGGCCCCGGGGCTGTATGCGGCGCTGCTTGCGGCGGCCTTCGTCGTGGGGGGCGCCGAGGTCTTCCGGGACGATGCCGCCCAGACCATGTTGCCGGCGCTGGTGCCGCCCGAGCGGCTGGAGCGGGCCAACGGGCAGCTGTGGAGCGCGGAGCTGCTGACCAACACGCTGATCGGTCCGGCGCTGGGGGCGTTCCTGATCGGGCTCTGGTTGCCTTTGGCCTTCGGGCTGAACGCGCTGGCCTACGGGCTGGCGATGCTGCTGGTCGCGGGATTGGCGGGTTCGTTCCGGGCGGTGCGGACGGACCGGCGGGGCTGGAAGGCCGAGCTGGACGAGGGGTTTGCCTTTCTGCGCGGGGTGCCGCTCTTGAAGACGCTGGCCTGGACCACCGGGTTCTGGAACCTTTTCGGCAGCATGATCGCGGTGGCGCTGGTCCTGCATGCGCAGGAGAACCTGAACCTGTCCGCGCAGGTCTACGGGCTGGTTCTGGCGGGAGGGGCGGTGGGTGGCATCGCGGGAAGCCTGATGGGCGAGCGGATTGCCCGCGCGCTTGGGTCGGTGCGGACGATGCAAGGGATGCTTGCGGCCTCGCCGCCGTGCTTTTTCGCGATGGCGGTGGCTCCCGGACCCTGGACACTGGCCCTGGTCTTCGCGGCCTTCGAGTTCAGCGGGCTGGTCTGGAACGTCGTGTCGGTCAGCACGCGGCAACGGCTGATCCCGGATGCGCTGCTGGGCCGGGTGAACAGCCTTTACCGGCTTCTGGCCTGGGGGATGATGCCGGTCGGGCTGATCCTGTCGGGGCTTTCGGTGTCGCTGGGCGAAACCGTCCTGTCGCGGGACGCGGCGCTGGTGCTGCCCTTCTGGATGGCGGGGGTGGGCTCGGTCGTCCTTTGCGCGGCGGTCTGGGGCGCAATCCGGCGCGGGTTTGCGGGGATTTCCCGCTGAATCCACGATTCCGCATTGAAACGGTCGGGTTTGCGGCCCTATATCGGGACAGGCATCCCGAGAGGCGTCAGTTGACCGGCACCGAACGCAGCGCAGAGTGGTTGAAGGCGGGGGGCTTGCGCCCGACGCGGCAACGGCTGTTGCTGGCGGAACTTCTGGTCGGCGACGGGATGAACCGGCACGTCACCGCCGAAAGCTTGTATGCGCTGTCCGCAGACGCGGGCGAAAAGGTCAGCCTGGCGACCGTCTACAACACGCTGCGCGCCTTTTGCGAGGCGGGGCTGGTCAACGAGGTCGTGGTCGACGGGTCGAAGTCCTATTTCGACACGCGCACCGACGACCATCCGCATTTCTACTGGGAAGACAGCCACAGCCTGACCGATGCTCCGGCGGAAGAGCTGGAGATCGCGTCCCTGCCGCAAGTGCCCGCGGGCATGGCGGTGTCGCGGGTCGACGTGGTGATCCGCCTGCGCAGAGCGTGAAAAAGGGCGGGGTTTCCCCCGCCCGACACTGCTGAAAATCCGGTCAGAGGCTCATTTCGGGACGAGGACCGTATCGATGACGTGGATCACGCCGTTGGACTGGTCGACATCTGCGATGGTGATGGTGCCGATGTTCTTCGATTCCGAATAGATCATCGCCTTGTCGCCCTTGAACTTCACCGACAGCGCGTCGCCGGAAAGGGTTTTGAGGTTGGCGTAGCCGTCCGCCCCCACCTTGGCGCGCAGATCGGCGAGCTTGAGGTCCCCGGCCACGACATGAGCGGTCAGGACCTTGGTCAGCATGGCCTTGTTTTCCGGCTTCAGCAGGGTATCGACGGTGCCGGCGGGAAGGGCCGCAAAGGCGTCGTTCACCGGAGCGAAGACAGTGAAGGGGCCCGCGCCACTCAGCGCATCGACCAGGCCCGCGGCCTTGACGGCAGCGACCAGCGTGGTGTGATCCTTCGAGTTCACGGCGTTCTCGACGATGGTCTTGGTCTCGAACATCGGGGCGCCGCCGACATCGGGGTTCGCGGCAAAGGCTGCGGTGGCAAGGGCGGTCAGCGCTGCGGCGCCAAGGAGGGCTTTCAGGGACATGGTTTGCTCCGTTCCAGGGACCAGCCGGCCGATCCGGCTGTCACATGGAAAGGAACGGGGCCGTCAGGCGCGAAGTTTCGCGGTTCCGATCACGGCTGTGTGAGCGGCATCAGAACCACTGGCCGGGCTCCATCAGGCCAAGGTCCATCAGCTGCTGGCTGTGCCAGTCGAATTTCACCGAATTGGGCCAGTGGAAGCTGTGGATCGCGTGGCGCGAGCCCGGGTTGGTGCGCAATGCCTTGGCCGTGCGGAAGGAACAGACCGCCGCGGTCAGGTTGTTGTGCCAGCGGCAGGCGTAGGTGTTCATCTCTTCGTCCGACAGGGTGAAGTCGGGCAGAAGTTTCAGGCCCGGCTTGGCGCG
>Ga0208492_1001762_pt1 | contig 12252 bp, 9 predicted proteins | sample Subbioar_CSW14AB_FD_184820 | JGI IMG/M metagenome (GOLD analysis project Ga0208492, IMG submission 184820) | Serpentinite rock and fluid subsurface biosphere microbial communities from McLaughlin Reserve, California, USA - CR12Mar_CSW14AB (SPAdes) | ecosystem: Environmental > Terrestrial > Deep... | reverse complement strand
GGAAGACCTCGGCGCTGCGCAGCATGGCCTTGGTCGGGATGCAGCCCCAGTTGAGGCAGATGCCGCCCAGATGCTCGCGTTCGACGATGGCGACCTTCAGGCCCAGCTGGCTGGCGCGGATGGCGGCGACATAGCCCCCCGGTCCCGCACCGATCACGATCACGTCGAAGCTCTGGCTGGCCATTCTTCCCTCCCTGGAAAAGTAGTTTGCCCTTAAACTATCCGGAAACGCCAAGCAACGCTGGCCTTGCCGTGGGCCTATGCGCCGGATGCATGGCTTTTCAGCCGGTTCACCACGGCCGCATATCCGCCCTGGTCAAGATAGGCGCTCTCCTCCGTGGAAGACGCGCGACCGAGTGCGGCATTACGCGTCGGAAACCGGCTGAAGCGGGCGATCACCTCCTGGTGCGCGCGGGCGTGCAGGCCCATGTCGGGGTCCGAGGCCAGCCGTTCCGTCAGCATCTGCACCGAGAGGGCCTGATCGGCTGGGTCCTCGGAATGTTCGAACGGCATGTAGAAGAACTGGCGTTCGGGTTCCGGCGCGGCCATGTCCCAGCCCGCCGCCAGCGCCTTGCGCGCGGCATCGCGGGCGCGGGCGTCGGTGGCAAAGGCCATGGCGGTGCCGCGATGGATGTTGCGCGGGATCTGGTCGGTCAGGATCAGATAGGCCAGCGTGCCGACTGTGCCGTCGACCCAATGCTCAAGACCCCCGTCATGGGCGGCCTGCCAGAGATCCTCGAACCGGTCGCGGCACAGGCTGTCGATCTCCTCGCCTCCGGCATACCAGCCTTTCGGGCCGACCTCGTGCAGCCAGAAGTCCAGAAGTTCGATCGGGTCCGACATGGCGGTCTCCTTGCGTCATCTGCCCGCAGGACCAAAGCCTTGCAGGGATTGGCGCAGGGTGCAACCGCTGATCGTCAGGGTTTCGCGGCCTCGTCCAGCACCGCCTCGACCGCGAGGGGCGAGGTGCCGGGCGTGACATTGCGGAACGCGCCGGTGACCGTCGGCGCGGCGCGGCGCGTCATCCGGTACAACGCATAGCCGGCAAGGGCCACATAAAGCGCGCTGATGAACAGGAAAAAGCCCGACGGCCCGACCCGTTCCATCATCCAGCCGGTCGCGGTCGGGCCGAAGACGGCACCGAAGCCGTTCAGGAAGATCAACCCCGCCGAGGCGCCCGCCATCTGCTCGCGCGGGAGGAAGTCGTTGGTATAGGCGATGAGGAGCGCGTAGACCGGGTTGGTGATCCCGCCCAGCACCATCGCGACGCCGACGAGCGCCGCAAAGGGCAGCGGCAGGAAGGCGGCCAGCGCCATGCAGACGGCGGCCACGACCGACAGCCCCATGATCAGCTTGCGCCGGTCCATCCGGTCCGAGGCCCAGCCGATCGGGTATTGCAGCAAGAGCCCGCCGACATAAAGCGCGCCGACGAAGATCGAGATCTGCTGCACCGTCAGCCCGGCCTGCGCGCCCCAGACCGAAGCCATGCCGAACATGGCCGAGAAGACGCCCCCGGTCAGCAGCATCCCGATGCAGCCAAGGGGCGAGATGCGGAAGAGCCGCGCAAAGGACACCCGACGGGTGCTGTCGAAGGCCGGGGCCGGGGTCGGCGCGAGAAGGATCGGCATGAAGGCCAGCGACACCAGCACCGAGGGCAGGATGAACAGCGCAAACCCGGACGGGTCGGGCAGGTTCAAGAGGACCTGGCTGGTGATGATGCCGATCATCTGCACGATCATGTAGGCCGACAGCGCCTGGCCCCGGGTTTCATTGCTGGCCGTGTTGTTGATCCAGCTTTCCGCGGTGATGTAGATGCCGGAAAAGCAGAAGCCCGCCAGCACCCGCAGCGCCGTCCAGACGATCCAGTCGGGGTAGACCGGATAGATCACCAGAATGGCGGAAATCAGTGAGCCGAGGGCCGCGAAGACCCGCACATGACCGACCCGCCGGATCATCCGCGGCGCGGCCCAGGAACCGAACATGAAGCCGAGGAAATAGGCGGCCATCACATAGGACAGCTGGTAGGTGGTGAAACCCTCGGTATTGCCGCGGATGCCCAGCAGCGTGCCCTGGATGCCATTGCCGACCATCAGAAGCATGACGCCCATCAGAAGCGGCCAGGAATGGGTGAGAACTTTCAGCATCGCCTGTCGCTTCCCCACCAGCTGTCACTGGACCTTGCCTGCCCGAACTTCGCCTGCAAGGCAAGCCAACTGCCCGGTCCGGCAGGTTTCCGCACAGCCGCGCTCTTTGCCGGGGCCGCGGCAGGTCTGGCAGCGATTGTTTCTGCTCTGACCGGTTGAAATCCGGCGCGGCGACCCCACTTCGGCTGGCATATTCAACAGCACTTTCCCGGAGCATAGCATGAGCAATAAGGACGACGTTGTTTTGCGCGCACGGTTCGATGGCGTTCTTGACCCCAAGGAATTGGCAGATGCCAGGGCATCGGGCGCTGAACTGGCCTATTGCCCACTGCAGCTGGGTTGGGTGCCGCTTGCGGTCGAAGATGACGACGAGGAAGGGGCGGCACCCCTGTCGTGGCAGGTGGGAACCACACGCCTGCACAAGCAGATCGACGGCACGCCAGTTTACCCCTTTTCGCCGACGTTGGCCTTGAGGGTCTGGGTCGAGGATGACTTGGCCGTCTACCGGGCGTATCTTTCCGACCCGTCGCTCTGGACCTACGCGCTGGAGGACCGGCCTTTGCGGCTGGACGACGAAACCCTGCTCGGCCTGATCGCATTGTCCACCGAGGGCACGCATCACAAGGTGCGGGTCGCGAGTGTCGGCGGCCAGCCCGTCGGTCAGGTGCGGCTGGAATACGGCACCAACCCGACAGAGGGCGAATTGAGCTATTGGCTGGGTGCAAGCGCGCGCGGCCAAGGACTTGGCCGCCGGATGGTTCAGCGGTTTCTGGACCGCCTCGCGGTGCGCAAACCACACATCACCCGGATCACTGCACGGGTCCACCCGCAGAACCACGCCTCGCGCCGGTTGCTTCTGGCCTGCGGGTTCGCCCCCTGTAGCCGTGCCGAACTTGCCCTTGCCCCGCGCGGACGCGACGACGGCAGTTGGGACGGGTTCGTCTTCGGCCGTGCCTAGTGCTTGTCCGACAAAAGTGGAATCCGGTTTTGTCGAAAGACAGGCGACCACCAAAGACCGAGAGGCTGACCGACGCCTTCATCAGCGGCGGATCGACTTTAGGGGCGTGGGACAAGGAGCGAACTGTCGCCGTAGGAGAAGAACCTATACCCTTCGCGGATCGCGTGGGCATAGATGGATCGGATGCGGTCTTCGCCCATCAGGGCGGACACCAGCATGACCAGCGTCGATTTCGGCAGGTGGAAGTTCGTCATCAAGGCGTCGGTCACCCGAAAGCGGTATCCGGGATAGATGAAGATGTCGGTCTCGCCCTCCCAGGGGTGCAGAACACCCGCGACATTGGCGGCACTTTCGATCAGCCGCAGCGCCGTGGTGCCGACCGGAATCACCCGGCCACCGGCCCGCTTCGTGGCATTGATCTCGGCCGCCGCCGCCGCCGCCACCCGGCCCCATTCGGCGTGCATCCGGTGGGTGGTCACGTCCTCGACCTTCACGGGCAGGAAGGTGCCTGCGCCGACATGCAGGGTCACTTCGGTGAACGCGACCCCCTTCGCCGCCAGCGCGCGCAGCAGGTCCTCGTCGAAATGCAGCGAGGCCGTGGGCGCGGCCACGGCACCGGCATGGCGGGCAAAGACGGTCTGGTAATCGGTGCGGTCCTGGTCATCCGCCGCACGCCTGGCGGCGATGTAGGGCGGCAGCGGCATGACCCCGGCCTCGGCAAGTGCGGCATCGAAGTCGTTTCCGGTCAGATCGAACGCCAGCGTCAGGTCGGTATCGGACTTTGCCGCCACGGTGGCGCCCAGCCGGTCGGAAAACCGGATCACCTCGCCCAACTGCACCTTGCGCAGAGGTTTGGCCAGGGCGCGCCAGCCATCCGGGCGCGGTTCGAGCAAGGTGATCTCGACTTTGGCCACCGCCTCGCCACGCTGGCGGGTGCCGAACAGGCGCGCGGGCAGAACCTTCGTGTTGTTAAGCACCAGCCGGTCGCCGGGGCGCAGGATGTCGACAAGATCGTTGACCCGCCGGTCGCCGATCGTGTCGCCGTCGGCCAGCAAGAGCCGGGCCGAGGTCCTCGGTCGGGCGGGGCGCGTGGCGATCAGATGGTCGGGCAGGTCGAAGTCGAAATCGGCCAGTTTCATCCGCCGCCTGCCCTTTCGGCATCCTGAAGGTTCGGCGGGCGCTGGCGGAAGATCTCGCGGAACATGCCGGGGGTCAGCACCGACAGCGGGTTGACGGCGACATTCGGGTCGTCCGCCGTTCCGGTCAGCCGGTAGTTGAACCCGAACAGCCCCTCGCCGCGCCGGGTCAGGATCTGCCCGACCCCATTGACCAGATAGATCGGCGAGATCACGCCTTGCAGGTCGATCTGCCCGCTGCCGGTCAGGTAGAGCCCGGCAAAGGAAATGCCCAGCGAAGCGCCGACCGCCGAGCCTTGCGTGATCTCGACCGCCTTGGGCGTCAGCACGAAGGTCACTTCGCCGTTGTTGAAGGCCAGCCCCGCGCCATTCATCTGCTCCAGGAGCCCCACGACCGAAACCGCGGACAGCAGCTCTGCCAGCGCCGGTGCGCCCTGGACGCGCAGCCGGGTAAAGCTCGCCTTGCCCGCAAATTCGCCCTTGGGGCCGCGCGGGACCAGCGACAAGTCCAGATTGCCGCCGCGCCCCTTGTCAAAGATGCCCGCCGCCGCCAGCACTGCGCCCGCGTCCTGCGAGGTGATCCGCACGGCTGTCCCGTCCCCGACCGGGGCGACCGCACCCGCGATGTCGGCCTGGCCATTGACGCTTGCCACGAAGTCGCCCTTCAAACCCGCGCCGGTGTCGAACGCGCCCCGGACATCCGTGAGCCGGATGCCTTCGCTGATGCGCAGGCTGTCCAGCCGGACGGCAATCGGCCCGCCAGCACTGGCACCGTCACCGCCATCGGGCATCCGGCGCATGTCCAAGGTTCCGCCGGTCAGTGCGATGTCGACGGGCTTGCCCTTGCCCCGTCCGGTCAGGGTGACCGCCGCATCCAGCCAGTCGCCCGCAACCACGCTGTCGAAGACGGCTTCATCCAGCCCGCCGGTTTCGCGTGTGGTGATTTTGCCATGCGCCTCCAGCCCCGGGGCAGCGAGGTGCAGGCTTTCGACCACCGGTTGCCGCGACAGCCTGACCTCGAGGTCAAGCGCACCCCGGGTCTTCGCCGCTTTCGACCAGCCCAGGGCATCCAGCTTGAGCGCAAGGCCGGTGAGGTTCGAGGTCAGCGTCAGTTGCGGCGGCTGATCCTTGACCAGCGCCACATCGATCGCCGCCGGGCCCTGGCCCGAGACCGCACCCTTGGGCAGGTCCACTCCGAAATCGCGCAAGGTCGCGTCCGACAGCAGCACCGTTCCGTTGACCCGCGCCCGGCCCTTCTGTTCGGGACCAAAGCCCTGCCGGTAGACGAGGTCGATGGGCATGCGGTCGAGCTTGCCCTTGCCGGACAGTTCCAGCCCGTCGGTGTTGACCGCGACAGTCACCTCCGGCGCCGTCAGGATGCGGCCTGGCACCAGTGCGGGCGAGGTGAAGTCGCGGATCGTGCCGGCAACGGTGAAACTGACCTCTTCGATGGGAATCTTCGGCTTCATCGGCATCAGGATGGTCGCCTTCAGATCGGCCCGCCCGTCGCCGAGGTTGTAGGGCTGTCCGGCCTTGGAGAAGAAGCTGAAGGGTTCCTGGTCCAGCAGCGACAGGGTGGCGGTCAGGCTGGCCGAGGTGACAAGGTCCACCTTCGCCGTCGCGGGCCGCTGGGTGATGTCGGGGATCTGGAACACGGTTCCATCCGCCTCGATCCGCCCGCCCTCCGGCGCGATGACATGGCCCTCGTCCAGTGCCACAGTGTAGGTCTTGTTCTCGAGCGTGGCATGGCCGCGACCGTTGAGGATCGACGGCAGGGTGCGGACAAAGCGGACCTCGGTGTCGGAAAACTCGTAGGACAGGTTGAACTGCGGCTGTGTCCCCGGTTTCAAGCGCAGGGCCGCCCGCACATTCGACAGCTGGCCCTGCCCCACGTTGTCGGCAAACCAGAGCCGCGTTCTGGGGACCACCGAAACCGGCCAGACCTTGAGCAGCCGGTCCGTCGCGATCCGGTTCAGCGACAGGTCCAGCGCCCCGGCCCAGCCGGCCTCGTCCGCCGACACCGCCCCGGACAGAAGCAGCCGCTCGTCGCCCTCGACCAGCGCCAGTTGCCCGATATCGAGCCGGAACGGCCGCAGCCGCAAACGCAGGTCCAGCGCACCCTGGCCAAAGCGGACGGGTGCCTCGAACAGACCTTCGGGGTCGACCATCACCTCTTCAAAGGCGATCTGGGCCTCGATGCTTTCGGGCAGGGCCCCGGGCGCCAGCGCCGTGCCCCCCGGCCCCAGCAGGTCGCCATGTCCGCGCGCGGTCAGGCGCAGGGACGGGCCCTCGACCGAAAGATTGGCCAGGGCGATGCGTGCGGTGGCAGGGTCATAGCGCAGCGACAGCGCGGCCCGGTCAAAAGCGACCGGGCGGGCCCCCTGCCCCGGGTCGATGCTGCCTGCGGCAAGGCCGAGCGCCGCCGACAGCCCGGCAAAACCGCCATCCTCGGCCAGCCGCGCCTCGAGCGACCCCGAGATCGGCGCATCGACGATGGCCAGGAAAGCAAGGGGCGGGGCCATCGCGGCCAGATCCGTCGCGGCCATGTTGTCGACCCGGGCGGTTAGCCGTGCGGTCTTTGCGGCCTTGTCGGACACCAGCGTCAGGACCGCCTGCGCGGGATCGGCGCCGTCCAGCAGCGTCAGGCCGAGTTCCGCGGAAATGGCCTTGGCACCGTTTTCGATCACCAGGCGGCCGTCGCCGACCTGCCAGCTGCGTCCCGCCCGGTCGTCGGTCAGGCTGAGGGTCAGACCCTCGGCCTCGATCACGGTCAGCGAGGCCAGCATGGGCGCGGCGAAAAGCTCTTCCGCCGCGGTCAGCACCTCGGACAGGGTTTTCGGCCCGGCCCCCGGGGCGCGATCGTCCAGGACCAAATCGATCCCGCCCGTCGCGTCCCGGCGCACGGCAATTCGCGCACCCGACAGCCGCACCTGGGCGGGCCGGATCTTGCCCGCCAGCAGGGCTGCGGGATCAAGGGCAACGGCGGCTTCGGGCAGGGTCATGAGCGACCTGCCATTGATGCCGATCAGCCGGATGTCGCGCAAGCGGAACCGGGGCACGAAATCACGGTCCACCCCCAGTTCGACCCCGCCGAGCGAGACCGCCGTGCCACGGGGCAGCCCCGCGCCGGTCAGGCTTTCGTTCATCCGGGCTTCGACCTCGGCCACGCCCCAGGTCGGCAGTCGAAGCGCCGTGCCGGTGTAGGCCAGCGTCAGGTAGCCAAAGCCAACCGCGATCAGCACAAGCGTCAGGACCAGGGTCAGGCTGATCCTGCCCCGCCCACGCCGCGGACGCCGCCGCCGCCGCCCGGCCTTTTCATCGGGGACGGGCGCGGCCACGGGTTCAGCCCCGTCCGCCAGCGCCGCCGCTTGGTCCTGCATCTTTCGCCTGGTGCCCCGCTGCCCGAGCCTCTTCGGCCTGACAAGGGCGCGAACGCCGCTGTCTTGCCTTTATCTTTGCGGATCGGCAACTAGATGGGAAGTCACATTGCAGCACAAGGCAAGGAGCCGCGCATGATTTCCGCAGGAGCGACCGCCCCCGATTTCACCCTTCCCCGCGACGGAGGCGGCACGGTGTCGCTGTCCGCCCTGCGCCCGGGCAAGGTCGTGCTTTACTTCTACCCCAAGGACGACACCCCCGGCTGCACGCTGGAAGCGCAGGATTTCAACGCACGCCTTGCCGACTTCACAGCCGCAGGGACGACGGTGATCGGCGTGTCGAAGGACAGCGTCAAGAGCCATGACAAGTTCTGCAAGAAGCACGGTCTTGGCATCGTGCTTGCGTCTGACGAGACCGGGCACACTTCGGAAGACTACGGCGTCTGGCTGGAGAAAAGCATGTATGGCAAGACCTACATGGGGATCGAGCGGACAACCGTGCTGATCGACGGCACCGGCAAGGTGGCAAGGGTCTGGAACAAGGTCAGCGTGAAGGGCCATGCCGACGAGGTTCTGGCGGCGGCCCGGGCCTTGTGATCCCGACTTGCGGTCGCCACGATTTTTCTTTGAAAGATCAGATCACTGTGTGGTGGCAGGGGCCACGAAGTCTTCGCAGAAGACCAATCCTTAGCAGAATAACTGTGCGGACGGGAGCTGGCGGATGACGCGAACCTTGTCGGACATGGCGGTAGAGGTGCTGACCACAGCCGATGGTCGCGGCAAGACCGCCCTTGGTCGCGCCCATGCCGCCACATGGTTTGCCGCGCGCGCGGCCGGAACGCCTTTGCCCGTCGGCCGGGCGGCCCCACCCCTGCGCCCTGCCCGTCCCGCACGACCCGAGCTTCTGGACCCCAGGGAGGTCCCGCGCCGCCGCCCCGGCAGTCCCGAAGGACGGATCGCGCTGTTGCACGCGGTGGCCCATATCGAACTGAACGCGGTCGATCTGCACTGGGATATCATCGCCCGCTTCAGCGACCAACCGATGCCGCCCGGCTTTTACGACGACTGGGTGAAGGCTGCTGACGAGGAAGCCAAGCATTTCAACCTGATCTGCGACTGTCTTGAAGCTGCGGGCAGCCATTACGGCGCGTTGCCCGCACATGCCGGCATGTGGCGCGCGGCGGAAGATACCGCGGATGACCTGCACGGTCGCCTTGCAGTCGTGCCCTTGGTGCTGGAGGCGCGGGGGCTGGACGTCACCCCCGGCATGATCGAGATCTTCCGCAAGCACGGCGACACCCAGGCCCTGCAGGCGCTGGAAGTGATCTATGCCGAGGAGGTCGCCCATGTCGCCTATGGCGCCAAATGGTTCAACTGGCTGTGCGGGCGTGACGGCAGCGATCCGAAGCAGGTCTTTCACCACCTTGTCCGCCATTACTTCCATGGCCAGCTGAAGCCTCCGTTCAACGAGCCCAAGCGGGCCGACGCCGGTCTGCCGCCCGACTTCTACTGGCCGCTGGCCGAAGACGCGGGGTAATCGGCGGTTTCTTGCCGATAAACACCCTGTCCCGCGCGGAAAAACCCGGCACACGGTCAAAATTGTTGCGGCCCTGTAACCGGCTGGATAATCAGGTCCGATCCCTGGGCCACCGGCTTTGGGGCAACGTAAAGACGCCACTGCCAGGGCTATGAACGGATGACCCCAACGTGCTGAATCGCCTCGCCTATCGGTTCCACCAAAGCCTTGAACGGCATTTCCCCGAACAACGGCTGTTCCTGAAATCGGACACCGAGACCCGTTTCATCCGCCTGCGTCCGGCAACTCAGATCATCGCGCTGGTCGGCGGCACGCTGGCCCTTGCCTGGACCATCGTGGCCACGGCGCTGATCATGATGGACTCGATCGGTGCTGGGTCGGCCCGCGAACAGTCGGTCCGCCAGCAAGCGCTGTATGAGGAACGGCTGAACGCGCTGTCGTCGGACCGCGATCTGCGGGCCGAAGAGGCGGTGCGGGCGCAGGAGCGGTTCAACATCGCGCTGGCGCAGGTTTCCGAAATGCAGGAACGCCTGCTCGCCTCGGAAGACCGCCGTCAGGAGCTGGAGACCGGGATCGAAGCGATCCAGGACACGCTGCGGGTGGCGATCAAGGAACGCGACACGGCGCGCGGCGAGGTCGAGAAGGTGACGCTTGCCCTGTCGGCCCAGACCGGGGGGGCTACCGAGGCGGGCCGGGTGGCCGACACGGTGGCGACGCTGGAATTCCTGACCGGAGCGCTTGGCGAGGCCGCCCAGGAGCGCAACGACGGGCTTGCCGAGGCCGAGGCCGCGCGCGAGGAGGCGCGGCTGATCGCCGACGCGAAGGCGGCTCTGGAACAGCGCAACGACGCGATCTTCACCAAGCTTGAAGAGGCCCTGACCATTTCGGTCGAACCCCTGGACACGATGTTCCGTCAGGCCGGGATGGACCCCGACGACCTTCTTGGCGCCGTGCGCGAGGGGTATTCCGGCCAGGGCGGCCCGCTGACGCCGATCACGTTCTCGACGTCCGGGGGCGCACCGTCGCCGGAAGAGCTGCGCGCCAACGATATTCTGGACGGGCTGGACCGGATGAACATGTACCGGATCGCCGCCTTCAAGATCCCGCTCGCGCCGCCGCTGAGGAATGCCTACCGGCTGACCAGCAATTTCGGCACCCGCAACGACCCCACCCGTGGCGGCACCCGTATGCACGAGGGCCTTGACATGGCGGGAGCTTACGGCACGCCGGTCTATGCCACGGCCGACGGTGTGGTCATCTCGGCCGGCTGGGCAGGCGCCTATGGCCGACTGATCAAGATCAAGCACGACTTCGGCATCGAGACCCGCTACGCCCATCTCAGCCAGATCCGGGTCGAGGCCGGACAAAGGGTATCGCGCGGCGACCAGATCGGTGATATGGGCAACTCAGGCCGGTCCACCGGCACGCATGTCCACTATGAGGTCCGCCTCGGTGGATCCGCGACCAATCCGATGACCTTCATAAAGGCAGCGAAGAATGTTTTCTAAAAGCCGCATCAACGAGCCAGGCCCGAAGGCTGACGCCGAGAAGCCCAAAGCCCCGGAGACCCCGATGACCAAGCCGTCCATGGAATTCACCCCCTCTGCGCCGAAGGGCAAGGCGGGCGCATCGGTCCTGTCTTCGGACCTGACCGTTGTGGGCAACCTGCGCACCACGGGTGACATCCAGGTCGAAGGCACTGTCGAGGGCGACATTCGTGCGCATCTGCTGACCGTCGGCGAAAGTGCCACCATCCGCGGCGAGATCGTGGCCGACGACATCGTCGTCAACGGCCGGGTGATCGGGCGCGTCCGTGGTCTAAAGGTCCGCCTGACCTCGACTGCCCGGGTCGAGGGCGACATCATCCACAAGACCATCGCGATCGAATCCGGCGCGCATTTTGAAGGCTCGGTCCAGCGTCAGGAAGATCCGCTGGCCAATGGCCGCAGCCCTGCCGGGACCGTCCGCCTGGACACGCCTGCTGCCAGCGACGCCGAATAAGCTGACCTGACCATGACGCTTTCGCGGGCATCGGAGGGCACTCCGGTGCCCGCTTTGATATGTCGGCCCGAGGATCGGCGCTTTCTTCTGATCGCGGCCATCCTTGCCTCGGCCCTGGGATTCATCGACGGGTCGGTGGTGGCCATCGCGATGCCAGCGATGCGCAGCGGCCTTTCGACAAGCCTGGGACAGGCGCAATGGATCGGGGCCGGATATCTGCTGGCGATGTCGTCGCTGGTCCTCACCGGTGGGGCGATGGGCGACCGCTTTGGCGTGGCGCGTGTCTTCGGCCTTGGCATCGTGATCTTCGTCGCGGCCTCGCTGCTCTGCGCGCTGGCCTCGACGCCGCAGGGAATGATCGCTGCGCGGATCGTCCAGGGAATCGGAGCGGGGCTGATGGTGCCGGGATCGATGTCGCTGATTTCGCGCGCTTATCCGGCGGCGGAGCGCGGGCGGGCACTGGGGATCTGGGCGGCGGCGGCGTCAGGCACGACGGTCGCAGGGCCGATCCTGGGCGGGCTGGTCCTGAGTTCCGAAGCTGAAGGGGCTTGGCGCTGGATCTTTGCGATGAACTTGCCCTTGGGTGGCATGGCGATCTGGCTTTTGTGGTCGAAGACCCTGCCGGACCACGGTCGCCCCGGCACCCCCGTCGATGTGCCCGGAGCCGTCCTGGCCTGCGCTGCCCTTGGCGTTCTGGCCTGGGATCTGACCGAAGGCGGCGGCTCGGCCTGGATACTGCTGGCGGTCGGTCTTGCGGGGCTGTTCCTGTGGCGCGAGGCGACGACGCCCGCCCCGATGCTGCCCTTGTCGATGTTTCGCAACCGCGCTTTCGCCGCTGCGAACCTGGCCACGCTTTTCCTGTTCTTCGCGCTGGCCGCCGTCCTGTTCTACTTGCCGATGACCGCCGTCGTGGCCTGGCGCGCGCGCGGGATCGATGTGACCCTGGCGCTGCTGCCGCTGGGCATCCTGATCGGCCTGGTCTCGACCCCCGCCGGACGGCTGGTTGACCGCATCGGTGCCGGTCCGGTCATCGCAACGGGGGCGATGATCGTCGCTGTCGCCTATGGGCTGCTTGCGCTGACGGCGGGACGGGCGGGCA
>Ga0208492_1001761_pt1 | contig 12256 bp, 14 predicted proteins | sample Subbioar_CSW14AB_FD_184820 | JGI IMG/M metagenome (GOLD analysis project Ga0208492, IMG submission 184820) | Serpentinite rock and fluid subsurface biosphere microbial communities from McLaughlin Reserve, California, USA - CR12Mar_CSW14AB (SPAdes) | ecosystem: Environmental > Terrestrial > Deep... | reverse complement strand
TCATGGCGCGATGCCTTCCGCGATGGCGAGGTTTTCAGCATACAGCTGCTGCTTGTTGATGAGCGAATTCCAGCCGCCGACATGGCTGTCGCGCGCGGCGACGCTGGAGAACGGGGTCTGGTGGAAGCTCTGCACGGTGACGCCATTCTTCTCGGCGAAGCCGACCGTGATGATCGTGTCCATGTCGAAGCCGGTGTCCTTGTCCCACGCGAAGGAGAAGACGATACGTTTGTGCGTCTCGACCTCCTGGATGACGCCGCCCATGCGGGAGATCTTGCGGTTGAACTGGCGCGAGGCCATCATGGCGCGCCACGGGCGGCCGGGCGTAAGCTCCCAGTCGAGTTCAACGCAGGTGAAGCTTTCCGGCCCCCACCAGCGGATCATGTGATCGCGACTTTCCCACATGCGCCAGACCAGCGCGAGCGGCGCGTGGAAGGTGCGGTCGAGGCGGAGTTCCTTGTCGCCGGGCGCGAGGTTGCGGCGCTCGGCCTCCCTGTTGCTGGCTTCTGTCTCTGCGGTCATTTCCGCGATCCTTTCCTGACAGCTTGTCGCTGGATCTGGCGGAGGTAGGCGTCCATGCGGTCGAAGGAGCCTTCCCAGAACCTGCGGTAGGTGGAGAGCCAACCGTCGAGCTGCTTCAGCGGTTCCGCGTTGAGCTGGCACGGGCGCCATTGCGCCTCGCGGCCGCGCGCGATGAGGCCGGCAGTCTCCAGCACTTTAAGATGGCGCGAGATGGCAGGCAGCGAGATGTCGAACGGTTCGGCCAGTTCGTTCACGGTCGCGGGGCCGTTCGACAGCCGGGCGAGAATGGCGCGGCGCGTGGGGTCGGCAAGCGCGGAGAGGGTTTGGGAGAGCGAGTCAGCCATGTGAGATATTTAGCGCGTATGTTAATTAACACAAGTGCTAAATATCAGCAGGTGAATGGGGAGTAGGCAATGGGGAGTAGGGGGAAAGCGGGCTCCCGTTTCCTGCTCCCCATTGCCCACTCCCTACTGCCCAAATTCTGTTGGCGTTTTCAGTCGCTTCCGTTCCGCCATGTTTCGGGTATAAGCCGCGCCAAGTCGGAGTGTGGCGCAGTCTGGTAGCGCATCTGCTTTGGGAGCAGAGGGTCGTTGGTTCGAATCCAGCCACTCCGACCAGCCTTCGCTCGCAAGGGGCGAGCTACGGCCCGGCAAGCCATCCAGAGTAATCCGCAATGACCGAGCGGCCCGTGATCCTGCTGGCGGCGCATGGCGAGCGCGGCGGGGCCGCGAACAATGCGCGGCTGGCGCGGCTGGTTGAGGACGTGGCGGCGGGCGTTCCGGAGGCCGATGTCGGCTCCGTGCTGGTCAATGTCGAGGGCGTGGTGGAGCGAGCTGTCGCGGCGTGTGGGGCGCGGCGGCTGGTAGTGTTGCCACTGATGTTTTCGGACGGGTATTTCTACGAGAAGCGGCTGAAGCCGTTTGTGACCGGTGCGGTCCAGACGCTGGCCCCGCCACTGGCGCTGTGGCCCTCATTCGCGCCCTTCCTGTCGGACAATCTGGCGCTGCGCACGATCAGCCATGCGGCGGACCCGCGCGTGGCGTTGATCGCGCACGGCTCGAAAACACCCGGGCGGTCTGCGGCCTGCGCGCGGATTGTCGCGCAGCAGATGCAGGCGCGTTACGGGCGGGTCGAGGTGGGGTTTTTGGAAGAGGCGCCACTGGCGCGTGATGTCGCGGCGCGGATGGAAGCCCCGTGGGCGGCTGTCGGGTTGTTCCTCGGCGAGGGGATGCATGGCGGGGAAGATTTCGACGTGCTGGTGGCGACGGCCCCGCAGCCGCCGGTGGCCGCTTTCACGGCGGGGGAACTTCCGGGACTTGGCCAGCTGGTTGTCGCGCAGGCGCGCGAGCTGCTGGGCTGACGCTTGCGGCGCGGTGCAGCATGCTGGATGTAGGTTGGGTGTTCTGCGTTTCGGGAATGGGATTCCATGGCGGGTGCTGCGCGGCTTCGGACGATCCACCATCTCTCGTCCTCCGGGGGGACTGTGGTGTCGAGAGCCATCGCCGCCCAGCCGCGCGTGGTTCTGCTGAGCGAGATGAACCCGAGCGCGGGCGGCCTGTTCGCGCCGCGTGATCCGTTCTCGCAGGTTGTCGTCAACTATCCCGGCCTGTTTCCGGGGCAGACGCAGGAGGACGTCTTCCTGCGGCGGATCGAGGAGGTCGAGGCGGCCTGCGCCAAGCAGGAGCTTTCGCTTGTGGTGCGTGATCACAGCCACACGGACTTTCTGGGTGGCAAGGACCGCGAGCCGCGGCTGCGCGCCGTGCTGGGCCGGTCATTCGTGCTGCAATCGATCGCCACGGTGCGCAATCCGGTGGATGCGTGGCTCAGCATGTCGTCGAGCGGATTCAACAAGGCGCTGAAGAGCTTCACCATCTATTGCGACCGCGTGAAGTTGTTTCTCGACACGTACGCGGACCTTCCCCTGTTTCGCTATGAAGACTTCACGGCGGCGCCGGCGGAGGTGACTGCCAGCATGGCCGCGGCGCTGGGGCTGACGTTCGACCCAGGGTTTGTGGATCGGCTCGACGCCATCCGGGTGACCGGGGACAGCGGCCGGTTGAAGAAGTCCACGCAGATCCGGCCGCTGGAGCGGCGGGAGATGCCGGCGGAGCTGTCGGCGGAGATCGCGCTGCCGGAAAACCGCAGCCTGCTGGAGCGGCTGGGCTATCAGGAATAGGCGGGGCGGCGGAGGCGGCGTGTTGATGGCGATCAACCGCCGAAGGGCAGCATGTGTGCGATGCTGACTGCGGCAGGCGCAGGAGGTTGTCAGATGATCGTGCGGTATCTGGTCCTGGCGGGGGTGCTTGCAGGGTGTTCGCCGGCAGCAGGGCCGCCCGAACCGACGCCCGAGGCGGCGAAACCGCCCGTGGAAACCAGCGAGGCGGCCTATCGCGGGGCAGCTGTGGCGGGGCAAGTGTGCAGCCAGTGCCATGATGTGGGGCAGGGGTCGGGGCCCGCCCAGCAGATCGGCGCCCCGAAATTCACTGACATTGCGGAGCGGCCCGGAAGCACGCCGGAAGGGCTGGCGGCCTGGATGGCGGCGAACCATCCACAAATGCCGAATTACCTGTTTCCGGAAGGCCAAGTCACTGATCTTGCGGCTTATATCATGAGCCTGCGGCAGGCAGGGCGCTGACCGGGCCGCTGCGGCGGCCTGCGTGGTTGAATTTTCACCGTTTTCCGGGCAGAGCAGCGCCATACGGAGTCGCCCCGAATGCTTGCGAAAATCTACCGCCCCGCCCGCAACGCCATGCAGTCTGGCACGGCCAAGACGCATGACTGGGTGCTGGAGTTCGACAGCGAGTCGGCTCGCACGGTGGACCCGCTGATGGGCTGGATCGGCAATGGCGATACCAACACGCAAGTGAAGATGAAGTTCGAGAGCCGGGAAGAGGCCATCGCCTTTGCCCAGCGCAACGGCATCCCCTTCCAGGTGACCGAGCCGCGCGAAGCCAAGCGCGTGATCAAGGCCTATGCCGACAACTTCGCAGCCGTGCGCAAGAGACCGTGGACGCACTAGGCTACCAAGCCGGCGCCAATCCGCCTAAGACGCCCCTGCTGCGATGATCCCGTAGCTCAACTGGATAGAGCACCCGCCTTCTAAGCGGGTGGTTGCAGGTTCAAGTCCTGCCGGGATCGCCAGTGGGCTTGCCCTTCCGACACGCCTTGCCCTTGGGCCGCGTACGGCTCCAAGGTGCGTGCTGACGGAAGGACACATCCCATGAAGGCCATGCGCCTCAAGAAGCCTGGCGGGCTCGATGCCATCTATCTCGGAAGCGCGGAGGCGGCGGGGCCGGGACCTGGCGAGATCAGCGTGCGGTTGCATGCCTCGTCGCTCAATTTTCACGACTATCTCGTCGTGAAGGGGTCGATCCCGGTCGATGAAGACCGCATTCCCATGTCGGATGGCGCGGGCGTTGTTACGGCTGTCGGCGCGGGCGTCACGGAATTTTCGGTTAGGGACAGTGTCGTCTCGACATTCTTTCCCGACTGGCATGGCGGGGAAGCGACTGTCGACCTTCTTCGCGCCGTTCCGGGTGACCGGGTTGATGGCTATGCGCGCGAGGCCGTCACCGCGCCGGCGACGTGTTTCACGCGGGCGCCGAAGGGATATTCGCATGCCGAGGCAGCGACGCTGACGTGCGCCGGACTGACGGCGTGGCGTGCGCTGGTCGTGAACGGCAATCTCAAGGCGGGCGATGTCGTGCTGACGCAGGGCACGGGCGGGGTTTCGATCTTTGCGTTGCAGTTCGCCAAGGCGGCGGGAGCGACGGTGATTTCAACGACGTCGAACGCGGAGAAGGCGGCGCGCCTGAAGGCGCTCGGGGCCGATCACGTCATCAACTACAAGGACGATGCGGACTGGGGGCGCACGGCGAAGAAGCTGACCGGAGGACGTGGCGTCGATCATGTCTTGGAGATCGGCGGCGCGGGCACGATCGAACAGTCGGTGCGCGCGAGCAGGCTGGGTGGGCACATTTCGCTGATCGGCGTGCTGGCGGGCTTTGCGGGGCCGATCAATACGGCGCTGCTGATGAGCATGCAGATCCGGCTGATCGGCATCACGGTCGGGGCGCGTCAGCACCAGCAGGACATGGTGCGCGCCATCGACGCCAACGGGATCAGGCCGGTGCTCGACCAGTCGTTCCCGCTGGAGAAGCTCGCCGACGCCTTCCGCCGGCAGGAATCGAACCAGCATTTCGGAAAGATCGTCGTTGAGTGGTAATGCGCCACGGCTGACGGACTGACCTGCATTCACGGAGACTTCGATGACTTTCAAAGCGCTCGTCACGTCCAAGACGGCCGAGGGTGTTTCAACCACGCTCACCGACATGGAGCTGGCGGGTATTGGCGAGGGCGATGTGACCGTCGCCGTCGAATACTCCACCGTGAACTACAAGGACGGCCTCGCGCTGTCGGGCGGGCGGATCATGCAATCCATGCCGATGATTGGCGGGATTGATCTGGCGGGGACGGTGGAGGCTTCGGACAACGCGGCGTTCAAGGCGGGCGACAAGGTGATCCTGAATGGGTGGGGGCTGAGCCAGACGCATAATGGCGGGTATGCGCAGAAGGCGCGGGTGCCGGGGGAGTGGTTGATCCCGCTGCCGGGCAAGTTTTCCACGAAAGAGGCGATGGCGATCGGGACGGCGGGTTATACGGCCATGCTGTGCGTGATGGCGCTGGAGCATGCGGGTCTGAACCCGTCGAAGGGCGATGTGCTGGTGACGGGGGCGAATGGCGGGGTGGGATCGATTGCGATCTCGCTGCTGTCGCAGCTGGGCTATCGCGTGGTGGCGTCGACGGGGCGGGCGGCGGAGGCGGACTACCTGAAGAGCCTTGGCGCGGCGGAGATCATCGATCGCGCGACGCTGTCGGCGCCGGGCAAGCCGATCGCGGCGGAGAAGTGGGCGGGCGCGGTGGACTCCGTCGGCAGCCATACGCTGGCCAATGTGCTGGCGCAGACAAAATACCGTGGCGTGGTGGCGGCATGCGGGCTGGCGCAGGGGCTGGACCTGCCGGGGTCGGTGGCGCCGTTCATCCTGCGCAATGTGACGCTGGCGGGGATCGACTCGGTGAACACGCCGCGCGAGGTGCGGCTGGAGGCGTGGGCGCGGCTGGCGAAGGATCTTGATCCGGGCAAGCTGAAATCCACGATCACGGAGATCGGGCTGGCGGATGTGCCGGGCGTTGCTGCGAAAATCCTCAAGGGCGAGGTGCGCGGGCGGACGGTCGTGAACGTCAACGGCTAGGCTGCGCCTCGCGTGCAGCCAAATTGTTCCTGCGGCGTTATACTCCCGACCGCGCCGCACCGCGGCGAATGCTGCTGTGCGTGCGCCTTGATGGAGGACGATGCACATGGGCCAGAAAATGACCCCTGAAGAAGCGCGGCGGATCCTCGCCAATGGCGGTTTCCTGGTGACGCCCGACGCCAACTATCACGAAGCGAACTGGACCGACGGCCTGCCGCATGGCGCGGGATGGGGACCGCAGACGCAGGACCCGGACCATCCGGTCATTCCAGTGACGCCGATGGAGCTGCAATGGTCTGGCGAAGGCAGCACGGACCGGCACCACGTCTGGCGCTTCGAAATGCGCCGCCGGCACCACTGACCCACCTTCAACGGCCCAACACTCGAAAACCGGAATTTCGCCATGGATGCGATCACCCTCCTGCGTGAGGATCACAAGCTGCTGCGCAAGCTGTCGAAAGAGCTGGCGGAGACCACCGAGCGTGCGGTGGAGACACGCAAGAAGCTTCTGAAGCGGCTAGAGATGGAGCTGAAGGCGCATACGACGATCGAGGAGTAGCTGTTCTATCCGGCGATCCTGGATGCGACCGAAGATGTCGAGGATCGCCGCATGGTGGCCGAGGGCATCGAGGAGCATCGCGCGGCGGACAGGAAGGTGATTCCCGACCTGCACAGGACCGACTCGTCGACCATCGCATATTCGGGACAGCTGAAAGTGCTGAAGGATTACCTGTTCCACCATCTCGAGGAGGAAGAGGAGGAGATGTTCCCGAAGGTCCGTGAGCTGATCGGGCGGAAGGAGCTTCAGGAACTGTGCGAGGGGATGCTCGTCCGCAAGAAGGAACTTCTGGGCGAGCCGGCATAGTGCGCCTGCTCAGGGCGACGTCTTCAGTTCACGATGTCACCACCACCATGGCAGGACGTGGCGGCGCCAACACCCGGCTTCGTCCTGGCAGCCCAGGACGCCAGCCCGTCGCGCCACGGTTTGAGTTGTGTGAGCGGGACAGTGGCGCGAACGATCTCGGCGCCATCCTGAACGAGGGCGACATCAATCGCTGCGGCGCCGTCAACCGCCTTGGCAAGCTTTGCGAAGTCTGCGGGTCTCAGGACGGGCGGCTTGCCGTCGCCATCGGTTTCTTCCGTATCAAGCCAGATGCTGTACATTCCCGAGCTGACCGGCTTGGGTTCATAAGGACCGAAGGTGGCGTCGCCGACAGTCATCTTGATCGTGATCGGCGATCCGGGAATCGGGCTGAAACTCTTGCCAATCAGGTTCGGGCTGACGTGCCCGATCGAAACAGGGCCCTTGCCGTCGCTTGCTGCGACATACCCGATTGCGATCGATACCTGGCCATACGGGTTCAGCAGGTCCTTTGCGGCGCCGGGATAGGTCGCTGCGCGGGCAGAGACACCTGAGTTGTAGTCAAATGTCGCCTTTGATTTCGCTGCCTCGCTCTTTCCGACGGTCTGGAAAAAGTAATTGCCCGTCTCCGGTTTCGGCGAGCTGGCGAGTTCGAGGCGGCAGCGCACAAGCCAGTCGGGCTGCTGGGCGCTCGCAACCGGGGCCGAGATCCCTGCCGCGAACGCAGCGCACACCAGCAGGTATAGCTGCGACAGCTTCATTCTCCACGCCCCCGGTTTGAACAGTGCCGAGCCTAATGAGACGTGACGCCTTGTCCAGTGCGACGGGCAGCACTCACACATGTTGAGCGCCAAGGGTGTGCCGAGCCCGTGCAGCAATCCGTCACATGATCTGCTCAGCCAGAGTTTTAGCGGCCGTGGCGGGCATGATCGTGCCCTTTCCGGGTTCAGCCGCGGCAAGGCGGCGGCCATGGGCAGGGTTTTCGTGAAATTGCCTGATCGGGTCGCATTTGTTGTGGCGCATGCAGCACGGCGGGCGGCTGGCCGCCTCAATGATCATTCAAATGTCGGAAGGGCTGGTCCAATCGCGCGATTCTTCTAGTATCTTGAATCACTGCGCCAGGGGCGGGTTCTGCAGCCTAGCTCTTACATTCGTCCTTCGAGCGCCGACATTTGAGGAGAGAGTTCCTCACGCACCACCCAGGGTCGCGCCTGCGCACCCGCTATGTGGCAGGCGCGCTTCTCCCGGCAAGGGTGCAGCTTACGATGGACTGCGGCGGCTCAGGATGAGCCGGAGCAGGCGCCTTCGGACGTGCCTTATTTGAACCCGTGTACGGGTGGAAATGGGAGCGATAATGTCGCGCGATCTGTTCGACAGCTACACCAAGGCCTTCGAAAGCCGTCGCGAGACGGTGATGACGATCCAGGAGTATCTGGAGGGCTGCAAGAAAGACCCGCTGATGTTCGCGGGTCCACACGAGCGGCTGCTTGCGGCGATCGGCGAGCCCGAGATGATCGATACGTCGCGGGATTCACGGCTCGGGCGGATCCACTCCAACCGCACGATCCGCGCCTATCCACGCTTCTCCGAATTCTACGGCATGGAGGAGACGATCGAACGGATCGTCGCTTTCTTCCGGCAGGGTGCGCAGGGGCTCGAGGAGCGCAAGCAGATCCTCTACCTGCTGGGACCGGTCGGTGGCGGGAAGAGCTCGCTGGCGGAGCGCATCAAGGCGTTGATGGAAGACCAGTACATCTATGTGCTGAAAGCGGGGAACGATCTCTCGCCCGTGTTCGAGAGCCCGCTGGCGCTGTTTGATCCCGACACACAAGCCGAGACGTTGCAGAAGGAATACGGCATTCCGCGCCGGCGCCTGACCGGGCTGATGAGCCCGTGGGCGCTGAAGCGGCTGGACGAGTTCGGCGGCGACATCACCAAGTTCCGCGTGGCGAAGGTGAAGCCGTCGCGGCTGCGCCAGGTCGGCGTGGCGAAGGTGGAGCCGGGCGACGAGAACAACCAGGACGTCTCCTCGCTGGTCGGCAAGATCGACATCCGCAAGCTGGAAGTGCATTCGCAGAATGATCCGGATGCCTACAGCTATTCGGGCGGACTCAACCGCGCCAACCAGGGCGTTCTCGAGTTCGTCGAGATGTTCAAGGCGCCGATCAAGATGCTGCACCCCCTGCTGACGGCGACGCAGGAGGGGAACTATGTCGGCTCGGAAAACATCGGCGCAATCCCGTTCACCGGTATCGTGTTGGCGCACTCGAACGAGAGCGAATGGCGCGCGTTCAAGAACAACAAGACCAACGAGGCCTTTATCGACCGTATCTACGTCATCAAGGTTCCGTATGCGCTGCGGGTGACGGAAGAGACGCGGATTTACGACAAGCTGGTGCGGACGTCGGAGCTGGCGGAAGCGCCTCTGGCGCCGGGCACGCTGGAAATGCTGGCGCGGTTTTCGGTGCTGTCGCGCCTGAAAACGCACGAGAACTCGAACCTGTTCGCCAAGATGCGGGTCTATGACGGGGAAAGCCTGAAAGAGGTCGATCCCAAGGCGCGAACGCTGCAGGAATACAAGGATGCGGCGGGCGTGGATGAGGGCATGGACGGCATCTCGACGCGCTTTGCATTCAAGGCGCTGTCGGCGACGTTCAACCATGACACCGAGGAAGTCGCGGCCGATCCGGTTCACCTGATGTACGTGCTGGAGCAGGCGATCAAGCGGGAGCAGTTCCCGGAGGATGTCGAGAGTCAGTACCTCGAGTTCATCAAGGCCGACCTGGCGCCGCGCTATGCGGAGTTCATCGGCCACGAAATCCAGAAGGCGTATCTCGAGAGCTACCACGACTACGGCCAGAACCTGTTCGACCGGTATGTCGATTATGCGGACGCATGGATCGAGGATCAGGACTTCAAGGACCCCGACACTGGCCAGATGCTGGATCGTGAGCTGCTGAACCAGGAACTGTCGAAGATCGAGAAGCCAGCGGGGATCGCCAACCCGAAGGACTTCCGGAACGAGGTGGTGAAGTTCACGCTGCGCCAGCGCGCCAACAACAAGGGCAAGAACCCGAGCTGGACCTCATACGAGAAAATCCGCGAAGTGATCGAGCGGCGCATGTTCAGCCAGGTTGAAGACCTGCTGCCGGTGATCTCGTTCGGATCGAAGAAGGATAGCGAGAGCGAGAAGAAGCACGACGAATTCGTGCAGCGTATGGTGGAGCGTGGGTACACCGAGCGGCAGGTTCGCCGGCTGGTCGAGTGGTACATGAGGGTCAAGCAGACCAGCTAGGGCGCTCGCATGAACATCATTGACCGACGGCGCGACCCGGGGGGCAAGTCGCTGGCGAACCGCCAGAGATTCATCCGGCGCGCGCGTGCGCTGGTGAAGCGGGCTGTGCGCGAGGCTTCGGCGAAGCGATCCATCAAGGATGTCGAGAAGGGCGGCGACATCGTCGTGCCGGCCGATGGCGTGCATGAGCCGGTGCTGCGCAAGGGCGGCGAAGGCGGCAAGCGCGAATACGTGCTGCCGGGCAACAAGAAATACATCCAGGGCGATGGCATCGCGCGGCCGGACGGCGAAGGCGGCGGATCGAGCGCTTCGGCGGATGGCGAAGGCGAGGACGAGTATCGCTTTGCGCTATCGGACGAGGAGTTCCTCGACCTGTTCCTCGAGGATCTGGAGCTGCCGGACCTGGCGAAGCGGCAGGTGCTGGGTGTCGAGGAGACGCAGCCGGTAAGGGCGGGGTATCGCTCGTCCGGGCCGCCGGCGGCGTTGTCGGTGTCGCGCACGATGCGCAACTCGCTGTCGCGGCGCACGGCGCTGGGGCGGCCGCGGCCGGAGCATCTGGCGGCGCTGGAGGCGGAGATTGCCCAGCTGGAGGCGGCCGGCGGGCAGGACGAGAAGCTGGTCGCGCTGCGCGCGGAACTGGAACGCAAGCAGAAGCGGATGCTGCTGGTGCCGTTCATCGACCCGATCGACGTACGCTATCGCCGGTTCGACCAGGTGCCCAAGCCGGTGGCGCGGGCGGTGATGTTCTGTCTGATGGACGTGTCCGGCTCCATGGACGAGCACATGAAGGACCTCGCCAAGCGGTTCTATGCGCTGCTCTACCTGTTCCTGAAACGGCGCTACAAGCGCGTGGATGTGGTGTTCATCCGGCATACGCATGAAGCGAAGGAAGTCGACGAGGACACGTTCTTCCATTCGCGGGAGTCAGGTGGAACGGTTGTGTCGACGGCGCTGGAGGAAATGGCGCGCGTTGTTCAGGACCGGTTTCCGGCCAACCAGTGGAACATCTACGCGGCGCAGGCGAGCGACGGCGACAACCTGCCGATGGACAACGCCAATACGGTGAACCTGCTGCGGCAGGCGATCCTGCCGCTGTGCCAGTACTATGCGTATCTCGAAGTTGGCCACGCGCGCGACGATGGCGGGGGCGACGCGACCTCGCTGTGGCGCGCGTACGAGCCGGTGGCGGGCATGGAGCCGCGCATGGCGATGCGCAAGGTGAGCCACCGCCGCGACATCTATCCCGTCTTCCGCGAGCTGTTCGCGAAGGATGGGGCGAAGGCGGATGCGGAGGCATGACATGACCGGAGACGCCACCGTTACCCGCAAACGCAAGTCGCGCATCATCGCCACGCCGGAGCCAGCAGCATCCAGGCTGCTGTTCACCGGGCCCGACTGGAACTTCGAGACGCTCGGACGCGTGTTCGATGCCGTGCGCGAGATCGGCGAGGGCGAGATCGGGCTCGACACCTATCGCACGCAGATCGAGGTGATCACGTCCGAGCAGATGCTGGATGCGTATTCCAGCGTGGGCATGCCGCTGTTCTACAAGCACTGGAGTTTCGGGAAGGACTTCGCCCGCAACCAGATGATGTACAACAAGGGCTATCAGGGCCTGGCGTACGAGATCGTCATCAATTCCGACCCATGCATCTGCTACATCATGGAGGAGAACTCCGCGACGATGCAGACGCTGGTGCTGGCGCATGCCGCCATGGGGCACAACCACTTCTTCAAGAACAACTACGTGTTCCGCCAGTGGACGGATGCGAGCGGGATTGCGGACTACCTGTCATTCGCCAAGGCGTTCATCGCCAAGTGCGAGGAGCGGCATGGCGTGGAGGCGGTGGAGCGGTTGATCGATGCAGCGCATGCGCTGCAAAGCCATGGCATCCACCGCTATCCGGGCAAGCGCTCCATGGACCTCGCAACCGAGGAGCGGCGCGAGAAGGAGCGGCGGGCGCATGGCGAGGCGCTGTTCAATGACCTCTGGCGGACAGTGCCTCAGGGCAAGGGCAAGAAGCCGGCGACCAAGAAGAAACTGGAAGAAGAACGACGCAAGGCGATCCTGAAACTACCGGAGGAGAATATCCTCTACTTCCTCGAGAAGACCGCGCCGCGCCTGGCGGGATGGCAGCGGGAGATCCTGCGGATCGTGCGGCTGATCGCGCAGTACTTCTATCCGCAGCGCCAGACCAAGATGATGAACGAGGGCTGCGCGACGTGGACGCACCATCGCATCATGACGCGGCTGCACGAGAAGGGGCAGATCAGTGATGGGTCGTATCTCGAATTCCTGCATTCGCACACCAGCGTGGTGATGCA
>Ga0208492_1001760_pt1 | contig 12259 bp, 11 predicted proteins | sample Subbioar_CSW14AB_FD_184820 | JGI IMG/M metagenome (GOLD analysis project Ga0208492, IMG submission 184820) | Serpentinite rock and fluid subsurface biosphere microbial communities from McLaughlin Reserve, California, USA - CR12Mar_CSW14AB (SPAdes) | ecosystem: Environmental > Terrestrial > Deep... | reverse complement strand
TGCGAGCCGAGCTCGCGGCCGAGCGCCGCGATGTCCCAGGCCCACAGCAGGTGCCCCTCGACGAGGCCGTACATGCGGGTCGCGGCCGCGTAGTGCCGGGCGCTCGCCGTGCGGACGACCGCGTCGGTCGCGAGGTCGATGCGCGGGCCGCGGACCTGGCCGAGGTAGAGCTCGCTCACGCCGTCGGAGTGGACGAGCGACACCTCCAGGTCGAAGCCGCCCTCGGCATTGCGGAGCAGCTCGACGTCCTCGGCCGTGCGCGGCGCGCCGGTCTCGAGCGGCGGCAGCAGGCCCGGACCGGGCTCGGCGCCGGTCGACGGACGCGCCACGCGCCAGAACCCCACCTCGGAGTTCAGCGCGCGCGAGGGCGTGCCGTCGGAGGCGGCCAGGAACGCCGTGGCGGAGTAGTTCAGGTAGGGACCGCCATCGTGGCTGAAGCTCACGCGATGCGAGAACTCGCCCTCGTAGTGGACGTCACCGAGGTCGTAGTCGATGACACCGGTGCCCTCCCACACGCCGATGAGCCACGAGAGCGGCGCCAGGTCGGCGGGGAGGTCGGTCGGCAGCTCGATCATGCCGCCGCCCCTCAGCGCTGGCCGCGGAACAGGTTCCAGACCACGGCGCCGGAGATGAAGGCGATCGCCAGGCTGGCGAGGCCCAGCAGCCCGACGAAGAAGAGTTCGAGCGCGACGAGATCCATGCCCAGAAGTCTAGACCCGCCCGGCCGCACCGGCCGCTCCGGCTCCTTCGACGTCGAGCGAGCTACAGCGAGCTGCCGAGCGCGGCGAGCGCGAAGATCAGGGCGAGGAACCCCAGGATGCCCAGCGCGCCGATCACGGAGACGCCGACGCGGAAGATGAAGCCCTCCGAGCGGCCGTCGATGAGCTGGGCCGCGAAGGCGACGATCATGCAGACGCCGCCGGCGATGGCGACCCAGGGCAGCCGCGCCTCGAGCGGCACGAGGATGCTCACCAGGATGGCCGCCACGAGCGCGAACGCCCACGTGGCCGCGGCGCCCGCGTAGCGGCGGACCGGGGTCATCTCGGGGGTCGTCACCCGTCCATTGTCCAAGACGGGGCCCCGATCCCGAAACCGCTCCCATGCCGGCCGCCCGGGGCCCCGCCCGAGCGGCGCCCCGGGGCGGCCGAGGTCCGGGCACGTCCTATGATGGGTCCACGATGCGGAAGTCCCCACCGCATCGATCCCAGGGTGCGGCCCCCAGTCCGCACCGAAAGGACGTCGCTTGGCACAGCTTCTCGTCTTGAGCTCCGCCCCCGGCGGAGGCGCCGTCCTGCCCGCGCTCGAGCTGCTCAGCCACCGCGTGCGGCAGATCCCGGCCGAGCCCGCCTCGCTGGTGAACGCCCCGAGCGCCGACGTCATCTTCGTGGATGCGCGCACCGATCTCGTGGGCGCGAAGTCGCTCTGCAAGATCCTGAACACGACGGGCCTGGATGCGCCGCTCGTCCTCGTGGTGACCGAGGGCGGCCTGACCGCCGTCTCGACCGACTGGGGCATCGACGACGTCATCCTCGTCACGGCCGGCCCGGCCGAGGTCGACGCCCGCGTGCGGCTCGCGATCGGCCGCCAGAGCGCCGAGCAGCCGAGCAGCCGGATCCAGACGTCCGGCATCACGATCGACGAGTCGTCATACTCGGCGAAGGTGCACGGCAAGCCGCTCGACCTCACGTACAAGGAGTTCCAGCTGCTGCACTTCTTCGCGACGCACCCCTCGCGGGTGTTCACGCGCGAGCAGCTGCTGAGCGAGGTCTGGGGCTACGACTACTTCGGCGGCACCCGCACGGTCGACGTGCACGTGCGTCGCCTGCGCGCCAAGCTCGGCGACCTCGAGCAGCTGATCGGCACGGTCCGCAACGTGGGCTACCGCTTCAACGTGTACGAGGACGACCAGCTGCCCAGCGCGAGCCCGAGGTCCTGATCCCGCCGTTCACACACGCGTCACGCGACGGTGGCAGGATGGGCCGCATGATCGACACCGCCATCGTGGACACCGGGATCGGCGACGCCGAGGACGACGACTTCGACGCCGCCGTCGAGGCCCCCGACGCGCAGCTTCCCGAGAACCGCTACCTCGACCGCGAGCTGAGCTGGCTGGCGTTCAACCAGCGCGTGCTCGAGCTGGCCGAGGACCCGACCCTCCCGGTCCTGGAGCGGGCGAACTTTCTGGCGATCTTCGCGAGCAACCTCGACGAGTTCTTCATGGTCCGGGTCGCGGGCCTCAAGCGCCGCATCGTCACGGGCCTGGCGGTGCCCACCAACGTCGGCCGGTCGCCGGGCGAGGTCCTCGCCGGCATCTCGGCCGAGGCGCACGCGCTGCAGCTGCGGCACGCGGCGGTCTGGAACGACGACGTCCGGCCCGCGCTCGCGAAGGCCGCGATCGAGGTGGTCGGCTGGGGCGACCTGGGCGACGACGAGCGCGCGGCGCTGTACGACTACTTCCAGGCGAAGGTCTTCCCGGTGCTGATGCCGCTCGCGGTCGACCCGGCCCACCCCTTCCCCTACATCTCGGGCCTGTCGCTGAACCTGGCCATCCGCATCCGCAACGCCCGCACGGGCCGGCAGGAGTTCGCGCGCCTCAAGGTGCCGCCCATGCTGCCGCGCCTGATCGAGGTGCCCACCGCGGGCGCGAGCGCCCGGTACATCCCGCTCGAGGAGCTCATCGCGCAGCACCTCGAGGATCTGTTCCCCGGCATGGAGGTGCTGGATCACCACGCGTTCCGCCTGACGCGCAACGAGGACATGGTGATCGAGGAGGACGAGACCGAGAACCTCATCCAGGCGCTGGAGGCCGAGCTGCTGCGCCGCCGCTTCGGCCCGCCGATCCGCCTCGAGGTCACCGAGGACATGGACGACCTCACGCTCGACCTGCTGCTCAAGGAGCTCGACATCACGGAGCAGGAGGTCTACCGCCTGCCCGGGCCGCTCGACCTGCGCGCGCTGTTCGAGCTGACGAAGATCGACCGCCCGGAGCTGCACTACCCGCCGCACGTGCCCACCACCGCGGTCGCGTTCCAGTCGGCCGAGCAGTCCAGCAACGCCCGCGCCGACGTGTTCGCCGCCATCCGCAAGGGCGACGTGCTCGTCCACCACCCGTACGAGTCGTTCGCGACCAGCGTGCAGGCGTTCCTCGAGCAGGCCGCACGCGACCCGCACGTGCTCGCGATCAAGCAGACGCTGTACCGCACCTCGGGCGACAGCCCCATCGTGCAGGCGCTGATCGACGCGGCCGAGGCGGGCAAGCAGGTGCTCGCCCTCGTGGAGGTCAAGGCCCGCTTCGACGAGGCCAACAACATCGTGTGGGCGCGCAAGCTCGAGAAGGCCGGCGTGCACGTCGTGTACGGCCTGGTCGGCCTCAAGACCCACTGCAAGCTCGCGCTCGTGATCCGCGAGGAGAAGGGCGAGCTTCGCCACTACAGCCACGTCGGCACCGGCAACTACAACCCCAAGACCAGCCGCCTGTACGAGGACTTCGGCCTGTTCACGACCGACGCGCAGGTCGGCCGCGACCTCACCCGCCTGTTCAACGAGCTGAGCGGCTACGCGATCGAGAAGAAGTTCAAGCGCCTGCTCGTCGCGCCGCTGCACCTCCGCAAGGGCCTGCTGCGGCTGATCGACCGCGAGCGCCGCAACGCGCTCGAGGGCAAGCCCGCGTACGTGCGAATCAAGGTCAACTCGATGGTCGACGAGCAGATCATCGACGCGCTGTACCGCGCGAGCAGCGCCGGCGTGAAGGTCGATGTCTGGGTGCGAGGCATCTGCTCGCTGCGCACCGACCTGCCCGGCGTGAGCGACAACATCACGGTCCGCTCCATCCTGGGGCGCTACCTCGAGCACTCGCGCATCTTCGCGTTCGCGAACGACGGGGTCCCCGACGTGTACATCGGCAGCGCCGACATGATGCACCGCAACCTCGACCGCCGCGTCGAGGCGCTCGTGCGCGTCGCGACGCCGCGCCACATCACCGAGCTGCTGGGCCTGTTCGACCAGGCGATGGACGACGGCACCAGCTCGTGGCACCTGGGGGCCGAGGGCGTGTGGACGCGGCACAGCGTCGGCGAGGACGGCAAGCCGCTCGCCGACCTGCAGGATCGCCGGATGAGCACCGTCCGCCGCCGCCGTCAGGCCCGCGTCTCGCGATGAGCGGCCTGGCGGTCTACGCCGCGGGCGGCGTGGTCTGGCGCCTCGTCGACGGCAAGCTGCGGGTCCTGCTGATCCACCGCACGAAGTACCGCGACATCACGCTGCCCAAGGGGAAGGTCGATCCCGGCGAGATGCTCGCCGAGACCGCGGTGCGCGAGATCCACGAGGAGACCGGCATCCGCACGGTGCTCGGCCCGCCGCTCGGCGTCTCCCACTACAAACTGCCGAGCGGACGCGAGAAGATCGTGCACTACTGGTCGGCCGAGGCGACCGAGGCGGCGATCCGGGAGAGCTCTTTCGTGCCGAACGACGAGATCGCCGCCATCGAATGGGTGGGTCTCAAGAAGGCGCACGCACGGCTGAGCTACCCGGTCGACATCGAGATCCTCGAGCACTTCGAGCGTCTCGTCGACGACGGCGTGCTGCACACCTTCCCGGTCGTCGCGCTGCGGCACGGCAAGGCCGTGCCGCGGGACGAGTGGGACGGGCGTGACGCGCTGCGACCCCTGCTTCCCCGCGGCAAGGAGCAGGCGAAGGCGATCGTCGGAGGGCTGCGCGCGTTCGGCGTGCGCCGCATCGTCTCCAGCGACGCGGTGCGCTGCGTCAAGACGGTGGTCCCGCTCTCGAAGGCCATCGGCCGCCGGATCGACGAGACCGAGCTGATCAGCCAGGACGCGTGGGAGGACGGGGCCGCCGACGTGCGCCAGGTCGTGGGCCGGCGCATCCGCTCCGGCAAGCCCGCGGTCCTGTGCAGCCACGGCCCGGTGCTGCCGGAGATCCTGACCGAGTTGGCGCTTGCGACCGGCACCATGCGGGGCTCCTACCTGGCCGACGCCGCCGCCCTGGAGTTCGGCGCCTTCAGCGTCGTGCACGTCTCCGCCACGAACCCCGGATCCGGGATCGTCGCGATCGAGACCCACGCGCCGAAGATCTGACGCGCATCCCCCGCCGGGAATTCCCTGTGCGATCGGGCATCTCCGCGGGATCGACGCGCGTCGTTCACCTTCCGTTCACCAGTGCACCGCACGCTCTTCACTGCCCCCTCGTACGGTCACCACGTGCCCTGCGACCCGGCGGGGACGTCCCTGAATCCCTGATCGAAACGGATACACAGTGAAGATCGCTCGTTTCACCAGCATCGCCGCGTTCGGCGCCGTCACCGCGCTGGCCCTCGCGGGCTGCGCGGCCAACGAGGCGCCCGCCGGCGGCGAGAGCGGCGCTCCGGAGGAGACCGCCTCGACCCTCAGCGGCACCATCAACGCGACCGGCGCGTCGTCGCAGGGTTCGGCCCAGGAGGCATGGGTCGCCCAGTTCCAGACCGCCAACCCCGACGTCACGGTCAACTACGAGCCCACCGGCTCGGGCACCGGCCGCGAGAACTTCATCGCCGGCGCCTCGGACTTCATCGGCTCGGACCGCGCGTTCGACGACGAGGAGGTCGCCGCGGGCGGCTTCGGCGCCTGCGCCACCGACGACATCGTCGAGGTCCCCCTCTACATCGCGCCCGTCGCCGTCGCCTACAACCTCGAGGGCGTCGACTCGCTGAACCTGGACGCCGCGACCATCGCCGGCATCTTCGCGGGCCAGATCACCAACTGGAACGACCCGGCCATCGCCGCCCTGAACGAGGGCGTCGACCTGCCCGACCTGGCCATCACGCCGGTCCACCGCTCGGACGACTCGGGCACCACCGAGACGTTCACCAACTACCTCGCCGCGACCGCTCCCGACGTGTGGACGTGGGAGGCCGACGGCGTGTGGCCGATCGAGGGCGGCGAGGCCGCTCAGGGCACCTCGGGTGTCGTGGCCGCCGCCAAGGCCGGCAACGGCGCGATCGTGTACGCCGACGCGTCGCAGATCGACACGCTGAAGGCCGCGAAGATCGAGGTCGGCGGCGAGTTCATCGAGTACTCGCCGGAGGCCGCGGCCGCGCTCGTCGAGAGCTCGCCGCTGGTCGAGGGCCGCGGCGCGGCCGACCTGGTGTTCGACGTCGACCCGTCGGCCGCCGCCGACGGCGCCTACCCGATCGCCCTGGTCAGCTACCTGATCGCCTGCGAGCAGTACGAGGACACCGAGAAGGCCGCCCTCGTGAAGGCGTACTTCGAGTTCATGGCGTCGGAGGAGGGCCAGCAGGTCGCCGCCGAGGCCGCCGGCGCCGCCCCGATCTCGGAGGGTCTGCGTGAGCAGGTCCTCGCCGCGATCGACATGATCCAGGTCGGCTGACCGATCACTCGCTGAAAGCAGTCGGTGCCCCCGCGCATTCCCATGTGGGATCCTCTTCGAGGATGCGCGGGGGCACCGAACTGCGTGAGCCCCCGTCCCCGTCACCGGATCCGACTGAGCGTCTGAGGAGCCAGCCCGCATGACCACGACAACGCCGCAGCCCGAGGCGACCGCCCGCGGCACCGGGCGTCCCCCGAAGCAGGCCGAGCCCGCTCAGCCCGCGCGTCCGGCGAAGCCGGTGCAGCGCCCGGGCGACCGCATCTTCTCCGGCACCGCGCTCGGCGCCGGCATCGTCATCCTCGTCGTGCTCGCGGCCGTCGCGACGTTCCTGATCCTGCAGTCGCTCCCCGCGTTCAAGGCCGACACGAGCACGAACCACATCCTGCAGGGCCGCTCGTTCTGGGACTACGTCTGGCCGCTGGTGTTCGGCACCGTGTGGGCGTCGGCCATCGCGCTGCTGATCGCCTCCCCGGTCGCGATCGGCATCGCGCTGTTCATCTCGCACTACGCGCCCCGCCGTCTCGCGGCGGGCCTCGGCTACATCATCGACCTGCTCGCGGCCGTGCCGTCGGTGGTCTTCGGCCTCTGGGGCGGCCTCACCTTCGCCCCGATGCTTCAGCCGTTCTACGTGTGGCTGAACGAGAAGCTCGCCTGGATCCCGCTGTTCGGCGGCCAGGTCTCGGCCACGGGCCGCACCATCATGACCGCGTCCCTCGTGCTCGCCGTCATGATCCTGCCGATCATGACCGCCATCTGCCGCGAGGTGTTCATCCAGACCCCGAAGCTGCACGAGGAGGCCGCGCTGGCGCTCGGCGCGACGCGCTGGGAGGTCATCCAGATGGCCGTCCTGCCGTTCGCGCGCGGCGGCATGGTCTCCGCGGCGATGCTGGCCCTCGGCCGCGCGCTGGGCGAGACCATGGCCGTGACCATGGTGCTGTCCGTCTCGGGCGTCGTGACGTTCGAGCTGCTGACCTCGACGAACCCGACCCCGATCCCCGCCAACATCGCGCTCGCGTTCCCCGAGGCGCACGACGAGGGCGTCAACACGCTGATCGCGACCGGTCTGATCCTGTTCATCGTGACCTTCGCGGTCAACTTCGTGGCGCGCTGGATCGTCGCCCGCCGCGCCGAGTTCTCTGGAGCGAACTGATGGCCACCATCGCCGCCCCCGCGCGACCGACCGTGTCGCTGACCGCCGGCAAGCTGCCCAAGTGGGCCCCCTGGGGTCTGCTCGCCTTCTCGATGTTCGTCTCGTTCGTGATCGTCGGGGTCGCGAGCGCCGGCGGCGACCTGGCCGACTTCAACATCGCGGGCGCCGTCGCGCTCGGCATGCTGATCTACCTGGTCGCGATCACGGTGCTCTCGAGCATCGCCGAGAGCCGCCGTCACGCGATCGACCGCCTGATGACCGCCCTCGTCGCGAGCGCGTTCGTGCTGGCGCTGCTGCCGCTCATCTCGCTGCTGTTCACCGTGCTGGTCGCGGGTCTGCAGCGCTTCGACCTCGAGTTCTTCAGCTACTCGATGCGCAACATCGTGGGCGAGGGCGGCGGCGCCGTGCACGCGATCTGGGGCACGTTGCTGATCACGCTCGCCGCGACGGTGATCTCGGTGCCGATCGGCCTGATGACGTCGATCTACCTCGTCGAGTACGGCCGCGGCCGCATCGCCAAGGCCATCACGTTCCTGGTCGACGTCATGACGGGCATCCCGTCGATCGTCGCGGGTCTGTTCATCTACTCGGTGTTCGCGCTCCTGATCGGCCCCGGCACCTCGATGGGCATCATGGGCTCGCTGGCGCTGGCCGTGCTGATGATCCCGGTCGTGGTGCGCGGCAGCGAGGAGCTGCTGCGGATCGTGCCGAACGAGCTGCGCGAGGCGTCGTACGCACTGGGCGTGCCGAAGTGGGCGACGATCGTGAAGGTCGTGCTCCCCACCTCGATCGCGGGCATCACGACGAGCATCATGCTGGCGATCGCCCGCGTCATCGGCGAGACCGCGCCGCTGCTGCTCACCGCCGGGTTCACGCAGAGCCTGAACACGAACCTGTTCAACGACAACATGATGACCCTGCCGGTGTTCGCCTACAACTCGTACATGCAGCAGGGCACGAACCCCGACGCCTCGGTCGCCCGCGCCTGGGCCGCCGCGCTCACCCTCATCCTCATCGTCATGGTGCTCAACCTCGGCGCGCGCCTGATCGCCAAGATCTTCGCGCCCAAGATGACCGGCCGCTGACGCCCTCGACCCGACCTCCCGCTTCCCGAAGAAAGAGACCCAGGTGTCCAAGAGCATCGAAGTCAACGACCTCAACGTCTACTACGGCGACTTCCTCGCCGTGGAGGGCGTCTCCATCGACATCCAGCCCCGGACGGTCACCGCGTTCATCGGCCCGTCGGGCTGCGGCAAGTCCACGTTCCTGCGCACGCTCAACCGCATGCACGAGGTCATCCCCGGCGCCCGTGTCGAGGGCGAGGTGCTGCTCGACGGCGAGAACCTGTACGGCAACGGCGTGGACCCCGTGCTGGTGCGCCGCCAGGTGGGCATGGTGTTCCAGCGCCCGAACCCGTTCCCGACCATGTCGATCCGCGAGAACGTGCTGGCCGGCGTGACGCTCAACAACAAGCGCATCTCGAAGAGCGACGCCGACGACCTGGTCGAGAAGTCGCTGCGCGGCGCCAACCTGTGGAACGAGGTCAAGGACCGCCTCGACCGCCCGGGCTCGGGCCTGTCGGGCGGCCAGCAGCAGCGCCTGTGCATCGCGCGCACGATCGCGGTGTCGCCGCAGGTCATCCTGATGGACGAGCCGTGCTCGGCCCTCGACCCGATCTCGACGTTCGCGATCGAGGAGCTCATCTCCGAGCTCAAGAACGACTACACGGTCGTGATCGTGACGCACAACATGCAGCAGGCGTCGCGCGTGAGCGACAAGACCGCGTTCTTCAACATCGCGGGCACGGGCAAGCCCGGCAAGCTCATCGAGTACGACGACACGACGAAGATCTTCACGACGCCGTCGGTGCAGGCGACCGAGGACTACGTCTCGGGCCGCTTCGGCTGAGCCCCACGCCTCGACGCACGATGGCCCCTCCTTCGGGAGGGGCCATCGTCGTCCTCGGATCAGTCGCGCGGGCTGAGCAGGTACGCGTTCATCGCTGCCGTGAGCTCGCGGTCGACGGGCAGCTCGCGGCCGTCGAGGAGCGTGACGGGCGCCGCCAGCCGCACGCTCGAGACCAGCCACATCGCGTCGGCCGTCCCGAGGGCGGCGGCCGGCACGTGCTCGTAGCCGGTCGAGTGGCCGTTCTCCTCGAGCCAGTCGAAGACGCTCAGCTGCGTCGTGCCATGCAGGATGCCGCCGTTCGGCTCGGGCGTGATGAAGGTGTCGCCGCGGCGCAGGATGACGGACGCGGTAGGCGCCTCGAGCACGTAACCGTCGCTCGTGACGAAGATCGCGTCGTGCGCGTCGCGGCGGTGCGCCTCGCGCAGGGCCGCCATGTTGACGGCGTAGGACAGCGTCTTGGCGCCGAGCAGGAGCCAGGGCGCGCGCGTGGCGGCACCGCTGTCGAGGCCGCGGTCGAGCGTGACGACCTTGATGCCCTCGGTGCGGGCCACGCTCATGTCGGCCGCGGGCGCGGCGGTGACCCACGCGGTGGGACCCTCGAGGCCGGTCGCGACGCGCTCGACGCCGCGGCTGAGGATGAGCTTGATGGCGCTCTCCCCCGCGGGGCATTCGACGGCCGCCCGATCGACCGCCGCTCGCCACTGCGCGAGGTTCGGCTCCGGCAGGTCGCACAGGCGCGCGGAGTGCGCGAGGCGCTCGAGGTGCGCCTGCACCTCCTGCGGGTGCCCGTCGACCACGCCGATGGTCTCGAAGATGCCGTCGCCGCGCTGGGTGCTCAGCTCGCCCACGCTCAGTGCCGGCGCGTCGGGATCGATCACGGCGAGCGTGTCGGCGAAGTCGGTGCGGGGGTCGTCTGCGGGCACGGGCGCCACGATGAGGGCGAATCGCCAGGTCATGCCCCGAGCCTACGACCGCGCGCGCTCAACGACCGGCATCCACCCCTCGGTCGTTGAGCGGAGGCGACGAAGGAGCCGGAGTCGAAACGCGGCCGAACCATCCCGAACGGCCGGGTCGCTTCAGCACGTTTCGACTCCTCGCTGGCGCTCGTCGCTCAACGACCGGCTGGAACCTCGTCATCTACCGTCGTGCGAGCGAAGCGAGCGTGCCGCGGAGCGGCCGATCGCAGCGCGGAGCGCTGCCGAACGGAGCGTCAGCGACGTTCTCGCTCGCGAAGGGCCCCCGAAGGGGCGTCCGCACGCGTGCGACCGCTTCTGAAAAAGAACGTGCGAGCGAAGCGAGCGTGGAGCGAAGCGACTGCCGACCATCCCGACGACGGAAGATTCCGTCACCCGGATGGAGCGAAGCGACGTTGATACTGATAACGCCCTGCTCGGGTCTGACTCTCGAAGCGACTGACGTGATGTCTTGAAGCTGATCCGTCGGCCCGGGCGGGGTGTCCTCAGTGTGGCCGGCCAGGCGGACATGACCTCATAGGAGCCTGGCTTAGAGGCCCCGCCAACGTCTTGTCTGCCCGCCTGACCGGTTCGCTATCCCGACTAAAGGAAGCAGAACCATCATGACAACTCCTGCCCGTGAAGTCGTCGCGGGTGTCGACACGCACGCCGACACGCACCACGCCGCCGTGATCGACACCGTCGGCCGCCGCCTCGGCGATGCCCAGTTCCCCGCGACCGGGGAGGGCTATGCCGCACTGGCGGCGTTCCTGATCTCGTTCGGGACCATCCTGCGTGTCGGCGTCGAAGGCACCGGGTCCTACGGCGCCGGGCTGTCCCGTCATCTGCGGGGCCTGGGCATGATCGTGGCGGAGGTGATCCGCCCGAACCGGCAGATCCGCCGCCTGCGAGGCAAGTCCGACCCGATCGACGCCTACGCCGCAGCCCAGACCGCGCTGGCGCAGCTGGACCTGCCGACCCCGAAGACCGCCGACGGGCAGGTCGAAGCGATCCGGCAGCTGCTGGTCGCCCGCCGCGGCGCCGTCAAAGCCCGCACCGCGGCGATGAGCCAGATCAAGATGCTGCTGGTCACCGCGCCGGAGCTGATCCGGGCAAAGTTCCGCGGCCTCACCGATGACAACCTCATCGACGGTCTCTCACGCTCCCGCCCCTGCGCATCCGATGCCGTCACCTCCGCTGCCGGCCATGCACTGCGGTCCCTGGCCCGCCGTCACCAGCGCCTGGGCAAGGAGATCACCGACCTCGAGGCTCTGCTGCGCCCCCTGGTGAAAGCCGAGAACCCGGCGCTGGTCGCCGCATTCGGCATCCACACCGTCACTGCTGCGCAGCTGCTGGTCACCGCCGGGGACAACCCGGACCGACTGCATCACGAGGCCAGCTTCGCCGCCCTCTGCGGCACCAACCCGATCCCCGCCTCCAGCGGCAAGACCACCCGCCACCGCCTCAACCGCGGCGGCGACCGGCAAGCCAACGCCGCGTTGCACCGCATTGCGTTGGTCCGGATGGGCCATGACCCCAGAACCCGCGACTACATCACCGGCCAGATCGCCCGAGGCAAGAACACGAAGGAAGCCATGCGCTGCCTCAAACGCGCCATCGCCCGCGAGGTCTTCACCCTGCTCACAAACCCCGGCGAAGTCCCCGTCGTCGACGACCTGCGCCCCCTGCGCCAAGCCCGCGGCCTCACCCTCCAGACCGTCGCCACACACTTCGGCACCTGGCCCTCGAAGATCTCGAGCATCGAACGCGGCACCCGCCGCGACGACACCCTCGCCAACGCCTACCGAAACTGGCTCAACGCCGCTTGACAGGACATAGGAGCATCAGCCCTCGAACGAGAGGGCCC
>Ga0208492_1001759_pt1 | contig 12259 bp, 15 predicted proteins | sample Subbioar_CSW14AB_FD_184820 | JGI IMG/M metagenome (GOLD analysis project Ga0208492, IMG submission 184820) | Serpentinite rock and fluid subsurface biosphere microbial communities from McLaughlin Reserve, California, USA - CR12Mar_CSW14AB (SPAdes) | ecosystem: Environmental > Terrestrial > Deep... | reverse complement strand
CACCCCGGCGCCGCTGGCCGTGGAATATGCCGAACGCATGCGGGCCGCCGGCAATCCCCGGATCAAGGTCAAGATCTACGGCAGCGCCCATCACGGCTGGGAATCGGTCGGACCGGTCTTCGACATCAGGGATGCCGAGAACTGGTCGTGCTGCCGCAACGTCATCGAGGACGATGGCAGGCATTTCATCCCATCGGCCGGTACGACCCTCAGCGAACCCGAGTACCAGGCCTGGGCCCGGCAGCACTGCGTGACCCGCGGGGCACGGGCGGGCGGCGGCACCCCCGAACTCAAGCAGCGCGCGAGCGCCGATCTGCTGGCCTTCCTGGCGGCTCACGGCTTCAGCCGTTCGTGGACGAATCGGAGGTTTCCGGTTATAGAACGGGCGTGAACGCGCGTCCTTTTCTCGCCGGTTTTCTGGCGATCGTCCTCCCCGCAATGGGGTCCCTGCCAGCCCAGGCCGGCGAACTGCTCTGGACGGGCTCGCGAAGCGCCCAGGCGCGGACCGAAGCCCTTCTCACCGCCCTGCGGGCGGCGCCCGCCCATGGGCTCGAGCCCTCTTGGTATGGTCTCGCCGACCTCGAGAAGGCGGTGGCGCCCGGCGCCGACCCGGCGGCGGCCGAACTGCTCCTCACCTCGGCGTTCGTGTCCTATGCCAGCGACGTCTCGACCGGGCGGGTTCGCGCCAACCGGATCGACAAGGAAATCTCGATCGAGCAGCGCAAGGTCGACCGCACGGATCTGCTGAAGGCGGCAAGCGAGGCGCCGGACTTCGCGGCCTACCTCGCCTCCCTGCCGCCGAAGGGCGACTACCCGGCGCTGCAGAAGGCGCTGGCGTTCTGGCGCGACAAGCGCGCCAAGGCGACCTTCACCGCCCTGCCGGATGGCGTGGCGCTCAAGCCCGGCATGGTCGATGCCCGCGTCCCGCTGCTGCGCAAGCGGCTGGCCGAACTCGACCTCGACGTTCCCGCGCCCGGCCCGGTGGCCGACCAGTACGACGAGGCGCTGGCCGCCGTCGTCAAGGCCTACCAGGAAACCAAGGGCCTTACGGTCGACGGCGTCATCGGCGCCAAGACGGTGCGGTCGCTCAACACCACGATCGACGAGCGCATCGGCCAGATCGTGGCCAACCTCGAGCGCCGGCGCTGGCTGCCGGAGGATCTGGGCAGCCGCTACGTCTTCGTGAACACCGGCAACTACTCGATGGTGTTCGTCAACGACGGCAAGGTCGCCTTCCAGAGCCTGGTGATCGTCGGCACGCCCAAGGACCCGACGCCCGAGATCTCCTCGGTGATGCGCGGCTTCCAGACCAATCCGTACTGGACGGTGCCGCAGTCGATCGCCGGCGAGGAATACCTGCCGATGCTGCGGCGCGACCCCAATGCGCTGGCAGCCGGCGGCTTCAAGATCTTCGCCAACTGGAGCGACGACACCGAGATCGACCCCGGTTCGATCGACTGGCACTCGATCCACCCAAAGGCCTTCCCCTACCGGATCCGCCAGGACTCGGGCGCCTCCAACGCGCTCGGCTACATCTTCTTCCCGTTCGCCAACAAGTACGGGATCTACATGCACGACACCGCCAGCCGGTGGCTGTTCACCGAAGGCAGCCGCAACTTCAGCCATGGCTGCATCCGCCTGCAGAACCCGCTGGATTTCGTCGAGAAGGTCTTCAACGGCAAGAACAACTTCAGCAAGGATCGCGTGCGGCAGGTGATCGAGGCGGGCCAGCAGGCCCACTACACCTTCCCCGAGCCGGTCACGCTCTACGTCACCTATCGCACGGTGAGCGCCGACGCCGACGGCCACGCCACGTTCCGCGACGACGTCTACGGCCGCGACCGTCTCGTCGTGAAGGCGATGCCGAAGCCCTGAGGCCTCAGCGCTTCTTCTCGCGCAGCCTCTTCCAGTACTCCAGGCGCTTCGATATCTCGCGCTCGAAGCCGCGCTCCACCGGCCGGTAGTATTCCTCCCGGGCCATGCCGTCGGGAAAGTAGTTCTGGCCCGAGAAGCCGTCGGCGGCGTTGTGGTCGTACTCGTAGCCCTGGCCGTAGCCGATGTCCTTCATGAGCTTGGTCGGCGCATTCAGGATGTGCATCGGCGGCGTGAGCGAGCCGTGGGTCTTGGCCGCGCGCTTGGCCGCGCCGAAGGCGGCGTAGCCCGCGTTCGACTTGGGCGCCGTGCCGAGATAGATCACGGCCTGCGCGATCGCGAGTTCGCCTTCGGGCGAGCCCAGCCGGTCGTAGGTCTCCCAGGCCGCCAGCGTCTGGGTGAGCGCCTGCGGATCGGCCATCCCGATGTCCTCGACGGCGAACCGCACCAGGCGGCGGGCGATGTACTTGGGATCCTCGCCGCCCTCCAGCATGCGCGCGAACCAGTAGAGCGCGGCATCGACGTCGGATCCCCGCAGCGACTTGTGCAGGGCGCTGATCAGGTTGTAGTGCGCTTCCTGCGCCTTGTCGTAGAGCGGCGCGCGCTTCTGCAGCAGCGCCGCCAGCCGGGCCGGCGGCAGCGGCCCCTTCTCCTTCAACTGGCCCAACTGGTCGGCAAGGCCGATCAGGTAGCGCCCGTCGCCATCGGCCATCGCAAACAGCGCCTGGCGGCCGGCGGCATCGACCGGGAGCTTGCGGCCGAGCGCGTCCTCGGCCCGCGACAGCAGCGCCTCGAGGGCCGCTTCGTCGAGACGGCGCAGCACCAGCACCTGGCATCGCGACAGCAACGCGGCATTGAGTTCGAACGACGGATTTTCCGTGGTGGCGCCGATCAGCGTGACGGTGCCGTCCTCGACATAGGGCAGGAAGCCGTCCTGCTGCGCCCGGTTGAAGCGGTGAATTTCATCCACGAACAGCAACGTGCGCTGGCCCTGCTCGCGCCGGGCCCGGGCGGCCTCGAAGACCTTGCGCAGATCGGCAACACCGGAGAACACTGCCGAGAGCGGCGCGAAATACAGCCCGGTGGCTTCCGCCAGCAACCGCGCGATGGAAGTCTTGCCGGTGCCCGGCGGTCCCCACAGGATCAGGCTGGACAGCCGCTTTGCTGCCACCATGCGGGCCAGCGGCCCCTCGCCCTTCAGCAGATGGTCCTGGCCGATCACCTCGTCCAGCGCCTTCGGCCGCAGCCGGTCGGCCAGCGGCCCCGCCGGCTCCAGGCCTGCCTGCTGGAACAGGTTGCTCAAGCGCGGACCTGAAGCTGCAGCAACTGGTCGCCGCGCTTTAGCACCAGCAGCCATTGCTGCGGGCTGTTGCGCAGCGCGCGCTGCAAGTCGGCAACATCCTTGATGTCAGTGTTGTTGATCTTGACCACCACATCGCCCGGTCGCAGCCGGATGCGGTTGGCCGGCGAACCACCTGCCAGGTTCAGCACGATGACACCGCTGGCCAGGGCATCGAAGCCGATCTCCTCGGCAAAGGCCGGCGAGAGGTTGCCCACCGTGGCACCAGCCAGCGGATGATTGCCATTGAGCTGGGTCAGTTCGCGCGGCGGCGTTTCCGGCGCCTCGATCAGCGGAATGGACAATGTGCGCATACGGCCCTGGCGCAGCACATCCAGCGTCGCGTTCTCGCCGAGCTTGCGCGTGGCGATGCGGAATTTCAGTGCGCGCGGATCGTTCACCTCGCGGCCATCCACCTTAAGCACCACATCGCCGGTGCGCAGGCCGGCGCGGTCGGCCGGGCCGCCGGGGAAGGTCTGGCCGACCAGCACGCCGTTTGGCCGCTCCATGCCGAGGCCCTGTGCCGCTTCCGCCGTTACCGGCGTGGCGCTGGCGCCAAACCACGGGCGACGGATGCCCTTGCCAGAAAGCGCGCTGGCCACTGTGGCGGCAACAAGGTTGGAGGGAATGGCGAAGCCGATGCCGACGCTGCCGCCGGTTTTGGAAAAGATCGCGGTGTTGATGCCGGCAAGCCGGCCATCCATCGTCACCAGCGCGCCACCGGAATTGCCCGGATTGATCGCGGCATCAGTCTGGATGAAGGATTGCGCATCGGCATCGCCAACGTCGGTGCGGCCCAAAGCCGAGACGATACCCTGGGTCACGGTCTGCCCGACGCCGAAAGGATTGCCGATAGCCAGCACCAGTTCGCCGACCTGGAGATCGTCGGAATCACGGAACTCAAGCGCCGGCAGCACCTCGCCGCGCGTTTCGATGCGCAGAATCGCCAGGTCGGTCTTGGGATCGGCGGCGATCACCTTGGCCTCGAATTCACGGCGGTCGGCCAGGGCTACCACGATCTCGGTGGCGCCATCGATGACATGGTTGTTGGTGACGATGACGCCATCGGCTTCCACGATCACGCCGGAACCGAGCGACTGTGCCACGCGCTCACGCGGGATGCCGAACATCTGCTGGTCGCCGAAGAAGCGGCGGAAGATCGGATCGTCGAGCAGCGGCGAACGCTGCACCACCCGTTCCACCTTGCGCGTGTAGACATTCACCACAGCCGGCGCCACCTGGCGCACCAGCGGCGCAAACGTAAGCTGGATCTCGGTGCGGCTCTGCGGCACGCGCTGGGCCGGCAGGGATGCCTGGGCGAACACCGTGCCGGCATTCAGCAGGAGAGCCAGGGCCGAAAGCAGCAGCGCTGCCAGCCGGCCGGAAGTCAGGGAAAAGCGTTTCGTCATGTTGGATGATAAGGAGCCGTTGCGGGAAAATTCAAGCCGGGAGCGGTGTCCTGGTTTACCGCCACCTCTGCTCGGTTATGCTAGGGGCAATGATCAACCTACCCCTTGAAAGTGGCCGGTTGCGCCGGCTGCATACCTACTGGCGCGAGCGTGCCGGTACCCTGCCTTATCCCAGCCGCGCCGACATCGATCCCGCCGGGATGACCTTCATCCTCGGCGACCTGATCCTGATTGACGTGCTGCCGAAGCCCGGAGGCGGCTGGCGCTACCGCTACCGGCTCTATGGTTCCAACGTGGTGGAACGCCAGGGCTTCGACCTGACCGGGCAGTTCCTGGAGCAGCATCCCTGGCCGGCCTTCGCCGCCGAGATCACTCCCAGCTACGACCGCGTGGTGGCCAGCGGCAGGCCGGAGATCTTCACCCGCGAGCAGGAACTCGATGGCCGCTCATTCCGCCACCAGTCGCTGCTGCTGCCACTGGGCCAGGATGGCACTGTCAGCATGCTGCTGATCGGCGTTGCCTTCGAGGCAATCTAGATAAAAGAAAAAGGCCGGCGCGTGAGCACCGGCCTTTTCAATTCGATATGCCTGGAGTGGCTTACGCCGCTTCGGCTTCCTCGGTCACCTGCACCGGGCCTGAGTCCAGGCCCTTGGCGGCCGGATCGCGGTCGACCAGCTCGATCACTGCCATCGGGGCGGCATCGCCGTAGCGGAAGCCGGCCTTGAGCACACGGGTGTAGCCACCCTGGCGCGAGGCATAGCGGGCGTTCAGGGTCTTGAACAGCTTGTCCACCGCCGACTTCTCGGGGATGAAGGCAAGAGCCTGACGGCGGGCATGCAGATCGCCGCGCTTGCCGAGCGTGATCAGCTTGTCCATCAGCGGCTTCAGCTCCTTGGCCTTCGGCAGCGTGGTGGTGATCTGCTCGTGCTTGATCAGCGCGGCAACCATGTTGCCGAACATGGCGCGGCGGTGGGAGCTGGACTTGTTCAGCTTGCGGCCGGCATTACGATGGCGCATGGGAAACTCTCCTTAGTCTTTCAGTCGGCCTTGGATCAGTACTGATCCTGATACTTCTTGGCCATCTCTTCGATATTCTCAGGCGGCCAGTTCGGCACATGCATGCCGAGATGGAGGCCCATCTGCGACAGCACTTCCTTGATCTCGTTCAGCGACTTGCGGCCGAAGTTCGGAGTGCGGAGCATTTCCGCCTCGGTCTTCTGGATCAGGTCGCCGATGTAGACGATGTTGTCGTTCTTCAGGCAGTTCGCCGAACGCACCGAAAGCTCGAGTTCGTCGACGCGGCGGAGCAGGTTCGGATTGAATTCCGGCTCGGCAATCGACTTCTCGCGAACTTCGTTCTTCGGCTCCTCGAAGTTGATGAAGAGCTGCAGCTGGTCCTGCAGGATGCGCGCGGCATAGGCCACGGCATCTTCCGGCTTGATAGAGCCGTTGGTCTCGACCTGCATGGTCAGCTTGTCATAGTCGAGGATCTGGCCCTCGCGGGTATTCTCGACCTTGTAGGAAACCTTGCGCACCGGGCTGTAGAGCGCATCCACCGGGATCAGGCCGATCGGCGCGTCTTCCGGGCGGTTGGCCGAAGCCGGCACGTAGCCCTTGCCGGTCTCGACGGTCAGTTCCATGCGGATGGCGGCGCCGTTATCCAGCGTCATCAGCACATGGTCCGGATCCATGACTTCGATGTCATGGCCGGTCTCGATCATCTTGGCGGTGACTTCGCACGGACCCTTGGCATTCAGGTACATGCGCTTCGGGCCTTCGCCGTGCATGCGCAGCGCCATCGACTTGATGTTCAGCACGATGTCGGTGACATCCTCGCGCACACCCGGGATGGAGGAGAATTCATGCAGCACACCGTCGATCTTAATCGAGGTGACGGCAGCGCCCTGCAGCGACGACAGCAGCACGCGACGCAGTGCGTTGCCCAGCGTCAGGCCAAAACCACGCTCCAGCGGCTCCGCGACGATCGTCGCGGTACGGCCCGGCACGGCGCCCGGCTCGATCACCAACTTGTTCGGCTTGATCAGATCGGTCCAATTCTTCTGGATCACCTGCGACCTCGTTCTGTTGCCGCATCGCGCAAGAGCCCTGGCTCACAGCCAAGTGCCCGGCGACGCGGCCGGAATATAAACCCGGCACCAGCAAAGCCGGTGCCGGCTGGGATCAGATGCGGCGGCGCTTCGGCGGACGGCAGCCGTTATGCGGGATCGGCGTCACGTCGCGGATGCTGGTGATCACGAAACCAACGGCCTGCAGGGCACGCAGAGCGGACTCACGGCCAGCACCCGGGCCCTTCACTTCGACTTCCAGGGTACGCACGCCATGCTCAGCGGCGCGGCGGCCGGCTACGTCGGCGGCGACCTGCGCGGCATACGGAGTCGACTTGCGCGAGCCCTTGAAGCCCTGGCTGCCCGACGACGACCAGGCAATGGTGTTGCCCTGCGCATCGGTGATGGTGATCATCGTGTTGTTGAAGGAGGCATTCACATGCGCGACGGCAGAGGTGATGTTCTTCTTCTCTTTGCGCCGGGGGCGCGCAGCCTTGTCCTTGACCATGGCGATCCTACTATCCTTGCATCATTCCTGCGGCGAATGCCGCATATGGTAATGGCGGCCCAGGCCGGATCAGCCTGGGCCGCCACCAAAATTCTTTAGCGCGGCGCCTTCTTCTTACCGGCGATCGCGACAGCCTTGCCCTTGCGGGTGCGGGCGTTGGTGTGGGTGCGCTGACCGCGGACCGGCAGGCCCTTGCGGTGACGCAGGCCGCGATAGCAGCCCAGGTCCATCAGGCGCTTGATGTCCATCGCGATCTGGCGACGGAGATCACCCTCGACCTTGTACTCGCGGTCGATGGCTTCGCGGATCTGAAGCACTTCCGCATCGGTCAACTGATTCACCCGACGCTCGGCCGGGATGTTGACCTTTTCACAAATCTCTTTCGCCTTCACCCGGCCAATGCCGTAGATGTAGGTCAGTGCGATCTCGACCCGCTTATTGGTCGGGATGTTCACGCCTGCGATACGCGCCACGCCTTCTCTCCTCGCGTCAACGACTCAAGCCCGCTTGAGTCGGTCAATCCGGGCGACCTGATAGCCAACAGAAAAACTCAACGTAAACAGTGATTTACGCTGAGCGGCCATCCAGTTGTTTGATCGCACCCGCTGCCCAAGGGGCGCGATTATAGAAACTCTCCGTAACTAGTCAACTCTAAAAGGCTTTTCGCCTCAGATCGATTTCAGAACTCCATCAATCTGGCGCGTCACCTCATCGATTTCCGCCATGCCATCAACCTGACGGAGTATACCCTTCCCCTCATAGTACGGGAGAAGTGGTGCAGTCTGCTCATGGTAGGCCTTGAGCCGGGGAACCACGGTCTCGGCCTTGTCGTCGGCACGGCGGGTAAACTCGCTCGACCCGCAGCGGTCGCACACGCCCGGCTGCTTGGTCGGCTGGAAAGTGTCGTGATAGCCGGCGCCGCACTTGGCGCAGGTGAAGCGGCCGGTGATGCGGGATACCAGCACCTTGTCGTCCACCTTCATCTCGATCACGGCATCAAGCTTCAGCTTGCGCTCGGACAGCATCTTGTCCAGCGCCTCGGCCTGCTTGGTGGTACGCGGGAAACCGTCCAGGATGAAGCCCTTGCGGCAATCCGGCTGGTCGATGCGGTCGGCGATGATGCCAACCACGATATCGTCGGAAACCAGGCCGCCCTGGTCCATGATCGCCTTGGCCTTCAGGCCGATGGCTGTGGCGGCCTTGACGGCGGCACGCAGCATATCGCCGGTGGAGAGCTGCACGAGGCCATGGCTCTGGGTCAGACGCTGGGCCTGGGTGCCTTTACCGGCGCCTGGCGGTCCGAGCAGGATAAGCCTCATTTGCGTGCTCCCCTCAGCTTGGCCTTCTTGATGAGGCCCTCATACTGATGCGCCAGCAGGTGCGACTGGACCTGCGCCACGGTGTCCATGGTAACGCTGACCACGATCAACAGCGAGGTGCCGCCGAAGTAGAACGGCACCGAGAAGCGCGAGATCAGGATTTCCGGCAGCAAGCAGACAGCGGCGATATAGATCGCGCCAGCGACGGTGATGCGGGTCAGGACATAGTCGAAATACTCGGCGGTGCGCTGGCCAGGGCGGATGCCCGGCACGAAGCCGCCATGCTTCTTCAGGTTATCGGCGGTCTCCACCGGGTTGAACACCACGGCGGTATAGAAGAAGCAGAAGAACACGATCAGCGCCACATACATCAGCATGTAGAGCGGCTGGCCATGGCCCAGCAGGGCCGTGACGGTGGTGAGCCATTCCGGACCGCCGGCGCCGGCGGTGAACTGCGCAATGGTCATCGGCATCAGCAGCAGCGAGGAAGCGAAGATCGGCGGAATGACGCCGGCCGAATTCAGCTTCATCGGCAGATGCGAGCTTTCGCCGCCGAACATGCGGGCGCCGACCTGGCGCTTCGGATACTGGATCAGGATGCGGCGCTGGGCGCGCTCCATGAACACGATGCCGTAGATCACGGCAACAGCGCCAACCAGCACCACCACGATCACTGCCATGGAAAGCGCGCCGGTGCGGCCCAGTTCCAGGGTGGCTGCGAGCGCACGCGGCAGCTCGGCGATGATGCCGGCGAAGATGATCAGCGAAATGCCGTTGCCGACGCCGCGCTGGGTGATCTGCTCGCCCAGCCACATCAGGAACATGGTGCCGCCGGTGAGCGTCACGACCGTGACGAGACGGAAGAACATCCCCGGCTCGATCACGGCGCCGACGCCGCGGCCGCCGGTCATGCCCTCAAGGCCGATCGCGATGCCATAGGCCTGCACCACGGCGAGCAGTACGGTGCCGTAGCGGGTAAACTGATTGATGCGCTTGCGGCCGGCCTCGCCTTCCTTCTTCATCGCCTCGAATGACGGCACCACGGTCGTCAGAAGCTGCATGATAATGGAGGCCGAGATATACGGCATGATGTTGAGCGCGAAGATGGTCATGCGCTCGAGCGCGCCACCGGCGAAAACATTGAACAGGCCAAGGATGCCGCCGGACTGCTGCTTGAAAATGTCGGCCAGCACCGTCGGGTCGATACCCGGCAGCGGGATGTAAGTGCCAAGCCGATAGATGATCAGCGCGCCCAGGGTGAACCAAATGCGCTTCTTCAGCTCGGTGGCCTTGGCAAAGGCCCCAAGATTCAGGCTGGCTGCCATACGTTCTGCGGCCGACGCCATCGTAGCTCCTTGATCCAACGCCCGGGAGGCGATGCCTGGGGGGAAACGAAACGACTAACCAACCATATGGCGTGGGCCTCAGCCCACGCCAAGTGGATGGCTTACTTCTTCTTCTTCTTGGCCTTCTCGGCCTTGACGGCTGCGGAGCGGGCCAGCGCCTTGACCTTGCGGGTCTCCAGCACGGTGACCGAACCGCCGGCCTTCTCCACCGCCTCGCGGGCAGTGGCGGAGACGCCCTGCACCGACACGGCGATCTTGGCCTTCAGCTCACCGGCACCGGTGCCGAGCAGGCGCACGCCATCGGCGGCCTTGCCCGAGATCAGGCCGGCAGCCTTCAGCGCCGCGCCGTCGACCGGCTTGGAAGCATCGAGCTTGCCCTTGTCGATCGCGGCCTGCAGGCGGCCGAGATTGACCAGATCGAAATCCTGCGGGTTGAGCGGGTTGAAACCACGCTTCGGCAGACGACGATGGATCGGGGTCTGGCCGCCTTCGAAGCCCATGATCGACACGCCGGTGCGCGCCTTCTGGCCCTTGACGCCACGGCCCGAGGTCTTGCCCTTGCCGGAGCCGATGCCGCGACCGACGCGCATGCGGTTCTTGCGCGCACCTTCGTTATCGGCGATCTGATTGAGACGCATGTTCCTATTCCTTCCTGCGGCTGACTAAATCAGCCTTCGACGCGGACCAGGTGGCTCACCTTGGCGATCATGCCGCGCACCGCCGGAGTATCCTCCAGCTCGCGGCTGTCGTGCAGGCGGCGCAGGCCCAGGCCCTTGATGGTCTGCTGCTGGTCTTCCGTGCGCTTGTTAGCGGAGCGGATCCAGGTGACCTTCACCTTCTTGTTCGCCATGACAGATTACTCCTCGCTGTCGGCGCGGCGGCCGAGGATGTCGGCCACCTTCTTGCCGCGCTTGTTGGCGATGTGACGCGGAGCGTTCAACGCCTGCAGGGCGGCGAAAGTCGCCTTCACCATGTTATGCGGGTTCGAGCTGCCGATCGACTTCGTCACCACGTCGGCGACACCCAGCGTCTCGAACACGGCGCGCATCGGGCCGCCGGCGATGATGCCGGTACCGGCCGGAGCGGCGCGCAGCACCACCTTGCCGGCGCCATGACGCGCTTCGATGTCGTGATGCAGCGTGCGGCCTTCGCGCAGATTGACGCGGATCAGGTTGCGCTTGGCATGCTCGGTGGCCTTGCGGATCGCTTCCGGCACTTCGCGGGCCTTGCCCGAACCGTAGCCGACGCGGCCCTTCTGATCACCCACCACCACCAGGGCGGCGAAACCAAAACGCTTACCGCCCTTCACCACCTTGGCGACGCGGTTGATGGAGACCAGCTTGTCGACGAACTCGCTGTCGCCGCGCTCGCCGCGCTCGCCGCCGCGCTCACCGCGCTCGCCGCGTTCGCCCCGCTCCCGTTGATTACCAGCCATGTCCGAAAACCTTTCTTAGAAGTTCAAGCCGCCTTCGCGAGCCGCCTCAGCGAGCGCCTTGACGCGCCCATGGTAGAGGTAGCCGCCACGGTCGAAGATCACGTCGTTGATGCCGGCGGCCTTGGCGCGCACGGCGATCAGCTTGCCGACCTCGGCAGCGGCATCCTTGTTGCCGCCAGCCTTCAGCGTGGAACGCAGGTCCTTCTCCAGCGAGGAGGCGGAGGCCAGCGTCACACCCTTGGTGTCGTCGATGATCTGGGCGTAGATGAAGCGCGAGGTGCGATGCACACTGAGACGCGGACGGCCATGGGCCGCCTCCACGATCCGGGTGCGGTTCCGTTCCTTGCGGCGCGCATTCAGCGCATTGAGGCGAGTGAGCTTGCTCATGCGGCCATTCCTTACTTCTTCTTGCCTTCCTTACGCAGGATGGTCTCGTCGGAATACTTGATGCCCTTGCCCTTGTAAGGCTCGGGCGGCTTGATGGCGCGGATGTCCGCAGCCACCTGGCCGACGAGTTGGCGGTCAGCGCCGGAGATCTTGATCGAGGTGGGCTTTTCCACCTTGATCTCGATGCCAGCAGGGATCGGATAGTTCACGTCATGGCTGAAGCCCATGTTGAGCTGCAGGTTCTTGCCCTGCAGCGCAGCACGCAGGCCGACGCCGTTGATGTCCAGCTCGCGGCTGTAACCGTCCTTCACGCCCTTCAGCAGATTGCTGACCAGCGTGCGCTGCATGCCCCACATGGAGCGCGAGCGGCGGTTAATGCTGCGCGGCTTGACGGTGACCTTGTTGTCGGCCAGTTCGACCGAGAGGTCATCGACGATGGTGAGCTTCAGCTCGCCCTTCGGGCCCTTGGCGGTCAGGGTCTGGCCAGCAAGCTGGACCTGGACGCCCTGGGGCACCGCAACGGGATGTTTGCCGATACGCGACATGTTCCCCTACTCCCTTAGAACACGCGGCAGAGG
>Ga0208492_1001758_pt1 | contig 12284 bp, 8 predicted proteins | sample Subbioar_CSW14AB_FD_184820 | JGI IMG/M metagenome (GOLD analysis project Ga0208492, IMG submission 184820) | Serpentinite rock and fluid subsurface biosphere microbial communities from McLaughlin Reserve, California, USA - CR12Mar_CSW14AB (SPAdes) | ecosystem: Environmental > Terrestrial > Deep... | reverse complement strand
TACAAAACCGGCCTCCCGCTCTTTATCTTGGCTGCAAACCCTGTAGCCATTCTCGGGCCGCGGCTTGACGCGGCGCGACCGATAGAGCGTTCCGAACATGCGCACTGAAACGCCGCCCGCGGTGAAGCTTGCCGACTACCAGCCCTATCCGTTCAAGATCGAGGGCGTGCGGATGCTGTTCCGACTGCACCCCACCGACACGCGGGTGGTGACAGAGCTTACGGTCAAGCGCATGGGCGCGACCGGCTCCGTGCTGCGGCTGGATGGTGAGAAGCTGACGCTGAAGGCGATCAAGCTGAATGGCCAGCCGCTCTCCGCATCGGACTATGCGCTGGATGAGGACAGCCTCACGCTCCCCGACCCGGGCACATCGTTCAAGCTCGAGATCGAGACCAGCATCTCGCCGGAGACGAACACAGAGCTCTCCGGCCTCTACATGTCCTCCAGCCGCTTCTGCACGCAGTGCGAGGCCGAAGGCTTCCGCCGCATCACCTTCTACCCGGACCGCCCGGACGTGCTCGCGCCCTTCTTCGTGCGCATCGAGGCCGAGAAAGCGCATTACCCCTACCTGCTCTCCAACGGAAACCCGGGCGCTCACGGCGATCTCGGCGAAGGCCGCCACTTCGCCGAATGGACCGACCCGCACCCGAAGCCGTCTTACCTCTTCGCCCTCGTCGGCGGCGCGTTCGACGTGCTGCGCGATGACTTTACCACCTCTTCCGGCAAGCCGGTGAAGCTGGCGATCTATGTCGAACAGGGCGATGCGCCCCGCGCAGCCTACGCCATGCGCTCGCTGAAGGAATCCATGCGCTGGGACGAGGAAGTCTTCGGCCGCGAATACGATCTCGACGTCTTCTCGATCGTCGCCGTCCGCGACTTCAACTTCGGCGCGATGGAGAACAAGGGCCTCAACATCTTCAACTCGGCCTATGTGCTGGCCGATGGCTCAACCGCGACGGACGCAGACTTCGAAGCCATCGAGAGCATCGTCGCGCACGAGTACTTCCATAACTGGACCGGCAACCGCATCACCTGCCGCGACTGGTTCCAGCTGTGCCTGAAGGAAGGCCTCACCGTCTATCGCGACCAGGAATTCACCAAGGCAATGCGCTCGCCCGCCGTGGCGCGCATCAAGGAAGTGATCCGCCTGCGTACGCGCCAATTTCCGGAAGACGCTGGCCCCCTCGCCCACTCTGTCCGACCGGATCAGTACGCCCGCATCGACAACCTCTACACGGCGACTGTGTATGAGAAAGGCGCCGAGCTGATCCGCATGCTGCGCCTGATGCTGGGCGACAAGGCGTTCTTCGAAGGCATGAACCGCTATTTCGAAACGCAGGATGGCACAGCCGCGACGATCGAGGATTTCATCGCCTCCTTCAAACCCTTCACAAACCACGATCTCAACGCCTTCTCGCGCTGGTATGCGCAGGCCGGCACGCCTGCGGTGAACGCGTATGGCATTTACGACGCGGCGAACCGGGAATACCGCCTGACGGTAACACAACACGTCGCCCCGACGCCCGGCCAGCCGAACAAGACACCCCTGCGCATGCCGATGCGCATCGCGCTGTTCGGCGACAATGGCGCGAAACTGGAAACCCGGCTCGATGGCAGCGCGCCGGCTTCCGATCACGTGCTGCTGCTGGAGAAGGCGTCCAATACCTTCGTGTTTTCCGGCGTCGCCTCTCCGCCTCGCTATTCGCTGAACCGCGGCTTCTCCGCCCCGATCCGCCTGACCGACGACATCGCAGAGGGCGAGCGCGCGGCGCTTGCCGGAGCGGATGATGATCCGTTCGCCCAATGGGAAGCCCTGCAATCCATCGCCCGCGCGCTGATCCTCGACGCCGTGCGCGCCGGTGAGAAGAAGGCGGATGCAAAGCGCCTCGACGCCTTCGTCGCCGCGCTGAACAATTCAGTGAAGCGCGCGGCCACAAACGACCAGGCTTATGCCGCATTGCTGCTCTACCTGCCGACCGTGGGTGAACTCATCCTCGACGTGAAGGACGCCGACCCAAGCGCGATCCACGAAGTCCGCGCCCATGTCCGCCGCGCAATCGCCACGACGCTGGAAGGCCTGCTGCTCGACGTTCTGCTGAAAGCGGAACCCACAACGTTCGACCCGTCCGCACAGGCGGCCGGAAGGCGCGCGCTGCGGTCCTCCGCGCTCTCCTTGCTGTCGATGCTGGACGACCGGCACGAGAAGCTGGTCTCCGGCGCCTTCCGCGCCGCAACGACCATGACGGAATCGCTCGCCGCCCTGACAGCGCTGTCAAACATCGAGACCGGCGCCTTCGATGCGGCGCTTGTCGCGTTCGAGACAAAATGGTCAGCGTCACCGCTGGTGATGGATAAGTGGTACGGCGTGCAGGCGATGGCGATCCGCGCCGACCTGCGCGAGCGCCTCGTGAAACTCATTGCGCGGCCGGACTACGACCTGCGCAACCCGAACCGTGTCCGCTCGCTCGCGGCGTCCTTCGCCATGAGCAACCCGGTGGCGTTCCATGCCGCCGATGGCTGGGGCTACCGCTTCCTCACGGACCTCGTTCTGAAGGTTGATCCGCTGAACCCCGCCCTCTCGGCGCGGCTCTGCACTGCCTTCGAAAGCTGGCGCTCGTTCAGCCCGGACCGTCGCGAGAAAGCCCACGCGGAGCTGAAACGCCTGTCGGAGGCGGGCCTTTCACGAAATGCGCTCGACATCGTCGGCCGCGCGCTGGCCGACCCCGCCTAACCCCCTGTCGGGAATCAGTTTTTCCCTGCCCCGCCAGCGCCGTTATCGTTAACCGACTGCTAACAGCCCCCCGATAGCGTCCACCAGTACAGATCGTGGAATGGCGGCTGGAATGTCGGCTACGACAGGGGACGGCACAGTTTTCAGGAACTTCGCCTACGCGGCCGCAGACCTCATGGTCGCGACGGATGCGGGCGGCCGCATCATCCAGGCCGAAGGCGACGCCTCCCTGCTGTTCTATCCCAGCGCCGATCGCCTGATTGGCCGCAACGCCATCGAACTCATAAGCGGCGCCGAGAGCAGCCGCCTGCGCGAGGACCTCTGGTCGCTCGGGCCGGGCCGCCGCCTGTCGTGGGAAGACGCCGCCTCCATCGAAGGCGGCCGCCGCATCGTGGCGCAGCGTTCGCCCGCCTCGCCCAACAGCTTCAACTTCATGATTTCGCGCGCCCCCGCCTCGGCCCGCATCCGCGCCGAGAAAGCGGAAGAACTGCTCGCCGAACGCTTCCGCGATGCCGTCATGAACGGTCGCCTGATGGCCGCCCGCCAGCCCGTGGTGGAAACGCGCTCGGGCGCGGTCAGCCATTTCGAAGTGCTGGCCCGCTTCAGCGGTGAGGACTCGCCCGTCGGCATGATCATGGCCGCCGAGAAAAGCGGCCAGATCGCCCATCTCGACTACATCATGGTCACGGCCGCCGCGGCCCAGCTGGAAAGCCGGCCCGAGCCCGGCTATCGCCTGGCCGTCAACATCTCGGGTGAATCCCTGCAGCGCCTCGATGTGATCCGCGAGCTCTGCGCAGCCATCTCCGGCCACACTTTCTCGCGCAACCGCCTCATCATAGAGGTCACGGAATCCGCGCAGATCAGCGACATCGAAACCGCCGCCCGCGCCGTGACACTGCTGCGCGCCATCGGCGTCGGCGTCTCGCTGGACGATTTCGGCGCCGGCTCGGCCTCGTTCGGCTACCTCCGCGCGCTCGATGTGGATGGCCTGAAGTTCGACGGCAGCTTCCTCCAGCCCTCCGAAACCAACCGCCGCGGCCTCGCTCTGATGCGCAGCGTTGCCCGCATGTGCGCAGAACTCGGGATCGCCTCGGTGGGCGAGCGGATCGAAACGGAAGCTGACCGCAACCTGCTCATCGAAGCCGGCGTCACCTATGCGCAGGGCTATCTCTACGGACGCCCGATCATCGACAACGACTTTTTCATGCGCGGACCCCGCGCACTGCGCACAGCCGCCTAGGAGGCGCGAATGAGCAGCGGCCTGGAAAAGGTCAAGATCCTTGTGGTGGATGACAACTCCCACATGATCAAGATCGTGAAGACGATCCTGCGTGGTTTCGATGTGAAGGACCTCTACGACGCCAGCTCCGCCGAGGAAGGTTTTGAATTCTTCCGCGGCAATCCGGTCGACCTCATCATCACCGATTTCGTGATGAACCCGGTGGATGGCTGCGGCTTCGTTCGCAAGGTCCGCACCGACCTCGACAGCCCCAACACCTTCGTCCCGATCATCATGCTGACGGCCCACGCCGAGAAGTCGCGCGTGGAAGCCGCACGCGATGCCGGCGTCACCGAGTTCTGCGTCAAACCGGTCACCGCAACGGCGCTCTACCGCAAGGTCTGCGCGATCATCAACACGCCCCGCTCCTTCGTGCGGACCAAGATGTATTTCGGCCCGGACCGCCGCCGTCGCAGCGCCGATTTCGACGGACAGGAACGCCGCGTGAACCCCTACGGCGATGACGTGGCCCCAGAGCCACGCCAGGGTGTCTACAACATCGGCTAGGCCGCGATGGCTCACAATTAATGCCCCGTTAACCCTTTCACAGCGTTTCGACTCCACAACTGGTGAGTCCGAAATGTTCGCGGGGAACCCTGTTGGGACAAAGGGCTAGAAAGGGCATCCCGGCGCACGCAATCGCGCCCGGAAAGAAGGCTGATACCCAGCCTCAGCGGAAGCCGCATGGCGCGGTTCCCGTTGCCGTGCTCACGCTCCTGATGCTGGCCTTCGGCGGCTCCCTGGCGCTCAAGGCCTACGAGGAACGCCAGTTCGCCGACAATGCGATGCTGACCCGGCAACTGCGCGAGGCGGAAGCGCTGGCCGGCCATGTGCGGGCGGACCTCATCGGCTCGCGTGCGCGCATGGAAGGCCTGCTGCAGGCCGGCGCATCGCTGGAGTCCATCCGTCGTGGCGCGCAGCTGGACGCCGTGGCCGAACGCACCCCACCGGCGGGCGTCTGGGTGCAGCTGGCCGACAAGGACAGCGTGCGCATCTACGCCGTCAGCACACAGGGCCGCTGGATCTCCGGCATGCGTACATCGACCGCCCTCCTGCCCGAGGCGCTGGACGGCCGGACCTTCCAGCTCGTCGCCGCCGATAGTCTCCCGATGGCGCCTCGCTTCGAGAGCGTCGATTTCGAGCGGTCCGCCGCCGCGTGCGCGCCCGTTGGCAATGCCGGCATCGCGGCCTGCGTGTTTCGCCCCGCCCCGCTCTTCGGCCAGGACGACCTCCACCGCGCGATCATCTACGGCCTGCTGCTAACCGCGCCCTTGCTGGCCGTGTTCGGCCTGATCAACGTGATCCGCAGGCTCGAGCGCGAGAAGGCTGCCGCCGAAGCCGAAGCGAAGAAGCCCGCGCCGGACGATCCAGGCGCCTGGGCCAGTTTCGAAGTCTCCGGGATGATCGGCCTGTGGCGCTGGAACCCGACCAGGCAATTGCTGATCATCGGGCCGGAAGCCGGCGCGCTCGTCGACACCAACCATGCCGGCGAGATGTCGCTCGACGAGTTCACCGCCAGCGTCACCGAGGATTGCCGCCGCCGGGTCCGCGACGCGCTGGAGACAGCGCGGCCCAACCAGCAGATCCACGTCAACTTCCAGGGCATCGGCCGCATGGCCGGTCGCCATTTCGAAATGATCGGCGCCAGCAATGGCGAGGTCTTCTCCGGTGCGCTCCTCAATGTCACCGATCGCGTCCAGGCGCAGGCCGTCTCGCGCCGCGCCGAAGCGCTCGCCCGCACCGCGCTGGATGCCCACCCGGGCCCGTTCGCCGCGTGGGACAGCCGCAAGCGCCTGACCCACTGGAACGCCGCCTTCGGCCGCGCCTTCAATCTCGGCAAGGACCTGCTCCACGCCGGCGCGTCCTACGATCTCGTCATGGCGGAAGTCGCGAAGTTCGTGCGCGTCGAGCGCCCCTTGGGCGACGATGCCAACGCTCGCGAAATGCTGCTGCTGTCCGATGCGTGGATCCGGCTGGTCGATCGCCGCACTGCTTCCGATGGCCTGATCACGGTGGGCATCGACATCAGCAACCTGAAGCGCCAGGAAGTCAGCCTCCAGCGCAGCGAACGCCGCCTGAAGTCGATGGTGGAAGAGCTGCAGCGCGCGCAGGGCCAGGCACAGGAGCTGGCGCAGAAATACGCCGAAGCCAAGGCCAAGGCGGAACGCGCCAGCCAGGCCAAGAGCACCTTCCTCGGCCAGATGAGCCACGAACTGCGCACGCCGCTGAACCACATCAACGGCTTCGCGCAGATGATGGCCGAGGAGATGTACGGCCCGCTCGGTCACGAGCGCTACAAGGAATACGCCGAAGACATCGTCGAGGCCGCACGCCATCTCGAGGAGATGATCGCCGACATTCTCGACATGTCGAAGGTAGAAGCCGGCAAGATGCGCCTCACCTCGGCGCTCATCGACCCCGTCGATGCCGTCGATGGCGCCGTAAAGCTGGCGCGCCGGCGTGCTGCAGACCGCGAAATTTCGCTCAGCTACGATCCCGACGACGATGTGCCGGACATCATCGGCGACCATCGCGCGATCAAGCAGATGACGTTCAACCTCATCACCAACTCGATCAAGTTCACCGACCCCGGTGGCGAGATCCGCGTCACAGTCGCGCTGGAAAACAAGTGGGTGGTGATCCGTGTGAAGGACAGCGGCATCGGCATCGCGCCCGAAGACCTTCCTCGCCTCGCTCAACCCTTCGAGCAGGTGACATCGACCGAATCCAAGAACCGCAACCTGAAAGGCACCGGCCTCGGCCTCGCCCTCACCAAGTCGTTCGCCGAACTGCATGGCGGACACCTGGCAATCGAGAGCACGCTCGGCGTCGGTACGCAGGTGTCGATCTTCCTGCCAGCCGGCAAGGTCACGTCGACCGGCGCAAGCGCGGTACAGGAGCGCGGCCGCGAACGGGCCGACGCCTAGACTTCAGAAGACAGTGTTTTCAGCAAGTCAGTCGCGTTTCGCCGGCGGCGCCGCCAGCGGCGATTCCGGCGCCGGCACGGCTTCACCGATCAGCGCATCGCCGCTCTCGCGCGCAGCAATCCGCGCCTGCTCATCAGCGCGCTGCATGCGGGCATTGAATGGCGTCAGCAGGCCCACGGCGGCCGTGGCGCGCGCCTCAGGCGGCATGCTGCCGAGATGGCTGATCAGGATGTCTTCCGCCAACTCCTGCAGGCGCTTCTCGCGGATCTGGAAGATCGCCACCGCATCACGCAGGCGGGCCTCGTCATAGGGCTCGCCCAGCGCCGCCTCATATACGTGGCGGCCGGATTCCGTCAGGCGCTTCCGCTCATCCGCCATCTGCGTCCAGCTATCGCGAAGCTGCTGGCGCAGGATCGCCCGGTCCTCCTCCGGCAGCTTGGCCCAGGCCGCGTCCACGACATCAGATGTCGGACCGGAAAGTTCCATCGCAATCGCAGCCCCGTGCTGCGGCGCCGAGCTCAGCAGCCGGCCGCCGACAATGCCCAGCAGTGCGGCATTGGCCACCAGCGACGCGATCAGGAAGAGGGCAAGCCGCGAGGGCATGAAAATCCTATTGCTCTTTCTCGGTCATCGCCGAGAGGAACACCGATCCAGCCCCGCCGCCCGACAGGGTCAGCATCTTGGCGTAGTCCGGCGGCACCGGATGTTCCGGCTCGGCATAGCCGACCGCAAAGCCCAGCGCCAGCGAAGCCGCGAGCGCGCCGCCAGCCGCCCATTTCGGAATGTCCCACAACGCCGGAACCCGCGGCCCCCTGCGCACCATGCGGCGATCAGGCGCCGAGGAGATAATCCGCGTTTCCAGCGCAATCGACGCCGGGCTGTCGCGCTCCAGCAACAGCAGGCGATCGAACGTGCGCTCGCTCTCCCACACATCCTTCACGCGATGCGGGGCAACTTCAAGGAAAGCGCCAGCGTCGCCGCGCACATCATCAGGCCAACGGGCAAGGTCCGCACCGTAGGCCGCCATCAGTTCCATGAAACGTGATTCGTTCATTGCTGGCCTCAACCCGCTTCCAGACCGCTCAACAGGTCTGCTCTTTCCGCCGCGAGTTCCGTCTTGAGCGTGCGCCGCGCACGGGAGAGCAGGCTCTCCAGCGCCTCCACGGTCACGCCCAGGATTTCCGCCGCTTCGATGTTCGTCCTGTCCTGATAGTAGCAAAGTACAAGCGCAGCTCGCTGCCGTTCTGGCAGCAGCATCAGCGCATCGCGCACGCGCTCCCGGCGCTGCCGATCATCCAGCGCCCGGGTGGCGGAAGCACGGCCATCCTCGAACTCGGGAGAGACCTCTCCACCGTTCCGCCCGGCGCGCCGCAATCTGTCGAGGCAAAGGTTCATGGCGACCCTGTGCATCCACGTTTCGAACTTGGCTTGGCCGGGCTTCCAGGTTGCAGCGTGCTTCCAGACCCGGAGGAAGACTTCCTGCGCCACATCCTCTGCCTCGGCTGCGTCGCCGAGCATGCGTCGTCCGAGGCCAACCATGCGCGGGAGATGACGGCGAACGAGTTCCGACGCCGCGCGCTTGTCGCCCGCGCCGACCCGCCGAACCAGTTCCTCGTCCGGATCACGCATGGCGTGAAAGCCATCTCCGACAGGCGGTGCGCCGCCACCGACGGCAGAAAACCAGGGACCGAACCGCTCTCCACTTTATGCATCCTGCCGTGGCGTTTGCCGAGCGTTTCTTGCTCATCCGAAGAGCCGTATCCGTGCGCTCGACCTCTTCCTCGTTATCAGGCTTCAAACGCCCGGGGGCTCGGCTTCCGTCGAAAGCGATCCCAGTTTTTGCCCCCGCAGGGCAGCCACAGCTGTCTGGATTTGAGACAAACGCGCATCCAGCGCCGAAAACTCCTTTAGGCCCATATGGTTGGCCAACCACCTTTTGAGGCCGTCCGAAGCGCTCGCAGGCTCGAATTGATCGCCTGAGGCGATACGCAGAGCCTGCTGCAGGTGCAGCTGGAAGATCAGCCCCTCGACCAGTGTCGCAGCGTCCGCGGGCGAGAGCCGCGATGCCGCAGCCAGCGCCTTCACGGCATCGAGCGACGCGGGTTGCACCGCCCCGGGCGCATCCGCCGCAGAGAGCAGAATCGCGTGCTGGATGATGAACTCGATATCCACCAACCCGCCCGGCGCGAGCTTGATATCCCAGTTGGACCGAGGCTTGCGCTCACGCGCCATGCGCCGGCGCATGTCCGCCACATCCTCCGTGAGTTTGGGGTCGGAACTCTTCATGCGCAGCGCATCGCGCGCCAGTTCGATGATGCGCCGCCCGAGATCCGCATCCCCCGCAACCGGCCGTATCCGCGTCAGCGCCATGAACTCCCACGTCCACGCATCCTCGCGATAGTACCGCTCGAACGATGACAGCCGCACCGCCACCGGCCCCGCCTTACCCGACGGCCGCAGCTGCAGGTCCACTTCGTAAAGAGTTCCTTCCTCCGTCGGCGCCGACAACGCCGCCACCAGACGCTGCACGAAGCGCGCGGCCAGCGTGCCGCCAGACTCATCCACCGGATCATAGATCAGCATGAGATCGAGATCAGACGTCGCGGTGAGCTCTCGCCCACCGAACTTGCCCAGCGCGCAGATCGACCAGCGACCAATGCTGCCCTGGAAACGCGTCTTCACATCGTCTTCGCAGACCGCCGCCAGCGCGATCACGCACGCATCCGCGAGATCGGCATACGCCAGCCCCGCATCAGATGCACTCAACGCTCCCTGCAGCAACTGGTAGCCAATGCGGAACGCCTCATCGCGATGAAAGCGCCGCGCCGCGTTCAGCTTGCCCTCGAAGTCCCCTGCGCGTTCCAGTTGCGCTTCCAGCCGCTTCAGCCGCGCACCCGGCTTGTCGCCCTGCACCGGCGCACGGAACGAAGGCTCCAGCATCGCCTCCATCAGCGCCGGCCTGCGCGCGAGATCGGCGGCAAGCTTCGGCGCAAACGCCATCGTGCGGATCACATCGCGCGTCAGCGCCGGCTCGGCCAGCATCAGCGACATCACCTGCACGCCCGAATTCAGGCCTGAGAAGAACTCGAGAAACCGTTGGAACGCCGTATCCGGCTCCCCCGCCTGCGACATGGCCTCCAGCAGGCGCGGCCCCAGCGACGTCAGCAGCTGCTGCGAGCGCGCCGAGCGCGTGGCGGGAATGCTGCCGCGATGCCATTGCTGGAAAACATGGATGATGCGCGACGGCTCGCTGAACCCCAGCGCCTTCAGCGTCTCCACCGTCCCCGGGTCATCGTCCACACCCGTGAAAACGAGGTTCCCCGCTGTTCCCGAAAGCCGCTCCTCCGTCGCGAACAGGTCGGAATAGATGCCATGCACCCGCCGCCGCACCGCCGCGATGTCGTGTTCGAACGAAGCCGCATCGGAATATCCCGCCAGCGCCCGCACATCCTCGCGCCGCTCCGGCCGGTCCGGCAGGTGATGCGTCTGCTCGTCGTTCAGCATCTGCACCCGATGCTCGACAGCGCGCATGAAATCATAGGCAGCGATCAGGTCCGCCGCGACTTCCGGCGCAACCACCTGCGCCTCCACCATAGCCGCCAGCGCCTCTTTCGTGCGCGGCGCACGCAGGCTGGTGATCCGGCCGCCAAGGATCAGCTGCTGTACCTGCGCGAAGAACTCGATCTCGCGAATGCCGCCGCGCCCGAGTTTCACATCGAACTCCGGCGAATCCAGCTCCGCATGTCCGCCATGCGCGTGGATCTGCCGCTTGATCGAATGCACGTCCGCGATCGCCCAGTAATCCAGGTGCCGCCGCCAGACATAGTGCGTCAGCTCCTTGAGATAGTCGTCGCCCGCAGCCATGTCGCCGGCGCAGACGCGCGCCTTGATATGCGCCATCCGCTCCCAGTTCTGACCGACGCTTTCGTAATAGCCCAGCGCAAACTGCGTCGAGACGGCGGGGCTGGTGGATGATGGGTCCGGCCGCAGCCGCAGGTCCGTGCGGAACACGTAGCCGTCCACCGTCCGCTCATCGAGCACGCGCACAAGGCTCCGAGCCACGCGCGTCATCGCCTCCTTCACGCGCATGCCCTTCACCGGCAGCACGTCGAGATCGAACAGCACGATCAGGTCGATGTCGCTGGAATAGTTGAGTTCTCCCGCGCCCATCTTCCCCATGGCCAGCACGAACAGGCCGGGCATCTCGTCACCCTCGCGCTTGTCGTCAAACCAGCCTGCGCTCCACCCCTCGCGTATCGCCAGCCGCAACGCTGCCTGCACGGCCACATCGGCCAGCGCCGTCAGCTGCCGCTGCACCTCATCCTGCGACCACTTGCCAGACAGGTCCGCCGCCGAGATCGCCAGCTGCCCCGCCTCCTTGGCGCGCCGCAACGTCCGCATCGCGTCGGCCTGCGACTGGCCGGTCGCCTCCTGCATGTCGGCAAGGGCAGCAACCATCACCGCCTCGGGCCCGCTCGCCTTGAGTGCTGCAAGAACATCGCTCCGGCGCGACATCATCCGGCTGATGTGATCCGAATGCGGCGCGGCCGCCTGCAACGCGCCCAGCCAGTCGTGGCGGTCGGCAACAACTGGCTTGATACCCAGGATTTCGAGTCGTTCGGTCATGACGGGAAACTAGCGTCTGAAAGCCCAGCGTCCACCGATCACGCCGCCGGCAGCAGGAGCTTTGCGGAAAGCCCCAACCGCCCGCTGGAGGCATCGCCATCGCCCAGCACGAGCTTGCCCGAATGCGCTTCCGCCACCGCCGAGGCAAGGCTGAGCCCCAGCCCGCTCCCCGGCTCGCTGCGCGACTGCTCAAGCCGCACGAAACGCTCGACGACGCGCTCCCGGTCCTGCGCCGGAATGCCCGGACCGCTGTCGATCACGCACAGCTCGACATCGCCATTGGCCGCATGCCCCGCTGTCAGCCGCAGCACGCCACCCTCAGGCGTATACTTCACTCCATTGTCGAGCAGGTTGGACATCGCCTGTGCGATCAGGTGCGTATCCGCCATCACATAGAGGTCTTCGCCCGGCTGGTAGGTGAAGCTCAGCTGCTTCTCCTCGCACACCGGCTGGTAGAGCTCAGCCAGCTCATCGACGATGCCCTTCAGGTTGGTCCGCCGGAACGATCCCGTCGCTCCCGCCTGCACGCGCGACAGCCGCAGCACCGCGTTGAACGTCTCCAGCAACCCGTCCACGTCATCGATGGACTTGGCCAGCGCCACGCGCGGCCCCTCCTCGGCATTCTCCTTCAAGCCCGCCTCAAGCCGGTTGCGCAACCGCGTCAGTGGCGAGCGCAGGTCGTGCGCAATGGAATCCCCCGCCGATCGTGACGAGATCACCA
>Ga0208492_1001757_pt1 | contig 12291 bp, 10 predicted proteins | sample Subbioar_CSW14AB_FD_184820 | JGI IMG/M metagenome (GOLD analysis project Ga0208492, IMG submission 184820) | Serpentinite rock and fluid subsurface biosphere microbial communities from McLaughlin Reserve, California, USA - CR12Mar_CSW14AB (SPAdes) | ecosystem: Environmental > Terrestrial > Deep... | reverse complement strand
CGCCCGGCATTGGTCAGCCGGTCCTCGCCCGCGCTGATGGATGACCCGAACAGGTGGTTCGCCACCTCCTGCGGGGCCAGGTCCAGCACGGCGGCAAAGGCCCCCTGCGCCGCCAGGCTTTCCAGCGCCCGCCCGCCCATGCCGGTGCCATGGAACACCGCCACCTCGAAGCCGCGCGCCTCCAGCGCCGGTTTCAGCGCGACCATGTAGGTCACCACCTTGGAGTTGAAGCCGGACATCGCGATGACCTGTCGCTCGCCCCTGGGCATCTCAACCGCCCGCGCCGCGCCAAGCACGGCCCCTGCGGCCTGCGACAGAGTGGCCTTGCAGACCGAGTTCAGCCCGTAAAGCCCCCCGGCCCACAGGATCATCTGGATGTCCGCCGCCACCCGGCCCGGCGGGATCAGCGGCGAAAAGCTGATGGTGGAGACAACATACTTCGGCACACCAAGCGGCAAGGCGGCGCAGACATCCAGCGCAAGATCGGTGCCCATCGACCCGCCCAGCACGATCACCCCGTCAAAGCGCCCCTCCCGGTGCATGCGCGCGGCCAGCGTCGCCGCCCCCGAAGCCATGACCTGCATCGCGGTGTTTTCGTTGCCCGAGGCGATGACCTCTTCGATCGACGACCCCGCCGCTTCGGTCACCTGATGCTTGGAGATGTCGGTTGCGGCCTTCGGCTCGCCCAGCACCGACACGTCCATGCTGATCACTTCGCCACCCTGCGCCCGCAGGATCTCGGCGATGTAGCACAGCTCGTCGTCCTTGGTGTCGTAGGTGCCGACGACCAGAATGCGGTTGCCCATATGTCCCCCTAAAGCTGGATCCAGGCCGTCTTGAGATCCGTATATTTCTCCAGCGCATGCAGCGACTTGTCTGCTCCGTTGCCGGATTGCTTGACGCCCGCCAGGGGCACGGTGACATCGGCCCCGCCATAGGTGTTGACGTGAACGACCCCCGACCGGATGCCCCGCACCATCCGGTGCGCGCGGGAAAGGTTCGCGGTCCAGACCCCTGCCGCCAGCCCGAAATCGCTGGCATTGGCCAGCCGCAACGCCTCCGCCTCGCCCTCGAACGGAGTGACTGCGAGAACCGGCCCAAAGACCTCCTCCCGATACAGCCGATGCTCCGGGCGAACCCCCGTCACGATGGTCGGGTCCATGTAGTAACCGCCGGTTTCCTCCAGCGCCCGCTTGCCGCCGGTGACGATCTCGCCGCCTTCGCGCGTCGCGTCAGCCACAAAGCCAAGGTTTCCCTCCAGCTGGGTCAGAGAATTTACCGCCCCCACCTGCGTTTCCAGTTTCAACGGATTGCCCACCGCCATCTTCCGCGTCGCTGTTGCCATTTCGGCAACAAAGGCATCATGCACCGAGGCCTCCACCAGAAGGCGTGAGCCCGCGACGCAGACTTGCCCAGCATTGCGAAAGATCGCATTCGCGGCGGCTTTGGCGGCCGCCGACAGGTCCGGCGCATCGGCGAAGATGATGTTGGGCGACTTGCCCCCCAGCTCCAGATAGCAGCGCTTCAGGTTCGACTGTGCCGAATACTGCAACAGCCGCCGCCCCGTCGCCCCCGAACCGGTGAAGACCAGCACATCGACTTCGGGGGACAGCGCCAGCGCTTCGCCCGTGACGCGACCCGGCCCGGTCACCAGGTTGAAGACGCCCGGCGGCACCCCGGCCTCCAGCGCCAGCGCCGCCAGCCGGATCAGCGTCAGGGACGCGGTTTCCGCCGGTTTCAGCACGACCGAATTGCCCATCGCAAGGGCAGGGGCGACCTTCCAGGCTCCGATCATCAGCGGGAAGTTCCAGGGCACGATGGCCCCCACCACCCCCACCGGCTCGCGGTGGATCAGCCCCAGCACGTTCGGAGCCGTGGGGGCGATCTCGCCATACACCTTGTCCAGCGCCTCGGCATAGTAGCGGAAGGTCTGCGCCGCACTTCCGGGTTCGGCCTTCATCGCCATGGAAATCTCGGTCCCGTTGTCGCGGACGCCAAGGACGCCAAGTTCGTTGGCATGGGCGTCGATCAGGTCGGCCAGCCGGTGCAGGACGGCCTTCCGCGCCGCAGGGGCTGCCCGGGACCAGCGCCCGTCCTCGAACGCCGCGCGGGCCGAGGCGCAGGCGCGGGCGACGTCACCCGGACTGGCACTTGCGAGCGTGGTCAGCTGGCGGCCGTCGACCGGCGACAGGACAGGCGTCTCGCCCTCGCCATCCACCCACTGACCGTCGATCAAAAGCTTCCCCGGAGCGACCGGAGCCGCCGCAAGCCGATCGATCGTGGCCTGATCCAATGCCATGCCGTATCCCTGCGCAATGGTTCATTATATGAACCGATGGTTCAGAAATAGATTGACAGCCCCCATGCCGGTCTGTCAACAGAAATGGATCGGGATGGCTTCTGTCCCAAAGGACAAGGCACGCAAACACATGGGAACGGTCGGCAAAGCGCTTGATCTTCTTGACCTTTTCACCCGTGCGCAGCCGCAGCTGGGCCTGTCGCAACTGGCGCGCGCGTCCGGCGTGAACAAGGCCACCTGCCACCGCCTGCTGACCGAACTCGAATCGCGGGGCCTCGTCGAACAGACCGGCCCCGCCCGCGAATACCGCCTCGGTCCCGCCGTCCTGCCCCTTGCCGCCCTGCGCGAGGCCACTGTGCCCACCCGCGACGCCGCCATGCCGATCCTCCGTCACCTCGCCGAAGCCACGGGCGAGACCGCGCACCTCTCCCACCTCGTCGGCGCAAAGCTCCAGACCATCGCCTTCGCCTATGCCTCGCGCCCCGGCGTCAAGGTGATGATGGAGGACGCCGATGTCCTGCCCTTCGACCTCACCGCCTCGGGGGCCGCCGTCCTTGCCCATCACCCGCAGGCTGCGCAGATCATCGCCAGGCTGCCCGACCCGCAGGCCCTGCAGGCCCGCGTCGAGGCCGCCCGCCGCAGGGGCTGGGCCGAGACCGTCTCGACCTTTGAAAAGGACGTGCATGGCCTGGCCGTGCCCCTGTTCGACGCGACCGGCACCTGCACCGGCGCGCTGGCCGTCGCTGCCGCCGCCCCGCGCATGACCCCGGCCCTGCATGCCACCATAACCGCCGCACTTGTCGCCGCCGGGAACGACATCACCCGCCTCTGGGGCGGCCAGCCCCCCACCGAAGGAGCCGCCCGATGAAAGACGCCAACTTCCTCAAGGCCCACAACGCCCGCTCGCTCTGGCATCCGATGACGGCCCCGGCCGACAGCCTGAAAAGCCCGCCCACCATCATCACCGCCGCCCATGGCACCCGCATCCGCGACATCGACGGGCATGAGGTGGTGGACGGCGTCGGCGGCCTCTGGAACGTCAACCTCGGCTATTCCTGCCAGCCGGTGAAGGACGCCATCGCGGCCCAGCTCGATCAGCTTCCCTACTACTCCACCTTCCGCGGCACCTCGAATGACAAGGTGATCGAGCTGGCCGAGGAACTGCGCAGCTTCTTCGAACCCGACGGCCTGACCCGCGCCTTCTTCACCTCGGGCGGATCGGACTCCGTCGAAACCGCCCTCCGCCTCGCCCGGCAATACCACAAGATCAAGGGCGAGCCGGGCCGCACCAAATTCCTCAGCCTCAAGAAGGGCTACCACGGCACCCACATGGGCGGGGCCTCGGTCAACGGCAACGCGAACTTCCGCACCGCCTATGAGCCGCTCCTCCCCGGCTGCTTCCACATCCCCGCGCCCTACACCTACCGCAACCCCTTCAACGAATCCGACCCCGCCAGGCTTGCCCAGCTTTGCCTGCAAGCCCTTGAAGACGAAATCGCCTTCCAGGGTGCCGCGAACATCGCCGCCTTCATCATGGAGCCGATCCTTGGCGCGGGCGGCGTCATCCCGCCGCACCCGACCTTCATGCCCGGCGTGGCCGCTCTGCTCGCCAAACACGGCATCCTCCTCATCGCGGACGAGGTGATCACCGCCTTCGGTCGCACCGGCGCCTGGACCGGCAGCCGTCTCTGGGGCGTGAAGCCCGATTTCTCCTGCACCGCCAAGGCGATCACCAACGGCTATTTCCCCTTCGGCGCGGTGATGATCGCCGAAGGCGTTGCGCAAGTGTTCGAGGCCGACACCACCGGCAAAGCCGCCATCGGCCACGGCTACACCTATTCCGGCCACCCGGTCGGCGCCGCCGCCGCACTCGCCTGCCTGGCCGAGACGCAGCGCCTGAACGTGACCGTAAACGCCGCCGCGCGCGGCCAGCAGCTTTGGGACGGGATCAGAACGCTAAAAGCGAAGTACCCGCAGATCGGCGACGTGCGCGGGGGCCATGGCCTGATGCTGGCGATCGAACTTGCGGGGCCCGACAAATCCGCCCCGCCCAAGGCCCAACCCGGTCAGGTCCAGGCCAAGGCCTACGAGGCCGGGGCGATGGTCCGCGTCTCGGGCCCGAACGTGATCCTCTCGCCGCCGCTGGTGATCACAGAGGCGGACGCTGCCACCATCCTGGCCTCGCTTGACGCAGGCTTCGCAGCACTTTAGCGCGACGCCTCCTCGTTCGACTTCGTCTTCTCGTCGGCAGGCCCTGCGAGGAGTGACGAAGTCATCGACGAGCCGCGCCCGGCATGGCAGGGTCCGGCCCGAGGAGCACGCCCATGTCCACCCCCTTTGCCGGTCCCCAGATTCCGAGCCTCGTCCAGCACATCCTCGACCGGATCGATCTCGGCACCTTGAACCCCGGTGACCTTCTCGATGAGGCCGAGCTGTCCGAAACCTACGCAGTCTCCCGCACCCCGGTCCGCGAGGCGATCCTCTACCTCGAAGCCCTCGGCCTCGTCCGCCGCCTGCCGCGCAAGGGCGCCGCGATCTTCCGCCCGACGCTGGAGGAATTCCTCGCCATCCTCGAAGTCCATGCCAAGCTCGAAGGCCAGGCCGCAGGCCTCGCCGCCCGCCGCCTGTCCCGCCAGGGCGCCGAAGAACTGGAAGCCGCCGTCCGCGCCTGCGAGGCCAAGGCCGCCCAAAGCCCGACCGCGGACCCCGACGGCTACTACCAGCTGAACCTGCGCTTCCATGCCTGCGTGGCGACAGCCTCGGGCAACGGCGTGCTACTGGACAGCCTGAAAACCAACGCGCGTCGCTTGCTCGCCTATTACCGCGCCCGCTACCGGTTCCAGGGCGCGATCCCGAAGTCGGCCCAGGAACACCGCGCCATCGCGCGTCTGATCACCGACCGTGATTCAGCGGGGGCCGAGGCGATGATGCAGTCCCACGTCCAGTTCGACCAGGTGACGGCGATGGACCTCCTCGCAGCCCTGTCCTGACGTCAAGCCTTCGATTTTTCGACGAAAAATCGCCCCCTACGGCTGCGCCTGCTCGAAGAACCGCGCGATCCATTCGGCGAAACGCGGTCCCTCGCTGCCCAGCCGCAGCGACCCCCGTGCTGCCCTGCCGACCTCCGCCGGAAACTTCGGCGCGAATTCCTCGACCAGCGCCGCCAGGAACTCCGGCGTCATCTCCGGGTGATACTGCGTCGCGAACACCCTGTCCCCGATCCGATAGGCCGCCGCCGTACAGCCCGGCGTCTGCCCGATCACCTCTGCCCCCTCCGGCAGTGCCGCGACCTGCTCGCCATGCGCCGCCGCCAGCCGGAACCGGGCCACGGGCTCCATCCACGGGGCAGGGGAGACGACCTCCGTCTCCGCCGTCCCAAGGACGAACGGCCCCGGGTTCGGCCCCACAACCCCGCCCAAAGCCTTGGCGATCGCCTGATGCCCGAAGCAGGCCCCCACCAGCGGCACCCCCGCCGAAAAGCCCGCACGGATCAGGCCCATCAACCGCTCGATCCAGGCGTCCTCATCATGCACCGAAGACGGGCTGCCCCCGATCAGAACCCCGTCAAACCCTTGCAGCGTCGCGGGAAACTCTCCCTTCGGCAGATCGAAGGCCGTCACCCGCCACTCCGGCCGCGCCCCATGCAGCAGCGTGCGGAACTTCTCCACATCCCGCGGATGCCGGGCGGCGAAATCGCTGTCATCGGTGTTCGTCGCCAGCACCGCGATATGCATGGAGATTTCCCTTTACATATTTAACATGCGTATCATTATACAAAACGACAGGAGGAGCAACCCATGACCATCTGGACGCCAACCGACGACGGGTTCGCCGACCTCACCTCCCACGACACCTTTCTGAATGGCGCGCCCCACAACACCTTCGCGCGCCTGCGCCGCGACGATCCCTGCCACTGGACCGACTACCCCCAAGGCCAGGGCTTCTGGTCCCTGACCCGGCACGAGGACATCCTGCGTCTCAACGGCCAGCCCGACCTGCTCTCCTCGGCCCGCGGCATCCGGATGGAGGATCAAAGCTATGAAGAATACCTCGCCCGCCGCACCTTCCAGGAAACCGACCCGCCCGAGCATATGATGACCCGCGTCAAGGTCGCCAAGGCCTTCTCCAAACCCGTCATCGCTACGTTCGAGCAATCGATCCGCGACCTCTGCACCACCATCCTAGACGCCGCCCTCCAGCGCCAAACCTTCGACGCCACAAAGGAAATCGCCCGCGAACTGCCCATGCGGATGCTCGGCCGCATCGTGGGCCTGCCCGACGCCGATCTCCCCTGGCTCGTCGAAAAGGGCGACGCCCTGATCGCCAACACCGACCCCGACTTCACCCCGCATGTCCTCGACAAGCTGACCACCGACGAGTTTCGCATGATGCCCTTCAACTCGCCTGCAGGCGCGGAACTTTTCGTCTACGCCAAGGACCTCATGGCCCGCAAAACCGCCGCTGGCGACACCTCCGGCGTCCTCCATATGATCCTGGAGCCCGGCCACGACGGCACGGTCATGCCGGAAAACGAATTCCGCAACTTCTTCTGCCTCGTGGTCGCTGCGGGCAACGACACCACCCGCTATTCCATCGCGGCGGGCCTGCAAGCCCTCGCCCATCAGCCCGAGCTTCTCCCCCTCATCCAGTCTGGCCAGGTCGACGACACCATGGCCGACGAGATCATCCGCTGGGCCAGCCCCACGAGCTACTTCCGCCGCACCGCCACGCGCGACTTCGACCTCCACGGCAAAAGCGTCAAGGCAGGTGACAAGGTCCTCTACTGGTTCGCCTCCGCCAACCGCGACGAGGCCGTCTTTGACCAGCCCTTCCGCGTCGACCTTGCCCGCACCCCGAACAAGCACCTCGCCTTCGGGCAGGGCGGCCCGCACCTTTGCCTCGGGATGTGGCTTGCCCGGCTGGAAGTCCGCGTCCTGTTCCAGGAACTCGCGAAACGCATCAGATCCATCGAACCGGCGGGCGAGCAGAAGTTTCTGCGCTCGAACTTCGTGGCCGGGTTGAAAAGCCTGCCCGTCCGCGTGACGCTGCACTAGATCAACGGGGGACACAAAATGGCCGACCGCCTGCGCGCGATGTTCTGCGACCACCTCAGCCTGATGCGCGGCAAGTACCTGCCCGCATCCAAGCTGAAATCCGACGGTACGCGGATGGCGCGGCCCACCTTCAGCGTCCACTGGGACAAGGACCTAATCCTCGACGCCCCGCACACCAAATGCCGCGAAGGCATCCCGGACATGGAACTGCGCTGGGTCGCCGAGGAAATCCGCGACGGCTGGGAGCCTGACACCAAGGTCGTCACCGGCGATCTTTACGACAGCGACGGCGCCCGCATCCCGCTCTGCCCCCGCTCCGCACTGAAACGCGCCGTCGAGGCTTGGGCCGCCAAGGGCCTGACCCCCAAGGTCGGCATCGAACTGGAAGCCTTCGCCTTCGAGATCGCCGAGGATGGCTCGATCTCCCCGATGCACGCCCCAGGCGGCATCGTCTACGGCACCGGCCCCTTCGCCGACCCAGCAGGCTTCACCGACGCGATCTGGAACCGGGCCGAAGAGGCAGGCTTCCGCCTCGAACTCATCACCGCCGAATACGACACCCCGCAGTACGAATTCACCCTCGCCTATGACGAGGCCGTGCGCGCCGTGGACGAAATGGTCCTTTTCCGCCAGATGGCCCGTGAAGTGGCGCTGGACCACGGGATCCTTCTGACCTTCCTGCCGAAACCGATCCTCGACAAAGGCGGCTCCGGTCTCCATTTCAACCTCTCCTTCGCCGACAAGGCGGGGAAGAACGCCCTGATGACCGGGCCGAAGGGCGGGCCGGACCATATGAACGACCTCGCCAGAGGCGTCGTCGCGGGCTGGCTTCATCACCACAAGGGCCTCGCCGGGCTGCTGGCCCCGACGGTCGGCAGCTACCTCCGCCTGCAACCCGCCTCGATGTCGGGCTACTGGTGCAACTGGGGCGGCGACCATCGCGGCGTGACGGTCCGCGTGTCCGAGGAAGGTGGTGCGAAGACCCGCCTTGAACACCGGATGGCCGACGCCAGCTGCAACCCCTACACCGCCCTTGCCGCCCTGCTGCAAGCCGGGCTTCTTGGCATGGACAAGGGCTATCCGCTGCCCGCGCCCGAGGCTGGCGACGGCTTCGACCGCACCGATGCAGGCTACGGCGTCGCGGCCTCCCTTTCCGAAGCGATGGACGATCTGGAGGCTGACACTGCGCTCGCCACAGCCCTTGGCCCGGAACTCGTCGAACACCAGCTCTTCATGAAGCGCATCGAGGTGACCAAGACCGAAGGCCTCGAAGGCCCGGCACTTCGCGACTATTACATCTGGTATGTCTGAGGGAACGCCCATGAAAGCCACCTGGACCCTGGCCGATGGCCGCGCGATCACCCTCGACGTGCCCGAAGGCACCAGCCTGATGGAGGCCGCCACCCGGCACGGCGTCCCCGGCATCATCGGCGAATGCGGCGGATCGATGTCCTGCGCGACCTGCCATGTCGTTGTGTCGCCCGACTGGTCGGAAAGGGCAGGGGATGCCAGCACCTTCGAGGACGACATGCTCGACATCACCGAAGCAGGCCGTCAACCAACGTCGCGCCTCTCCTGCCAGCTGAAGATGAGCGCCGAGCTGGATGGGATCGTGGTCAGCGTTCCGGAGGCGTGAAAGCAACTTGCTTGCCCGATTTGTCCGTCGACAAATCGGGCCGCGCCTGCCTGCCCCTGGCAGGCGCGTTTCCGCGCCCGCCCAGTCAGGCGCGCCCCGATTTTCTGGCGTCAAGGCCTGCACTACACCCCTTGGCTTCCGGCTTGCGCCTTCAGCCAACGGACCGGGCGACTGTCCACTGGACAGTCGCCTGATCGGTCCGCGCGCCCGTCAATCTGGGCGGCGGAACTGATGCGCAGTTCCCGCAATCCCCTGGATGGTCTAGCTTTGCGACTGCCTGAACAGGACCATCACATGCCCACCTCAACCGACCTCACCCGCCTCACCGCGATCCTCACCGAGGCAGGCACCCAGGCTCTCGGCTTCTTCAACTCCCTCCAGCAGCGCACCGTCGAGGCGAAAGCCCCCGGCGACCTCGTCTCCGACGCCGACCGTGCCGTCGAGTCGACGATCCGCCGCCTCCTCTCTCACCACTTCCCGACCGACGGCATCCTCGGCGAAGAAATGGGCGGCACCCCGACAGGCAGCTTCTGGGCGGTGGACCCGATCGACGGCACCGCAAACTTCCTTTCGGGCCTGCCGTTCTGGACCATCTCCCTCGGCCGGATGGACCAGGGGCAACCTGTCGCCGGGGGCATCCTCGCCCCCGCGCTGGGTCTGATGGTCGTGACCGACGGAACCACGCTCAGGGAAACCGGCCTCGCTCCCGGTTCCCGCGCCACCGATCCACCCTGCATCGGCATGGGCCGCAACCCCCGCTGGCCCGCCACCGACCGCCATGCCGTCGAGGCCACCGTCGAGGCCGCAGGCCTGTCCCCCCGCCTCCTCGGTTCCTGCGCCCTGTCGCTGATGCTGGTCGCCACCGGCCGCCTGAAAGGCTACATCGAGCCCCGCGCCGGCGGCCTCTGGGACTGCGCCGCGGGCGTCGCTCTCTGCCGCGCGGCAGGGGTTCCAGTCGCGCTCCACCTCCACCCGGACGGCACCGTTGATGTCCTGGCAGGCGAAGTCTTCGCCCTTGCCGAAGCTGCCGGATGGGACGGCGAAATCCTTACCAGATCCTGAACGTCCACAAGCAAACCACTGATTTCAAAAGAGACCCGGATGCTGTCCTGCGTGGACACTTTGGCCACTTGCAGCCATCGCGCCGCGCTGGCACTCTCGCCCCCCGAGGGCCGGGGAGGGCCGCACGACATGATCCGCAATACCACCGAGGGCGGCTATTTCCTCTACCATTCCATCGGCATCTACCCCGGAAAAGCGGACGACCTCGCCCGCGCGATGGCCGAGTTCTCCGAAGCCTGGTCCGCCCCGAACGACAAGCAGTGGGGCTACGTTCTGAGAAAGCGCCAGGATTTCATCGACCGCTGGCGGCGACTGATCAATGTGCCGAAGGGCAGCCTGACCACCGTCGACAACGTGACCGAGGGCCTGCAAAAGATCCTCCGCGCCCTGCCGGATGGCAGCCTCAAGGGCAAGCGCGTTCTCGCCGCTGCCGACTGCTTCCCCTCGCTCCACTTCCTCCTCGCGGGCCTTGCCCCGAAGCTGGGCTTCACCCTCACCACCGTCCCCCTCAGCGAAGGCCGCGCCTGGGTCGAGACCGAAGACTACCTCGCCCACTGGACCCCCGACGTCGGCCTCGCCCTCCTGACCTGGGTCTCCTCCATCGGCTCGTCGAAGATGGATTACCCCACCCTCGTCGCCCACGGTCGCGCGACGGGCAGCCTGATCGTCGCCGACATCACCCAGGGCGCGGGCCTGATGCCTTTCGACGCGATGAACCCACGGGTGGATTTCGTCGTCTCCACCAGCCTGAAATGGCTGTGCGGGACGCCGGGCGCGGGCATCCTCTACGCTGACAAGGACCTGATCCCGACCCTGCAACCCGAGGCGCGCGGCTGGTTCTCCCAGAACAACCCGTTCTCCTGGGATCTCGACCGCTTCGACTACGCCCCCGACATCCGCCGCTTCGACACCGGAACCCCGGGCTCGGTCGCAGCCCTCGCCTCGCTGCCCGCGCTGGAATGGTTCGCAAAGCAGGACCTGGCCGAGGTCGCCGCCCACAACCGTCGCCTCGTGGACCGGATCATCGCCCGCGCCGACAGTCTCAATCTCCCGCTCCACTCCCCCCGTGACGCCGACAAGCGCGGCGGTGCGGTTATGATCCGGATGCCCGACAAGGCCGAGGCGGCGGCCTGTGTCGGCGCGCTGGGGGTGGAGGGCTATTCGGTCGATTTCCGGGGCCCGATCCTGCGGATGTCGCCGGGCTTCGTGACCGAGGAACGCGCCGTGGACGCCGTCTTCGACATGGTCGAGGAGGTGATGACCCGCCGCCGCCGCCGCTTCGCGGGGCAGGGGGAGGCAGCGAAGGGCGCGGGGGAAGTCCTCGCCGCCGTGGCCACGGGCCTCGCCGGAGGCCAGGTGAAGGTCGTCGACCTGACCGCCCAGCTTGGCCCCGCGACCCCGATCCTCCGCCTGCCAGCCGACCTGGCCCGGAATACCCCGAAGGTCGCCATCCATCCGATCAGCGAATATGATCAGAACGGCCCGTTCTGGGCCTGGAACTGGCTGGAGCTTGGCGAACACTCCGGCACCCATTTCGATGCGTCGCACCATTGGCTGTCGGGCAAGGACCACCCGGACGGCTTCACCGACACCCTGGCGGTCCAGCGCCTGATCGCGCCTGCCAACGTGATCGATTGTTCGACCGAAGCCGCGGCCGACCCGGATTTCCTGCTGACGGCCGACCATGTGAAAGCCTGGGAAGCGATACACGGGGCCATCGGCCCCGGCGAATGGGTGCTGATGCGGACCGACTGGGACAAGCGGTCGCATGACGAGGCGCTGTTCCTGAACGAAGACCCTGATCCGTACGAGGACGGCTCGCATTCGCCAGGGCCATCGACCGACTGCATCGACTATCTTCTGGGCAAGGGCATCGTCGGCTGGGGCACGCAATGCATCGGCACCGATGCCGGGATGGCGGCCAAGTTCAGCCCGCCCTTCCCGGCGCACAACTTCCTGCACCGGGACAACTGTTTCGGGTTGGCGAGCCTCTGCAATCTTGACCAGCTGCCGCCGAAGGGCGCGGTCCTGATCGCGACGCCGTTGAAGATCAAGGACGGCACCGGCTCCCCGATCCGGGCGCTGGCTCTGGTCGGCTGACCCCTCGTCGTTCACTTCGTGTCCTCCTCGGAACGGTAGCGAGGAGTGACGAAGTCATCGACGAGCGGTCATCTTGGGATGAACTGCTTCGCCCGCGCCCGCAGAGCGCCGACGTAGGCCAGCACATCGATCCCCACACC
>Ga0208492_1001756_pt1 | contig 12301 bp, 8 predicted proteins | sample Subbioar_CSW14AB_FD_184820 | JGI IMG/M metagenome (GOLD analysis project Ga0208492, IMG submission 184820) | Serpentinite rock and fluid subsurface biosphere microbial communities from McLaughlin Reserve, California, USA - CR12Mar_CSW14AB (SPAdes) | ecosystem: Environmental > Terrestrial > Deep... | reverse complement strand
CGGGACTTTCAGGCCGCGACCACAACCATTATGGTTTTTCGGTCTGGTTGGCCGGCGGCGGCATCAAGGGCGGCATGTCTTACGGCGCCACCGACGAATTCGGATTTCGCGCGGTGGAAAAACCGGTCTCCGTCCACGACCTGCACGCCACCATGCTGCATCTGATGGGCTTCGATCATGAAAAGCTGACTTTCCGCCAGGCAGGCCGAGATTTTCGCCTCACCGATGTTTCGGGTGAAGTCGTGAAAGGGATCCTCGCATGAATCACTACCCGCCGTTCGGCGCGCTTCCTCCTCAAATCGCGGCTCTGAATCAGTTGTCTCGTCGCGGTCTGGTGCGGATGGGCCTGGGCGGCTGGATGGGTTTGAGCCTGGGCAGTTTGCTGCGCGCCAAGGACGCAGCCAGTGCGCTTCCTCCCGCGCCACCACCCGCGCTGCCGGGCCAAAAGCCGGCGATCCGTTCCTGCATTTTGATTTTTCTTTATGGCGGCCCCAGCCATATCGACACCTTCGATCCCAAACCCGACGCGCCCGCCGAAATCCGCGGCGAATTTCGCACCACGGCGACTTCGGTTCCCGGCACCCGGTTCACCGAGCATCTGCCGCAACTGGCGAAAATCGCTCACAAATTCGCGGTCATTCGCAGCGTCCACCATGCCGCGCGCTTGCATGATTCGGCATCGATCCATGCGCTTACCGGCCGGGCGCTCGATGGTCCCGACCGCGAACTGTTCGCTCCGCTGCCGCAGATCTATCCCGCCTTTGGCAGCGCCGTTTCGCGCTTTGCCTTCGCCAAGAAGAAGGTTCCATTCGCTTCCTTGCCGTTCGTTTACAACAATGTCGTGCCGACTCCCAGCCAGGGAGGAGGCCTGCTCGGGACCGATTGGGATCCTCTGCGCATCGAAGTCGATCCGGAAAATCGGTCTTACCGCGTCGAGCTCGGCGGGCGCGACAGCGAGCTGGGACCGGAGCGCCGCACCGGCCGGCGCGCGCTCTTGGAAACCATCGCCCATGTGGAGAAGGGCCCGCAAGGCAAGCATTACCGTCGCGCCTTCGAGTTGATGCAAAGCGACGAAATTCGCCGGGCGATCGATTTGAGCGAGGAACCCGAATCGGTAAGGGAGCGCTATGGCTTTTTCGCTCCGCCCGACCCGTCAGGAACCGCGGCCGCGCTCGGCGTCGGCCGGCAAATGCGCGGGCAAAACCTCTTGTTGGCTCGGCGGCTCGTCGAGGCAGGCGTCCCCTTCGTCAATGTCTACGACTTCAAACAGCAGGGCCAGAACTGGGACGCTCATGCCGATGGCTTCCGCCAGCACCGCGATTATCTTTTACCGTTCGCCGATCGCTCGATCTCCGCGCTGATCGAAGACCTCGAGGTCCGGGGCCTGCTCGATTCCACACTGGTCGTGGTCACCGGCGAATTTGGCCGCACGCCGCGGATTAACGCTACCGCCGGCAGAGACCACTGGCCCGACTGCTATTCGGTGCTCATGGCCGGAGGCGGCATTCGCGGCGGCGCCATCTACGGCACAAGCGACAAACAGGGCGCCTACCCCGCCTCGTTCCCGGTCACCCCAGGCGACATCGCCGCGACGATCTTTCAGCGCTTTGGCATCAATCCCCTTACGGAGATTCATGACCCGCTGGGAAGGCCCTTCCCCCTGGCCGGGGGCGAACCGCTGCCCGGCCTTTTTGTTTAAAAAAGAAAAAAGATCCGCGGAAATCCTCAAGGCATCCGCATGTCCTGAGATTTTGCCTATTTCCGCATCCTTACCCCCTTTTCGGCGAGAAAAACGATATCGGCCGCAAGAACCGAAAAATTTAACAAACCAGGAAAGAAACTTCTTGATAAGAAGCACCCTGGATGAGAGAATCGATTCATCCAACCCCCATTCTTTCTTCACTTCCCCTTCATTGGCCCCATTACTTGATTGCAATGGTGCCGGGTAGAATGGTGGGCATTGTCGAGTCGTTCGCGGACCATGGACACGGGAGGCGATGAGACCCATGAAGAAAGTGACCTGCTCACATTGGACAACGGCCGGCTTGGCTTACAGCCTACGCGAGTTTCGCCGCGTCGACGATGGGACCGATACGCTGGCCATTAGTATCGCCGGCGAGTGCCCCAACCGCTCCGCTTACATCTACCTCTATGGCGATGATCCGGTGGCCATCCACTACGATCTGGAAGACGCCTCAATCGATAACGGCTCGTGGGATCACGCCGTCAGGCGTGGTTCGGCTCGCTCCATCGAAGAGCTGCGCTGGATCGTCGGCGACTGGTGCACCCCCGAATTCAAAGATCTGGAACCGGTGCTTTCAGGAGCCTTCAGCTACGCCGAATACCGCCCCCTCCCCTTCGAATCCGATCGCTAAAACCTGGGCACCTGGGCCGTACTTTTCACCTGGGCCGTACTTTTCACCTGGGCCGTACTTGTCGCCTGGGCCGTACTTTTCGAAGGCCATTGCATGGAATGGGGATCGGTGTATGGGAAGGGGCAGGTCGGCCAGGCATTTCCTTATGCGGAAAGGGCCTCTCTTAGCCTTTTGGCGGCGACGTCGGGCGGAATCGGATTGATGAACGAGCCAGTGGCCCATTCCCAACCGGCCACCTGGCTCATGCGCGGCAAAATTTCCACATGCCAGGTGAACCAGGAACCGGTGCGTGGCGGGCTTATTTGCAAGGTCATGTTGAAGGGCACTTCGGGACGGGAAACGCATTGTAGCGCGGCGATCGAGCGCCTCAGGACATTGGCAAGGCCAGCCGCTTCTTGTGTTTGCGGCAGGCAGTGATTCCGCGGCCGCCGGGGAATGACTTGCATTTCATAGCAAACCCGCGACGATTCAGGGCAGAGGACCGTAAGCCCCTCGTCATCGAGGACAATTCGTTTTTTGCCCCGGCTGGCCACCGACCGGGATTCCTGAACCCAGGATTTCCGATGTTTGCTGTAAAATCGTTTCGCCGCCGCGTTGCGCGCCGCGATTCCAGGAGGCATGCGGTTGATGCCGATAATCTGCGAGTGGGGATGCTCCAAGCTGGCCCCGGCTGGCGACCCTTGATTGCGAAACCAGACCAGATGAGCCACGCGAGGATCCGCGCTCAAGGTGCCTAACCGGCCGAGAATCATCTCCCAAAGGCGAGTCGCATGCTGCTTCGGTGCGAAGATCGTAAGCGGATCATGGCGAGCTGACTCGATCACCACATCGTGAAAACCATAGAGCGACTCGGCTCCGTGCGCTTCACTGCCTCTCGCCACACTTCCAAAGGACGGCACCGCCGCAAAACGATTGGGGAAAATCCGCGCCTGCCAGGGGGAGCCTGGGGCCTCGCGCGAAGCGATCCATTCGGGGGGTGTTTCGTCTTCGTGGCCAGGGCAAAAAGGGCAACGGCTAAGAGACTCGGTTTCGGCGATTTTCGGGATATGAAACGCACCGGGCCGGTTGGCACGCGCAGGCGCATAAATCGACAGGGCTCGCGCCAGCGGGTCGAGTCCAAACCCCGCGCTTTCAACCCTGGATCGCCGCACAGAACCCATGATCAACGCGCCTTTAGCGGATGCCGGCCGTCAGCCGGTACAGGTTCACATACTCGTCGGCGCTACGGTCCCACGACCAGTCGCGAGTCATGGCGGTGCGGACCAGTTGCTTCCAGACCGCGGGTTGTTCGCGGTAGGTGACAATCGCCCGCTGCATCGCGGTGCCCAGGGCATCGGCCTGGTAAGAGCCAAAGTGAAACCCGGTGGCGACCTTCTTGGCAAGGTTCTCGGGCGTCGCATCGACAATCGTATCGGCGAGGCCACCCGTGGCGCGAACGACGGGGATCGTTCCGTATTTCAGGCTGTAGAGCTGGTTAAGGCCCGAAGGCTCGTAAAGGCTTGGCATCAGATAAATGTCCGAGCCGGCCTCGATCAAATGCGCGAGCGGTTCGTTGAAACCGAAGTTCAGCGAGATTTGACCCGGGAAACGGGTCGCCAGTTCCTCCAGAGTGCGCCGATGCCAGGGGTCGCCGTCACCCAACACCACCAACTGGGATCCATGGCGCAAGGCGGCCGGCAACGCGAGGCCAAGGATATCGAAACCCTTTTGCTCCACCAGCCGGGCGACAATTCCCATAAGCGGCGCGCGCGGATCGACCTTGAGTCCAAACTGCTTTTGCAAGGCGGCCTTGCACACCGGCTTACCGGCATCGACCGTGTCGGGACCAAACTGGGCCGGCAGATGTTTGTCGATTTCGGGATTCCACTCGCCGTAATCCACACCATTGACGATCCCAGAAAGCACATTTGTGCGCCGCGTCAGCACCCCCTCCATTCCCATGCCGTACCAGGGAGTTTGAATTTCCTGGGCATAGGTGGGGCTGACGGTCGAGATCCGGTCGGCGAACACCAGCGCCGCCTTGAGAAAGCTCATCTGGTTATGAAACTCGAGTGCCTCCGGATGAAAGAGGTATCCCGCCAGGCGGGCGCAGTGCATCATGAGCGGGGGAAAATTCCCCTGGTAGGCAATGTTGTGAATCGTGAACAGGGTACGCACCGTGCGCCAGCGCCTGGCCACGGCCACATTCATGTCGCGATCGGCTTCCTGGCGCAAAAGCACCGGGATCAGCCCCGTCTGCCAGTCGTTGCAATGGATGACTTCCGGCCACCAGCCCAAGCGGTGCAGCGCCGCCAGGATCGCCCGGGAGAAAAAGGCGAACCGCTCGCCGTTATCGTTGTAGTCCGACTTCGTGCCCGAGGGGGTCGTGAACTGGTAAATGCCGGCGCCTTGCGCCGGTTCATCCCGTTCGAAATACTGCCCCTGCTCCACGAGTAAAACGGGGATTTCGGATCCGGGAAGCTTGGTTTCCCAGATGGCGCCGGGCATGAGCCGGTCGGAAATGGGCACCGTGAATTTGCAGCCGGTGAATTTGAGCGGGTGCTGCTCGCGAATCTGGCGATAAAGAGGCAGAATGATGCGGACATCGATGCCGCGCGTGGCCAGCGAGCGGGATAGCGCCCCAACCACGTCGGCCAGGCCGCCCGTTTTCACAAACCCAACGGCTTCGGAGGCCGCGATCAATACCCGCATTGTGAATTCATCCCGTCATGTGGGGTCATTTTCGCCGTTTCCGGGGGAGTTATCCATGCAAAAGCACCCTGCGTTCCTCTCAATGCTTCCATGCCTGCCGGAAAAATCGGATCCAGTTGCCGTGATTGAAGGCCGTGATGTCGCTTTCGGAATAACCCCTTTTCGCCAGAATCTCGCCAATCCTTTGCAAATCGGCAATGCTCTCAAGGTCGCCCGGCGATTGTTCCTTGCCAAAGCCACCGTCCAAATCCGACCCCAACCCGACATGGCGGGTATTTCCGGCCAACTGGCAAATGTGATCGACATGATCGGCCACATGGGACAGCAGGACACCCGATGATTCGACCGTGGTCATGCCTCGCTGCCAGCCTGGGATCAGCATCCAGGCATCGAAGGCCGCGCCAATGACAGCCCCGCGCTGGATGAGAATTTTGATCTGCTCATCGCTCAGCTGGCGCTGGTCAGGCACGAGGGCTCGGCAATTGTGATGGCTGGCGAGCACCGGACCGCCAAACAGATCGATCGCCTCATCGAATGCCTGATCGGCCAGGTGGGTCACATCGAGGATGAAGCCCAGGCGCTCCATTTCCTTGAGGAGACGGGGCCCCTGTGGAAAAAGCCCGCCAATCGTGCTTGTGCCATGCGCATAGGGGCTAACCCCGTAATGGGCGGGTCCAATGATGCGCAGGCCCAGCGACCACCAGGTTTCCAGTTCGGAAGGGTCGAGGATCGGGTCGGCCCCCTCCATGGAAAGGATCATGCCGATGGGCGGTGCTGCCTGCGCGCTCTGGTCGGTCCTTTTTTGGTTGGGCTGGCTCCAGGTGGCGACCGATTCCTCCAGATCTTTGGCAGTATGGATGAATTTCAGCAATCCGCGCTTTTCGATGGCCTTGTACCAGGCAAGCTGGCCCATGGCGGCCCCATGCGCCGCTTCCATATGGTCGTAGCGGCAAAAACTGGGGTTTTCGTGTTCGCGAATCAGGCGGGCCAACAGGGTGCCGATGACCATGCCGACCCGTCCGTGGACCATTTCGGGAAGGGAAACGGTGTTCACCCCCCGGGCCTTGGCAGTCATTTTGCGGCTGATTTCGCGGTCGCGGATCGCCTCAAGAGGCAAGGTCAGATCCCGGTTCCATTCGATGGCGTTCCAGGCAAGATCCAAGTGCGCGTCGAATAGGAACATGAAAGATCCGTCGGTCGTGAACCGGCAGGGAGAGGGAGAGGTCAGTCTGATCAATTTACAAAGAACCGGCCCCCGCTCCATGGGATACCCGATCCGCCGATCAGGATGAGGTTCACAGTCGGCTCCAAGCTTGTGCCTTTGGGCGCGGCAGCCACCGCATCCAACATTTCCCGGCTCCTAAACGGCCAAGCGCGGGAATTTGCTGGGGTTTCACCAATACCGGGCCGGCCTGTCGAGGCCGCCTTGCGCGCGATGGATCAATGGTCGAAACATGCCGTCGTCCTATAATGTAAGTTCTTTCCCGGCCAAGGGGTTTGCCTTGGCCCATTAAAGGTCAGGACCTCCCAATGAGAGAAATTCAAGTCGGTTCCCACAAGGAAACCGTGATCGAGCGCAAAGATTATCCGCCGGAAAAAATCCGCCAGATTCTCGCCAATGAAGTCGTGGCAGTGCTTGGATATGGGGTACAAGGACGCGGTCAGTCGCTCAATATGCGCGACAATGGCGTTAAAGTTATCGTCGGCCAAAGGCCCGGCACCAAGTCGTATGAACTCGCCAAGCAGGATGGCTGGAAGCCAGGCGAAACGCTGTTCGATATCGAAGAGGCCGCCAAGCGCGGCACCGTCATTCAGTACCTGCTTTCCGACGCAGGCCAAAAGGAATTCTGGCCCAAGCTCAAGCCCCTGCTCACCAAGGGCAAGGCGCTTTATTTCAGCCACGGTTTCTCGATCGTTTTCGCGGACCAGACCAAGGTTGTTCCTCCCGCCGACATCGATGTGATCCTGGTGGCCCCCAAGGGCTCGGGCACCTCGGTGCGCCGCCTGTTCCTTGAAGGCAAGGGAATCAACGCCAGCTTCGCCGTCCATCAAGATGCCAGCGGCAAGGCCCAGGACCGGGTCAAGGCGCTCGGATTCGCCATCGGCGCCGGCTTCCTATTCGAAACGACCTTCCACAAGGAAGTCGTCAGCGACCTCACCGGCGAGCGCGGCGTGCTCATGGGTGCCATCTACGGCTTGTGGCTGGCCCAGTACGAAGTGCTGCGCGAAGAAGGCCATTCGCCCACCGAAGCGTTCAACGAAACGGTCGAAGAAGCCACCCAGAGCCTCTACCCGCTCATCGCGGAAAATGGCATGGACTGGATGTACGCCAACTGTTCGACCACCGCTCAGCGCGGCGCGCTCGACTGGTTCAAGAAGTTCCGCGACGCGGCCAAGCCTGTGTTCCAAAACCTCTATCACAGCGTCAAGACGGGTGAAGAAGCCCGGATCACGCTCGAGGCGAACAGCCGCCCCGACTACCGCGCCAATCTCGAAACCGAATTGAAAGAGATTGCCGAAAGCGAAATGTGGCGCGCCGGCACGATCATCCGCGAACTGCGCCCTGAACGGCAGAAGTAATCGGCTCGGTCGATCAAGACCTGACACCCAAGCCCCGGCGCCCGCCGGGGCTTTTTTTTATCCTTCCTGTCAGCATTTTTCCCGAAACGCCCACAGACTCTTCCGCCGGCCTGACCAATCGCGGAATGGCTCGACACGACGATACACTGTCGGCAACGCCGCGCTGATCGACCTCTACCTTCAAGCCAATTTCTAAGCGAATTCTTACTGACGTATTTAAGGCATTTTTCCCACGCGGAGACGCGGAGGCGCGGAGAAAAAAAGAGCGCGGGGACCACTTCGAAAGTGGGCCAGCGCTCTCGTCAAGTCCATTGGTGCTTTTGCTCCAAACCTTTTTCTCCGCGCCTCCACGCCTCCGCGCCTCCACGTGGAATGCTTCTTGCCATGAACCCTGATGCTCCATTCGCCTCTCGACCAGCGCTCTCTGGTCATGCACTCACTCTCTGACTCTTTTTTTCTCCGCGTCTCCGCGTGGAAATCTTCTTGTCTTGAACTCAAGCACGCCAATCAACAAAAACGCAAGAAGCCCCGCCTAACCCGGGCGGGGCTTCTGCTTTTGTCGAACGCAAGAAGCCCCGCCTAACCCGGGCGGGGCTTCTTGCGGTGCATAGTGTCTTGCAACCAGGTTACATGATGTATCCCTGTCCGGTTTTGGCAAGATATTCCGCCGAGTTCAAGAACCGCATCGCGACCTGATCGAGCGAGACATTCCCCGATTGGATCCCCTTCAGCCAGGCGGCAAGACCACTCGCGTCGGCGTCACGGTGGAGATAGCCCTGGTAGAAGCTTTTCACCGAATATTTGATCGCTTCCTCCGAGCCTAAAATCGCCTTCACAACGCCTTCCTGATTGAGGCCGGTGTTCCAGTTTTGAGTCCAGACATAGACCTCGGCGTCGGAAGCCTCTCGACCCAATACCTTCGTGTAAAGCGACTTGATGTATTCCGACTGGCTGCCCGCGTGCGCGCTTCCATATTCCTTGGAGAGCAAGAAACTCTTGATCACATCCTCGGGAGAGACCCCGCTCTTGAGCACCGACACCCAATGCGCCCGGCCCTGCGTATCGGCCGCACGGCCCAGGTAGTTCATGTAGAACGAATCGACCTTGAGACCGAGCTGGCGATCGGAATTGCCGCCGGGAGTCTCGTTGGTCGGCATTTCCCCAAAGGTGCAGGTAATGGTTCCATCCGGCTTCAATATCAGAATGAACTGTCCCTTGGGCATGAGCGTGCTGAAATCGCCCGTGGCGCTCGTCACCGTGTATTCAAACTTCTTGGGCAAAGCGGCGCCGCCCAATTGTTCAGGCCCTTTCAGGTTAAGGCTGAGCGAACCCTTGGCATTGGTCAGAATCAGTTGGCCCGTGGCGTTCCCCTTGGGGGCGAATCCCAGGCTTGTGGCAGACCCGGTAAAGGTCGTCTCCCCAATTTGGGCGAGCGTGGCGGTGCCTTGCAGGTTGTACTTGATTCCGGCGTCGGCAATCAGCGCATGGACTTCGTCAACGGTGTAGGTGCCCGTGCCGGTGCCAACCAGGTCATCAAAAAAGAGATTGGCGGTCCATTTATTCCCCGATTGCAAGGTGAGCTTGAGCGCCCCCTTGCCCGTGGAGCCCAGGAAGGCCCCCGTACCGCCGACCACCCGGTATTCAAAGGTCTCGGGCAAGTTGGAAAATCCGGCTTGCTCGACCCCCAACACCGAGACGGTGAGCGACCCTTGCGAGGTGGTGAAGGTCAGCATGCCGCGCGCCTGGCCGATGCGCACAAATCCCAGGCTGCGGATTTCTCCCGCGATGCCGACCTGCCCCGCGATCCCGGGAATCGTGCCGGTGCCCTGCAAGCTGTATTCCTTCCCCACATCGGGAAGCCCCGTATGAATCGTGTAGGTGCCCGTGCCGGATCCCTTGATCAGGTCGATTCCGCCATCTACAGGAAGCGTGGTCATGTAGACCACTGGGTCGGGCGTTCGGGTATCCTGGGCCGATTCGACCTCGTCTTGCTCGCTGGTCGCGGTGACCGCTTGCGAGTCATCTTTCGTTGTTTCCGAATCGACAGGAGTTTCTTCCTTAGGGGTCGATCCTTGGTCGTCTGCCACGCCTGTCATGTAAAGGAGCTCAGGATCGACCGAACCTTCTTCGGACGAGGCTTCCTTGGACGGCTCTTCCAGCACGGTTTCGTCGCTCGAACCATCCTCGACCGCTTCTTCGCGATTGCTCACCTGGCTGCCAAAATACCAAACGTCGTTATCGGCAGGCGCGCCTTCGGCAGCCGGTAATTCCTTGGTTTCGCCTTCGGTCGATGACTCTTCGGACGAAGTCTCTTTCACGCCACCGTCTTCGCCCCCACCCGTTTGGAACGAAAGCGTGTCGATCACATGGCTGTCCACGGATGCATCAGTCTCCAAGCTGTCGCCGCTCGCGCTGACTTCCTCAACCGGAACCGAGTTGAATGCATAGAGAATAGGGGTTTCGATCAGCTCGCCATTTTGATCGAGCGCTTCCTTGGTGCGATCGGCGAATACCGTCGAATCGATCAAAGGATCAGAATTCTCTTCGACTCGCTCGATGGTCGTGAAATCGATGATTTTCAGCTTTTCATCGATGCCGGTCGAGTCGCCCTTTTCGCCCTCTTCGGTGGTGTCCCATCCCGGCGTCACGGTGCCGCACCAGCCGCCATCGCTCGAAGGAGGCAAGAAATAGCAAGCGGTGGGATCGGCGATTTCCCCTTTGGTGAAGGAGTTGGTGTCGATCACCGATTCGGCATCTTGATCGGAAGGAACGGTCGTGTAACAGAATTGCGCCAGCACCGGTTCCACCCCTCCGGCCGAGATCGTGGGCACGATCCGATCGGACAAGGCTTCGACTTGCAATCGGGAAGAGGCCCGATTGGGCTGGGACAATTTGGGCTTTCTTTTCCACATGATTGGGTTCCACCGGGAAAACATGATTTCTTTAGCGAGTCGGACCTGGAGGATGATTGATCTCCTTCGGACCTTCACCTAAAGAACGACACCCCAAACCCCGATGCTCATAATTTTGTTTTTTCTGAAGAATTTTGTGCTTGCGTCGCGGGTTGAACGGTTAATGCGAGATGGGAGAGGGAGACCACCAGGAGAAAATCCAAAAGGCATTCTCACGCGCAGGCGCGGAGCCAGCCGAGAGAAGAAAAGGTGAGGAGGGATTGGGGCCTTAGGGTGAGAATTCTTGTCTGCAACTTCGATTCGCCCAAGTCATTCGCTCTGTGACTCTCGACCATTTGGTCTCTGTATTTCTCTCCGTGGCTCCGCGTCTCCGCCTGGAAATCTTCTTGCGGTCATCCCACGCGAGATCCTGCCCACGATAGGAGCAGGGCTACCAATATTTGGCGACAAAAGATCGATTGAGTGCAAGAACGCGGTTTTTCTCAAGTCGCTCAGGCGGAGTCGCGGGTGAGCATCGTGCGCAGGCGCGTGATGCCGTGAGCGGCACGCTGCGACAAGGTTCCCCGCGGGCAGCCGACAATCTGCGCGGCTTCTTGCTGGGACCAACCATCGAGATAACGCAGCGAGACGGCTTCACGCAGGGGATCGGGCAACTGTTCCAGCGCGGTACCGATCACTTCGGCCGCCATGAAGGCCGATTCTTCCGAATCGGTCAGATCTCCCTTGGCCGCGATCTGCTCACGCCGTTCGCGCCGCTTTTTCGAACGCAACAAGCCAATCGATGCATTGCGCGCCACGCGATTGAGCCAGCGAGCCAGGGGCGGGGGAAATCGCATTTGCATCTGGGTCAACGCCAGGAACACAAACTGGCTGACATCCTCGGCATCGGCCCACTGCCCCAAGATCCGGTGGCAAGTGCGAAATACCCCGGGCCAGTATTGCTTGACCAAGGTGTCGAAGGCATCTTGCGAGCCGCCCATGCGGTAAGCCTCGAGCAAGGCGCCGTCGGAAACGCTGCCTTGCCCTGCCGCGCTCATGCGGGTGGCGATCCCATTCGCCGCCTGGTAGCCCGGCCCGCTGGCCACGCTCAAGGTGGCGACTTCGGGGCTGGTGCCTGCTAGTTCCTCGCCGGCGACGACGAGCAGTTGATTTTGACCCGCCGCCAAAAACGCCGTGCGCTCGACGGTGCGTGCCGTGCCGCTGTCGAAGGTTTTGAGGGTGTAGCGGACCTGCAGGTCGTGGGCCGAACCCGACCCGCGATTGATACGGAAGAGCACCGATTGGGAATCGAGCGTGCCGCCGGAAGATTCGGCATGGCCATTTGCGGCCGCCGTGTCCGTGCGATTGGGCCCCACATGCATCGAGGCGCTGGCCAGATCGGCGGAGGCGGGAGCCGCCGAGACGCGCGCCGGAGGCAAATCCATGCGGCTGACAATGCCGCTCGTTCCAAAGACGGAACCGCCCGGCGCGACACCGATCGCCTGCGAGAATCCTGTTCCCCCCGCGGGTAGATTTACGACCGCATTGATCGTCGGGGCTGGGAAGGCCGCGACCGTCGCTGTCGAACTCGGGTTGGAACCGGGGGCGACAGGACCAATGGTTACATCTTTTTCCGGCTGAACTTCTAGTTTGTCGGCCGCTGTGTCGACCTCCGCTTCGGCGTCGCCACGATCCTGCGTTCCTTCCAAATTTCCGGTCGATTTCGATGGATCTGGGGTTTGCAGGTTCGTTCCCAAATCGGCC
>Ga0208492_1001755_pt1 | contig 12301 bp, 8 predicted proteins | sample Subbioar_CSW14AB_FD_184820 | JGI IMG/M metagenome (GOLD analysis project Ga0208492, IMG submission 184820) | Serpentinite rock and fluid subsurface biosphere microbial communities from McLaughlin Reserve, California, USA - CR12Mar_CSW14AB (SPAdes) | ecosystem: Environmental > Terrestrial > Deep... | reverse complement strand
CACCGACAGGGCGCCAGGCGGTTTGCCGATTCTGTTTGCCGACGAATTCCTCATCGTCGTCGACAAGCCTGCCGGCCTGCTTGCCGTCGCAACGCAGAAGGAAAAAGAGCAGACGGCTTTTGCCTTGCTCAATCGCCATCTCGAAGACAAAGGAAAGGGGAAAGCGTTCGTCGTGCATCGCCTCGATCGAGACACTTCGGGCCTGCTGGTGTTTGCGCGATCGATGGAGATGCGCGACCGGTTGCAAGGCGCCTGGGATCAGGTCAAAAAGACCTATCTCGCGTTGGTCGAAGGAACGCCCACGCGTTCGGAGGGAGTCATCGAAAACTATTTGACCGAAGGCGAGGACATGCGCGTTCGCCAGGAGCAAACCGGCCCCGAGTCGAAGTGGGCCATCACGGGTTATCGGACGATTGGTACCGTGGAAGAAGTTTCGCTCATCGAAGTCGACTTGCGCACCGGCCGCAAACACCAGATTCGTGTTCACTTGTCGGGAATGGACTGCCCCATCGTCGGAGATCGGGTCTATGGCGCCGAAACCGACCCGGCCGGCCGGCTTGGATTGCATTCCTGGAAACTGAAGCTGAAACATCCGGTCAAAGGAACGGCCATGGAATGGGTTAGCCCTTTGCCGGGGGCGCTAAAGGTGCTGGTGAAAGGGGTGAAGTATTGAGGGCTGGTTTTGAGTAAGGGTATTGGGATTTTAAACTAAATAATCTGTTATTACAGGGCGCAATTCTTTAGTCTGATTGATTATTGAAGTTCAATCGGTTTCATGAATCAGGTTGAAATGGCGAGCGAGGGGTGTGAGCCCCTTGATTCTAGAGCCAGCATGTAGGGAAAAAACGTTTTATTTAGGCTGAATCGTGAACGGACCGTTTGGGAGTTCCATTGGACAATATGAATTAATTATTTCCCCAAGCGATCCATCGTTTTGTTTGGTGTTTAATTAAACTGTCAGTTGATGCTATAGAATCAGCGGGCTCACACCCACCGCTCGCCTTGTCCCTGGCTGAGGTGGCAGAGAAATGCTAATGAAAAATAACCTTGATTGTGGAAGGTGAACGGTTGTCGTCCAAGGGAATGACAAAGCACCAGACCAGATGATCGCAGGCTACTTCGCCTTCACATCATAACAAAACAAATGTTGCTGATCGCGGATGTACAGTTTGCCGTTGGCGATCACGGGGTGAGGCCACGAGGGCAGGCCGGTTTTGATTTTGGGTTCAAACTGGCCCTTGCCGACGAATTTGGATGAGTTGACCTCTACAAGATAAATCGGGCCGTTCTCGTTGCGGTAGTAGAGCATGCCGTCGGCGGCCGTGACCGATCCCTTGCCGACTTTGCGTTCGCGCCAGTTTTCCTTGCCGGATTCGAAATTCAGGCAGGAGAGGGTACTACTCCCTTCGCCGTAAAGGTAGCCGTCGATCAGAACCAGGCCGCCGTGATGGTTTTCGTTGCGATTGTTGAAGTAAACTTCCGTCGCTTCCACGGAAGTGCCGTTTCTCGTCAGCTTGGCCGCGCCGCCTCCTTTGCCGTATGCGGCGGCGGCATAAACCAGGGAATTCGCATAGATCGCCGTCGAGCAATTGATCCCTGCGGAAGGCTTGCTGTAGCGCCAGAGGAACTTGCCGTCTTCGGCGCTGACTCCGACGACGCCGCCGCTTAAAAAGCGGATGTATTGCTTGAACCCATCGACATCGGCGATCGCTATCGAGGCATAGGCCGCGTCGTCGCCCGAGGCGATTGGGCTCGCCCAAATCAGCTTGCCAGTGGTCTTGTTCAGGCAAACCAGCGTGGCCTTGTCGCCACCGGGAGCCACGAGCAAGCGATCGCCATCGATGAGGGGCGATTCGGCGTAACCCCAGTTTCCGGGTTTTCCCTCGAAATCGGCTTGTAAATGTTTGCGCCAGACCAGTTTGCCGGTGTCGACCTTGAGGCAGACCAGGTCGCCGTCCAATCCAAGCGCATAGAGCACCGGCCCATCGACGGTGGGCGTGCAGCGAGGACCGGGATAGCCGCCTTCATTGCCGCGCTTGGGGCCGATTTTGTACGCCCACAGTTCCTCGCCGTCTTTTTCCGACAAGGCGATCACCCATTCGGACTCGGAGCGATTGCCCATGGTCAGGATGCGGCCGGCGGCGATCGCGGGAGTGGCATACCCGATTCCCAGGGTATCGATGTGCCAGAGCTGCTTGGGCCCACCCTTGGGCCAAGACTTGAGGAGCCCGGTTTCCTTTGATACCGCCGATCGGTCCGGCCCCTGCCATTGCGGCCAATCGTACGGTTTGGGGGTAAATGGTTCCTGGCTCGTCGCCGCATTCACACAGGTGAGGAGCGTCAGCCCCGCGATGGCTGGTCGGACCAGGAGAGCCACGGTGCCGATCATGGAAGGAAACCTTTGAGAAAACGAGCCAAGCGATTGTAGAAGGGAAGAACAAGCGCGATCGCGAAACATTGGCGGCTTCCTCGATGGAGACTGGCAAGACGATTTGCCAACCCGGGGCAGAATCCACAATGACAAGAGGGGCAAGGGGGCGCGGAAAGGTATGTTAGAGCAAGGAGGAACCGCGGGCCAACGGCAATGTCGCTTACTGTCGTGATTTCCCGCTCGATTGAGCCGCTTCCGCCTCCATTTTGTAACATCAGCTTGAACGAGGGATTCCCCATCCCCTGGCCGGAATTCTGGCACCACCCCGGTTTTTCTGTCTCCGTTTTTTCTCTTGACCCCTCCCTAGGAGCCTTCCTCCATGAAAGCGTTTCGGATATTTCTTACCGGCCTGGCCCTGTCGTGTGGCTGGGGCGCCTCGCTGCAAGCCGACGTCAAGCTGCCGAAGATTTTTAGTTCCCACATGGTCCTGCAAAGGGATCGCGAGATCCCCGTCTGGGGTTGGGATGCGGCAGGCACCGAAGTCACGGTGACTCTCGACAAGGCCAGCGCCAAGGCAACCGCCGACGACAAGGGCAACTGGAAAGTCAATCTGCCCCCGATGAAAGCAGGCGGTCCTTATACCGTTACGGTCAGCGGGTCGAGCAAGGTCGTATTCGACGATGTTCTGATCGGCGAAGTCTGGCTTTGCTCGGGGCAGTCGAACATGGAATGGACGGTTGCGAACTCGATCAACCCCAAGGTTGAAATCGAAATGGGAGACCGGCCCTTCATTCGCCACATCAAGGTTGGCCTTGTCCCCAAGGACAAGCCCCAAACCGATATTTCCTCGGGCGCCTGGCAGGTTTGCTCCCCCAAGACCGTTGGCAACTTTACGGCTGTCGGCTACTACTTCGCCCGTAAGATCCAGGCAGAATTGGGCGTTCCCGTCGGCCTGATCGGTTCGAACTGGGGCGGCACGCGCATCGAACCCTGGACACCTCCAGAGGGTTTTCGAGGAGTTCCTGCCCTCAAGGGTATTGCCGATCATCTCGAGAAATATCCGGAAAAGGATGCGAAGGGGGCGATCAATCATCAATCACCACTGGCCCTTTACAACGGCATGATCGCTCCGCTGGTCCCCTACGGCATCCGCGGTGCCCTCTGGTATCAGGGCGAATCGAACAACGGCGAGGGAATGCTCTATTTCGAGAAGAAGAAGGCGTTGATCGAAGGCTGGCGCAAGGTCTGGAATGACCCTAATATGCCCTTCTATTTCGTGCAGTTGGCTCCGTTTAGTTATGGTGGCAACCCCGAGGCCTTGGCCGGTATCTGGGAAGCCCAGGCGGCCACTCTCAAGCTCCCCCATACCGGGATGGCCGTCACCGTGGATATTAGCGACCTCAAGGACATCCATCCCCGCAACAAGCAGGATGTGGGCAAGCGGCTCGCACTGTGGGCCCTGGCAAAAACCTATGGCAAGGAAGGCCTCGTCTACTCCGGCCCGCTGTACAAGTCGTTCCAAGTCGACGGCGACAAAATCCGCATCGCGTTTGAGCATACCGGTAAGGGGCTGGTTTCACGCAACGGCAAGCCCCTGACCTTCTTTATGATCGCCGGTGAAGACAAGAAGTTCGTGCCAGCGGTTGCCGAAATTCAGGGCAATGAAGTCGTGGTCAGCGCCAAGGATCTGAAAGCTCCGGTCGCTGTCCGTTTTGGCTGGCATCAAAACTCGGAGCCGAACCTTTCTAACAAGGATGGCCTGCCCGCATCTCCTTTCCGCACCGACGACTGGAAGTAAGGCGATCGGCTCTCTTTTCCACGGGCCGACGGCCCGCGGAATCGTCGGCTCATCCCAAGACCCCGCGCGGAAGCGCGGGGTCTTTCATTGATTTTTCATTTTTATCCGTTTTTTTTGATTTGTCATTCGCGACTGTGCTTCCCGCAATTTCCAAGTCTCCTTTTATCCGCAGACCGGACGGGTTCGGTTGCTGGAATTGGTTCGAATTTTTGGCCTTGGTCTCGTCTTTGCGGTAAAATTTCGAGTGTAATGGTCATAATCCTCAACATCATCAGCGGTCGTACTGCAGGGCCAGGGGTTTTCGGGAATGAATTCGCGCTCGCCTGACGAAGACTCCGAATCGACCCATGAGGTGCCTAGGATCACGCCGAACAAGCCGACCGGCGACACGTTGCGGATGTCGTCCAAGGAAAGTGCGTCGAAAAACTACAGCGGCGAGAGCCTGACCTCCGATTCCACGATCAATTCTCAGGTCAATATTCCTCCCATCAAAAGGTTGAGCGAAGCTCACTGGGAGGGCAAGACTCTCGGGCAGTACAAGGTTACCGGTATCCTTGGCAGCGGCGGCATGGGCGTCGTCCTCAAGGCCCACGACCCATTGATCGACCGCGAAGTTGCGATCAAGATCCTGCCCGACGATGTCGCCGCCAACCCCGCCACCCTCAATCGCTTTCTCTCCGAGGCGCGGGCCGCGGGCAAGCTCAATCACCCGAATGTCACCTCGATCTATCAGATTGGCCAGGAGCAAGGGTACACCTTCCTCGTCCTGGAATATGTCCAGGGAGCGAATCTTGCCGATACGATCTCCGAAAAAGGGGCGTTTTCGGTGCTTGAAGCCACCCGCATCGCCATTGATGTCTGCAAGGGGTTGACGGCGGCCCACGAAGCCCAGTTGATCCATCGCGACATCAAGCCGGCCAATCTACTGCGCGGTGCCGACAATGTCGTCAAGATCACCGATTTTGGCCTGGTGAAATCGGCCAATGCGAAAGCCCATGAAATCACCCAGGCCGGCGCCGTCGTGGGCACCCCCTATTTCATGAGCCCGGAGCAGTGCCAGTCTCAACCGCTCGATGGGCGCAGCGATGTTTACTCTCTAGGGGCCACTTATTACTGCCTTTTGACCGGGCGGCAGCCCTACCAAGATTCCGACAGCATCGTCAAAATCATGTTTTCTCATTGCCATGGCCCGGTGCCAGACCCGCGCCTGAGCAATCACCGCATTCCCCCTGCCTGCGCGGCGATCATCCGCAAGGCGATGGCGAAGTCCGCCGCGGAGCGCTACGCCACCCCAGCGCTGATGCAGGCCGACCTCGAAATGGTGGCTGCCACCCTCTCGGGGGAAACACCAATCCGGTTGCCGAGCCAGTCGCACGGAAATTTGTCACCCACCGGCGAGGAACCCTCGACCGTGGCGCTGCAATCGCTGCCGCCACCCACCCATTCGCGCATGATCCCGGCGATCAAGCCGATTCCCCTCAAGCCCCCAACGCCCAAATTCCCCTGGGGAATGGCGGGAACAGCCGCGGCCGCGTTTGTTGTCATCGGCGTCTTGAGCTGGAAGATTTTGTTCGGCGGGCCGGCTTCGCCACCTTCAGACGATGGCAAAGGAGAGCAGCAGGCAAGCCAGGCAAGCGTTCCCGTCGCCAAGGGCGAACCAATCAAGGTCGGCATCCTTCATTCCGTCAGTGGAACGATGGCGGCAAGCTCCACCGTGGTGGTCGATGCGACGGTTTTTGCCATCGAAGAAATCAATCAGGCGGGGGGCCTGCTTGGCAGGCCAATCAAGGCGGTCGTGGCCGACGGCCGCTCGCAAGATGAAGTATTTGCCAGCGAAGCCAGGCGCCTGATCACCGAGGAAAAGGTGAGCAGTGTCTTTGGCTGCTGGACCTCTTCCAGTCGCAAAACGGTCAGGCCGATTTTCGAGGAGCTCGATCATCTGCTCCTCTACCCGCTGCAGTACGAGGGTTTGGAAACCTCGCCCAATATCTTCTACTTCGGCGCGGCGCCCAACCAGCAGATCATCCCCGCGGTCGAACATGCGCTCAAAACGATGGGGAAAAAGAAATTCTTTTTGATCGGCTCGGATTATGTCTTTCCAAGAACTGCCAATGAAATCATTAAGGATGTGCTGAAAAAAGACGGTGGCTTAGTGGTCGGTGAAATGTACATCCGTCTGGGAAGCCAGGATGTGCAGCAGGCAGTCGAGGCGATTCGCAAGGCCGCGCCGGACATGATCCTCAATACGATCAATGGCGACACGAACACCGCGTTTTTCCGGGCGCTCAGGCAAGCGGGAGTCACAGCCCAGAAAATCCCCACGATGTCGTTTAGCGTCGGCGAACAGGAGCTTCGCCAGTACGACTTATCGCAGTTCGAAGGCGACTATGCCGCCTGGACCTATTTCCAAAGCATTGACACGCCCGAAAACAAAGCGTTCGTCGAGCGGTTTCAAGCCAAATACCCGCAGCGGGTGATAACCGATCCGATGGAAGCGGCCTACTCCAGTGTGAAATTGTGGGCCAAGGCGGTCGAGGCTGCCAAAACCGAAGAACCGAAGGCGGTGCGCCGCGCCTTGCTCAGTCAGAGATTTCTTGCACCCGGCGGCCCGATTCGGGTCGATTCCGATACGCAGCATTGCTTCAAAACGCCAAGGCTTGGCCAGATTCAGAGGAATGGGCAGTTTCGCATGGTCTGGTCGACTCCAGAGCCAACCGCGCCCGTGCCATTTCCCGCCACGCGGACCACGAGCGAGTGGAAAGCGTTTCTGGTGGATCTCTACAGCGCCTACGGCAACCACTGGTCAGCCAAGTAAATTTTCCGATTTTCAGGCGGGCAGCCTACTCTCTGCTGCAATTCCAACAGCTGGTCCGCCTGCGCGAGCCTCGGTTGCGGCCAAGGATTTCATGCCGGGCGCTTCATAACATTTACCTTTTGCTAGGACCATCATGCGTTCAGCTTGATTGAGCTAATTAAAAGCAAGTTGATCAATTTTCGCGAACATTTGAAAGTAAACTAAGTTGATCGCTTTTTGGTGCTGAAAAACACGATTGTTTTTTCTGGTTTTTCCACATCCTTTCGATTACAACAACTTTCGCGTGGGCGGTTTGGTTCGATCGCTTGGGGCCTTGCCAGCGCGAGCCAAACCAAAAAGCGGGGGAGAACTGGTTCCATGGATCGCAGAAAAATGATGGGGGCCTTGGGGGGACTTGGGGCGGGCATCCCCTTGGCGGGAGCGGCGAATGCTGCCGGGCATGGTAATGCCACGGGTCCCACGGGACCGATGACCGGTCCCCATGCCCATTTCTGCGGCATTCACATGGCCAAGAAAAACCCCAAGCTGCAGTTCATCACCCAGCATTACTGCGCGGCGCACTCCAAGTCGGGCCAGGATGATATGTTTCAATGCGTGCTTTTCGATTCGACGGCGGGCAATGCCAAACTCCTTGGGGTGGAATACCTCATCTCCGAAGCGATGTATCGAAATCTTCCCGACGAGGAGAAGAAATACTGGCATGCCCACACCTATGAGGTGCTTGGCGGCGGGCTGATTGCTCCAGCCATGACCCCCGATGACGAAATGAAATTCATGAAGATGGTGCTGCCGATGTGGGGCAAGGCCTGGCACACCTGGCCTGACCCGGAAACGGTCGTGCCGATGGGCGAGCCGATGCTCATCTGGTCGCTGATGGGCGACGGCCAGGTGGACCCCAAGCTGATCAAGGAGCGCGACACAAAATTCAAGGTCTCGGAAAAGGCGATCCGCGCGAAACGGGCCAAGGAAATCGGCATGGCCCCTCCCCAGGTTTCCGCCCCCAAGGATTACGGCACCATCGGCCGCCAGTGGACCGATTCGGGTGAGGACAAGCCGACCATGCTTCCCTGATTTTGCCGATGCGTGCAGTTTCCTCACCCGCCTTTCTTGGTCCGTGACACGGACCGGCAGCGGCCAGAGCCCAAATCGATTCCGATTTGGGCTTTTTTCTTGCGCTTCTTCCGATTTCTTTCGATTTCTATTTGTTCTTTTTGTCATTTGATTGGCCTTGCTCCCTGAATTGCGCCGAAGTGATAATCGCCCAGATCGTCCTGTTCGTCCCAAAGACGAATCGTGGGCTTCATGGGGAATGGCGAAATTGGCGACGGAAGCGCCTGGTCGGCTGACCGGCCTGGTTGTCGCGCGAAGTACGCCACGATGGGGAGCATGGTAGCTCTGATGGGCAAATCGGCAGGGAAGACCAGGGCACTGTCGGCGCCGCGCCGCTTGATTGTGGATCTGCTTCACTTCGCCAAGCGTGTTCCTTCCATTCCTGTGGAACGCACCTTTCATTTAGGCCCCCTTGGGGAAGTTCGCGGGCGAACTTCTCCGGCTCCAAGCTGGACCAGCTTGTTTCTGAAAGCGTTTGGCCTGCTTGCGCGGGAATTTCCCGAATTGCGCACAAGTTACTTGTCGGCGCCTTATCCTCGGCTTTTTGAACACGAGGGCTCGGTCGCCTCCCTGGCGATGGAAAAGGTGATTGGCGGCGAGAACGCCATCCTCTTCCTCAAGCTGCGAGAACCGGAAGCGATGACGCTTGCGGAAATCCACGAGAAAATTCAGACGGCGAAGCAGCAAGATCCTGATCAAAACGCCAATTTCCGATTGGCCCTGGGAATTTCACGACTCCCGGTGTTTTTGCGACGTCTTCTATGGTGGGTCACCTTGGAATGGTCGGGACCTTGGCGCGCGCGCAAGTTTGGGACTTTTGGGGTCACCTCTTACGGCGCCCTGGGAGCCGATTCGCTCCACCCGCTTTCCCCCTTGACCGCAACGCTGAATTTTGGCCCAATTTCGTCACAGGGATCGGTGCGGGTGCGGATCATCTATGACCATCGCGTTTGCGATGGTGCTCAGGTGGCCCGGGCCTTGGCGCGCCTGGAAGCGATTCTGCTGGGCGAAATCCGCCAGGAATTGCAAAAGGAATGCGAAGCCAACACGGGAAATCCCCCCGACTCGGGTTCGATGAATCGACATAAGGTGAGCGCATGACGAAGGCGGATACGAATTTGTGGCATCAGGACGAATCGGCTCGGGCGTTCTGGGATCAGCACCATGGCCGCCCTTATGGCCAACTGCTGCAAGACACGGTGAGCTGGTCGGAAGTGAAGGCCGGGGAAAACTGGCTCGATATCGGCTGTGGCGGCGGTCAGCTTACCGCCGGCCTTTACCGGATGAGTCAGGGGAAAGTTGGCAAGATCGTCGCGACCGATTGCGCGGCCGCCAATACCCAGGCGATTGCCAAGTTGCGCTCCAAGTTCGGCCTCGAGCGCGAGCCGGAGCGCCTTTCCTTCTCCCAGCTTGACCTGAGTAAGGGGCTCCCCGAATTTGCCGATCAGTCATTCGACGGCATCATCGCCGGGCTGTCGCTTTCGTATGCCGAGTCAAAAAACCCCATGACGGGCGCCTATGACGACTTTGCCTTCAAGCGCATCTTCCGCGAAATTCGGCGCGTGTTGAAGCCGGGCGGCCGCCTGGTCTTTTCGATCAATGTTCCCGAACCGAATTTCTGGTCGATCTTCTGGAAGTCGCTTTGGCCTCCGGGACGCTGGGGCAAGCCATTTCGGCTGCTGAAAAATAGCTGGGAAATGCAAAAAGTGGGCAAGTGGCTCAAGGAAGAAGCGCGCCGCGGCCGTTTCCATTACTTGCCGATCAACGGTCTGCTCGAAGTGCTCAAGGAAGCCGGGCTGGAAAAATTGGAATGGAAACTCTCCTACGCCAACCAGGCCTATGTCGTGCGGGCGTTTAAACCAACGAGTGAAAGCAAAACCCAGGCGGCGTAAGCCCGGTGAAATCGGTTCGATTCTTCTGACCCCTCGGATTTCCTTTGTGATTTCCGAGGTTTTTTTTTACCTTGCACGCCCTGATTTGGGACGAGTTTGACGAGGGTGCGCCTTTTGAACTTCCAGCAGACGAACCACTTCTTCTCGTTTCTTATCGCGCCTCTGCACCTTTGAGCGAATGGTCTCCGGTTGCAAACATCGAGCCGTTTCGTGCTGGAGTGCAACTACCCAACATGCCGGTCTGGCTTGATTCCGATTGACATGTGTCCTTGCCCCTTGAGCGAACCTACCGGACGGCCTGGGATGTCTGCCGTCAGGACTATCGCCTGTTCGTTGAACTTGGCAAACTGCCCGATGAAACTGCATCTTGAAAATGGTCAAAGTAAATTGATAAATTTGAAGCAGATTATGTTTCGGAGTTAATATTAGTCGCATATAGTATCATTGAAATAATAGTGTTTTATATAAACAAAAGATCCCTGCTCGACGAAGCGTCGCGCAGGGATCTGGTCACTCAAGACTTTAGTGATCAAGCGTCTATTTTTGCAGATACAGCCAAACGAATCCGGTGCGTTTCTCGGTCATGAAGGTGCTCCGCTTTTCGTAGAGTTTATTAAACTTCAAATTGGCTGCATTGCGCTTCTCTTCGCTTGCCTGCGCATTGATCTCTTTCGACACCTCGGCCACCTCCGCTTGCCAGGCATCAACTTTCTTTTTGAACTCTTCGTCGGACAAACCCTTGGCCGGAGATACGAGATTGACATTATCTCCGACTAGCAGATCAAGCTTACCGTCCCCATTGATGTCGGCGACCCAAATGCGGGTGGAATTGGCAGGCCCTTTCAGGTCCTCCTCTTTGAGAGGTTGGCCATAGGGTATGTCCTTGGCGCTGGGGATGATCACCTGAAAGGTTGTCATTTCCGGCGGTTTGCCTTTTCCCGCTCGATTCTCCGACCACTGGATGCTACCGTCCGAAGACCCGCTCAGGATGTCGAGATCGCCGTCACCATCCCAGTCAATCACGAACGGGTCACTATGGTGGCCGTCGCCTTGGCGACCAATGATTTTCAAAGGCTTGCCGCCTGACTTGATGACTTCGGGTTTGGGCTGGAATTTGCCCTTACCTTCACCCTTGAACCAGTAGAAGGAGCCAGCAAAGGTTCCCACCACCAAGTCGAGTTTGCCGTCGCCATCCCAGTCGATTGCGAAGGGACGCGTGCAAATCTTCTCGATGAGCTGATCCTTGTCCTTGATGGGGATGATAAGCGGTTGGCCGTCAGTACCGTTCAAGATTTTGGCAGGAGTGAAGGTGCCGTCTGACTTGCCGTGTAAGACTTGAAAGAGCCCCGCCATGTCTTGTTCCATGCGGGAGTACGAACCGGAAAGAATGTCTCGATGCCCGTCTCCGTCAATGTCCACAAACTGTGGAGTTGAGGAGGTGCATCACCAAACGCCAGGAATTTCGGCGGTTTTGCCCGAGGCCTGCAGCCAGGTCCCCGGCGCAAACTTCTGATCGCCAAGATGCTTGAACGCCTTGATCTTCCCCTGGTTGAACTGGCCAACCAAAAGGGTGAATTCGCCCTTGCCTTCCAGGTCGGCCCAACAAGGGCAAGCATACCCAGGGGATTCGACCCCAATCGCCTTGTCGCCTGCCTTCAGGCGCACCGGCGGTGCGAAATCGGCAGCCTGGCTCATGGCGGATCCACCGCCAACCAGGAGTGCCGCGAATAGGAATGATCTCATCGAACGATCCCTCCAAATCACAAGGTGGGCCTGTTTGTCCTGACATGAGCCGAATCGGCTCTCGCCCGAATCAACAGAAGCCGGCTACATTAAGACCAGCCTTAATCATTATGGCAAAGCCGCCTCCTGACCGCATCCACCCTAGGAATGATTTTCCCGATTTCGTGCCGATTTAATGCAGCGGACGCAATGCACCCACATCACGCAAAAACTTGGTAATCTCCTTGACCATTTGTCGCCAAAATGCAAGACATCAAACCAAACTGGGATTGGACTACGAACGGGTGTTTTCACTCTCCTGGGTACGGCGGTGCGGCTTCGAACTAGACTGGCATGGGAGGGGTTGTCCATGAAGTGCAGCGATGTTCAACTTTGATACCCTATTTAGCTAGCGATTGCCCAGCAGGCCTGGTCGGAGGTTGAAGATGAAGGGGCGCGAAAGCGGAATGCCTGAAGAAGCCTATTGGGACTCCTTTTTTAACCCTCGTTGCATTCTGGAAAAACTTGATTGCGCAGGCAATTGCGGCGATGTCATCGAATTCGGATGCGGTTATGGCACATTTACCATTCCC
>Ga0208492_1001753_pt1 | contig 12307 bp, 10 predicted proteins | sample Subbioar_CSW14AB_FD_184820 | JGI IMG/M metagenome (GOLD analysis project Ga0208492, IMG submission 184820) | Serpentinite rock and fluid subsurface biosphere microbial communities from McLaughlin Reserve, California, USA - CR12Mar_CSW14AB (SPAdes) | ecosystem: Environmental > Terrestrial > Deep... | reverse complement strand
TGCGACACGAAATTCAGATTGCGGCGACAACCTCGGGCCAGCCCAGCGAGTCGGTGAGTCCGAAGGACTTGAGGTCAGCTGTCGGTGCCCCGGACTTCAGTCCGGGGGATTTTTCGACAGTTCTTCAGTTGCTCGGAGCGACGTCCCAGCTCTGCCATTTCGCGTTGAAGTACGACGGCAACTCGATCCCGAACACGCCCTCGCGCACGCAGCTCTCGAGCTTGGCGTTCGGGACCTTGGGCAGCACGTCGACCGAGACGATCTCGGCGGAGGTCGTCTCGAGACGGGTGCGGAGCTCGCCGCCGCCGCAGGTGGTGACGACCTTGGCGAGGGCGTCGCGGAGGAACTTCAGTCGATCGGGCTGCGTGTAGCCCTTGCCGAGGCCGATGCCGGTGCCGAAGCCGCTCCCACCGGAGCCGACACCGCTCATCCCGAGTCCGCCCGAACCCCACTCGAGCCCCTCGGTCGAGGGACGAACGCCGGGCTCCACGGCGAGGTAGCTGGTCATCGGAGACACCACGCCTCCCTTGAACGCGAGCGCTGCGATCTCTGGATCCTTCAGCTCGGAGAGCACGGGCGATGCGACCGAGAGGCCCGCCCAGAGCTTCTCTTCGGCGGCGTTCGAGGAGAGCACTGCGGTGATTGGCGTCGACCACAGCTCGCCCTTCACCTCGATCGCGGGCGTGCCGCTGCCCTGGAGATGGATGTCGTCGAATCCGTCGCCCTCGTTGAACGAGTCGGGGAACGACATCGACGACGTGGCGAGGCCCACGCCGGTGACCGACACGCGATCGATCCGCAGTGGGCGGGCCCACTCCTCGAACGGCTCCAAGTCCGAGGGGCCGAGGACGGTCCGCACCTTCGCATCCCACAGAACACCGCCCGTCGCGCGCGGGACGATGGCCCACGGGTCGTGATCGTCTCGCGACACGCTGGTGTACTTCGGGTCGCTCTTGATGGTGGCGACGTGCAGGACCGCCTTGGTCTGGTCGAGCCCCTTGATGCGTTCGGGGACCAGCGTCGATCGCGTCATCAGGTCGGTGAGCAGGAGGATGCGGCGCGGCGACCCCTTGGGGGCATCGGCGATGCGCTTCTGCGCGTCGGCGAGCACGACGTCGAGGTCGCTCCCGTTCTTCGGCGCGATCTTCAGCTTCTTCAGGTCGTCGAGCGCTTGGGTGGCCGTGACGAACGAGGCCTCGAGCGGGCGCGAGGCACGATCGAACACCACCACCTGCACGTGCGCGTCGGTCAGGTGCGAGAGGTACGCGCGAGCGCCGGCGATCTCCCCCTCGCGGTCGGCGTCCGACAGCGAGCGCGAGCCATCGAGGAGCACCAGCACGTAGGGCTCCTTGGGCTTCTCCGAGAGCTTCTTCGAGACCTCGATCGCGGTGTGGACGACCGCGCGACCCTTGCCGAACGAGACCGATGCGAATCGTCCGCCCAGCTTCGGCGGATCCTTCGGCTGCGCAGACAGCGTGAGCGCGCCGAACAGCTTGCGGGTGTCCCCCGCCGCGATCGGCATGCCGTCGAGGAAGAGCGCGTCGGCGGTGTCGCCGGCCTTGATGGTGAGGGTCGGCGCGAACGACGAGAGGCCCATGTGCGGGAGCTCGAGCTGGTGGTGCCCAGCCACCCAACGGGTCGGTGCCTCGAGCGTGTATTCGACGGTCTTCTGCGACTTGGGGGCGACCGGGAACACCTGCAGCGCGAGGTGCGACGCAGACCGCCACGAGAGCAGCGCCGGGTCCTTGGGGTAGTAGCCGCCGATGCCGGTCAGCTCCTGGTACTTCTTCGCCGCGACCTCTGCGTCGAGCAGCTCGGCCGCGTACCAGATCGGGTTGCTGGTGGTGCCGCCGAGCGTTCGCAGCCCGCTTGCGACCGCGCCCTCCGGCAAGTCGGTGATGTGCAGCATCGCCTGGTCGTGCTGCGTGCTGCGGTTCTCGAAGGTGCGGCGCACGACGAAGGTCGCGTGACCGTGATCGAGCCGGAGCTCGATGGTGTCGGCCCGCTCGAACATCTCCGTGGCTTTGGTGCCGGAGAGCGAGTCGGCGGACCCCTTCGAGCTCACGAGCAAGGGAACGGCGAACGCGAGGAGCGCAAGGCGGGGACGCATGCCACGACCGACCGCGCGCCGGCGAGTTGGTTCCCGGCGCGCAGGTCCGAACGCCCTCGGTGGAAACCTGCGCCGCGGGTATCCTCGCCGCCTCGAATGCGTCGCCTGGTCCTGGTTCCCCTGCTCGTGGTCGCGTGCCGCAAGCCGCACCATGTCGTGCTCGAAGCGACGGCCGACCCGCACCCTGCCTCGTGTCGGTTCCACGTGGTGGCCAACAGCTCGCGCGGCCCGCTCGCAGATGTCACCGTCGAGGGACGACGCTGGAACAGCGGCGACGTGCCCAGCGACGTCGGCGAGTCGTTCGCGGTCACGGTGTCGGTGGAGTCGAGCACCCCCGATCCCGCCTGTGACGTCGGCGTTTCGTGCCGCCTGCTCGTCGACGGCGTGGAGAAGAGGGCCGAGATCGGCGCGAGAAGGGTCTTGTGCTCGCAGACCGTGCGGTGAGGCGTCAGCCGAAAAATCCCCCGGACTGAAGTCCGGGGCACCGACTGCCGGACGAAGCCCTTCGGGCTTGCGGAGTATGCGTGTCGGCGAAGTGCTCGTTGTCAACGAGGGTGGCTCATCGCGGACCCAATCGCCCGCACCTACGAGCAGCAGCCTGGCGCGGAGGGCTTCGCCGCCTCTGCTAGCCCGCAGGGCTTCGTCTTGCAGTCGGTGCCCCGGACTTTCAGTCCGGGGGAATCCTGACAGCCGCTGAGGCGTCAGCCGATCACTTCGGTGACGTTGCCTTCCTGATCCTTGATCTCCGTCGGGAGGACCTCGAGGGCCAACGCGGGTAGCGTCTCGAAGCGGTAGACACCACGGGTCGGCTTCACCGTCTCGACGATCTCGCGGGCCAGCTCGGGCGTCGTGTCGATGATCACCTCGGTCGTGTCGATGCTGAAACCGCTGACGTCGGCCGGGCAGAACGAGACGATGTTGCCGCGGCCGAGCAGGCTGAACTCACGGCCGAACGCGATCCGGCCTTGCATCAGCGCCGTGAGGTCTTCGATGGCGATCGCGCCGAGGCGCACCATGATGCCCTCGTCGCCGTGGGAGAACGCGAGCTGCGTCGTGAAGCTCGCGGCGGAAGACGAGCCCTCGGCGGCCGTTCGAGCCTGGATGGCGCGGCGGGTGCTCGGCTCCGACAGGAGCGAGGGCCGATCGAGCGAGGTCACCATCAGCGGATCGCGTTGGGCGAGGAGCTCGAGAATGCCCGTCGACGACCAGCTCTTGATCGCCTTGGCCTCGTCGCGCGTGATGCCGACCATCTGGAGGAACTCCACCGTGCCGAACGGCGTCTCGTGGACTCCCAGCTCGGGATCGAGCGCAAAGGCGATGGAGTGGATCTCGGTCTCGACCCCGAGCGCGATCGGGCCGTTGAGCGGAACGTGGTGACCGACACCGAAGGGATTGCCGGTGCGAAACACGTAGCGCGCGAGGTTCTGCAGGACGTTGCACGCCCACGCCGGCGGCTCCGTTTCGAGATCGCGCGCGAGCCGGAAGGTGAGCTCGAACCCGAAGCCGCTGGTCTCCGGGTCGTCGGTCGACTTCTGGTGCAGATCGCTGAAGCCGTAGGTGACGAAGTGCCAGTGCGGGGTGCCCCGATCGCACTGGAAGACGCTGATGCCCTCGAGCGGGTCGTCGCCCCCTGCGATCATCGGGAGGCGCGGCGCGTAGTGGAGGAGCGGCGCGTCACCGTGGACGAGTGCGCACGCGGTGTCGATCGCCGCCCAGCCAGGAGATTCGACCTCGATCGGCTCGATCGGCGCGGGGTTCGGCGCGGGCTTCTTGGCCTTGGCGGCGGGCTTCTTGGCCTTGGCGGCGGGCTTCTTGGCCTTGGCGGCGGGCTTCTTCGCTTTGGCAGGAGCCTTGCGGGCGGCGGCGGGCTTCTTCGCCTTGGTCTTCGCCGGCTTCTTCTTCGCGGACGCCGGCTTCTTCTTCGCGCGTGCCGGCTTCTTCTTCGTCGCCATGTTCTGCAGGCTATCAAAGACCGGCGGCACGTACTCTGCAAACCCCGCGCGCATGCGGCTGTGGTTCAGGTTCGCGTGCTTCGGGGCGAGTCTTCTCTGCTTCACGTGCGAGGCGTGCGCGCCGCGCGATGAGCACGGCGGGGACAGCGTCGCCTCGACGTCGGCCGCGCTCAGTGTGCCTGCGGGGTGCCCGACGCTCGATTTCGACGTCGACGCGCCGGATCCTTCGCAGATCGCGCTCACCTTCGACGATGGGCCGGAGCCCGCGGGCACCACCGCGCAGGTGCTCGACATCCTGAAGGAGGAGGGGGTCCACGCCACGTTCTTCGTCACCACCAACGATTCGATCGACGTCCTCGCGTCCTCGAGCGCGCGCTCGACGGTGCAGCGCATGTTGGCCGACGGCCATCAGGTCGGCGACCACACCGTCCACCACTACAGCCTCGGGCTCAGCTCCACCGACGTGGAGAAGGAGGTGAGCGGGGTTTACGACGTCCTTCGTTCGATCGCGCCCGGGGCCCTCGCGTGGCGACTCGTGCGCGCGCCGTATGGCGAGCCGTTCTTCGGGCCGCAAGACAGGCTCGACTACGTCGCACCGATCATCGCCAGGCAGGGCGTGCACGTCGGCTGGAACATCGACTCGCGCGACTGGTCGTGTGGCACCTCCGCTTCCTGCGTGAAGGACAACGTGTTGACCCTGGTCGACGGCGGACGCAGCGGCATCGTGCTCCTGCACAGCACCAAGCCGCAGACCGTGGCCGCGCTCCGCGACCTGATCGTCGCGCTGCGAGGGCGGGGAAAGAAGTTCGTGATGGTCGAACAACTCGTCGTCGCCAAGTATGGCAAGCCGTCGCGCCGCTTGTTTCGCTGCGTGAGCAGCACCGAGTGCGGGACGGGTGACGTGTGTGGCTCGGACGGCCACTGCACGCCGGGCAGCGCGACGAGCGATGCGGGGGTGCTCGATGCCGCGGTCTCGGACACGGGAAAGCCGGACACGGGCGCGACCGACACGGCCGTGCGCGACACAGCGACCGGCGACACGGCGATCCGCGACACGGAGGCGGACGACACGGGCGGGTCCGACACCTCGACCTCCGAGCTGGGGGTGATCACCCTGAGGGCCGACGCCTTCGGCGAAGACGCGGCGGCACACAGCACCGAGAAACTCAGCGCGGGAGCGGCCGAGGACGCGTCTGCCGGCGCGAACGGAGCGGAGACGATGATCGGCACGACCGGCTGCGGCGTTGGCAACAGCGGCCGTTCCGGATGGTGGCTCGCGCTCGCCGCAATCAGCGTTTGGGCTCGCCGGCGGGCCTCGCGACGAGCATCCGGACCTGCGTCGCGTCGTCACGGGCCTCGTCGGCGAACTCGGTGAGGCGGAGGTCGGTGCGCCGGAGCCTGCGACACAGCTCGCGGTTCACGTTCTGGAGCACCATGACGTACGCGAGGATGTCGGTCTTGTAGAGCTCGTAGAGCGCCCGGTTGTCGAGCTCGAGCAGCCGCGCGGGCGAGTCGACGTACGCGTCGTAGGGGCGGGGCTGCATCTCGATCAGCGTGGTCTCTCCGAAGAAGTCGCCCGGGCCGAGCCGGCGCAGGCGCACCTGCATGCCCGAGTCGCCTTGTTGGCAGAGCACCACCTCGCCGTGCTCGATGATGTACATCGAAGCGCCGGTGTCGCCCGCGCGGAACGCGTAGCTGCCCGCGGCGAGCTCGTGGACGACGAGCCGCGCCTTGAGCAGGTCGAGCGCAGGGTCCGAGAGCCCGCCGAAGAACGGGGTGCCCGCGAGGAATCGGCGAACGGACGGCATGCTGGATCGTACGCTCAGTTGCCCTTGAAGACGATCGGCACCGTCACGTCGATGCAGCCAGTCGGAGCATTGGCGAACGTCTCGGACATGGTCTCGACGATGCACGAGGTGAGCGAAGGACGGGCGAAGATGTCGTTGCCCGTGGCCACGCCGCAGACGCTGCCGTCGCCGGCGATCCGCACCGAGACCTGCAGGGTTCCCGCCTTGAGCGTCGCGGGCTCGCCCGGCGACGCGGCGCGCTTGAAACAGTGTGCGGTCCGCATCGCGCGGCCGCGCAGCTCGTTCTTCAGCTCGTCGGAGAGATCGCCGTCGCACTCGCTGGCACAGGAGGATTCCGAGAGGACGAGGTCGTCGGGTGCGGTGCGCTCGAAGTTGACGGACACGAGGACCTCGACGGGGGCGGGGCCGACCGCACCGGCAGCATGGACGGCTGCGTAGGCATCGCGGACGCAGCCGCGCAGCTTGGCCGACGCGTCGGTGCTCGTGTTGACCGTCGCCGAGGCGACCTCGCCCGGGGCGACGAGCTCGAGGCGGACCTCGAGCTTCGGGGTGCCCTCGTGGCCGGCGGCGATGGCCTCGCGGTAACAGGCCTCGATCGCGCCTTGCACGAGGCCGAGCGAGGTCTCGGTGCCCTTGGGCAGGGCGCCGCCCTTCACCATGCGGGGCTTGCCGATGCTCACCGTCGGAGGGGTAGGCGCCAGCGCCTCGTCCCCCGGGGTGGCAGGCACCGGGACGGCCGCCGGCTTGCGTGCCTCCTCGGTGTCGCCGGCCTGGGCGCTGCCCGGTCCGAGCAGGGCGAGGGTCGCGAAGGCGGCGAACGAGAGGCTCCGGAGGGATCCGCGGATGGTCATGGCTGCAGTGTGATCGTGACGAGTCGACCCCATGAAGGGCCAACAAACGTGTGGGACAACGTGTTCCCGCGTCCGGACCGTCGTGGTAACGCCGTTCGCATGGCGAACCCCTCGGACGGCGATCCCCGCTTGGCCCGGCTCGATGCGACCAACGAGCGCGCGCTGCTCGGCGGTGGCGTAGAGCGCATCAAGAAGCAGCACGGCGCCGGCAAGCTCACCGCGCGCGAGCGCATCGACCTGCTGCTCGATCCGGGTTCCTTCGTCGAGCTGGACCGGTTCGTCCTCCATCGCTGCACCGACTTCGGCATGGAGAAGGACCGCATCCCCGGCGACGGCGTGGTCACCGGCTACGGCAACGTCGACGGCCGCAAGGTCTTCGTCTTCGCGCAGGACTTCACCGTGTTCGGCGGCTCGCTCGGCGCGGCGTTCGCCCAGAAGATCTGCAAGGTCATGGACCTCGCGATGAAGGTCGGTGCGCCGGTCATCGGCCTCAACGACTCGGGCGGCGCCCGCATCCAGGAGGGTGTCGAGTCGCTCGCCGGCTACGCCGACATCTTCCTCCGCAACACGCTCGCGAGCGGCGTCGTCCCGCAGATCAGCGCCATCATGGGCCCCTGCGCCGGCGGCGCGGTGTACTCGCCGGCCATCACGGACTTCATCCTGATGGTCGAGAACACGAGCTACATGTTCATCACCGGCCCGGACGTGATCAAGACGGTCACCCACGAGGAGGTGACCAAAGAGGCGCTCGGCGGCGCGAGCACCCACGGCCACAAGAGCGGCGTGGCCCACCTCTCTGCGCCGGACGACCGGGGCTGCATCGCGCAAGTCCGGGAGCTGCTCTCGTTCGTCCCCTCGAACAACCACGAGGACCCGCCGTTCAAGGCCACCAAGGACGCTGCCGAGCGCGAGATCCCTGCGCTCGACACGCTGGTCCCCAGCGAATCCAATCGGCCGTACGACATCAAGGACGTCATCGTCCCCATCGTCGACGACGGCCACTTCTTCGAGATCCAGCCGGACTACGCGGCCAACATCGTCGTCGGGTTCGCCCGGGTCGGTGGTCGTTCGGTCGGCGTCGTCGCCAACCAGCCTGCCGTGCTCGCGGGCTGCCTCGACATCGACTCGTCGATGAAGGCCGCGCGCTTCGTGCGGTTCTGCGACTGCTTCAACATCCCCCTCCTCACCTTCGTCGACGTGCCGGGTTTCCTCCCCGGCACCGCGCAGGAGTACGGCGGGATCATCAAGCACGGCGCGAAGCTCCTGTACGCATTCGCCGAGGCGACCGTCCCGAAGATCACGATCATCACCCGCAAGGCGTACGGCGGTGCCTACGACGTCATGTCGAGCAAGCACCTCCGTGGCGACATCAACCTCGCCTGGCCGACCGCCGAGATCGCGGTCATGGGCCCCGATGGCGCGGTCAACATCGTCAACCGCAACGACATCGCGAAGGCAGAGGATCCGGTCGCCACCAAGGCCAGGCTCGTCGAGGAGTACCGCGCCAAGTTCGCGAACCCCTACAAGGCGGCGGAGCTCGGGTTCATCGACGAGGTGGTGCACCCGCGCATGACCCGTCAGCGCATCCACCGCGCGCTCGAGCTCTTGCGCGACAAGCGGGTCAACAACCCGCCGAAGAAGCACGGCAACATCCCGCTCTGAGGAGTCGTCAGTCGACAGTCGACAGTCGACAGTGGGGCGTCGCTGCTCGCGCTCGCCCGGGGTCGAAGGTCTAAGGTCGAAGGTCGAAGGCGAGACCGAGAAGAGAAGACCCTTCCGGTTCGACCTATTGACCTTGGACCTTGGACCTTCGACCCCAGCTTGGGCGAATCCTCTCCGCGCGCCGTCGGCTCCGACGCCATGGAGGTCATTGCCCATGTGGTCTGCAGCGAAGAACGAAGTCCCGCGTCATCGTGAGCTGGTGCGTAACGGAGCGTTGTTGCTCGACGTGCGCACCCCGGACGAATACGGCGGCGGGCATGTGAACGGTGCCAAGAACATCCCAGTCGATCAGCTCCCCGTGCGGCTCGGCGAGGTCGGCCCGACCACGCGGCCCGTCGTCGTGTACTGTCGCAGCGGTGCCCGGAGCGCACGCGCTGCCGGTGTGTTGCGGGCCGCGGGCTACGAAGTCGTCGACATCGGCGGCATGCACGGTTGGTGAGAGCGATGTGTCACTGCATCACGCCGCAGGCACTGCTCCAGGGGCTCGTTCGTCGCGTCGAGAGCGAAGGGTACGAGCCCACCGTGGCCGACGCCCGAGCCATCGTTGGCGGCTGCGGCGCCGCCGAGGTCCGAGCGATGGTCGCGCAGATGGCGGGGCCTGCCGCCGAGCGTCTCGGAGCGACGCTGGAATGCGCGTTTCCGAACGAGCGCTATCGCAGAGGTTGACGCTCGCGACCGGAATCCAGGCGAGGGCTCGCGGCGGAGAACAACGGGCTGCGCGCTTGACGGCCCTCCCTGGATCGCGTGGATGATGAAGATCGGATGTCGGGGGACGACTCGCGATCGGGGCTCTCTCCCTCGGAGGAGATGCTGCTCCGTGCCGTGCGCGCAGACGTCGAGCCGGACCGCAGCGGGCAGCAGGTCGGGCGGTTCGAGCTCGTCGCGCTGCTTGGCCGCGGCGGGATGGGTGTGGTCTACCGCGCGCGCGATACGACGCTCGGGCGCGACGTCGCGCTGAAGATCCTCACCGCCGCGGCCCTGGCCGATGAGGGTCGAAGGCGTCGGCTCCTGCGCGAGGCGCGCTCGGGTGCGCTCGCGGATAGCCCGCACATCGCGACCGTCTTCGAGGCCGGCGAAGCCGATGGCCTGCCGTTCCTCGCGATGGAGCTCGTCGAGGGGCGCACGCTGCGCGACGTGCTCGTCGACGCAGGGGGGCGACTGCCGGCGACGCGTGTGCTCGACGTCGCGCGGCAGATCGCGCGTGGGCTGGCCGTCGCGCACGCAGCCGAGATCGTCCACCGCGATCTGAAGCCCGAGAACGTGATGATCGACGCCGCCGGCACGGTGAAGATCCTCGACTTCGGCCTCGCGAAGCTGCGCGCGGCCCAGGTGGGACCCGTGAGCGAGTCGAACTCGATCGACGGGCTCACCCACGAGGGCGTGGTCCTCGGGACTCCTGCGTACATGTCGCCCGAGCAAGGCAAGGGCCTCGCCGTCGACGCGCGCAGCGACGTCTTCTCGTTCGGGGTGGTGCTCTACGAGCTGCTCGCGGGCAAGCGCCCGTTCGTCGGGCGGACGTCGGTCGAGCTGTTGATCGCCATCGACCGTGACGAGCCGCCGGCGCTGGTGGCGTGGGAGACTCCGAGCGCGCTCGCGGACCTCGTGCGCCGCTGCCTCTCGAAGAATCCCGCGAACCGTCCGGCGAACGGAGCCGCGCTGGTCGAGGCGCTCGGGACCACCGATGCTGGACCGAACCCTCGCCGCCGTACGGTCGGTCGACGGTTGGCCTTTGCGGCCATCGTCGTCGGCGCCATCTCCGTGTTCACGTACCAGGCGCGGCGCGCACCTCCCCCCGCGAAAGCCTCCGCGCCGAAGACGCCGCTGACAGGCGACGACACGAAGCTCGCGTGCCCGATCCTCGCCGTCGAGGGCGTGCCCGAGCCGAACGGATGGCTCGGCGCCGCCGCCGCGAGTCGCGCGTGCAAACGCATGGTCGCCGCACTCGGCCAGCGGAGCGCGCGCGTCCTGGTCCCGGCGGAGCTGCTCGGCCTGCCGCACACTCCGCGCGACGACTTTCCGGACCGTCCATTCGACGCGCCCGACGTCCGCGCGCGTACGCTCGACGCCGCGCGCAAGAGAGCCGACGCATGGCTCGATGGCCGGGTCATTCGGGAGAAGGGCACGCTGCGCATCGAGCTCGAGCTCCACGGCAGCAATGGCAGCATCGCGCGCTCGTCCGGCGAAGATCCGCGGCTCCACCGCGCGATCGCCCAGGCGACCGATCCCCTGCTGCGTCCTGACGCCATCCCGCCCCGCGAGCCCTTCGAGGAATTCGCACCGCTCGTGTGGTCGCGGGAGCCGGCGCTAGCGGTCGCGCTGCAGGACTTCACGGCGACGGTCGAAGCGCAGGACGACCTCGCCTGGGGGCTCGCCCGCATCCAACCATGGCGAAAGTTGGCGCTCGCACCTGCGGCACCCAGCTTCGCATTCGCGGACGCCCGCGCGCGACGCGCGCCCGAGCCCAGCATGGAGCTCGAAATCGACGCGGGCTCACCTGCGCGGCTGCTCGCCACCGCGGGCGGCTGCACCAGCGTCGAGGGGCGGAAGAAGGGCCTCGCGGCTCTCCTCGCGGCGCGAAGGGTCGAGACCAGGCCCGCCGTGCAGCGCGCGTACGATCTCGCGATCGGGTTCGGACTGACCTTCAACGGAGAGACCGACCGGGGGCGCGAGCACATCCTCCCGCACCTCGAGGCCGATCCGATCGACGTCGAGTGGTTCGTCCTCGCGCTGAGCGCGCTCGCGTCGCCGAAGGGTGACCGCACCGTCGCTGCGTTCCTCGCGTGGGCGCCGGAGAACGCTGCGGCCTACGACCTCCCGATCGAGATCGCACCGACGATGCCGGTGGAGAAGAGGCTCGAGTGGACGACGAGGCAGTACCTGCTGGCGCCGTTCTCGGCGCTCGCAGCGCGGAAGCACGTGCCCACGCTCGTCGCGGTCGGCCGCAGCGAAGAGGCACGGATGGTCGGGGCCGCGGCGCTGGTCCGCTCCGAGTCTGCACACACCGGCAACATCGTGCTCGCGATGCTCGACGTCGGTGACGGGAAGGTCGCTGCCGCCGCACGGCGCCTCGACGAGACCTTCGGAACGATCGAGTATTTGGGGGGTGACCCGTACGCCGACGGAATGGCGCTCACCGCTTGGACCGACGCGCACCGCGCCAAGGGCGACCTCGACGAGGCCCTCGAGCGACTGCTCACTCGGTTTCTGAAGCCGAAGCGCATGGCGATCGTCACTCCGATGGTCGCCCCGATCTCGTTCGCCTGTGCGCACGCGAAGAGCAGAGAGCTCCTCCTGCGGTGCGTCGGCTTGCTCGAGGACGCGCTCCGCGGCGAGGTCGTGCGGGATGTTGCGGACGACGTACGAAGGGCCGTTCGAGGCCTCTCGGCGTATGCCAAGGGTGACCTCGCCAAGGCCGCCGAGGAGTTTCGGAGCCTCCCGCCCCGCGTCCAGCTCGCGATGCCGATCGAGCCCCTCGATACGCCGCGCGATCGCGAGCTGCTCCTGCGGAACGTGGACGCGCTCCTCGCGAGCAGGTCGGCGACGCACGCGGTCCCGCTGCTGATGCCCGCGATCGCGCGCTGGGCGTTCGCGCGTGGCGACAAGAACCGCGCGCGTTTGGCTGCCCAGCGCGTGGTCGACGCGTGGAGCATGCTCGACGTGACCGCACCCGCGGTCGACGAGATGCGGAAGATCCTCGATCGGACCTAGAGCACCGAACGGTTTGAATCCTGCTGCAACCCGCGATCTTGCGCGATCTTCGCGTCGTACTCCCTCCGGTCTCCTCGACGTACTTCTAGTACGCCTGCGTCGCCCTCCGGTCCGTGCGACGCGAATCTCACGCAACCTCGCGTGTTTCGCGACGGA
>Ga0208492_1001751_pt1 | contig 12313 bp, 12 predicted proteins | sample Subbioar_CSW14AB_FD_184820 | JGI IMG/M metagenome (GOLD analysis project Ga0208492, IMG submission 184820) | Serpentinite rock and fluid subsurface biosphere microbial communities from McLaughlin Reserve, California, USA - CR12Mar_CSW14AB (SPAdes) | ecosystem: Environmental > Terrestrial > Deep... | reverse complement strand
ACCCAAACTACTCCCTACTCCCTACTCCCTACTCCCTACTCCCTACTCCCTACTCCCTACTCCCTACTCCCTACTCCCTACTCCCTACTCCCTACTCCCTACTCGCGGCCCCTTCATGACCTTCACCATCCGCCCCCTCGCCGCCACCGACCGCAGCGAATGGGACCAGCTCTGGCAAGGCTATCTCCGCTTCTACGAAAGCGACGTCCCTGCCGACGTCACCGCGCTGACCTGGCAACGCATCCTCGATCCCGAAGCCCCCATCCATGCCTTCTGCGCCGCCACGCCAGACGGCAAGCTGCTCGGCATCGTCCATTACCTCTTCCACCCCGTCACATGGGCGGCCGGTCCCCGCTGCTATCTCGAGGATCTCTTCACTGCCCCCGAAGCGCGCGGCAAGGGCGTCGCCCGCGCCCTCATCGAAGCCGTCTACGCCGCCGCCGACCAACGCGGCGCCGACCAGGTCTACTGGCTGACTCAGGAGTTCAACACCACCGCCCGCCGCCTCTACGACCAGGTCGCGAAGGTCACGCCCTTCATCAAGTACAGACGCTGATCGGATCATCGCCAAGCAGCGAATTCATCCTCACCCACCACCCTCTCGACGAGGTCACCCTCGGCCATGTGCCCAGGGTCTCGGTTGTCTTCAGTGCGGGATAGCCAGCGGTCCCCACGAATCCCGCAACCGAGATTCCCGGGACGAGCCCGGGAATGACCCCGTGGGTGTTGCTGCACTTGACCCCGCAATTCCCGGGAATTGGCACACGCGTTTTTCAGAACATTCCGAAGAAGACCAAGGCCCTACAATTCCAGAACCGTGTTTTTCGGTAACGTGTTTCCCACCCCCGCACCTCCCGAACAGATACTGCGGGCGATGACTCAACGCGGCTACCCTCTGTGGCTCCTGCGTGACTGGTCGGCCTTCTTCGCCTTCCTGATCGCGTTCTGGACCTTCATCTTCGCCGGCTTCCGCGCCGGTCGCAAAGTCGCGCGTGGACAACGCCTCAGCGACCTCGAACTCCAGACGCTCTACCAACTCCTTGCCAACGCAGAATCCCGCCTCGACCACGCGCTCTGGCACCAGGCCTGGCGCGCCTGCGGCGGCTCCGCGAAGCATGCCGCGTTCGTGCAGATGCCCGCGCCAACGAATGCGCAGGAACTCGAAGCCCGCTTCCTCGCCTACAAACGCGCCCTCTGCGAGATGGAGCAACTCGTCGTCGCCTACGCGGACGAGCTTCGCCGCCGCTTCAGCATTCCGCGCCGAGCCGTTGGCAATCCCAACGCGGCTCGCCCCCTCCGTCATGCTCCGCATGCCACCTCCCCCAGCCTTCGGCTGGAGGCGGAAAGCACCTGCGCTTGCTGCATGCGCCGCTCGTTTTCCTCCTCCGGCGCCTCGCGCCGGGGGAGGTGGCGCGCGTCTTCGCGCGACGGAGAGGGCAGCCGCAGCTCTGCGCTCATCGCGCAGGCTCGCGCGCCGCCTGCCTACTCACGACTGCCCATTCCCCATTGCCTCGCGCGCGTCAGTGCAGCGAGAACGCCCCTCCATGCTCACAACCTACAGTTGCACGCGCCGCGCCGGCATTCAATACTCCCCTCGTCTCCATCCCGGAGGCACAGGTTGGGAGCCTCACATGATCCATGCCGTCTCGCTGGCAAACCAGCATCTCTATGCCCGTCACCTCGACCAGATGTTCCGCATGCGCCACACCTTCTACGTCGAGGGCCATGGCTGGGCCGACCTCACTTCGCAGGATGGCCGTGAGACGGACGAGTTCGACGACGAGCAAGCCGTCTACCTGCTCAGCCTCGACATTCTCGGCGACATCGCGGCCTCCGTGCGTCTCAACCCGACCACAGGACCCACGCTGGCGAAGAAGTTCGCCCACTGGGCCGACGAACCGATCCCCGAAGGCCGCACCGTCTGGGACATCTCGCGCTGGATCGCCGCGCCTCAGCATCGCCGCGCCTCGCATCCGCGCTGGCCGTCCAACCATCAGCGCGAGCTGATGATCGGCATTCTCGAATTCTGTGAGTCGCGTGGCGCCGATCGCCTGGTGATGCTGGCCGAGCTGCGTCTGGCCGAACGCATCGCCGCCTATGGCTGGCCGCTGCGCCATCTCGGCGCCCCGCGTGTCTATGAAGGCGGCAAGGGCACCGCGGTCACGGCGGAGATCGGCGTTGGCCCGCGCGTGCTTTCCCTCACCCGTGAGAAAACCGGCGTCACCGCGCCCATGCTGATCGAGCTGACACCCGACCTGCTTCCGCCGGAATCACGCTCTGCGGCAGCCTGATCCCGAAACGGAAACAGCCCGGCCTTTCGGCCGGGCTGCTCCTCAGTCTGTAGCAACGATCCGCTATTAGCGGCCGATCGTGATCTGGACCACCGCACGGCGGTTCAGCGGCTCGCGGGTGCCGTCCGGACGCGGCTGAGCCGGTTCGGATTCGCCTTTGGCGGCCGTGTTGATCAGCGTTTCGGCAACGCCGGCGTTCACGAGCGCAGCTTTCACGACGTCAGCGCGACGTTGCGAGAGCTTGTCGTTGTAGGCCGTGCCGCCCGACGAGTCGGTGTGGCCTTCGACGGCCGTCACCTTGACCGAGCAACCGCCCTGTTTGGCGCGAGCCACGGCAGCGTTGATCGTGTCGGCGTTGGCCGAGGTGAGGTCCGAGCGATCCCACTCGAAGTACACCACGAACGGAGGCTGCTGCGTCGCGCAAGCCGCGGCCTGGGTCTCAGCCGTGGTCGGCGGAGGCGGAGGCGGAGGGGGCGGCGGAGGCGGAGGCGGAGGCGGCGGCGGGGGAGGCGGCGGGGGCGGCGGCGGCGGAGCCGGCGGCGGCGGAGCCGCGAACTGCCAGCGCAGGCCAGCCTTGATCGCGTGGTCGTTGTACGACGACTGGTACTGACCATCGATGCCAGTGTAGGCGAGGTCTTGCGCGTCGAGGTAGGTGTAGCCGACGTCCAGCGTCAGTTGCTCGCCCATCTTGATGCCGAAGCCGGCCAGGATGTTGTAGGCGAACGAGGTGTCGTTGCCGTCGAAGCCGTTGGCCTGACCACCGCCAGCCGTCAGGAACAGCGAGGCAGCGCGGCTGTCCACGCGGGCAGCGCCCACGCCGACGCCGAGGTACGGCGAGATGTTCGAACCTTCGATCGGGAAATCCTTGATCGCGTTGACCATCAGGTCCGTGACGCGGGTCGAACCAGCGCCATCCGGACCAACGCGGCCGGCCGGCAGAACGCCCAGGAACGAATCCGGGACTTCCAGTTCAACGTTGCGATAGCCAACCGCGCCTTCAACGCGGATGCCATTGCCGAAGCCGTAGCCGAGGCCCAGGCCAAACACCGGATCAACTTCCGGCTTGGCGCGGACGTCGAGACCGCCGTTGGGCGCACCGCCCGAGAAGTCGATGTCCTGCAGACCATCAACGACAGCGCCGACCTTGCCGACGCCATACCATCCGTCCTGCGCGTGCGCGACTGCGCCCGCAGACACCATGGTCGCGGCCGCGGTGGCGCACAAAAGTGCTCTTTTCATTTACCGTTCCCCTTGTCCAAAGGCAGTCCCCGGCGTTCGGAAACCGTCACCGGGATAACAACGCGGTCGCCCCGCATCTGATCCCGCGTTACACGCTTTTTTTTGCGTTGGCGATATGGAGGTGGAACCCAACTTGGCCTGCCCGTGCATTTTACCGGCCGCAGGGGCACGCAAGCCACAAGGTTGGCCGCCCGCAACGGACTTTTTCCCCGGTCTGCCCCCTGCCGCGAGGGCAAAATCCTCCGCCGATCAACGCGTTGATTCGGGAGAGGCCGCGCCGGTACATTTCGCGTGCGAAGGGATTTGCTGGCCGCCCGCCACCTCGCGCGGCCCGCCAACACCCCGCTAACGCAGAGTCATCCTGGCCGCGAACCTTCCGTGTCGAGAGTATACTCACACGCAGCCCCAAGCCGACCACGGACAGCCCCGCGACGAGACGCCGGAGCGGCGCGGCAGGGAGCGGACGCGCCCCTGCCCGCCAGCGCCAGACCTCAGGCGACCGGGATCCAGACCTCGCACCCGCCAAGCCCGGTGTTCGGATCGAACTCAGGCCCGTAGCGCTCGATCATCTGCATGCCCCCGCTCGTCGGCTTGCGCCCCGACTGCACCAGCCAGTCGCCCGCCGCGGCGCACGTCCCGCCGAGACTCGAGACATGGCCAGCATGTTTGAACACCGCCCACTCACGCGGCGGGATGCGGATGGCCGAGAGACCCTTGGGACAATCCGACAGGCTGCTGACCTCAACGGCCGGAGCATAGTCGAAGCCCGCCTCGTCGTTCGGATCGGACGGCGCGAGGCACAGGCCGAAGGCCGCGCCCTCAATCGTATGTGCAATCGACCCGAGATGCGGTCCGAACTCATGCCAGAGCGAGGCAATGCCTGCCCGCTCCTCGAAACGGAAATAGCGGCGAAGACCGACGAACAGCATTGTCTTGCCGGCGACAAAGCGATCTGGCGCGATCGCGGCGGAGGTCTGGTCAGGCATGCGGAGAGGCTCCGTTATCGGAAGGTTGGCAAAGGAGCGCCGGGCGCGAACGTCTTCGGGAGTCGTACCGAACTGGTCGCGGAAGGCGCGGGTGAAAGCCTCGTGCGATCCATAACCGACAGCGAGCGCGACCTGCATGATGTCGGGCGCGCCGTCAGCCAGAAGCCGCGCCGCCTCGCTGAGCCGCCGCGCACGCGCATAGGTGAGCACGGGCTGGCCAACGATGCCGGCAAAGGTGCGGGCCAGGTGAAAGCGCGACAGCCCGGACACGTCCGCCACATCGTCGAGCGTGAACGGCTCGCCGAAATGGCTTTCGATATACCAGAGCGCCCTGCCTATCGCCTGCATGCCCTATCCTTTCGAGGCTGGGGGCAGAATGGCAAGAGGCTGGACGGTCTGCTTGATCGGGGTTGCTGTGGGGGTAGGACCGCCGGGCTCCTGCCCGGCCATCGCTGCGAAGCAGCGAACTCGCCCAGCGCTATGTGAATCGCGTTGCAGCGCGACGCGCTGCCGGGCGGGAACCCGGCGGTCCCGATATCGTACGCCTTAACCCAGCTTCCGCTTTGCCCGCTGGATCGCGGCGTCCAGCGCCGAGAGGAACGCCGAGCGATCCTTCGGCGAGAACGGCTTGGGCCCGCTGGTGATTTCACCGAACGAGCGCAGATGCTCCATCAGTCCACGCGTCGCCAGCGCCGAGCCGATCATGTCGCTGGTGAAGACTTTGGCCGTCGGCGAGATCGCCTCGGCGCCCTTCTCCAGCGCCCGCGCCGCCAGCGGAATGTCGTTGGTGATCACCACGTCGCCGGGAACAGCCCGCTCCGCGATCCAGTCGTCCGCTGCATCTGCTCCGGCATCGACCAGCACGAATTTTATGCGCAGCTCGGCCGGCGTGCGGATGAAGGAGTTGGCGACGACAAACACCTCAAGGCCCACACGGCGCGCGACCTTGTAGACTTCTTCCTTCACCGGGCAGGCGTCTGCATCGACATAGAGAACCATAAGCGCGGTTTGAACGGGATGGCGCGCCAAGTCCAGCATTCCATGCCGTGTTACGACCCGTCAGGCGACATAGGCTTGCCGGCCATTTGAACCGCAGCGGTTCCGCCATTGGGGTCGCGTGCGCCGGCGTTTGCTGACAAGGCCGTCAGCATTCAGTTCGCCCTGCGCTGTCTGTCGCGGTTGAAGCTGTCATGCGCGCGTCCCACATTCCCCGGCATAACCAGAAACGACAGCCCATAACGATTGAAGGACTGAACGATGAAAATCTCCCCGATGCTCGCCGCCCTCGCCATTGCCGCGTCGACTGCGCCTGCGCTCGCGCAGAAGGGCAGTGACGACATGGCGCCCGCGCGCCTCGCCAAGCTGGATGAACAGGCGAAGGCCGCCGACTATCACATCATGCATGGCAAGGCCGTCGAGATCGCCAAGGCCAATGGCCTCGTCACCGTCCGCGAAGTCGAACTCGAGCATGGCGCGAACTGGAAAGTGGAAGGCCGCGATGCGAATGGCGTGAAGCTCGAGATCGAGCTGTCGGGCCATGACGGGAAGATTGTGGAAATTGAGCGGGACTAGCGGTTTGTGAGCCCGCGCTGGCCTAAGCGAACTCCACCAGCACTTCGTCCGCCGCAACGCTCGCGCCAGCCGCGGCGCTGACCGTCTTCACGACGCCATCGGCTTCCGCGCGGATGATGTTCTGCATCTTCATCGCCTCGACGATGCAGACGGCTTCGCCCGCCTTGACGTCCTGGCCGACCTTCACCGCGACCGACACCACGAGGCCCGGCATCGGGCTCATGATCAGCTTGGAGGTGTCGGGCTTCTGCTTCTCGGGCAGGCGCGCATGCATCTCGGCCTGAGCCGGCGTGCACACTTTCACGTGGGCTTCCACGCCAAGGCGGCGCAGGACGAAACCCTCATCCGCCGTCGCGATCGAGACGGCGTAGGTCTTGTTGTCGAACACCAGTTCCATCATCGACATGCCGGGCTTCCAGCTGGTCGAGAGGCTGTGCTTCTTGCCTCCGGCGAATTCGATCTCGGCCTCGCCCATCTGCCAGGTAATATTGAGCGGCGTCTGCTTGCGACCGACGAGCGCGACCCAGTCCTTGCGTTGCGGGCGCGCCGGTTCGATGCGGCCGGAGATGCCGGACATGCGCGTGCGCATCAGCACGTTGGCGTAGGTGGCGGCGGCGAGGAGAACCTTCTCGACTTCGGGAGACGCTTCAGCGCCGCTGAAGCCGTTCGGGAATTCTTCCTTGATGTAGCCGGTCGTGATCTTCCCCGACTGGAAGCGCGCCTGATCGAGCACGGCAGCGAGGAAGGGCGAGTTGTCCTGGATGCCTTTGACTTCGAGACGCTCCAGCGCCTTCACATGCGTGGCGATGGCGGCGGCGCGGTCTTTTCCGTGCGTGATCAGCTTGGCGATCATCGGATCGTAGAACATCGAGATTTCGTCGCCCTCGCGAACGCCGGTGTCGATGCGGACCTCACCCTCGCCCAGCTTGCCCTCGGCCGGAAAGCGCATGCGCTTGAGGCGGCCGATGGATGGCAGGAAGCCACGGTAGGGGTCCTCGGCGTAGATGCGGCTCTCGAGCGCCCAGCCGTTGATCTTCACGTCCTTCTGCTTGATGGCCAGCTTCTCGCCATAGGCGACGCGGATCATCTGCTCGACGAGATCGTAGCCGGTGATGAGTTCGGTCACCGGGTGCTCGACCTGGAGGCGCGTGTTCATCTCGAGGAAGTAGAAATTGCGGTTGCCGTCGACGATGAATTCCACCGTGCCGGCGCTGTCATAGTTGACGGCCTTGGCGAGGGCGACCGCCTGCTCGCCCATCGCCTTGCGCGTCTCGGGCGTGAGGAAGGGCGACGGCGCTTCTTCGAAGACTTTCTGGTTGCGGCGCTGGATCGAGCATTCGCGCTCGTTCAGGTAGACGATGTTGCCGTGCTTGTCGCCGAGCACCTGGATCTCGATGTGGCGCGGCTGGTCGACGAACTTCTCGATGAAGATGCGATCATCGCCGAAGGAGGAGATGGCCTCGGCGCGGGCGCCATCAAAGCCTTCCTTGGCTTCGGCCGAATTCCAGGCGATGCGCAGGCCCTTGCCGCCGCCGCCCGCTGACGCCTTGATCATGACCGGATAGCCGATGCTGTCGGCGATCTTCACCGCTTCCTTGCTGTCGGCGATGAGGCCCATATGGCCCGGCACCGTGTTGACGCCCGCCTCGGCGGCAAACTTCTTCGACGTGATCTTGTCGCCCATCGCCTCGATTGCGTACGGGTTCGGGCCGATGAAGACGATCTTCTCGTCCTGCAGGCGCTTGGCGAAGCCGGCGTTCTCCGAGAGGAAGCCGAAACCGGGGTGGACGGCTTCCGCGCCGGTCTTGCGCACGGCGTCGACGATCTTGTCCTGAACGAGATAGCTCTGCGCCGCGGGGGAGCCTCCGATGTGCACGGCTTCGTCCGCCATCTGCACGGCCATGGAGCTGGCGTCGGCGTCCGAATAGACCACCACGGTCTTGATGCCCATGCGCCGGGCGGTCTTGATCACGCGGACGGCGATCTCACCACGGTTGGCGATCAGGATTTTGGAGAACATCAACTACCCCGGGCAGTCCCAATTATCGTGACGGCAAAGTGACCATCGCGACGTGCGGGTCAAGGCGAATCTCACCCCGAAACAGGCGGCGCCTCGTCGCTGAGCCCTGTTCGGGCGGCCGGTATGCTCCGGGATGAGCGAAACCGTGCCCCACGGGCGATTTTCAGGTCCCGTTAACCGGCGCTCTGAACAATTCCCCCGCGTCGGGAATTAGAGGACGGGGCCATGATCTTCTTCGGCTTGCACGGCTGGACGGGCGAATCCGGCCGCACCTACACGTTCAAATGCGCGCTCACCAAGGGCGGCATCCCGAATGACTCGGGCGGCATCTATGTGTTTGTCCGCCGCCGCTTCGGCTTCTTCCTGAAGGCGCTCTATGTGGGCAAGGCCGCCAACCTGCGCGGCCGCCTGGTCGGTCACGAGAAGTGGGGCAAGGCCTGGTGGATTCTCGGCGCCACCGAGCGCCACGTGATGCGCGTCGCCACCGAGACCGAGCGCCGCCAGATCGAAGAAGACCTGATCCGCGGCCTCAAGCCGCGCATGAACGACATGCAGGTGCCGCGCTGCGAAGACGACGCCCCCACTACGCCGGCGCTACGCCGCCAGTGGGAATTCCGCCGGGCTATCGCAGCCTGGTTCCGCGGCCTGTTCGGCATCAAGGCCAAGCCGCATGACCACCGCCACGGCGAGCATCAGGACGGATACTTCGATCCGTCAGAGCACAAGCCCCACGAGTTCGCCCGGAGATAAACGCGGGGGACCAGTCCGTCAGACGCGCACCGTGTTATCCGGCGTCTGACCGGCCAGCACCGCCGCAATCCCGTCGATCGCCAGCGACGCCATCGCTGTCCGCGTCTCGATCGTCGCGCTGCCGATGTGCGGGAGCAGGAACGTATTCTCGACCTCGTTGAGACGCGTGTCGAAATTCGGCTCGCGCTGGAAGACATCGAGTCCCGCCGCGCCAATCTGCCCGGACTTCAGCGCAGTGAGCAACGCATCCTCATCGACGAGAGAGCCCCGCGCGGAGTTGATGAACAGCGCCCCCTTCGGCAGCATCGCGAACCGTTCCGCCGTCATCAGCACGCCCTGCCCACCCGGCAGGTTGAGGCTCAGCACCTGACAGTGCGGCAGCATCTCTTCGAGGCTGGCGAAGTAACGCGCGCCGCCCTCGAGGTCCGCCGAAAGCCGCGTGCGGTTGTGATAGAGGATCGGCATGCGGAAGGCGCGGGCGCGATCCGCCACGGCGCGCCCGATGCGACCCATGCCGACAATGCCCATCGTCTTGCCAGTCACCTCGACGCCCAGCCCCTGGAAGAAGCCGTTCCGCACCTTCCAGCCGCCGTCCATGTTCCGCACATGCTCCTTGGCGCGCCGGGCAGCGCCCAGCAGCAGCAGCATGTGCGTGTCGGCCGTCGCATCCGTCAGCACGTCAGGCGTGTTGCACACCGTGATGCCGCGCGCATTGGCGGCGGCGACATCGATATGGTCGTAACCAACGCTGGTGGTCGCGATCACCTTAACCGACGCCGGCAGCTGGGCCATGTGCTCGGCCCGCATCGGCATGCCGAGGGAGACCAGCAGGCCGGCGGGCTGGTCCTGGTGGGCCAGCGCGATCACCTCATCCGTCCTGAGATGCCGCTCGGGCGCGATGCAATCGAACAGCGCGTTCACCCGCTCCTGCAACAGGTCTGGAATGGGCAGCGACGCGACGACCCGACCCAGCTTGCTCAATGCGCGCCCTTCCCGTCGCCGGGTCCATCATCATGGTGGATTTCGCGCTTGTAGGTCTCCGGCAGGAAGAACAGCGCGACCACGAAGGTGATGCCGGCGATGATCACCGGATACCAGACACCCGCATAGATGTTGCCGGTCGACGCCACCACCGCGAAGGCGATGGTCGGCAGCAGGCCGCCGAACCAGCCATTGCCGATATGGTAGGGCAGCGACATCGACGTGTAGCGCACCCGCGCCGGGAACAGCTCCACCAGCAACGCCGCCATCGGGCCGTACACCATGGCCGTGCAGAGCTGTGTGAAGAACAGCAGCAGGACAACCATCATGACATTCACTGCAGCCGGATCGGCCTTGGCCGGATAGCCGGCAGCCTTCAGCGCGTCGCTGACCTGCGTGTTGTAGGCGGAGATCGCCGACACGCGCTCTTCCGCCGCCATCTTGGCGACATCCGGGGCGACATAGACCTGCCCGCCAATGTGCACTTCGGCGATGCTGCCCGGCGGCGTCGCTACCGCGTTATAGCTGACGCCGGATTTGGCGAGCAGCGCCTTGGCGACGTCGCACGACTGGCTGTCAAACTTGTTCTTGCCGACCGGATCGAACTGCAGCGCGCACGTTGCGGGATCGGCGCGGACGACGACAGGCGAAGCATCCACCGCCGCATACAGCGCCGGGTTGGCCGACTGCGTCAGCATGTGGAACAGCGGGAAATAGGTCAGCACCGGGATCAGCAGGCCGGCAAGGATCAGGTAGCGACGGCCGATCTTGTCCGACAGCCAGCCGAACACGATGTAGAACGGCGTACCGATCAGCAGCGAGATCGCCACGATCATGTCCGCTTGCCCCGCATCCATGCGCAGCGTCTGCTTCATGTAGGTGAGGCCGTAGAACGTGCCGGTGTACCAGATCACCGCCTGCCCCATCACGCAGCCGAACAGCGCGATGAACACCCACTTCACGTTCTTCCACTTGCCGAACGCCTCGGAGAGCGGCGCCTTCGAGAGCGCAGCCTCTTCCTTCATCTTGAGGAAGACCGGGCTTTCGTTGAGCTGCAGGCGGATCCAGATGGAGACGACCAGCAGGCCCGCCGACATCAGGAACGGAATGCGCCAGCCCCACTCGTCGAACGCTTCCTTCGACATCGTCTGACGCACGCCCATGATAACCAGCAGCGAGGCGAACAGGCCGATGGTCGCCGTGATCTGGATCCACGAGGTGAAGAAGCCGCGACGACCCGGAGGCGCATGCTCGGCGATGTAGGTCGCCGCTCCGCCGTATTCCCCGCCGATGGCGAGGCCCTGCAACACGCGCAGCGCAACCAGCAGGATCGGCGCGATGATGCCGAGCCCCGGCCCCATCGCCTCGAACGTCGCCGCGCCCGGCAGCAGGCCGACCATGAAGGTGGCGATGCCCATGATGATCATGGTGACAAGGAACGTGTTCTTGCGGCCGACAATGTCGCCGATCCGGCCAAAGGCCAGCGCGCCGAACGGGCGCACGATGAAGCCGGCCGCAAAGGTGGCGAGCGCCAGGATGTACCCCGTCGTCTCGTTCACGCCGGTGTAGAAGTGCATGTTGATGTTGGCGACCAGCGATCCGTACAGGAAGAAGTCGTACCATTCGAACATGGTGCCGACGCTGGATGCGCCGATGACCAGAACCTGATTCTGCTTCTCCGCGGGGGCCGAGCCCTCCGCCGGTGCGGTTGCCATGATCGTCTCGCTCCCCTCGCCGCCTTGAGGCGGTCAGTTGTCTGGGCGGAAGCTGCAACGGCCTGACGCCAAGGGCAAGGTGAAACCCGGGCGTTCCCCTCGCCCGGCGGGGCGGATCGTGAGACGTTAAGAACACGAGTTGGGGAGACCGAGATGAGAGTCGTGCTTCTTGCAGCGGTTAGCATGGTGTTCGCGGGCGCGGCATCGGCACAGATACAGATCGGCCGCGGGAAGTTCGAGCCGCAGCGGGAACCGGAACCACCTTGTGTTGAGTCCGATGTCCAGCCGTCCAAGGCGAACAAGGAATTCGCGGAGAATTACAACACTTCCAGCCTTGCGCTACGCAGTGGGGATTGGGCCGGAGCGTTGGAAGCAGCAGCATTGGCGCGTCCGCACGCAAGCGACCAGCGGCAGTCGACAGCTATCCTCCTGATAGAAGTTGCAGCCTATCATGAGCTGGGCACGCCAGCCGCACGCGAGCAAATTCTCGAAACAGCACTTGCCGCGCCGTGCCTGCCGGCGGCGGTGCGCAGAAATTATCGGGAGATGCTCGACAAGCTGAGGGCGAGCGAAGCTGCGCCGCAGAAGCAATGAGCATCGGCAAGGCGTCGGCGCGGATCGATAGAAAGTCTGCCCTACAGCGGAATGTTGTCGTGCTTCTTCGCTGGGTTGCTGAGCTGCTTGTTCTTCAGCGTGCGGAGCGAGCGGATGATGCGCTTGCGGGTGTTGTGCGGCATGATCACGTCGTCGATGAAGCCG
>Ga0208492_1001750_pt1 | contig 12315 bp, 9 predicted proteins | sample Subbioar_CSW14AB_FD_184820 | JGI IMG/M metagenome (GOLD analysis project Ga0208492, IMG submission 184820) | Serpentinite rock and fluid subsurface biosphere microbial communities from McLaughlin Reserve, California, USA - CR12Mar_CSW14AB (SPAdes) | ecosystem: Environmental > Terrestrial > Deep... | reverse complement strand
TGGCGATCTCGGGGTAGAACTTCTGGTACGAGAAGGCCGAGAAGTTGGTGTCTTCCTGGAAGTTGGCGTAGCCGATGCGGTCGTTCGGGAAGATCTTGCCCAGGCCGGCGGTGATGCTGCCCAGGTTGTCAGCGCTGCCGGCGCCCGGGTACTTGGTGATCAGCTCGGTGACCAGGCCGTTGGCGCCGTCCAGGCCCCAGACGGTGCGGATCTTGTTGTGCAGCAGCACCGAGGGCGCCTGCTCGGGGGTGGCGTCGCGCGGCACGCTGAACAGCGGGCCCGAGTCGGCCAGCAAAGACATCTGCTTGGGCTTCAAAGCCTCGCGGAAGGCCGGGTAGAGGGCGGCGGAGCCGACGCCACCAGCAGAAAAGCCTGTCAGGAAGAGCTTGTCAGGCTGCTTGAGGTTCTTGGCCATCCAGGCGGCCACGGCCTTGGCGTTGACCATGCCGCGGTGGTGGTAGGCCATGGGGTTGGCCGGGTCGACGTTGTCGTAGACCGCGACCTTGTTGCCGGTGTGCACGTCGCCCGTGCAGTAGGTCAGATAGACGATGTTCCAGCTTTGCGTCTGCACCGACTGCAGCGGGTGCAGGCGCATGGTGAAGGGCGTGACCAGGCCGAGGTGGGCCTGGCGGTTCCAGTCGGTCATGTAGTTGGTCGGGATGCCGTCGGGGTTGACGGCGTCGAGCAGGGTGCCGCCCTTGCAGGCACCCTGGTCCCAGCAGGCGCCGCCGCCTTCGAACATCACCACCGTCTTGCTGGTGAAGGGCGTGCGGTTGACGAAGAAGCGGTAGGGGGTGCCGTTGCCGCAGCTGGCGCCGCTGGAGGCGGGCAGCTCGACGGTTTCCCACTGGAGGTAGCCGGCGTGCGCGGCGGCGCACACCAGGCTGGCGGCGGCGGCCTGGATGGCCACCTTCAGGACGGAGCGCAAGGACATGGGGTTCTCCTTCTCACGAGGGTTGTTCTGTGAGAAAGAGTTTCGATAACGCTGTTTTTTTGCGCTCGCGTGTTAACCAGCAGAAACAGCCGTTCAGGGGGTGCGAACGCCGCGCCGTTTGTCGGGTGGCCGACGGTTGGCGCGCCGTGCGGATCGGGTATTCCCGTCCGCACCCGAGGTGGTTAACCCGGTTTGCGGAGGGTTTTGTCGCGCCAAGCCATGCGTTGGCGGGCGTTCAGCGCGGCCCATGCCCCCAGTGTGCACAGGAGCATGGTCGGGGCATGGGGTTCGGGCACCGGCGAGCCGATGGACGCCTCGGCGTGAACAACGCGGTTGCCAAAGACCCCTTGCCAGGCGGTCTGCCCGGTGTTGTAGAACGAAAAGGCGAAGTCACCGCTCGACGAATCCGCAAGTGGCAAGCCTGCACTGCGGCCGACAAGGATGCTGCGGGACAGGCTGACCAACTGCCGGTGGGCTGCATCGGTCCCGAAGCTGATGTCCAGCGTCACGTGGGCGCGCGCCTGGTCTCCGCTGGCCCCGGTGTCGTCCAGCGCTGCCGCGAGGCTGTAGCGACCCATCAGCAGCAGCGAGGTGTTGGCGCTCAGCAGGAAGCCGGCGGGGTGGTTGTTGGCAATGGCATGGACCTCTGCCGCCGCGTCCCGGCTCAGGTCCGATGAAAGCGGGGCCTGGGTGGCCACAGCGGTGGCGGTGAAGGAATCGGACGTGGACGAGGCGGTGGCCGAGGTGCCCTCCAGCGTCGCGGAAGCGGTCCCCGGGCTCAGGAGGGCGCTGGGGGAAAAGGCCTGGCTGTAGAGGTCCAGGTCATCGGTCCGGATGGCCCCGCCATCGGTCCGAGACACCCGTGCCGAGCCGCTGGTGCCCATGCCCCAGTCGAACCCCGGGGTGAAAATCAGTTCAGGTGCGATGCCGTCGTCTGGTGCAAGGTCGACCAGGGTGAAGGTGATGTCGTAGAGCGATGCGGTGGCCTGGGCCGCGAGGGCCTGGCCTGCCCCACCAACCAGGCCGGTCAGCAGGGTGGTGAGCGCCATGGCGCGTTGCAGTTTCATGAGGCGTCCTTGTGGACCCGGGGCAGGCATGACCCCGGGGAGGTCACCATCGTTCCGGTGGGGCGATGGGGTGACACTCCCTCGGACGAGGGGAAAGTGTGACGAGGTGAATGAAATGTCAGCAATGAAAGGTCAGTAGGCCTCGGCCGGCACACGGCGCTGCAGCACCCCGATCGGCGGCGCCCAGCGCGAGCCCTTGGGCTTCTTGGCGGTCACCAGCGTGATGTCGGCCGGCTCGAAGACCTCGACGTTGTGCGTGATCGGTGTGGTCAGCACGTACTGCGCGCGCGTGGAGCGCAGGAAGTGGCCGACCAGCTGGATGTTGCGCACGTCCAGGTGGGCGAAGGGTTCGTCGATGAAGACGAAGCCGCCGGGGGTCTCGTCGTCCTTCATCAGGCCCACGAGCAGGATCAGCGACTTGATGACCTGCTGGCCGCCCGAGGCTTCGCCGTCGTTCAGGCCAATGTGGCCCTTGCCGTCGAAGTTGAAGTGGATCTTCAGCTCGGCCTGGCGCAAGGCGGTGTCGTCGTCGCCGAGGTGGGGCAGCTCGCACTGCACGTCCACGCCGGCGAGCTGGCCGAGTTCGATCACGTTCTTGCGGTAGCGGCGCACGGTGACCTTGAGCACGTCGGTGTAGCGCTCGCGGGCGTTGTCCACGGCGATGGCGGCGGCGGCGTTGCTGGCCTTGCGCTGGCCCAGCTCGTCTTCCTGGCGCAGCACGTTGGCGTTCATCAGCGTGAGCTGTTCGACCACGGTGGCGTCGGTTTCCCACTGGCCCTCGGTGAGTTCGCGGTCCACGGCTTCGGCGCGCAGGCGGGCCTGGGTGGCGTTGCCGTAGTGCGCCTGCATCTCGCGGATGCGCTCGGGGCTGCGCCAGTGCTTGGGCAGCGAGTGCTTGACCTCGCGGGACATCAGCGCCTGGCCGAGCAGGTCGTCGAAACGGGCCTGCCATTCGCGCTCGTGTGCGGCGCTGCGTTGTTCGATGTGGGCCAGCTTCTCTTGTGCCTGGCGGTAGGCGTGCTGCGCGTTGGTCTGCTCGACCACGGCGTGCTTGAGCTCGGCTTCGGCCTGCTGCCAGCGCTCGCCGGCGTCCATGCGGGCCTGCTTGAGCACGGGCAGCTGACGGCGGGCTTCGGCGAACTCGGCCTCGCGTTCGACCAGCTCGGCCGCGGCGGTGAAGCCTTGCGCGGCCTGGCGGGCGTCCTGCAGCTGGCGGTCGAAGAAGGCCTGGTCGCGCACCAGGCGGGTCATCTCTTCGTCGAGCTGGGCCAGGCGGTTTTCGATGGAGTCGCGGCGCGTGGCCACGGCCGAGGCGCCGAACTGATGCTGGCTGGGCTCGACCCACACCGAGCGGCCACCGCGGCCGTCGCGGTGGTAGGCCTCTGGGGTGATCCACTCGCCACCCACTTTCACGCCGGCTTCGGTGCTGTCGACGCGTCGGATGTGCTCGAGCTGGCGCAGCAGCCAGCGCGGGGCCGGGGCGGCGAACTTGAGCACGGCCAGCAGGCTGTGCTTGTCGGCATCCGCGGGCGCGTCTTCCACGTCGGCGACGATGTAGTGGCGGTAGCGCTCGCGCTCGGCCAGGGCCATGGCCTGGGCTTCGTGGCGCGGGTTGGCCAGCACCACCACCCAGCGGCTGCCGCGCAGCACGCCTTCGGCGGCGGCACGCCAGCGCTCGTCGGTGATCTCGATGATGTCGGCGATCAGGTGGTGGGCGATGCCGGCCTCATCCAGCGTGCGACGAAAGCGCGTGACCTCGGGCGGCGGTGGGGCCTGGCGCTGGCCCTTGAGCGCGTCCATGGCGCGCTGGGCGTCGTCGCGCTGGTCCTTGAGGCGCTGCCATTGGGTCGACAGCTTCTGCTTGTGTTCGCTGAGCTCGGCGATGCGCTGCGTGAGCTGGCCGGCGTCGCCTTCGACCACGGCCAGGCCCTGCAGCTCGTCGGCGCGCTTGACCAGGACCTCGATGGGGCGCTCGGCGTCACGGGCTTCTTCCTGCGTGCGGCGGGCGGTGCGCACCTTGGCTTCGAGCGCTTCGACGCGCTCGGCGGCGGTGGTCTGGTCTTGCAGGCGCTGCAGCAGGTCGGCCTTGACCTGGCCGTGGGCGCGGCGGTCTTCGCTGGACTGGATGCGCTGGCGGTGCAGCTCGCGCAGCTTGGTGGCCAGGGCCTTGCGGGTCTCCTGGTTGCTCAGCACGGGCACCACTTCGGTGGCCAGGGTTTCGCGCTCCTGGCACTTGAGCTCGTACTGGCGGTGGTTGTTGACGCGGGCTTCGAGCTCGGCGCGTTGCGCGCGGCCATGCGATAGCTCGCGTTCGGCGGCTTCGACTTCCTGCAGCAGCTGTTTCTGGTGGGTGCGCGCTTCGTCGTAGCGGTCGAGCACCTCCTGGTCGCCGAACACGTCGAAGACCAGGCGCAGCAGCTCCTTGGGGCTGTATTCGCACAGGCGGTCGGTCTGGCCTTGTTCGAGCGCCAGCACCTTGGCGATGGCGCGTGAGAGGCCCGCGCCTTCGAGGCGCTTGCGCCAGTTGTCGATGCCCAGCCATTCGCGGTCGCCACGCTCGATCAGCGTCTCGATGGAGATGTCGCCTTCGACCATGATGTAGCGGCGCGTCCAGTCGCCGCCGTTGCGGTCGATGCGGCAGGCCAGCGTCACCACGTCTGCGTAGAGCAGGCAACGCGCGAACGGGCGGTTGGAAGACTGGCGGTTGCGTGGGCGGTTGTCGACCGTGGCGCGCAGCCAGGCGCTGTCGGCGTTGGCGTGGCGCGCGTAGGTCTTGTAGTTGCGGCCGCCCGAGCATTCGAGGCCCAGCAGGGTGCGCATGGCGTCCAGCAGGGTGGTTTTGCCCGAGCCGTTGGGGCCGGCGACGGTGATGATGGCGCCGTCGAGCGGCAGGGACAGGCGCTGGCAGTAATCCCAGTGCAGCAGTTCGAGGCTTTGCAGGTGGAACATGGGGGCGGCAAACGGTTGGGCGACCCCTCATGCCGGGCGACGTGGCCGGGCGGTGTCGCCCAGGGTCGCCGGTCGAGGTCGCCGGTCAGCGATTGTGCCGGAGTCTGTCGCCCGGTCCGCCGAGGGTTCGGCCCGGGGGCGCACGGCCCCCGCTTTCACCGGCTCATTCGCCCAGTTGTTCACGCCGGTACAGGCGCGGCAGGAAGTACGGCAGCATCTGGAACTCGCGCAGGGCGTGTGAGCCCAGGTCCTCGAAGAAGCGCGGGTTGAGCACGCGCACCAGGGCCGTGTTCAGGAAGGTGGTCGTCAGCACCACGCCGTCGCCGGTGGCGTTGGGCTTCCAGCTGTGCAGCAGCGTGTTGTCGGGCAGCAGGCCGTTGAGGATGGGTGGGTTGGCGGTGGCGAAGAAATACGGATCGGTGCCCAGCGGGGCCGGGGGCGTTTTCACCTTGGGGTCAGCGCCGGTGATCAGCAGCGTCCAGGCCGACTTGCCCACGTACTCCTTGACCTTTTGCGTGGCGCCGACGTCGTAGTGCAGGTCGGGGCTGTGGGGCTCGACCGTCCACTCGAAGGTGACGTGGTCGATGGGCTGCCACAGACGGTAGCGCTCGGTGTTGCCGATGTGGTCCCACCACCAGCGCAGCATGTCCGAGTCGATGCCTTTGATCTCCTGCACGACGTGGAGCGGCACCATCCACTTGCTGTCGACCTGACCGACGCGGTAAAAGCCCCGCGTCTTGAGCACGGCGTTGAAGTAGCGCTGGTCGAGCTCGGTCATCACCGTGGGCCGCAGGCCTTGCAGCAGCTCGCTGAAGTGCCTGACCCATGCTGCGGACTGGCCAGCCTGGGCCGAGGGCGAGGCCTCGATCTGCACGGCGGTGTCACCGAAGCCGCTGCCCGTGGCCCGGTATTGCACCAGCACCGTGAAGGGCGAGCCGTGGTCGACCGAGACGCGGGCGGCCAGGAAGCTGTAGGGCTTGGCGCCCAGGAAGTTGTCGGAGGCGACGCGGGTGCGCACGGTGGCCGGCTCGAGGTGGGTGAGTTCGACGCGGTGGTTGGCGCCGCCCCAGGTGACGGTGGCCTCGTAGCGGGCGGCGCTGGAATAACCCAGGTGCTCGGGCGTGGTGGGGGCGTTGAGCCAGCGGAAGGCCTGGTGGTTGGCGCTGGCGCGCTTGAAGAGGCTTTCGTCGAGGTTGTCCCACAACCAGCTCAGGGCCTCGGGTCGCACGCCGCCGAGGGTGAAGCTGGCGGTGACTGAATTGGCGACGGCGGGGCTGGACGTGGCGGCGGTGGTTGTTGCGCCGGTGGTGGCGGCCTGGACCGGGGCTTGGGCCCAGGCGGCGAGCACGCCAACGGTGAGTGCGGGCAGCACGCGGATGGCGCCGGCCAGCAGGGCCTGGATTCGTGGGTGGCTGTGAGCGGTGTTCAGGGCGAAACGATGGGACATGGTAAGCCTCTCTACATGTGTAGAGAATGACTCTACTTTTGTAGAGAATCCGAGTCAGCCGAGGAAACCCGCAGGAGGAGTGGCGCGCAAAGGGCGTCGGCAGCCGTTACCCTCGGTGCCGATGGAACCCGATCGCAAGACCCTCATCGCCGACGCCGCCATCGCCCTGCTGGGCAGCGTGGGTGCGCGTGGGCTCACCCACCGTGCGGTCGATGCCGAAGCTGGCTTGCCGGCGGGCTCGACTTCCTTCTATTGCCGCAGCCGGCTGGATTTGTTGCGCCTGGCTTTGCGCCGGCACGCCACGCTCGACTTGGCCGACCTCGAAGCCGATGCCTTGCGGGTGACCCAGGCCACGTGGACGCGTGCCGACCTGCTGGCCCTGGTGGCCCACCGCGTGCGCGAATGGCTGGCGCCGGCTCAACGGGCGCGGCTGGTGGCGCGGTTCGAACTCTTCTTGCTGGCGTCACGCGAGCCGGAACTGGCCGAGATCGTGCGGGAGCTGCGTGCGCAGTTTTTGCTGGCCACACAGGCGGCTTTGGTGCGTGCGGGCGTTAGCCAGCCCGAGGCTCGGGCGCGGCTGCTGGCGCAGTTCGTGGATGGGCATTTGCTCGATTGCGTGGGGGCGGATCAGGTGCAGCCGTTGGACGAGGCGCAGCTCAGGTTGCTGGATCGCTTGCTGGCAGATTGATTTTTGGGTGGTGTGTTGTGCCACGGTTGAGCAACGTTCAGGGGGCGAGGGGTGCCTGCTCCGGCCCTGCGCGGGGCACCACTGAGTTGTGCCCGCATCACCCCTTGAACACGAGCCAGGCAGGTGCCGAGCCATGACACCGCACATGTCGGGCCTGCGCAGGCACCCCTCGCCCCCTGGCCGCGACGCAACGTGGCGTGCGGAGAAGGAAGAAGAAAGGCGACGCAAGCGTCGCCTTTCTTCTTCCGCCAACCCCGCAGTGCGCGGTGGTTTGGGTTCGGTGGTTAGGGTGGGTGTGAGCCGGCCCGACATGTGCGGTGTCATGGTTCGGCAACCATTTGGTCGGTGTTCAAGGGGTGACGGCAGCGGAGCTCGGTGATGCCCCGCGCAGGGCCGGCTCACACCCACCCTAACCATCGAGCCACGCACCACCCGACGCACGAACCCAACCCAACAAGCAAAGATGATTGGTTCAGGCCAGCGCCTCTTGTTCGAGCACAAGGCGGTCCAGCGCCGCGCACACTTCAGCGAACTTGCCCGCGATCACGGTGCGGCGGGCATCTTGCGGATCGACCGAGATGCGAACGGCGCGGCCTTGCTGAACCGTTGCGTTGGAAGAGAAGGGCGCTTGCGCGGAACGCGGGAAATCAATGACGCGGCCCAGGTTGCCGCGTGGCGGCGTGCCCCAGGGCGTGAGCGGGCGCGGGCGCACCGGTTGCTGGCTGGCCGGGCGTTGGACCGAGCCGGGCTCGGTGACACCGCTGGCCGCCAAGGCGGTGGCGTTGTGACGGACTGCGAAGGCGCGTGCGAGGTGGTGAATCATGGTGAACTCCGAAAGCTGTGAAGTTCGGCAGGATTCGATTGCTCAAGCCCCCGCGGGAATCGCGCCAGCTGCCTGGCGCCAATGCCCGCCACCCGCGGTGGCCACCTTGACCCCTTTGCTCGATCGGCAAGGGGCCGCCAGAAACACGTCGGTTCAGATCTGCTGGCAGATCAGTTCAGGGGCTGGTTGCGGATGAGTCCGACAGCCAGTCCTTCAAGTTCGAAGTCGTCCTGTTCGGGCGACACGATGATGGGATCGAAATCGGGGTTTTCGGGCAGGAGCTGGATGCCCTGCGGGGTGCGCTGGAAGCGCTTGACGGTGACCTCGTCGCCGATGCGGGCGACCACGATCTGGCCATTGCGGGCCTCTCGGGTTTGGGCCACAGCGAGCAGGTCGCCGTCCAGGATGCCGATGTCCTTCATGCTCATGCCGCGCACGCGCAGCAAGTAGTCGGGTTTGCGTGCAAACAGGCTGGGCTCGACCGCGTAGGTCTGCTCGACGTGTTCTTGCGCCAGGATGGGGCTCCCCGCGGCCACGCGGCCCACCAGAGGCAACACCAGTTGCTCCAGTCCGGGCAGGGGCAGGTTGAACGGCAGGCCGGACTTGCCGCCGCTGCGCTGGACTTCGTCTCTGCGGCTTTCATTGACGGTGCGCAGCGTGCCGGCCTTGAGGCGGATGCCGCGCGAGGTGCCGCCGACGAGTTCGATCACGCCCTTGCGGGCCAGGGCCTGCAAATGCTCTTCTGCGGCGTTGGCCGAGCGAAAACCCAGCTCCGATGCGATCTCGGCCCGGGTGGGCGGCGCACCGGTGCGCGCGATGCTGCGCTGGATCAACTCGAAGATCTGCTGCTGGCGCGGGGTGAGTTTGGGTTTATCGTCGGCCATCTGGTTGGAGCTGCCACGCAGGCAGCGCGATGAAGCGAATGACTGTCATTTTATACAGGGCTGTTTGTTTGTCCAGTGTTTTGTTGGGGCGCTGGCGCGGGGCGTGGCCGGCGCGCAACCCTTCGCTGCCCGACCTGGGCCAGGAGGCGGCATGTCGCACGTGCTGATCCTGGGCACCGGCGGCACCATCGCTGGCACCGCGTCCGACACTGGCCGGAGCTGGGCCTACCGCGCCGCGCAACTGAGCGTCGAGCAACTCGTGGACGCCGTGCCCGAGCTGGCGGCCTGTGCGCTGGCCACCCGGCAGGTTGCCCAGATCGACAGCAAGGACATGGGTTGGGCGACCTGGCAGGCCCTGGGTCAGGCCGTCGAAGGCGCGATGGCCGACGAAGCCACCTCGGCCATCGTCATCACGCATGGCACCGACACGCTGGAAGAAACCGCCTGCCTGCTGCACGCCCTGCATGACGGGCGCAAACCCATCGTGCTGACCGCAGCCATGCGTCCCGCTACCGCGCCGGACGCGGACGGCCCGGCCAACCTGGTGCAGGCCGTGCAGTTGGCCCAGGCGGCTGCCCAGCGTGGTGAAGGCGGGGTGGCGGTGGCGTTGGCCGGCCAAGCCTGGTCCGCGCGCGATGTGCGCAAGGCCCACAGCCACGCCATCGACGCCTTCGATGGCGGTGGTGCCGCGCCGCTGCAAGGGCACGACCCATGGCCGCAACCGGAGGCACGCGGCTGGCATGGGCTGCGGCACGCCCAACCGCCGCGCGTGGAAGTGGTCACCAGCCATGCCGATGCCGATGGCTGGCTGGTCGACGCCGCGCTGGCGCATGCCCGGGCGTCAGGAAGCAAGCTCGATGGCCTGATCGTGGCCTGCACCGGCCACGGAACGATGCACGAGAACCTGGAAGCGGCCCTGCAGCGCGCCCGCGATGCCGGCGTGCTCGTGTGGCGCAGCAGCCGTGTGGCCCGTGGCGGCGTGCAGCCGCGCGATGGCGATGCCTGGCCCGCCGCCGGCGCCTGGACGCCATCACAAGCGCGGGTCCGGCTGCTGCTGGAGCTGCTCAGCGCCCGCCGCTGACGTCGAGGATGGCGCCAGCCGTGTAGCTGGCCGTGTCCGACAGCAGCCAGGCGATGGCCTCGCCGACCTCTTCAGGGTGGGCGGCGCGCCCCATGGGCAATTGCGGCGCCATGCGGCTGGCACGGTCGGGCTCGCCCCCCGTGGCGTGGATGCCGGTGTCGGTGATGCCCGGTCGCACGGCGACCACGCGCACGCCTTCACCGGCCACTTCCTTGGCCAGGCCGCCGGTGAAGACGTCGATGGCCCCCTTGCTGGCGGCGTAGTCCACGTACAGCGCGGGCGAGCCGGTGCGCACCGCGCTGCTGGAGACGTTGACGATGACGCCGCCTTGACCGCCATGCCGGTGCGACATGCGTTTGACGGCTTCGCGCGCGCAAAGCATCGGGCCGAAGACGTTGACCGCCAGCATGCGCTGCAGGCGTTCGGCGCTCATGTCGTCGAGCCGCGCGGTGCGATCGACGATGCCGGCGTTGTTGACCAGCCCTGTCAGCCGAGGCAGACAGGCATCCAGTTGGGCGAACAGGGCGAGCACCTCGGCCTCCTTGGCCAGGTCCGCCTGGGCGATGATCGCTTGCGGAGCGCCCAGGCGCAGGCATTCGTCGGCGACGGCCTGGGCCAGGTCGGCTCGGTGAGCGAAGTGGATCAGCAGGGCATGGCCACGCTGCGCGAGCAGCCGGGCGGTGGCGGCGCCGATGCCCTGGCTGGCGCCGGTGACGAGGGTGACAGGTGACATCCCGTCACTTTACTTCGCTTAACCTTCGAGACTGAGAGCCACAACACAGCCCTGCGAAACTGAAGGCATGACAAGCTTGAACAAGAACAAGTCCTGGTGGGCCGGCTGGCGCCTGTTTGCCATCCTGGGGGTGCTCGCGCTGGCGAGCTGGGGCGTCTACGCCAAGTTCATCAAGAAGCCCCCCGCGCCCGAGGTGATCACGGCCGAGGTCGAGCGCACGAACCTGGAGGACACGGTGCTGGCTTCGGGCACGATCAAGTCCGAGCGCGACGTCAACGTCGGCGCCCAGGTCTCGGGCCAGATCAAACGCCTGCACGTGGACCTGGGTGACCAGGTCAAGCAGGGGCAGTTGCTGGCGGAAATCGACTCCACCACCCAGACCAACACCCTGCGCAACGCCGAGGCCCAGGTGGCCTTGCTGCAGGCCCAGCTGCAGGCCAAGGAGGCGCTGTTCAGGCAGGCCGAGATCACGTTCCAGCGCCAGCAGGGCCTGTTCAAGCAGGACGCGGGCTCCAAGGCCGAGCTCGACGCCGCCGAGGCGACGCTGGCCACCACCCGCGCCGACATCCATGCCCTGCAGGCCCAGATCAAGCAGGCCAACATCTCGGTGGACACGGCGCGCGTCAACCTCGGCTACACGCGCATCCTGGCGCCCATCGATGGCGTGGTCACGGGCGTGATCGCCGAAGAGGGGCGCACGGTGAATGCGGTGCAGTCGGCGCCGACCATCATCAAGCTCTCGCGCCTGGACAGCGTGCTCATCAAGGCGCAGATCTCCGAAGCCGACGTGGTGCGCGTCAAGCCGGGGTTGCCGGTGTACTTCACCATCCTGGGCGAGCCGCAAAAGCGCTACGAGGCCAAGCTGCGCGCGATCGAGCCATCGCCCGAGTCCGAGCAGGTCGACACCAGCACCAAGACGAGCACGACCACTTCGTCCTCGACCACGGCGGCGGTCTACTACAACGGCCTGTTCGAGGTGCCCAACCCCGATGGCAAGCTGCGCGTGGCCATGACGGCGCAGGTCTTCATCGTGCTTGCCAAGGCCGATGACGTGCTGGCCATCCCGGCGTCTGCGCTGGGCAAGCGCAACCGCAAGGACGACACGTACACGGTGCGCGTGCTCGAAGGCGAGCCCGGTGGCGTTCAGCGTGTGGTCGATCGCCAGGTCAAGGTGGGCCTGAACAACCGCGTGCAGGCGCAGGTGCTGTCGGGCCTCAAAGAAGGTGAGCGCGTGGTCGTTGGCGAAGCCTCTGCTGGTGGCGCTTCGGGTGGCTCGCGTCGTCCGCCGGGCATGTTCTGATGCACAGCGAGATCGATCAGCTCCAGGCCGGGCAGGGGGCGCCAACGAAGCCGGGTGCCGACGCGCCCTTGCTGGATGTGCGCGACCTCTGGCGCGAGTTCCCATCGGGCGACGGCACCGTGGCCGTGCTCAAGGGCATCGACCTGAGCATCCACGCTGGCGAGATGGTGGCCATCATGGGCGCGTCCGGTTCGGGCAAGTCCACGCTGATGAACATCCTCGGTTGCCTGGACCGGCCCTCGCGCGGCAGCTACCGCGTGGCTGGCCAGCCCACGGCCGACATGGCACCCGACGACCTGGCCCGCCTGCGGCGCGAGCACTTCGGCTTCATTTTCCAGCGCTACCACCTCATGGGTGACCTGACGGCGGTGGGCAACACCGAGATCCCGTCCATCTACGCGGGCCACAG
>Ga0208492_1001749_pt1 | contig 12319 bp, 13 predicted proteins | sample Subbioar_CSW14AB_FD_184820 | JGI IMG/M metagenome (GOLD analysis project Ga0208492, IMG submission 184820) | Serpentinite rock and fluid subsurface biosphere microbial communities from McLaughlin Reserve, California, USA - CR12Mar_CSW14AB (SPAdes) | ecosystem: Environmental > Terrestrial > Deep... | reverse complement strand
TTATCCCAAGCATTTATTGTCTTATTATTTCTACATAAAGCGTATCTGAATTTAAACCAGTAAAAATTCCATAGCCATTGACAATGCTCGTTGATGGATTGCTCAAATTTTGTGAGCTGGTATTGCTCTGATTATATAGGGCTGCATAATCGGGTAGAACGTGAAATAGAATTATCCTGTAGGTTCCAAAGTATTGAAATTCCCTGGAGTTGATTTCTTCAACTGAAAAATTGGTGGGGGATTTGCGGAACCTGTTAGCTGGTGGCGTACCGGTGCCAAAATCACGGACTGGTTCCGGATTTGTTTCAATATTTTCTATTACAATGAGATAATAAGATTTTTCGGGGTTATCCCATGAGATTATTACAGGATCGGGTTGTGTTATACCTGATTGTGGCCCGGTAAAGGTGGAATCAATTTTAGTGAGATGCATCTCTGTTGCGGATTGCGATACACTAGCTGGTTTTGAAGGAACATAGGTATAGGCCGTCACTTTTTTTGAATTGAACTGAAAGGAAAGGTCGAAACTATTTCCAGCAGACAAAATAATAGTGCTATCGATATATTTCCCCTCACCAAGTGGGGTCAACGTATAAGACAAATTATTGTACCTCACTTCAGGCGCAAGGTTATTAATGTCGTCCGAAGAATATTTTACGTTGTCAGAGAATGGAATTTGCCGGCGTATGTTTACAGTAAAATAATTTCCGGGTTGAAGGTAGGATTCTATAATTGGTGTATCTGTAAATTCAGAAGTTTCTTGTTTTTTACACGAAGTTGAACCTATGCTCCCTAAGAGAAAGCTGAGGATGAAAAGTAAAGGAGAATTTAGCTTATTTTTGCAAAATGCAAACGACATATAACGAGAATTTATTTCCATATCACCTTAGTTTTAAAGACAGTGTCAGGTTTGGTGTAATCCCGAGGTTATTAACGTTGGTTTCTATGACCTGTCCGTCTTCGATTGAATATTGTTTGTACCACACGTTTGTTCTGTTATAAATATTAAATAGTGAAAAACCTATGTAACCGATTTCTTTTCTCTTTTTATCTCCACTTTGCCCTTTAAGCAATTTGTAAGTAACGGAAATATCAGCACGATGGTAGTCAGGCAAACGCAGTCCGTTTTTTGTGGTGACTGTGAAGAAATCCTGTGTAGTGCCATCTACTAAAAGAGTTGTGTATGCTCCTGAAGGTGCTGTGTATGGTCTACCGGTGGCATATATCCATGTTGCTGAAAAATCAAAACGCTTAAATTTGTAAAGAGCGACGACTTTAAACTCATGTGTTACATCCTGATTGGCTGGATACCAGGTATCAGAGTAGATGTCGAATTGATTTTTAGCCTGGCCCAGGGTATAACTGATCCAACCGTTAAACTTCCCTGATTTCCTTTGCACTAAAAATTCAATGCCTTTAGAGTAGCCACAACCTGTAAAAAAGTTCTCGTTATAACTAACTCCGCCAGGGCTTGGAGTAAAGCGTAAAGAATATTCGGTAAGATCCTTGAGTTGTTTATAATAACCTTCTGCGCTAAAAAGGTAATTATTGGTTTCATAAGATAAGCCCGCTATGTAATGGATGGACGAACTCACGGGTACGGATTTATCGTCTGACAGAAGCCAAAAATCTTTACTGCCGGTGAGAATATCCTCGCGTGTTACACGATTGGCAAACTGGTAGAATTTACCTGTTGCCCCTTTTATCGTAAGCCTGTTGGTTATATTAACTGACAATGATGCTCTTGGTTCATAATATGGTTGACCGGTCGTTTGAAAATAACTCGTGCGGATGCCGGGCGTAAATTGCACCCTGTTTTTAAACAGTTTAAACTTATTCTGGAGATATCCACCTGTCAGGTAAGCTTTATTTACTTTGTTTAATACAGTAGTAGTGTCGTTTTGGGCGTAGGTATAATCTATATCGTAATAAGTTGTAAAAACACCAAATTGCAATTGACTGAAATTAAAAATGTCCCACTGATAATCGGATTTGAGGCTGTAATCTTTCAAGTTGTTATTTTCAAATATGCCGCTTTTGGTAGAGCTTGTTTCACCGCTTGCGTTTGTTACAACGCGTTCCTGAGAGCGATCCCTGTCGCTATAATAGTTTGAAAAACTTAGGATGGTGTTTCCATAAAATTTATCGGTCCATTTACGAGACCATTTTAAACTACTGCCAATGTTACCGTACTTTGTGAGATCGGTTGAACTTGCGCTGATACTGGCCGCTCCGCTACGTGCGGAAGGTCTGGTGAAAGATGTACTATTATCCAGCTTATCTGTACCATTAAATATGCTGAGTGAAATTATATCTCTGCTATTGGGGCGGTAAGTAAATTTGCCATTGAGGTCATAAAAATAAGATGTCACTTTTGCGGCTTGCTGTTGTTGCCTTCTTCCCTGCCCGGAAGTAGGGGCGACGGCAGTTGATGTGCTATTCTTATTGAACTTTTCAAAAATCTGATCGTATATAGGGCCTTTATATGATCTGCGGAAGGCTATCACAGACGAAAACTTCTCGCCAATGGGAATTTCAGCAAATACATTTACACTTAATAAACTGATGTCACCACCAACGTTTATCTTTTTCTGGTTACCGTCTTTTCCTGTTATTTCTGTTACACTTGAAAGTCTTCCTCCAAAGCGAGATTCAAAACCTCCTTTATATAGCTGAACGTCTTTAAGTGCATTGGAGTTAAATGCGCTGAAAAAGCCGTACAGATGATCTACCTGGTAGACAGTAAAACCATCATAAAGCACCAAATTCTGATCGGGCGTCCCTCCTCTAACATAAAGGCCGGATGATGATTCATTAGACGCGCTTACACCAGGCATCAATTGGAAGGAACGCATCACATCCCTCTCCCCCAAATTAGGCAATTGTTCAAGTTTTTTGGTTGTCATTTTTATCATACTTACATCTTCTTTTTTTGAAAGAACAACGTCTTCTCTGGCCGCGACTATGGTAACTGCTTTAAGCTGGTTACTTGGATTGAGCTCTATAATGAAGTTCTTTTTTGGAGTTGAGGGCGTAAGGAATATTTCTGTTTTTTCGTAGCCTACGTATTGCGCGATTATAACGCTTGTATCTGTGGGAATTTTAAGGAGTGTAAAATACCCATCAGCATTTGATGAAGTACCTTTACCGGTACTCTTAATCTGCAAGGTGGCAAAAGGAAGAGCTTCACCAGTTGCTTTGTCCCGTAATATCCCTGTTAAGTTATAATCGTAAGTTTGGGGCGGGCCAAAATATGCTTTTTTCGCTTTGCCAAATTGTAACGCATCTTCATTACGCTTTTCTTCTTCCTGATAAAAAGTCCCGTATTTGTCGTTTTCCTCACCAGATACAAACTCATAAGCAGAAGTGTTCTCTACAAAATCTTCGGCTAGGTTTTGCTTAAGAACTATAGTGCCTGTGCTGTCTTTTTTTTCAGCCAACCTTACATTTTTGAATACGGCATTTAAACCAGCAGTATTGATACCAGATTGCTTTATATCTTTATCATATACTTGTAAAAAAAGATTTGAATTTCCATAGGTGTAATGGTAGGTTAAAAGGCTTGCCAAAGCTTCAACACAACGCAATCTTGAGATTTCATCGGTTCCCCCTGCATTTGGCAGATATACGAACATATAGTTGTAAAAACGCGGAAGATCTTTAATTGTGTCCTGTTCAAAAGCTTCATTTGTGGTTTGCCCAGGTTTACCTAATACAAAAATAAATGGACGTTTAACGGAAGCATAATCGTTGTTTTGGGCATAGCATAAATAATGAAAATAACAGATGTTACCCTGGGAATTAATGGAATACTCTTTTTGCCCAAAACCAGAGGCTACTAAAACAAGAAAGAAAAGAAAATATTTATATTTAAGGCGCATGGAATTTAGTCCATGCAAATTTTGTAAACGAAATTTAGCGGAGGCACCTAAAAGAAAGTGAACCGGACAAAATCAAGCCTGAACCGGTCAATCTAAATTTCATGTACCAGACAGCCAATCTAAAAATTCGGTGATCTTTACCTTTCCTACTGTGATGGTTTCGTCAAAGGGGATGGTTAAATTAATGCTTAGTTTTCGTGAAAAATAATGTGAGGCATCCTTTATTGCCATACGGTTAATATGATACTGGCGCGATACGCGATAGAAGTTCGAACCAGTAATCTTTTCTAATTCGCCGAGGGTTTGACCAATGGAATAGGTCTTGCGATCAAATGTAATGAGGTGTGTAATTTCATTTTCAATATAAAAAAGGGCGATCTCTTCCAGCTTTACAGGGAGGATTTTATCCTGATAGTGAACAAGCACAGATGCCTGCTTGTTATTTTTTTTGCTCTCGAATAACTCGAAAATAGCTTCGTATTGAGTAGTAGGGAATAAGCTTTTTTTAAGTTCTTTGAATTTATTCAAAGCTTCCGCAATGGTTTCTAGCGTGTAGGGCTTTACGATATAGTCAATTCCGTTAGCCCTGAATGCATTTAAAGCATATTCATCGTAAGCTGTACAAAAAATAACGGGAACAGTTATAGTAAGCGTTTTAAACACTTCGAAGCTGAGACCATCGCCTAACTGGATATCGCTAAAAATCAAATCGGGAGTCTGATTTTTCTTAAAATATTCTATTGCGGTTTTTACAGAGTCAAGTGTTTTTACAATGTTGGCCGATGGCAATGCCCTAAGGATGCTTTCAGAAAGATCCTCGATGGTTAATTGTTCATCTTCGATTATTACAATATTCATTTATCTAATACTTTCAGGCTAACTATAAAAGTATTTTCAAATACTTTTATAGTTAACTCATCATTTGACAAAATGCGGTATCTTTCTGTAAGGTTCGACAAGCCAATACCCGTAGAGGTTTCGATCGTGAGCTTAGGTTGCGTATTATTTGAAATAAAAATGCGGCCCGCATCATATGTAATCTTAATTATAAGAGGTGCGTCATTTGTTAAAGCATTATGCTTTAAAGCGTTTTCTGCTAACAGCTGTAATGAGAATGAGGGAAGAAAACCTGAGTGCCGGATGTTCTCAGGAATGTCGATGTCATATCGCAGAGCCCCATTAAATCGCATTTTCTGCATGTCGAGGTAGTCGACACAAAGTTTTAATTCGCTGTCAATCTTAATTGTATTATTGTTGCCAGAAGAAAGAGAACTGCGAAGAAATTCAGATAGTTTTATCAGGTAATCCTGAGCGATGTCAGGATTTTTTTTAATGAGTGATTTGAGTGTATTTAAGGAGTTAAAAAGAAAATGAGGATGTATTTGTTGTTTTAGTTGTTGGTTAGTCGCTTCGATGTTTTTAATTTTTAACTGTGCATTTTCGCTTTCCACGATGGCCTTTTTCTCACGCAGCAAAATAAGATCCTGAATGATGACTACTACCATATTGAAGCAAAATCCTAATATCATGCTGGCTATTAATCGTCCGCGATAAAATGCTTCCGGGTCTTTTTTCATTTGCATTATTCTTAATTCCGACTCTATTGGAAAAAGTGATTTCAGTATATGGCGCGTAAAAACGGTCAGAGTCATGCAAAATATAAAACTTACAATATAACGGATGTACAGGTGTTGCTTTTTAAAATGGCGTTTTTCAACAAAAGAGGCAATAGCAATATTAAATGTCCAGATAATAAAAGCAAATACTGTAAAAAGGGATGCCATGCTAAAAAAAGGTCCCGCTGAGGGCATGCGTATTGCACTTGGAGCACTCAAAAGGATAGCGATTAGAGGAGAAGTGTACAACGCCGTGCGGTAAAGTTTTTTAGTGGGAAAAGTAGTTAAGATCATTATTCAAATTTAACACAATTTAAAGCCTTTAAGAAGTGTGAATAGAATAACAAGGGTAAAGAGGACAATTTTAGAATTGAAATGGACAAGCTTGCACTTACCTGTAACAATAGCTATTCTATTTGAAAATCTATTCAAGACAGGTGCGACGTCAAATGTCTACAGAAATTTGAATTAAAAAAGTTAGGTCGTATGCTGAAAATTGATAATCCTATTAATCCTCTTTAGTCAGTGTAGAGAAAAGAACGGGTGCGTGTAACAATAAATAGCCATGACTATGGTCTTAATGGTGCTGCGCAGACTCGTTATAAACTAGAAAATCCTCATTTCGGTGGAACTGCAATAGTTGGAATAAGTATTGATGATTTTATCTCAATAGCGTTGGAATTAGGAAAAGGATAAATATGTTAATTCTCTTGTTAAAACCTTCTTTTCCTAAGATAATAACAACCCTAAAAAATCTTATCTTTAACCCTCAATGAATTCCACCATCCCTCTACAGCTCCCTGCACATAAACAGGCCGAGATCCGGTCATTTAAGGAGGCATTGATCCCCCGGTTTGCAGAGATTGAAATGATTATCCTATTTGGCAGTTATGCCAGAGGGAAATACGTGGAAGATAAATACATGGAGAAGAGTAATACCTATGAGTATAAGTCAGACTACGATTTACTGATTATCCTGAGCAAGAACGGCCATGCCAATAGTAATACACTTACTGATTCTATAACCACACGTTTACGAGAATTAAAGCTCACCGCGCCAGTTCATCCCATTTATCATGGGATGGAGTTTGTGAACCACGAATTAAGTGAAGGTTCTTACTTTTTTGGCGACATTAAGAAAGAAGGGATTTTACTGTTTACCACCAACCGCTATCAACTGGTCGATAAGCGTGACATGAGCCCGGCAGAAATGCAGGCGAAAGCGCAGCGGGATTTCGATAATTGGTTTAGCAGCGCAAATGAATTTCTTGATTCTTTCAATACAGATTTTAAAAAAGAAAAGTGGAAAGTTGCCGCGTTTTTATTACATCAATCTACTGAGCGTTATTATGGCGCCATTCAATTAGTATTTACCGGCTACAAACCAAAAACGCATGATATTGAAGACTTGGGTGCCCTGGCCAAAGCCTGCGATATGGAATTTGACAAAGCATTCCCTAAAGCCAGTAAACAGGAGCAAGACCGTTTTGAACTTCTAAGGAAGGCTTATGTAGATGCTCGCTACAATATGGATTATAAGATTTCTAAAGAAGATTTGGATTATCTCAGCGAGCGGGTGCAATTGCTTCGTAAATTGACAGAAGAGATTTGTAAGGAGAAGATTGTGGGGTTTACTAAGTAAGCCCGTTTAGTGCTTATTATTCGATTACTCTTCTCATATTCTTGCTTAACCCGAAAACGGAAAATTATTGTAACTAATTGATAATGAGTATATTTGTTACTTAATTTGAAAAAGGAATGATCAAAAATTGGATAAACAGGGCATTTGCCTTATTAGAAAATAGCTTACATCCCATGCCTCAGGAATTGAATGAGTTGGATTGGAAAGAAACATTATCTCCTAAAAATGAAAAACTCATTCGGCATTTGACAGCATTCGCTAATTTGCCAGGTGGTGGCTTCATGGTTTTTGGTATAGAAGATTATACCGGTAAACTTAACGGAATTTCGCAGGAAGACGCAACTGCAATCATCGAAAAATTAAGTAATTTATCTCGTGATTCTGTTTCGCCATTAATAAAACTTGATCACAGTATTGAACTTTTTAAAGAAGTGCCCCTGTTATTTGTGTTTATACGTGAAAGTGCTGCCAAACCCGTCCATTTAAAAAGTGGTACTATTGAGGACACATTTATTAGAAGCGGAGGTACTACCAGGAAAGCCTCAAGACAGGAAATTGGAGGGTTAATGCTCAATAGTAAAACACCGCAATTCGAAGAATTGCATTGCTCAGCATTAAAAAATGAGCAAGAAATTTTGAATTTGTTGGATTACCGCAGCATCTTCAATTTATTAAAATTGCCGGTACCACAAAATAATCAGGAAATTTTACAATGGTTTACGAATGAAAAAATGATAGAGCCTGTTGACGGAGCCGGCTATTACATTACTAATTTTGGATCACTTGCATAGGCATATAACCTTCATGATTTTGAAAATTTATCTCGAAAAACTATTCGACTGATTCGTTACGATGGTATAAATAAACTGAAAACTGAAAAAGAATATCCTGGCTCCAAGGGTTATGCAATTGGATTTAGCGGCTTGATAAGTTTTATTAGAGCTCTTTTGCCAAGCAGCGAAATAATTAAAAATGCGCTTCGAACAGAAACTTCCGTGTATCCTGAAATTGCTCTACGTGAAATTATTGCCAATGCTTTAATTCATCAGGATTTTACCATTCGTGGTTCCGGCCCGATGATAGAAATATTTGATGATAGAATTGAAGTATCAAATCCAGGAAAATTGTTACCAACTAAAAAGATAGACCGTTTAATCCGAACGACTCCCGAATCAAGAAACGAAATTTTAGCAGCAGCATTCCGGCGTTATAATATTTGTGAAGAGCGTGGCTCCGGATTTGAAAAAGCAGTGGCATCTATTGAATTATTCGGCTTACCCCCATTAAAATTCTCTGAAACTGAAAATTCTTTTAGGGTAATTATGTATAGTCCGCGGAAGTTTGCCGATATGACACCTGAAGAAAGAGTTGAAGCAGCCTATCAACATAGTATAATAAAATATTTTTCGAGCGGCGGTATGACGAATACAAGTTTACGGGAACGATTCAGAATGCACGAAAAACAACGCCCGCAAGTGTCACTGGTGATTAAAGAAGCTTTGAAGTTGGGGAAAATAAAACCTAAAGACCCTAACAACGAGTCAACAAAATTTGCAGAATATATCCCATATTGGGGTTAGTCTTTACTTAATTAAGAAACGGAAAATGCTTTGTAAGTGCTGACAATCAAACACTTATTGTTTATCATCAAAAATTAGTACAGTTTAATACACGCTTGTAACTACAATTTATCCGACAAATAAGAAATTACTTTTAAAACAAGCAATATTAAAAAAGTGAGCCGCCTAAATTTAAATTCATTATTTTTATAAAATACTTCATAAGACCACGATCTGCCGGATTACTAATATCTAAAGATCAATCTTATGAAAACAAAAACTTTAACCAAGAGTAAAAACGATAACTTTTACTCTGAAATTAGTAAAAAAGACCGGCAGCATTTAAAACCCATTCTTAGCCCCTTGGAGTTGGCCGCCCTCCGACACAATTACAAACCGTTTAATTATAAAATTGAAGGTGTATTCGTTTACATTTCCGGTTTTGCCTGTAGGCAATTGATGGATTTTACCAAAACCCAGGTTACTTTTTTCACCAACCGCATGGAAAGAGAAAACAAGAGCAAAGATGTTCCGAGAAAATTAAGAGAGGTATTTGAAGATCCCTCCGAGATCCTGAGCTTACCTGTCTACACACGCAACCATTTGTGCAGACTGCAATGTTACAGCATGTTTAAAATAATGGTGCTGGGTAGGCAGTACTTTTCAGATAGGAAAGAGTTTGGTAAACAATCAATGAAAACAATTGATAGTTTGTTTGAGAAACATAAGTGCAAACATTTGTTTCAATAAAAGAAAGGTTGTAAAAGAATAATATTTCATATTTTTACAACAGCACTCTATTATGCCCAAACCTGAAAAAGAACTTAACCCAGCCCCAAAACCTTCAAAAGGAATTTACCTAGCGGAAGTATCCATTAAAGAAATTAAAGAATTGCTGAAGAATTATGAAAATGAACAGCGCATTGAACTATCCGAGCACCTGATGAGTATATTTGGAAATATTGATGAATATTTCAAAACTAAAGACAAAGAGATTCTGAGTGACTATAGAAATGCTGATTTCGAGCTGGTAATAAAATATGGGAGGAAATTTAAACCCTTCCACGATAAAGGCTTTCACAAACTATTTAGCTTTGAGACAGTGTTATTGGAGAAGGGATATTATACTGAGCAAGAATTTAAACTGCTCGAAAACCAGGAAAAGGAATTATCTCAGTCCGATGTAACACAATGGATCGTCGGTGTTCTAAAATTCTTGCACGCAGTTCGTTATTATACACATATGGACGGTGAGCCGGAATTTGAAACGACCAAAATTCCTGAATTAAAGGAAACAAAAGAGGAACATGATGGGGAAATGACCGAGGCAAGACAACTGTTAGCGATCTATTTTATTTTTAAAGCAGGATTTGGAATTGAACCTCGTCACACCCACGATATTAGTAAGGTTGCACGTTTTGCTCACCTAATGTCACGGAGAAGAATCACCTCGATGCAAAACTCAAGCATCTATGAAAAATTAAAAACAATGCCGTATTATAAGAAAGACGAGAGTTTGATAGAAGATCTAAAGTATATCAAGCCTTTCTTCAAGGAATTGGACATGCAAAAGGCTCTGGAGCTTATAGATGATGAGCAGGAAAAGGCAATTCAAGGCCTCTCACCATCAAAAAGAAATAAATACAGGGCGGAATAGTTCGGTTATCCGACAAGTTATCCGTCAATAACAATTATTATCTGTCAATAAAGCCGTCAATAGCGTCATTGACCGGGTAGGATACCTGTCAATCTATGCATAGTTTTTTAATCTTTTCAAGTTTTTAAAAACGACAATTGTCGTTTTCTCACTATTTCTTAAACTTATCATTTGCCTGAATTTCTTCTTTCAGAGACCTTAAATGTTAAATTTTCACTTGTGCGCTAAATATGGGGTGCCCTGTAGGGTACCCCCATGCCTTAAAACCGTCGGAGATTTGTACTAACAAACTAAAACAACAAAATGTCTAAGCGGCATTAAAAACAAACCTCTAAAAAATAGAAACCATGAAAACGACAATCATCTCACTGCCAATTTTCTTCACAAAAGAATTTCAAGTTATTATTGAAAAAACTGCAATCTCACAGGAGTACCTGGGCAAAGACCAGGAAAATCACAATTTGGTTAAAATTACTTATTCCAATGAAAAGCAACCGGAAATTGATAAAATACATTCGGATATAAAATTGCTCACACAATTTATGAACGAAGTTTCGTCAGTTTTTGAGCGGCTTTTAAAAGAACTATTTGTCGATATAACTGAGATTATAAAAAAGCTTGAGTTAACCCAAAAATTAGACCTTAACGAAATATCAAAAAATTAAATTATGGAAACCAAGAAAGAAAATACCGAAGACAGTCAAAAAACAAGTACCGCTATGGCTGGAATGCCTGATTGGGTCATGCACCTATTAACAGGGCTTGGAACAATGGGAGCAGATTTTTTACTCTTCATAAAGCCCTTACAGGATAAGTTTGAAGTTCAAAGCAACCTGATCAAGCTACAGGAAAAAACAATAGAGGACTTGAAAGACAAAATGGAGGTCCAAAACAAACAGCAAGAAAAACGAATAACAGAATTAGAAGACAAGTTGGAAGTTTTGGCGGGTAGGTCTGGGAATAAAGAAAAGTTCAAGCAGCATGGCCTGGAAGAACATGAGGATCTTTTTAATTTAAAAAGAAAAATCGTGGGAACGCCAAGATTGCAGAAACTAAACTACGTAAAACTATAAGCCATGAAAGAGCAAAGTATTAAAATACCGATGGATATGGCAATTGACGTGTTTAAAGTTATAGTTAAAGAAAACATTAAACACGAAGTAGCACAGGTAGATGAAACCCGGGGACTATTTGTTGTAATTGTACGTCCGGGTAAAAATATATCACGCCATGAAGAGGCGCTTAAAAATATTCAAGAGATGCTACTCGATTACCAGGAGTACCGCTTTTCAGAAAATGAAGAATTAGATTGGAGGGATATTTAATGGAAAAGACTTGCCCATATTGCCGAAAACCTTTTGAGGTAAAAAGAAAAGATGCTTTGTACTGTTCGCGCACATGCAGACAAATGGCTTACATGAACCGAAGAATAAATGGTTTAATGGCCAGTTCAGGTAAAGAAGAAAGTGTCAAGCTCAAACATGACAATCATCAAGGCGAGCTGTCAATTGACGGCTTACGAGAAAATAATTTTGCTCTTGACGTTTCTCAAGAACATGAAAAGCTAACAATTGACGCTTTAGGAGAACGGGATAATACGTCAAATGTGCCCGAAGAGAAATACGAACGCGTTGAAAGCTCATTTATAAACACTATATACGAGTTCAATGAGGGTAGAGAATCCGTCATGGATTTAAGTTCTTGCTTAAGCAGGAGAGATTCTGCTTCGCTATGGGTAAGTGTAAGATTGAGATGCCTGTTAGAATGTCTGCTTCTTTTTTCCGAAATGAAAACAATAAAAGTAGTTAGTCTTTTGGAAATTTGTAATGCTTTTATACTAGTGTACTAACAATTTAATTATGAAACATAATTCTTTGAGAGTTTTTTGTCTGCTTTTTCTTTTGTAAAACTCCAGTTAATTTTTCGTTTCTCCTTATTGTTTTGCGCACACCATATTTTAAGCT
>Ga0208492_1001748_pt1 | contig 12326 bp, 10 predicted proteins | sample Subbioar_CSW14AB_FD_184820 | JGI IMG/M metagenome (GOLD analysis project Ga0208492, IMG submission 184820) | Serpentinite rock and fluid subsurface biosphere microbial communities from McLaughlin Reserve, California, USA - CR12Mar_CSW14AB (SPAdes) | ecosystem: Environmental > Terrestrial > Deep... | reverse complement strand
TGTCCAATAATCGCCCAACAAAGTCCCTCTGAGAACCCTACTAAGTCCCCGGATGGTTTTGACATGGACAAAAACATGATTAAATTCTAACTCTCCAATGAATAGAAATACAATTTCCCGTCCAGTGCTAAAATGAGCCTCTCAGATGCCACTTCTCCCGCTTCAAGACAATAACCCCCATGTAACCCATAACATCCTCTTATTTAACCATATTATCACCTGAATAAACAGTGCAGAATTACACCAAAATTTCCCGATCATATTGATTCAGGTATAGCTGTTTATTAATTTACAGTATAATGTATTATTCCATACGGCTTCAGGGAAGTTTCAAAAATCGACTTAGTGTAAAGTAAAGGTCTTATTACAAAATAAAAAGATCTGCAGACGACTAAATCTAATCAGCGTAAAAGTTTCCACGATAGTCCTGAAGTATGATGTGATCATTGATAAGCATTGCAGCAGCTTATTCTGTCGGGGGCTCAGTACTGACGAATAATAAAGAGCAATTAATTAGTCCTCAGAGATAGCTTTGAAGTCAATAAATATCTTCATCTGAAAACTATGGCTATAATAATATGTACCCAACTGACGGGAGTATTCAATCGGAACTTCCCTGAGTTTCAGTTCATCCATCAGTTTATAAACCATCGATGTTGAGAGATTCAGCCTGCGGGCTAACTGGCTTGGTGTACCGGTTCGCCGATGTTTGATCAGCTCATGCAGGCGGTTAATACGTTCAATTTGTTCCAGTAATTTCATTTTAATCAATTTAACGTTGGAATTCTGTTGGTATTTGCTGAGACCATAAGCGAAAGTACTCTCCCTTCAGGGCAATCAGCTCAGCATGACTGCCCTCTTCATCTACCTGTCCGTTTTTTAAAACAATGATTTTACCTGCCATCCTTATGCTGCTAAGCCTGTGAGAAATGACAATTACCGTTTTCTTTTCCGAGAGCAAAAAATCAATTGTCTCCTGAACATACTTTTCTGAAGCCGGATCAAGCGATGAGCTCGCCTCATCCAGAATCAGAATTTCCGGATCACGGTACAGTGCACGGGCAATGGCTATTCTCTGCTTTTGTCCTCCTGATATCCCTGCACCATTCTCGCCCATCTGAGTATTAAATCCCTGTGGCAGCTTTTCAATAAAATCAATCATTCCCAATCGCTTGCAAATACCCAATATTTTATCCATATCTGGGGATTCATCTCCGATAGCTATATTCTCAATCACGTGGGTGGCAAAAAGATCAATATGCTGGGGAACTACACCAACCAACCTCCGAAGTGAATCGTTACTGATGTACTTTAAAGCATGCTCACCAATAAATATGTTACCACCCTGAAGAGGATAAATATTCTGCAGAATAGATATCAATGTGGATTTTCCTGAGCCACTCTCCCCGACAATAGCGGTCAATGTACTCCCGGGAATCTCCAGATTCAATCCGTCAAAAATGTTTCCCCTGTTATTGTAACGAAAGCAAACGTCTGTAAACCTGATATCTCCGCAAATTGCAGCAGTCAGTTCAACTTTATATTCTTCAACTTCCTGCTCCATATCCATAATTTCAAAAAGTCTGTCTGATGCTATTAATGCATCCTGCGCAGTTTTATTCATCCCGACCAATGAAGAAACAGGACTTGTAAAATATCCTATCAGGGTGTAGAAAGAAAGCAATTCACCCGGGCTAATCTGTTGTTTGAGAACTAAACCTGCACCTACCCAAAGAAGCATAATAGTAAATCCATGAGAAACCAGTTCAATAGAAGTACCTGAAAAAACAGAATTAAGCCCGGACTTATAAACCGTATTCAATAAATTAATGAACTTTTCTTCCGTCTTCCGGTTTACATGTTCCTCCAGTCCAAAACGTTTGATTGTGCCCACAGCATTGAGGCTCTCCACAAGTTGAGATTCAAGTTCTGCAGCATTTTCCATGAGTTTACGCTGAACTGTTTTATTGAGCGTATTACTAATCAGATAGATTAGCACATACAACGGAATAATCCCCAGCATAAACAAAGCAAGTTTCCAGTAATAGGTGAACATCAGAATGAATGCGAATAGGAGCATGAAGAAATTGACCAGCATATTGATTGAAACATCGTTGATGAATACTCTTATTTTAACGGCATCACCTATTCTTGACGTAATCTCACCTACCCGCATACTATCGAGAAATTGCTGCGGTAATTTCAATACATGTTTATAATAGCCTAAAATTAGTCTGGCATCAATCATTTGACCTGTCCGCAGAATAAAAATACTTTTTAAGGTTCCGATAAAAACCTGAAGGAGCAGAATGAGAATCATTCCGACACCCATCAGATTAAGCAGATTTAAATTGGCATCTACCAATACGAAATCAACAATTTTCTGAACGAAAACTGACATCGAAAGTCCTAAAATGGTATAGACCAGAGCTCCGAAAAGGGCCTGAATTAAAATATTCCGATGGGGGTATAACAAAGTTCTGAAACGAACTGACAGACTTACTTTTTGGTTGCCCGGAACAAAATCATCATTCGGAATCAGTAAAATCAAAACTCTGCTCCATTCCCTGTTAAATTCAGACTGACCTTTCCTATGCATCTTCCCGTCCGCAGGATCCATGACTGTTACTGAACTTTGCTCAACCTTATATATTACCACATAATGCTGAAGTTTCTCTTTGATGATAACATGTGCAATAGCCGGAAGCGGAATTTTAAAAAGACTTTCAGATGAAGCTCTGACACCTTTGGCATCTAAACCCAGGTACTTTGCAGCCTCTATCATTCCTGAGATATTTGTCCCCCGGTAATCTGTACCTGCAAACTGTCTGATTCTTGCAACCGACACCTTTAACTTGTAATAGGCTGCAACGGAAGCTAAACAAGCTGCACCGCAATCACTGATATCACTTTGCTTTACTTTGATACTCATAACCGGATATAGGTATCTTTGTGATTTAATTCTTTCAAATTGGGATTAAGCCAGTTTTCCGCATCGTCGTATAATAACTGCAATAAGGTCCTTTCCGCTACCATAAAACGGGCAGTAAAACTCATCCCCTTTTTAAGAAATCCTTTGTATTTGTTCTTTAATTTCAGATAGTCACTGTCCAGGCTGCATCTCACCTTAAATACCGTTTCACCAGAGTTTGTAAGAATGACATCATCGGAAATATCCATGACCTTTCCGGATGTCATTCCCCATTGATTATAATTGAAAGCATCAATCTGAAAATTGACAGACTGGCCCTTCTTTATTAATCCTATATCGGCCGGACTGACATAACAGATAGCAATCAAACGGGTAGCCGGTGAAATCTCAGCAATTTTCTGATTAGTAAAAACGTGGGTTCCGCTTTGTAACCCGGCTAAGTTTTGTATTGATCCGGCAACAGGTGATCTTAAAATAAACAGTGCTTTTTGCTGATCCAGTTCAGCTTCCTGTTCAATAAGCTCGTTCAATTCTTTCTGATATATCCCTGATTCTCTTTGTAATTGCGCCCTGAATCTCTTCTCCAGCAATGCATATGCAGAGATGGCCTGATCATAATCAAAACTAAATTTCTCGTGTTCTGCAGTAGTCAGTACTCCTTTCTCAAACAGAATAGTATAGCGATTCAGCACCCTCTCAGATTGCTTAACCTTCAGCCTGCTCTCTGCAGACTCCTGTACAAACTGCTGCCAGAGGGCATGATATTGTTCTGTTTTTAGATCAGGGTTTTTGCTTTCCCTATCTGACAATCCAACAGAATTCAGCAGCTGTTCTGTATCATATAAGTACTGCCTTAGCAAATCAGAGCGCTTAGTCAGAGTTTTTCCCTGCTGCTCGGGTAGAGATGAATCGATAATCAAAAGTGTATCTCCGGATAAAATGCTCTGATTATCCTTCATTCTGACCTGAACTATCATGCCACTTACCGCAGCTATTAATTCAGTCCTTTCAATAGATGATTGTACAATTCCCCGTCCGTTTACACTTATTTTTATTCTGATAAAAGGCAAAAGCATAAATATGAAGATGAGAGCTATTACCGAGACACAATAAATAATCTGAGTATTTCTGCCTGAACCATACCTGAAAAAAGAAGGATATGGATAATTAGCTTTATCAAAATCTATTAATGCTGACATATTCAATCATTAAAAAACATCCCAAATCCAAACGACTTAGAACTACCTGTATAAGAGCAAGTCCAGAACAGGAACGTCTAAGCAATCAATCAATATCTGAATTTAGATGAAGTGGAATGATTTGGATTATGCTTTTTAGTCAACGGTGTATACCTCCAATTTAACGGTCAAATTTTAGAGTTTTGACATGCCTATAGAGTTTGAAGCTAAAAACTAAAAAATCAGATTAGCCCGTTACGTTTTCTTAAAACCCACTCCAGACTAATTAAGCCAAGAATAAGGAAAAAGATTAGCTTTAAGTTTACAGGGTCTTCATACTTTCTTTCCTCATAAGAAAGTGTTTTTACTAGCTGGTTGGCCTTTAATAATCCGGGAAGACCGTTAATCTGATCCGCGTAAATCATTTGTCCACCACTTTGAACGGCCATAGTGTTCATTAGCTGATGGTTAGCTATACTTTGTCTGAGCTCCGCATCCTGACGACTAATCATAAATTTACCCTCAGCTTTCTGACTGACCTTACCTAAAGTGGTTTGAGCGGTAAATCGGTACTCTCCGGGAGGCAAGGTACCGGCGTTTAAGGTGTAAGCATCAGATGTTCTTGAGAACAAAAAGGAATAGGACTTTCCGCCATTCTGTATCAAATTGATATTTACTTCAGGAATATTAACCAGATCAAAAGCATCATTATACAATTCTGCATTGATGATTACCTGTTCATTCTCATCAAATGCATTTTTCAAAGGGTTTACCCTGAATTTCCTCTTATCTTCTTTACTTGACAGGTATTGTATAGTCTTTTGTATCAGTTCATTGATGGCATTATGATTGGAATTTTCCTGATAATCCTCCAGCCTCCAGCGCCATATTCCTTCCCCTGCAAGTATACCAACTCTGTTCTGATTATTCTCTACAAAGAAAAGCAAAGGCCTGTCCGTAACGACTTTACCTATTTGCTGACTTAACAAAACATTTCCGGGAGCTTTTAATCCGTAATTACCAAAAGGCGACAGTAAGGGACCGAAATTTCCAACTCTTCTTTTAGTTTCATCACTTAAAACAAATGCATAAAAATCTGAGTTGACTGATGCTGTTACTTCCTGAGTGGTACCGGAAGACACCAGACTTAGAAAATTTTGAGAATTTGAGAATGCAGAAAAGTCAGTCTGAGATCCGATGACAAACAAAACCGGCTTTGAGATACTTTCTGAAAGAAGTCTGGAGCTGTTGAAAGCCGATGAAGGCAGCTGATGAAGAATAACAAGATCCGAGGCACTGATATCAGCAGAAGTTGCGTCAGGGGCAAATACCACCTTCACCGAATAATTCCTGTTAACTTCTATGGATTGCCTGATTGCAGCAATATCAGGATGAGGAGAATGAGCTAGAATCAGAACTTTCTGTCTTCCGTCGATCACATCCACATAAATTGCATGTTCATTATTTACCTGAGAAAGCTCATTCGCAAGGGGATCCAGTTTCAGGATAAATTGCTGTACCCCCTTTTTATCGGCCGGTATAAATACAGGGATAGTTTGTCTGAACTCATCCGAATCAATTTGAACTTCTTTAGTAAACAACAGCTGATCATTTGAATAAACCCTTAATCTGGTTTTGTTTCCCCGAAGACGATAAGCTTCAATGCCAGCCTCAATCTGAAACTGATTGTCCAGATAGGCAATAGTATTATAATTTACATTTGATATCAACAGATCGCGTTTAGGAATCGTATCTCCTAAAGCAATGGTATAAACAGAAGCCGGGAAATTCTCAATGGTATACAATGGATTAAGCCCTCTGTTATATATTCCGTCACTACCCAGTATTAATGCCCCGATATTCCGGTTTGAGAACTGATCTGTAATTTGTTTCAGCGCAGATGAGATATCTGTAGTCACCCCCTTGAAATCAAGATCAAGACCCTCTCTGATTTCTGAATCAAAATTAAAGGTCCGGACTTCATACATGGCCGACAGTTCAGACTCAAGCGCTTTTAATTCTCTCTGATATTCATCTTTCTTAAAACCTTTCCCAGCAATATTGATTGATGCTGAATTATCCTGAGCAATAATTACAATGGGTTTTTCCTTTGTATAACTAACCGTTTTTATCGGGGGAGCGAATAATAAAAAAACAATTATAGCAACAAACAGTGCCCTGACCGCAAACAGGTAATTCCGAATTGGACGTACGGATTCAGAACCGTTGGAATAAAGAAGAAAAGCATATACTATTCCGGCAAGTAAACTTGCCAGTAACCATAAATAGGTAGCAGTTTCAAATTGCAGTTGGAATAAAAGCGGCATAGCTATTACAAATATGCCTTTTTAATTTTAAGCTTTTGCGTTGGTCCGTGTGATTTATTCTATTTCAAAATTTGCATTCACCACAGCTATAATTTCCTTCCGGATAGAGCTGACATCATTTACGCCATAGTCAGATATCAGATTAGAATTCTCAGGTGTAATCTGAAGAACTCCCATTCTTGCACTCTTTAGCGCACCCAACTCCCTTCCGGTTGCCTCAGCAATTCTTTGCCCCCGAATCATCGCATCTTTCGCCGCTTCAGCCTGTATCTCAATTTTAATATCTCCGATACCGGTATAATAATATTCAGGAGAGTTTACCTGAAAATTTACTCCCCTTTCAACTAAAGAACTGATTTCAATAGACATTTCCTTAATGAGCTGAACATCTTTTGAAGATATATCGATCATTTGAGAAGCATTGTAAGATCTGATACCGGTGTTTTGCCCCTGTTGATTAAAAAAATAATTTGGAGAAGAACTAATAGTCTGAACGTTAACCTTGTTAGCAGGAAAGCCCTTCGATTTCAGATATTCCATTAGTACAGGTTTCTGCGTCTGAATTAAGCGATAAGCTTCCAAAGCTGTTGGCGCCTCAACACTTAAGGTTCCCCGCAATACTCCAAGATCAGAAACGATGACCTTTTTTGCAGACCCTGTAACAGTGATTGTTTGATTTTCACTCTTAATCTTACGCCAGGTACCCGAAAATATAAAAGTTGACAGTACCAGAGAAAAGCCCAAAACTGCAGCCGGAACGATGAATCTATTGTTTATCATAGCATGATCATATTCATTGTAAACAATACGTGCAAAATCTGTTCCAGCTTCAGTAAAGATGAAAACAGTATATAAAATTAAGCTTTAAATGCTCAATCCTTATAACATCCCCCCATCAACCGGAATAACCTGTCCTGTGATATAAGAACTCATATCTGAACCTAAAAATACACATAAGTTGGCTACATCTTCTGTTTCTCCCGCTCTCTTCAGAGGAATAGCCTGAGCCCATCCTTCCACAACTTTGGGATCCAGTACTTCGGTCATCTCAGTTTTGATAAAACCTGGTGCAACTACATTCGAACGTATATTCCGGGATCCAAGCTCTTTTGCCACAGATTTTGAAAAACCAATAATACCTGCTTTGGAAGCAGCATAATTCGCTTGTCCGGCATTACCCTGAACGCCCACAACTGAACTCATATTAATGAAAACACCTTTACGGTTCTTCATCATAATTTTTGAAGCAGCCTTTGTTACGTTAAATACAGATTTAAGATTGACATTAATTACTTCATCCCAGTTTTCCTCTGTCATACGCATCAATAATCCATCTTTGGTAATTCCTGCATTGTTAACCACGATATCAATACCACCAAAATCTTCGACAATATCATTGATCAGTTTCTCTGCTTCGTCAAACTTAGAAGCATCTGAGCGATATCCCTTCACTTTAGTTCCGAAACTTTGCAGTTCTTCTTCCAGAGCCTGTCCCTTTTCAACTGAAGATAAATAGGTAAATGCCACCTCTGCTCCGTGTTCAGCAAATTTTTCAGCTATCTTACGGCCAATACCCTTTGACGCCCCTGTTACTAATGCAATTTTTCCTTGAAGTAATTTCATAATGAGATTTAAAACTGTGAAATTATAAATTTCCTAAAAATATAGAGAATTTAATGAGTATGGATTGAAACAGATTAACTCAATCTTTATTTCAATATCAGGACGGAATAAATTTAAGAGAAAGTGAATTCACACAATGTCTGAGATTCTTCGGAGTAAACTTCTCTCCTTCAAATACATGTCCAAGATGACCACCACATTTGCTGCATAAAATCTCAACTCTGTAACCATCACGGTCTCTGACCTTGGTTACTGCCCCTTCAATTTCATCATCAAAGCTTGGCCATCCGCAATGCGATTCAAATTTATCTTCAGAACGGTATAAAGGTGTATTACATTGACGGCAAACATAAGTTCCACTTTGTTTGTTGTTAAGATATTCACCGGTAAATGGTCTTTCAGTGCCCTTATGAATAATGATATATTCTTCTTCAGGTGTAAGTTTATTCAATTCCATATCTATAAAGTGAATACAAAGATATATCCGGTTTCACAATAAGCACAGCGAATACAAATAATTGACAGGAAGAATACAAATTTTACTAATTCGGGTCTAACCTGGAAGGCAGTAGATAGGATATCTCGACATTGGTAACTCCCTTTTTATAAAACCCAAGCTCTTTTGCAGCGGCTTGAGATACATCAATAATAAAAGCCTTATTATGAGGACCTCTGTCGTTTACCTTAACCTGAACGGTATTGCCATTACTTTGATTAGTTACGGTTACCAGGGTTCCAAAAGGAAGCGTTCTGTGAGCCGCAGTCAGTTTATTATTACTGAAAACCTCTCCGCTGGTAGTTCTTCTGCCATGAAAATAACCCGCATAATAAGTCGCTTTTCCTTCCTTTACAATTTTAACACTATCAGACTGCGTGATTTTCAAACTGTCTGATTCAGATTTAATTATAGAATCTTTAGTCTGAGCAGAAACAGAAGTTACAAATGCAAAGAAAATTATTATGAATGATTTCATCGGTTTCTATATTGGTCTTAATTCAAAGGTCTGTTTTTACATCGGTATAGGCAAGCCAGTCCTTGACACTCCGGTTTAGCAAAATCCATGCCTTTATTATCATTTTCAAGATCAAAAAGAAGAATTATGGTTTAAAACCGGACTCAACAGAAGAAAACACGAAGCTAATTCATAAAAAAAGCCGACTTAAAGCCGGCTTTCGTACAAATTATGTTTTCTATTATTTTGCGAGTTCTTCAGCCATGGCAGCACCGATCTCAGCAGGAGATTCAACAACGCGGATTCCGCATTCTCTCATGATCTTCATTTTAGCAGCAGCTGTATCATCAGCACCACCAACAATAGCTCCCGCATGTCCCATACGGCGTCCCGGAGGCGCTGTCTGACCTGCGATAAATCCTACAACCGGCTTGGTACCATTTTCCCTGATCCAGCGGGCAGCCTCAGCTTCCATACCTCCACCGATCTCACCTATCATCACAATACCCTTAGTTTCAGGATCATTCATCAACAACTTAACTGCCTCAACAGTTGGAGTTCCAATGATTGGATCACCTCCAATACCAATAGCTGTGGTAATACCTAAACCTGCTTTTACCACCTGATCAACAGCTTCATATGTAAGAGTTCCTGATTTCGAAACGATTCCAACACCACCTTTTTTGAAAATAAAGCCCGGCATAATACCGATTTTAGCCTCATCAGCAGTGATGATTCCAGGACAGTTCGGACCGATCAGACGGCAATCCTTATCAGCAATATATTCTTTAACAAGGATCATATCCTTGGTAGGAATTCCTTCTGTAATACAAACGATAACCTTTATTCCTGCTTCTGCAGCTTCCATGATCGCATCGGCAGCAAAAGCCGGTGGAACAAATATGATAGACACATCAGCGCCTGTTTTATCTACCGCATCTTTAACAGTATTAAATACCGGACGATCAAGATGGCTTTGCCCACCTTTACCAGGAGTAACTCCACCTACAACCTGTGTTCCATACTCGATCATCTGAGAGGCGTGGTATGTACCCTCATTACCTGTAAACCCCTGAACTATAACTTTTGAATCTTTATTTACCAGTACACTCATTGAATATATTTTTGTACAGCAAAGCTAACAGAATCAGGCAGAATCTCAAAAGGTAAACAAAAAAAGAATTGAGGATTTTTAGCTTTCTCAGATTACAATTACCTCTTCGGGAGCATTTGGATCAATTGCCTTTTTATAGACTTTGGTATCGAACTCATTTTCGCTCTTCGCAATCACTACCGAGGCCACTGCATTTCCGATCAGATTAGTGATTGCACGGGCTTCAGACATAAATCTGTCGACGCCCAGTAATATGGCTATACTTTCGATAGGTAAAACCTTCAGGGCTGTCAGGGTAGAAGCCAAAACAATAAAGCCACTTCCGGTAACGCCTGCTGCTCCTTTTGATGTTATCATCAGTACGCCGATAATCGTAAGCTGCTGGCCAATACTCAAATCGATATTCATAACCTGCGAAAGGAAGATTACAGACATAGAAAGGTATATGGAAGTTCCATCCAGATTAAATGAATAACCCGTTGGAATTACCAGTCCGACTACAGATTTTGAGCAACCAAACTTTTCCATCTTCATGATCATACTTGGTAAAACGGACTCTGAAGAAGATGTACCCAAGACGATTACTATTTCCTGCCTGATATACTTAAGTAACTGCCATAAACTGAACTTAAAAAAATAGCAAACCAGATTCAGCACAATGAAAATAAACAGGGCCATAGTCATGTAAACTGCTATCAACAATTTACCTAATGGATAAAGTGTTTCCAGACCATAGGTTCCGATGGTAAATGCCATACCGCCAAATGCGCCAAATGGTGCCAGAACCATTACCATCTTCATGATATTGAAAACTACCTGAGAGAGTTTTTCAAAAGTACCAATCAGCGAAGTTCCTGTTGAGCCCATTCTGCTTAATGCAAAACCGAATAAAATAGCAAAAAACAAAATCTGAAGGATATCACCCTTGGCAAAAGATTCAAAGATGTTCTTAGGTACAATATGTGCAAAGAATTCAAGCCAGTTCATTTCTGAAGCAGAATCCTGGTAGGTTTGTATTTTCGATGGATCAGCATGAGTTGCATTCACATCTACCCCTTTTCCGGGTTTGAAAAGGTTAGCTACCAAAAGTCCGATGATGATGGCAACGGTGGTGATCAGCTCAAAATAAAGCAGCGCCTTACCACCCACTCTTCCAACCTTCTTCATATCCCCCATCTGGGATATACCTAATACGATGGTGAAAAAAATGATAGGTGCGATCAGCATGCTGATCATATTGATAAAAGTCTGACTGATCAGTTTTGCCGTTGGCGCAAAACCCGGAAAATTTATTCCGACTAAAACTCCGATACAAATAGCAACAAGAACCTGGAAGGTTAAATGGGAAACAACTTTCTTCATACGTCAGACAAAATCATGATGAAGGTAATTTATTTTTAGTAAAAATTAAGTTTTTGAGATACCTTCTGAGTTGAACTGAAGATTATAAAGTCGTCTGTAATATCCATCAAGCCTGAGCAATTGCTGATGTGAACCCATTTCCCTGATTTCGCCATGATCCAGTACGATAATCTTACTGGCATTCTGGATTGTAGACAAGCGATGTGCAATCACTATTGAAGTTCTGCCTTCCATAAGCTTATTGATGGCATGACGAATCAGTTCTTCGGTTTCAGTATCGACCGAAGCCGTTGCTTCATCAAGTACCAGAATTTGAGGATTATAAACCAGTGCCCGGATAAATGAGATCAGCTGAGCCTGGCCTGCCGACAGGGTTGCCCCTCTTTCCATCACATCGTAATCATATCCTCCGGGTAACTTTTCAATAAACTCATGTGCCCCAACTTCTTTTGCGGCACTGATCAGATCCTCCCGGCTGATTTCCTGATTATTCAGGTTGATATTGTTCCCGATCGTATCTGAAAAAAGAAAAACATCCTGCAAGACTGTCGCAATATGTGAGCGAAGATAATTCAGATCATATTCCCTGATATCCTTGCCATCGACCAGTACACTCCCTTTATTTATCTCATAAAAGCGATTCAGAATATTTATGACAGAAGACTTTCCGGCACCGGTAGCTCCCACCAGAGCCAGTGTTTCACCGGGTTTAACATGGAATGAGATATCCTTCAACACCCAGTTTTCATCATTATAGGCAAACCATACATTTTTAAACTCGATATCCCCCCGAAGTATATCCGGTTTCAGTGTTCCATTATTTTCAGTTTTTTCCGA
>Ga0208492_1001747_pt1 | contig 12338 bp, 6 predicted proteins | sample Subbioar_CSW14AB_FD_184820 | JGI IMG/M metagenome (GOLD analysis project Ga0208492, IMG submission 184820) | Serpentinite rock and fluid subsurface biosphere microbial communities from McLaughlin Reserve, California, USA - CR12Mar_CSW14AB (SPAdes) | ecosystem: Environmental > Terrestrial > Deep... | reverse complement strand
CCCCGCCAGCCGCGGCAGGCAAGCCTGTCTGCCGCCGTTCCATCGCTCGCATTCGAGTTCTCAATCCACTTTAAGTCACGCGAAAAACGTTTGCTAAATCATTGACGTTCGACTTGAGTCTCACCAGAATTACCAACATCTGTCCGGGGCTCCAACGCGGGCCCGCACGTCGACCCGAATCCGCTTCGCCCCAAGCATGACGAGCACTCTATGGCCACACGACGCGGTACCGCACGCAACGACATCCTCACGGGCGGCGCCGGCGCCGACACCCTGCTCGGCCTCGCCGGCAATGACCGGCTGCGTGGCCTGGGCGGCAACGACAGCCTCGACGGCGGCACCGGCAATGACGTCCTCGACGGCGGGACAGGCATCGACCTGCTGACAGGCGGGGCGGGCAATGACCAACTGGTAGGCGGCACCGGCAACGACCGCCTGTTTGGCGGTGACGGCTCTGATCAGCTGCGCGGCGACGCGGGGTTGGACAAACTCGACGGCGGCAACGGCAACGACCGCCTGGATGGCGGCGCGGACAAGGACACCCTGCTCGGTGGCGCCGGCAACGACGTCCTGCTCGGCGGCACCGGCGACGATGCCATGCGCGGCGATGCCGGCAACGACCGCCTCGAAGGCGGCAACGGCAACGACAGCCTGTCGGGCAGCGCGGGCAACGACGTGTTGCTCGGCGGCAGCGGCAACGACGTACTGCGCGGCGAAGCCGGCCATGACAAGCTCGACGGCGGCGATGGCAATGACACCCTGACCGGCGGCGACGGCAACGACGTGCTGCTGGGCGGCGCGGGTGACGACACCCTGCTGGCCGGCACCGGCACCAACACCCTCAGCGGCGGTGACGGCACCGACACCCTGCGCGGCGACAGCGGCAACGACACCCTCGACGGCGGCGCCGGCCGCGACACCCTGAGCGGCGCCGCCGGCATCGACACCTTGATTTACGATCGCGAGGACGCCAGCCAGGACGGCGGCGCGGACGGCGATGTGCTCAAGCTGAGCGGCGCGGGCACGACGCTCGGCGGCGCCCGCCTCGGCAATTTCACCTCGTTCGAAATCATTGACCTGCGCGGCAGCGGCGCCAACGGCATGGCCGTCGATGCCAGCCTGGTGACGCGGCTGTCCGACACCGACAGCCTGCGCATCGCGGCCGGCAGCGACGACAACGTGTACCTGAACGGCGGCTGGGCCACCGGCGCCTCCGCCGGCGGCATAACCACCTATACCGCGCTCAACGGCGCCACTGTGCTGGTCGATGACCTTGCACATCGGGTTATCAATGGCGTGTTCAGTCTGGCCTCGTTGGATGGCGCCAATGGCAGTCGCTTCGATGGCTTGGCCGGCGATTTGAGCGGGCGGGGCTTGGCCAGCATTGGCGATGTCAACGCCGACGGTTACGACGATTTCGCGGTGGGCGGACTCGGCAGTGACGGCGGCCAGGTGTACGTCGCATTCGGCGGCGAAACAGCCTTCGCCGCCAACGTCGCGCTCGGGACATTAGCTGTCGGCGCCGGCTTTCGCATCGATGGCGCCACCATCGGTGACGCCATGGGCGCATCCATCAGCGGTGCCGGTGACGTCAATGGCGACGGCATCGACGACCTCATCGTCGGCGCACCCTACGCCGCTGCGGGCGTGGGCGCGAGCTATGTGGTGTTCGGTCGCGACGATGGCTTCAGCGCAAGCCTGTCCTTGAGCACGCTCGATGCCACCCAGGGTTTCCGTGTCGATGGCCTCGCCGCCTTCGATCATCTTGGCGTATCCGTCAGCGCCGCGGGCGACGTCAACGGTGACGGCTATGCCGACCTGATTTTTGGCGCCAACGAAGCACCCTCTGCCGGTATCGGTTTCGGCTCGAGCTATGTGGTTTTCGGGCACGAGGGCAATGCTACCGCCGACCTCGATCTGACCACTCTCAATGGCGCCAACGGCTTTCGCATCGACGCCGCAAACGATGGCGACAATGCCGGCCAGGCGGTCAGCGCCGGGGACATCAACGGCGATGGCTATGCCGATCTGTTGGTCGGCGCGCCCTCCGCGGCGGGCGCCGCCTTTGCGGTATTCGGCCATGCCGGAGCATTCGCGTCGGTTGTCGATCTCGGCGCGCCCGGTGACGAGCAGGTATTGCGTCTCGACGGCTTGAACAACGGCGCCGGCAACAGCTTGAGCGCAGCGGGCGATATCAACGGTGATGGTCTGAACGACATCATCGTCGGCACCGCGGCCGGCGCGGCCACCACTTACGTGGTGTTCGGTGCCGTGGCCGGTTTCGGTGCAAGCCTGGATCTCAATAGCCTGGATGGCGATAACGGTTTCCGCCTGACAGGCAGCGCCTACACCGTGACCAGCGCCGGGGATGTCAACGGCGACGGTTTCGATGACGTGCTAGTCGGCGCGCCTGGCGGTTCATCGGCAGTCGGTGAAAGCTATCTGCTGTTTGGCGCCGCGCTGGGCTTTGGCACCCAGTTCGCACTGGCGGATATCAACGGTGCAAATGGCCTGCGTTTCGAGGGCGAGACCAGCGGTGACTACGCCGCGTTCGCCGTCAGTGCAGCGGGCGATGTCAACGGTGATAGCTATGCCGACCTGCTGGTCGGCGCGACGCGTGCCGACCATGGCGGCGATTCCAGCGGCTCCACCTATCTCATCTACGGCCGCGACTTCACCGGCAGCGTCGCCCAGGAAGGCGCGAGCGGCAACGACACCTTGACCGGCACCAGCGCGGCCGAGAATCTGCTCGGCGCGCGCGGCAACGATACGCTGGCCGGCGGCGCCGGCATCGATACCCTCATCGGCGGCGCCGGCGACGACAGCCTTACGTACGACAGCATCGATCGCCGCATCGACGGCGGCAGTGGCAACGACACCCTGCGCGTGCTCGGTGGCGGCGCGTCTTTCGACGGCAGCAGCCATCACGTGCGCAGTATCGAGACCATCGACCTGCGGGACGGCGTGGCCAGCACCCTGCTGCTCGACACGCTGGGCATAATCGACGTCACGAGCGGCGCGCGTTCGCTGAGGGTGCTCGGCAATAGCAACGACGTGCTGAATCTGGCGGGCAGTTGGAGCATCGTCGCCAGCGACGACGCCACGATTACGCGTTACGAATCCGGCGAATTCGAAGTCGATGTCGGGATAGGCATGACGGTCGTTGCGGGGGGCGTCGTGGCGCTCAGTGGGCTTGATGGCAGCAATGGATTTCGCATCGACGGCCCGGCCCTCAACTCGCGCCTTGGCACCGATGTCAGTGGTGGTGGCGACGTCAACGGCGATGGCTTTGCCGATATCCTGGTCGGCGCGCGGCTCGCTCGTGCGGGCAACCTCCTGGAAGCGGGCCAGAGCTATGTGGTGATGGGTGGCGCGGCAGCCCAGGGCGCGACGTTCGATCTCGGCACGCTCAACGGACAGAACGGCTTTCGTCTCGACGGCGCGGTGGCGGGCGATCGTTCCGGCTACAGCGTGAGTCTGGTGGACGATATCGATGGCGATGGTTTCGACGATGTGCTGGTGGGCGCGCCGCGCAACGACACCGGCGCCGACCGGGCCGGCGCGAGCTACGTGGTATTCCATGCCGCGCACGGCAGCGACAACGTCGCCCTCGCCGGCCTGAATGGCACCACCGGCATGGTGCTGACCGGCACTGCCAGCTTGGATTACAGCGGACGTGCTGTCAGCGCGCTCGGCGATTTCAATGGCGATGGCTTCGGCGACTTCGCCATCAGCGCGGATCGTTATGAGGGCCTGCCGCCCTCCATCGGCAGTGCCTATGTAATCTTCGGTCGCGACAGCAGCGACACCGCTTTCGCAGCCAACCTCGCGCTCGACTCACTGAACGGCAGCGACGGCTTTCGCATCGATGGCGCCGCCGACTACCAGATACAGAGCGTCGGGCGCGCCGGCGATATCGATGGCGACGGCCTGGACGATTTGATCATCGGCGGCTACAAGGCCACGGCCGGCGCCCACAGCGAAGCCGGCATGAGCTTCATCGTGTTCGGTATCGACATCGAGAGCACGCCCATCGCAACGCTGAATCTCGGCGCACTCGATGGCGACAACGGCTTCAAGCTGCTCGGTCTCGCCGCCAACGATCACAGCGGCATTGCGGTGTCGGGCGCCGGCGATTTCAACGGCGACGGTTTCGAGGATTTCGTCATCGGCGCGAGTGATGCCGATCCCACGGGCGTGTCCGGCGCGGGTTCGTCCTATGTGGTGTTCGGCAAGGACAGGGGCGGCTTCGGCAGCGCACTCGACTTGAGCAGCCTCGACGGCAGCAATGGTTTCCGTATCGACGGCGTCGCAGCGGGCGACAACAGCGGCAAGGCGGTGGCGGCAGCCGGCGACGTCAACGGCGATGGCTACGGCGATCTCCTGATCGGCGCACCCGGCAGCGACGTCAACGGCAATAATTCCGGCGCGAGCTATGTGCTGTTCGGCACGGCCACGGCCTTCACCTCGCCGCTCGCGCTGTCATCGATAGACGGTCACCTCGGCCTGCGCTTCGATGGTCGGGTCACGGTCAGCAATCGCACCGAACTCAGCGGCTCGAGCCTGAGCGCCGCCGGCGACATGAACGGCGACGGCTATGACGACATCCTGATCGGCGCCCAGGGCAGTCAGACCAATGGCAGCGCCTACGTGGTCTATGGCCGCGATTTCACCGGCACGGTCGATCAACAAGGCAGCGTCAACGACGACATCCTCACCGGTACCAGCGCCGATGAACAATTGATAGGCGGCCTGGGCAACGACACCCTGGCCGGTGTCAGCGGCGCGGACGTCCTCATCGGCGGTGCCGGTGGCGACGTACTGGTGTGGCACGACGGGTTACGTCATGCCGATGGCGGTAGCGGTAGCGACACCTTGCGCCTCGATGGCTCGGGCCTCACGCTGGATTTCACCCTGCTCGCCCATCACAGCGTGACGGGCATCGAGCGCATCGATCTCACCGGCAGCGGCGACAATGCCCTGAACCTCGACTTCCGCGACGTGCTGGCCTTGAGCGACGATCACAGTCTGCGCATCGACGGCAATGTCGGTGACAGTGTGACTTCGAGTGGACAGAGTTGGACGGAAGTCTTCACCAACGTCCCGACCGGCTATCGCAGCTATGCCCACCTCGGCGCAAGCCTGCTCATCGACAGCGATATCACTCAGACCATTTCGTAGGTGCGGATTCATTCGCCCATTGGGAATGTCGGGGCCCCTCACCCCTGCCCTCTCCCCAAGGGGGAGAGGGTGTAAGAGGGGGCGCGGCATGTCTTCTTACCCCTCCCCCCAAGGGGGCGAGGGAGCAAGAGCGGCGCGGCATATCTTCTTACCCCCGGGCGAGGGAGCAAGACGGGGCGCGGCATATCTTCTTGCCCCCGGGCGAGGGAGCAAGACGGGGCGCGGCATATCTTCTTACCCCCTCGCCCCCTTGGGGGAGAGGGCAGGGGTGAGGGGGTGGACCCGCCCCCTAATTCACCGCCCGCTCCGCATTTGCCCAATACTTCGCGCGTATGACTTTCTTGTCGGTCTTGCCGACCGGGGTCTTGGGGATGGCTTCCCAGATCTCCACCGACTTCGGCGCCTTCATCGCGCCTATCTTGGCGCGGCAGCGTTCCATGATCTCATCGCTGCTGAGGTCGTGGCCGGGCTTCAACACCACCACGGCCTTGATCGATTCGCCCCACTTCTCATCGGGCACGCCGATCACGGCGCACTCCAGCACTTCCGACATGGCGAGGATCGGCGCTTCGACTTCGGTCGCAAAGACATTGAAGCCACCGGTGATGATCATGTCCTTCTTGCGATCGACGATGTAGAGAAAGCCGTCCTTGTCCAGATAGCCGACATCACCGGTGTGATGCCAGCCGAACTTGCGTGCTTCGAGGGTCTCCTCGGGTTTCTCGAAGTAGCCCGGCGTGACCAGCGGGCCGCGACAGCAGATCTCGCCGCGCTCACCGAGCGGCACCTGCCGGCCTTCGTCGTCGAGGATCGCAACCAGCGTGCTGGAGGTGACCTTGCCGCAACTCTTCAAGCGTTCCGGGTGCTGCCCTTGCGCGGCCGCCGCCACCACTTCCGGCGACAGCATGGAGACCAGCATCGGCGCTTCCGCCTGACCGTAGCACTGGCAGATCACGGGCCCGAATACTTCCACACCGCGACGGAACTTGTCCGGCGAGACCGGCGCCGCCGCGATCAGGATCTGGCGCAGGCTGCTGCAGTCGTAGTTCTTCACATCGGGATGTTCGAGCAGGGCGTAATAGGCGGTTGGCGGCAGAAAGACATGGGTCACGCGATGGGTCTGGATGGCTTCCAGCACGGCGGTTGCATCAAAGCCCGGCAATATCACCGTGGTGCCGCCCACTGCCGCGAAGATCACGATGATGGCGCCGGCCGCATGGGTGATGGGCGCCACCGCGAGATGCACGATATTGTCTTCGCGCCCGGCGACGTAATGCTTGAGGCCGAGTTCGATCATGGTGCCGACCGCGGCGTTGCTCATCTCCACGCCCTTCGACGGGCCGGTGGTGCCACCGGTCGGCCAGCGCGAAAACGGCCCCTGGGGTGCACCGAACGGGTCGGACCAGTCGGGGATCTCGATACCCTTGCCAGCCGCACAGAAATCCGTCAGCAAGGGCGCACCGCAGTCGGCGCTGTCCAGACAATAGGCACCCTTCAATTCCGGCATCATGGCCATCGCCTGTCTGGCGAGATCGGCCACGCTGGAATGGAAGAACAGCCAGCGCGTGCGCGTGTACGCCATGTAGGCGCCATTGGCACTCGCCGAGTTGCGCACATTGACCGGCACCCACGCGCCGCCGGCCCGCATCGAGGCGAACACGCACAGCATGGCAAGCGGATCGTTGGGCGAATACACCGCAATCGAATCACCGAGCGTGAAGCCCGCCGCATAGAGGCCGCGCGCGATGTCCTCGATGACGGCTTGCGCAACTTCGAAGCTATAGCTCTGGTCGTTGCCAACGAGAAAGGGGCGCGCCGGATCGATGGCGGCGCCACGCTCGAAATAATCTATGGGTCGCATGCGGTGCTCTGTTTGAAGTTCGTTCGGGGATGCGGGCCATGATGCCTATCGCGGCCGCGCCTTTCAATCGCGCCCGCGCAGTCGCATAAACGCTCAATCACGCATGTCGATGCCGGCAAGCCGACGCGGCGTCGCCGCGCAGGCGGCGCCGAGGAGCAGGCTCGTGGCTATCCACAGCACCTCGCGCGCTCGTCGCACCAGCGCGGTCGCGACGCCGACCGATTGCGCGCCGAGCAGCCAATCGACCATCACCATGATGGCAGCCTCCTGGGCGCCGAGCGAAGCGGGAATGAAGAAGCTCGCGGCGCGCACGCTCTGCACGAAGGCTTCCATGATCCACACGTCGGCGAAGCTCACGTCGGTGCCGAGCGCGCGCAGGATCAACCAGGCTTCGAGCGCACCCAGCACCCAGGCCAGCCAGGCCGCGCCTATCGACACCAGCAGTGCGAGTCGATGTTCGCCGTAGTAATCCATGAGCTTGCGATCGATGTCTTCAATGGCGGCGATGGCGCGCACCAGTCGCACGCCCCAGCGGGTATTGCCGAGCGCGCGCGCGAGTCGCGTCGAGAGCTTGAAGTACTGCACCAGGAATATCGCCACGGTGCCGGCCACCACCGCCAGCAGCGTCGCCGCGGCAAAGCCCTGCTGCTGACCGCTCAAGCCCGGCCTTTGCCACACCAGTGCCACACCGATGGCGACGAATGCGATGAGGGCGAACATGGTGCTGGTGCGCGCGATGACGATGCCGGCGCCGGTGTCGCGCCACGGCACGCCGTAGCGACGCTTCATGAGCCAGGCCTTGACCGGTTCGCCACCGAGCGCGGCAGTGGGCGTGACGTTGTTGTAGGCATCGCCAATCATGCGCACCAGCCACAGGCGCGCGAACCAGCGCGGCGTGCGCGGCACGCGCGGCAGGGCGGCCTGCCAGTTGATGACGTCGGCCGCGAAGTAGACCAGGAACAGCGCGCAGATCTGCGCGAAAGTCGTCCACCCCATGGCTTCGATATGGCCGCGCAGTTGCTCGACATCGGTCTGGCGCAGCACCGCCACCAGCAGCGTGAGGCCGAGCACGGGAAACAGCAGGTGGGTGATGCGCACGGGGTGAGGTCCGCTGGGTCTATCGACAGTGCGCGCAGCTTAGCGGAATTGCGCCGGCGACCCTAACACGGCGCCGACGAACCCACTTTAGGGGCCTGTCGGGCGCTGCGGACTTCGGCTAGTGTGCCTGCAGTAACGCGATGCGACGCAAACCTTGCACCGTCTTCCGCGGGTGCGATTTCATTCGCACATTCAGTGCCGAGGCGAAGTGTCCAGCCCGGCCTTTCAGTGTGCGTGTGAATTCGCACCTGCGCGGCACGGTGGCACGCGCCATGTCAATCCCGAACCATTCCACAAGGAGAACTCCCATGAGCATCGAAGACAACAAGGCCCTGGTCACCCGCTTCTGGCAAGCGTTTTCCGCCGGCAAATACGACGAAGCGCTGGCCATGCTGGCTGACGATGCCACCTGGTGGGTGGCCGGCAGTACTGCCCTGTCGGCCACCTACAACAAGACCCAGTTCGCCGAACTGCTCGGTCAGATCACGCCGATGGCGCCCAAGGGGCTGTCGGTCAAACCGACCGCACTGTGCGCGGAAGGCGACCGGGTGTCGGTGGAAGCGGTGTCCTATGGCGAGTTCAACAATGGCCGCGTGTACAGGAACGAATACCATTTCATGATGGTGATACGCGATGGCAAGTTCGTATCGGTGCGCGAGTACCTCGATACAGAGCACGTCACCGCCACGTTCGCACCCTGAACGCGACGCGCGAGCAGGCACTCGTCAGGCAGCGCCGCGCGCCATGCTGAGGCAGCGCTTTCGTCAGTTCACCACCAGCAGCGGTGCCGCACACATCTCGTCGAGCTCGACGAGATTGTGAGCAAGGCGCGGCACCAGGGCCGCGGCCAGCACCACCAGGCGCGGCTCACGTTGCGCCAGCAAGGCGGGGACTTGTTCGAGCGTCACGGCGACGCCGCCCGTGGCAGCGTCGCCGTGCTGCGAGACCACGCGGATATCGAGTGGCGCACCCGCGGCAGCCGCCAGATGATGCGCCACCGCGTGGCAATGACGGCCACTGGCGCTGTCGTCGAGCAGCACCAGCAGGGGCGCGGCCGGTGCGCGCGGCGTCACGCTGTGCGCGCCGGGAATCAACACCGCGTCCGCGCCTTCCAGGGTCGTGCGCAAGGCATGGGCTTTGCGCGCGCGCAGCACTTCGAAATGGCATTGCCAGCCGAGCACGCGGGTCAGGTCGGCAACGCCCGCCGCCGCCGCCGCCGATTCGCGCTGGAAATGCGCTTCCAGATCGGGTCTGCCGATCGGCCGCATGGCATTGGTCAGGCCACATAGTTCGTGGGTGAAGGGCAAGGCCACGGCGTTCAACAGATCGGCATCCTCGATGAACACCGCGCGCAGCTCCGGTGGTTCATGGTTGCTCAGCGCGCGCAACAACAGACTGATCAGCGGTGACGGCAGTTCGCGGCGCGTCAAGGCAATGACGAAACGGCGTACGCGCAACTCTCCGCTGCGTTCGCGATCGGCTGGCACCTGGGGCAGGTCGTTCATGTCATCGCCTCGCCGCCATGGTTCTCGCCGCCGCCGGGCGCGAACTGGCGACGGGCCTGGGCAAAGGTCACGAGGCGGTCGACCACGCGACGGTTGAGTGAGCCTTCGGGATAACTGCCGTCGGCGTCGGGGCTGCCGGCTTCCATGCCGGTCAACAGCGTGATGCCTTCGTCGATGTTACGGATCGGATAGATGTGGAAGCGTCCGGACGTCACCGCTTCCACGACACGCGCACGCAGCATCAGGTGTTTGACGTTGGCGGCCGGAATCAGCACGCCCTGCGAGCCGGTCAGGCCACGCTTGCTGCAGATATCGAAGAAACCCTCAATCTTGTAGTTCACGCCACCGATGGCCTGCACATCACCGAACTGATTGACCGACCCGGTGACGGCGAGGTCCTGGCGCAGCGGCACTTCCGCCAGCGCCGACAACAAGGCATAAAGTTCCGTCGACGACGCGCTGTCGCCATCCACACCGCCATAGGATTGTTCAAAGGCGAGGGTCGCCGAGAATGAGGCCGGCATCCATTGCGAATAACGTGCGGCGATATAACCGGCCAGGATCATCACGCCCTTGGAATGCAGTTCGCCACCGAGTTCGGCTTCGCGTTCGATATCGATGACCGTGCCGCCACCGAGACTGACGCGCGCGCTGATGCGACTCGGCTTGCCGAAAGCCTGATCGCCGACCGCCAGCACCGCCAGCCCGTTGATCTGGCCGATGCGCGTGCCATGCGTGTCGATGAGCAAGGTCTCGCGCAGGATCTCCTCCTGGATGCGCTCCACCACGCGGCCCTTGCGATAGGCCTGCATTTCGATGGCCTGTTCGATGTCGGCGCGCTCGATGAGGACGGCGCCGCGCTTGCGTGCCCAGTAATCGGCTTCACGGACGAGATCGATGGCACGGCGCAATTCGGTGGAGAGCTTTTCCGCATCCTCCGCCCAGCGCGCGCTCTCCTCGATGACCCGCGCCACCGCCGCGCGGGCCAGGGCCATGAGTCCGTCGATGCGCGCCGCGCTCGCGAGCAGATGCGCGAACTCGAGTTGCGCGGCCTCGTCGCGCGTGGTGCGGTCATCGAATTCGGCGACCACCTTGAAGAAGTCGTCGAACTCCGGGTCGAGCTCGCGCAGCATGTAATAGAGACGTGGCGCGCCTATCAGCACGACCTTGAGCTTGACCGGAATCGGCGCCGGCTCCAGTGACACCGTGGAAGCAAAGCCATAGGCCTGCTCGAGCGGCACGATGCGTATGCTGCCATTGCGCAGCGTCTCCTTGAGCGCGTCCCAGGCAAACGGCTCGGACAGCAGGCGCAGGGCGTTCATCACCAGGTAGCCGCCGTTGGCCTCGTGCAGTGCACCGGCACGGATAAGTTTGAAATCCGTGGTCAATGCGCCGAAGCGTGCGCGGTGTTCTATCTTGCCGAGCAGGCGACCATAGGACGGGCGCTCCTCGATCACCACCGGCGCGCCGTCCCGCGCTTCGCGCGACACCAGAACATTGATGCCGTAGCGCCGTTGCACGCGCGAATCGCCCGGCTCCTCACCATCCAGATCCAGACGCAGCGGCATGCCGGCCGCCGGCGCTTCCGGTTCGCGCAGGAGTTCATAGTGACTGGTCAGGTCGGCGCGCATTTCCTCCAGGTAGTCGCAGGCGGCGGCGACCTCCTGAAACTGCTGCAGCACTTCGGCCACCAGACGACGGATGGCGAGATCCGCGACCTGCTGATCGAGTTCCCGGATACGTCCGCGTGCACCGCGCAGACGTTCGGGCGTGTGCTGCATGGTCTCCTGGAACAGCTTGCCGACTTCCTCGACCGCGGTCTGAATCGCGGCCTGCTGCTCGGGACTCAGCTTGTCGAACTCTTCCGGGCCCAGCACCGCGCCATTGGCGACCGGTGCGAACACCATGCCGTTCGGCGTCTGCATGATGCGGATGTTGCGTTCGCGCGCCGCCTGCTGCACCTGTTCAAAGGCACGGCTCTGGCTTTCCTCGAACTCGTGCTCGATGGCCTGGCGTCGATTGCGATACTCCTCGCTGGCGAAGGCCGCGCCGACCGCGGCCTGCACTTCCACCAGACAGCGCTCAACCGCACTGGCCAGACGCTTGCCGATGCCGGGCGGCAGTTCCAGCGCGCGCGGCCGCGCCGCATCGCTGAAGTCATTGACGTAGCACCAGTCCGATGGCGCCGCATCGGCCGCCGAGAGGCGTTTCAGGAAATCACCGACGAAGCTGCGGCGGCCGGTGCCGGGCGGCCCCATCACGAACAGGTTGTGGCCCGGCAGGCGCATCTCGACGCCGAAGCGAATGGCATCGACAGCGCGTTGCTGACCAAAGGGCGCATCGCCGTCCGCGAGTTCCGCGGTGGTGACGAATGGCAGCGCGTCGACTGCGCAGGCACGATACAGAGCGCCGGGCGCCAAGGCTTTGCTGACGGTCATGCGTGACTCTCTCCCCCAGATGCCGCGCGATGGGCAGGCATGGCAAGCTTAACCAATCCGGGCCTGGGTGCGGTGATCGATATCAATGCCACACGCGCGCCACAAGGCATAGACTGATGGTGTTTGCACGCGAGTTCCTGACGTGACTGCCCCACTGCCGCTCGCCACACTGGTCGACAGGTTTCGCGCACGCCTCGCCGCCGCCGGCGAGGGCGATGACGCGCAGACGATCGAGACCCATATCTCGCTGGTGCT
>Ga0208492_1001746_pt1 | contig 12346 bp, 8 predicted proteins | sample Subbioar_CSW14AB_FD_184820 | JGI IMG/M metagenome (GOLD analysis project Ga0208492, IMG submission 184820) | Serpentinite rock and fluid subsurface biosphere microbial communities from McLaughlin Reserve, California, USA - CR12Mar_CSW14AB (SPAdes) | ecosystem: Environmental > Terrestrial > Deep... | reverse complement strand
GAGTCTATCCAGCGGAAGGTGGCCAGGCTGGCGCGCCATGCTTAAGGGAATGTGCTCGCAAATGTGTGAAAGCTTCCGCCTGACGGCCTCCGTACGAGGCGCAAAGGGTGTCGCGCGCTGACTCTATTGATGGTCTGCGCGTCCAAGGAACACCTTAACCGCCTAACGCCACCCGCCGCTGCACGGTGATTGGCGCGCGTTGCTTAAGAAACCAGTGGGACCAATTCGCCATTCAGCAGTCTCACTACGTCATCAAGACGATTCGCGGACCAATGCGACACCGGTGCGGGCTTGCCAAAATAAAAGCCCTGGCCCTGCGCAAACCCCATTTGGCAACATACCCGCCACTCTTCGAAGGTTTCGATGCCTTCCGCTAAGCACAGAATTCCCAACTCGGAAGCCATTCGCACTAACGTCTCGAGTAACTTGTGCCGCTGGGAGGCCGCCTTGTCAATGTCGCTAATCATGGATCGGTCAAACTTGAGGTACTTACATGGAACCTCAATCAGTTCCAGTAGCCGAGCCTGACCGGCCCCGAAATCATCATAAGCCAGATCGATTTCCAAAGATCTTAGTCGCGCGGTTAATCGCAACATCTGCGAACGTACGAGAACCGCGGATTCATGAATTTCCACCGTAATCTTTTGCTCTGGACGTGCCGCACGTTGCGCCGCAAGGAACTCAAGTAGCTTGTCTAAGTGCTCAGCCTCCAATTCTTTCGGGTGCAGATTTAAAAAAATGCCAGCTCTCGGTGGCAGAGTCGCACTATCGCAAAAGCCTACTTCCTCGAACAATCGACTTAGCTGAACTTCGTGATCTAAAGCTGCGGCAATGCGGAATAATTCGTACGGCGCAGTTGGCAGGCCTGGATGGGATCCTCGGCCGAGAATTTCAAAATCCGTAACTTCTTTGGCTGCCCTTGTCACGATTGGCTGATATACCGCCGCAACCGCTCTGGTGCTCAACAATTCGCGAAAAATTGCTGTGCCACCCACCGTTCTCCGAGGTAACTGGGTAACACTTACGGCGTTGAGTTGAGTGCGCTCAGATTCGTCGTCCTCTACGGACTTGCTTTGCACTAGATGCAGCACTACAAACTCGCTCTTCGCGAAATGGATAACGTCTCCGTCACGAACCCGAGTCGGAGCGTTTATGCGTTTGCGATTGACGAAAGTCCCGTTTCTGCTGTTGCTGTCGCGAATCCATAGTGCCTCATCGGTCCATCGAAGCTCGGCATGTACACCAGAGAGGCTTTTGCACGGTAATACGCAGTGAACGTCAGTTCCAGTGACACGACCAATCTTAAACGGGCTCGTGTAAACACCAATTCGTCGCGGATGGCTCTCGCCATCAAGAAATCCATCAAGGTACCAGGTCGCTTTCATGGAACACCCCTAAATCAGGAATACACGCGCGCGATATCGGCCGCAGTCTCGTATACGTAGATACTAGGCCGCGACGCTATATTATTCAGGACCGCGCTAAGTTCTCAGCGAGCGTAAGTCCTTCAATCAATGATTTCGCCGCAGGGCGTGAGGCTAGATAGCGCACTTCGCTTCCATCTAAAAGCTGTAGCGTGAGCTCTAGAAAGGCCTGCCCTCCAATCATCCTGTAAGGACCTACGTAGCTGACTGCAACGCACTGGACCGAATTCTCTTGGCTGTCAGTCATAGTGCTGGTGCTCACCGCGGTCCTGGAAGCGTCCTGCAACGAACAGCATGAACTCGTCGGTGAACGGCGAAGCCGAGATATAGAGTTTTCGTCTTTCTGAAACACCGAGGGTCGTTCTAGCCCCCTAGACATCACAATCGGCTGGTCGTCGTCCAGACTGCGCCGCTCTTCGCTAATCTCGAATTCGTGCACGTGATTTCCTCGCGCGATAAATCGATGAAGTGGTCCCCAGGTTTGGGTGGGACGGCGTGCGCGGGGTAAGGCATGAGGGATAGCGGCGTGCTCGCGAGCTTATTTAGCACAACTATGGTGCGTGATTTCGGTGAAAGGGGCGATGGCGGACCTCGAAATTGGTTGATTGGGGCGCGGTTTCTAGGAGCCGACCCGAATCGCACTGTCACACTGTGCCTAGACATCCATCTGTGTCGATTGGCAGCCTTTGCAGTGACTATTTGTCCGATAACTCTTCAAGTCACGTCTGCAGGTTGCGTTGGTCTTACTAAGACTTGGTAGCAAGGGACACGATTGACTCGGGCTTTTTCGCAGATTTGGTCCGCACCAAGCATTCACCGAGTCACGCTGTAGCGCGGGACGGCAAGCTTGATCATCGCCCTTGAACCGTCACCAGGAATACGAATGGCGTAAGAAATCCCGGGAATTCCTCCTGGGAATATGGGGCGGGGATTCGCCGGGAAAAATAGGAAGATTCTGGTAATCCCCGCGTCCGGTCGCGGATTTTCAATTAACTGGCTTTAGGTACTTGATTCCCCCGTCATCCCAAGGACGGGGGGCAAGATGGAGCTCAAGGATGGAGCTCGTCTTGAACAATGGGAAATTGCAGTCACAAAGAAAATTGTTGCCGAGTGCCGCCGGCGGTATCGAGTTCTCGCGCGCGAGGATGCCGAAGACGTTCTGCAGGAGTGACTGCTGCACTGGATCCAGGTCCGAAGGCGACTCGCTCCCAACGGAGACGGTCCACCGGTCGCTTACATGTCGCAGGTTCTGCGCAACAAGCTCACCGATTGGGTCCAAGAGCAGGTGGCCGACAAGCGAGGAGGGGAGCAGGTCCTCCTCTCGCTCGACGCGTCAGTCGACGGCACAGATGACGGGCTAACGCTCGCACAGGTGATTGCAGATTCGGCGACAACCGAATCAGTCAATGTGATGGGTGGAAATCGCCATGATGCAGCGTTTGATGTCGCGCGGGCCCTCGACGGGCTGACGCCGGTTCGAAAGCGGCTATGCAGGATGCTGGGTGAGGAGGGGTTGTCCGTCAAAGAGGCCGCCGAGCGGCTTCGAATTCCGCGTGCCACGATGTGGCGTTGCGGACGGTCGAAGGTCCGCCGGGAACCGGCAAGTCGGAAACCATTCCCTCCGGCGTGATTTTCGCTGATACCCCGTCTGATACCCCCGTTGTATATGGCTGTCACGGGTAAGCTCAAGTTGGCTTCGGACTACAAATCACGGGAAATACAAAGAAAAACGCCGTCACTGGGACGGCGTTGGAATCTACTGGAAGTGCTTTTGGTGGAGGCGGCGACAATTGAACTCGCTGCCGCAAACAGTCGATTTTCATTGGGAATATCGACACGAGCGCTGTTCGCATTATCGAAAATACCCCCACGGATACCCCCTAAATTTCCGGTGCCGTGACGTGATTATTGTCGGACAAAAAAATTGTAGGCACCCGAACATGGTTATGATCTTTTGTGCTCTGGTCGGCTGGTTGGATGTATTTACCCGGCCCTATTAGTCGAGCTCGATACCTACCTAACATAGCGCCGAAATTCCCGTTGGGCCCGGCCTGCTTGTTCGTCAATCTCAGTACTTCGGAAGCAGGGGCCGTATGGGCAATTTACGGCCAGCTGCCTTCTTTGCCCAGTAGCCGCGTGGTGGCTTAGGGATGTCCAGCAATGCGCAGGCTTTAGCAATTGCAACATCCGAAACACCGTAAAGCTTCGCCACCTTTTGTGTTGGCTCATTCCAGACTTCTTCGTACAGACGCTCACGGTCGTACCGAGATTGGGGAAGGGTGGGCACTGGCGTGCTCGGCCCGATGGCGTTTGGCCGCCGTTTGCTGACAACGGACCTTCCCCGGCGTTTGATCTCAGGTTGTAATGGATAGACGGCTTTGAGAATGCTGCGCATCTTCGGGGTGCGAACTAGTGCGTCTATGACCGTGTCGTCGCAGGTGCGGTGCTTTCGCAGCAAATCAATGATGACTGCAATCGCCTCTGCCTCAAGGCTATAGAGAGAGCGCCTCGTGTCGGTAATCGACCGGTCGTCTGGTGTCCATCGCGCGCCTTCCCCAAGCAGAAATCGCAGCGCGTCAAGCGACTGGCGGACACTAGCGACAGGAACAGCAATTTTCCGATATTCGTAATCCCAGATCTGTTCATTCCATCCGAAATTGCTCAGGCACCTGTTCAGAACAGTGGAACCGCCGTCGGGCTTGTCATTGATATGTGCACCTAGTCGAACGAGGTACGCCACGCATTCAATATTGATACGCCATGTCGCGGCAGCTGCCACTAATTCGCGCAAGTCGTCTACTGCGGGATCTGGTTTGAGCCGTTTCAAGATCTCCAGATCTCTACTGCTGCACGCGATTTGAAGGGCGGATTGCTGATAATCTGCGTCTTCGAGAGCATCCGTATGCTCCAAATCTTCAGTCGCAAAGCCCTTGCTTCGGGGGTTCGCACCGAGCCACATGAGCAGACTGACCCACTTCAAGTCGTCATTCTGACAAGCTTGGCGGAGCGCTGCGTCCACTTGCTGCTGTAACTCTTCGGCGAGATCAGGGCGCGCACGCCTACAATCTAGAAAGATGCCAAGTACTGCCTTGATGCGCGCATTGAACGCACGTGCGAACGGCGCGTTCGTCGTGAGATCCGCTCCTCGTTCCACAAAGACCTGGACGAGGCTGCGGTCCCAAGTCTCGATAACATCCTGAAAAGGGATGGCATTGATGCTGGCGCCATGCTTCAAGGCAAGCAGCATGATGGGTAGCTGCCGCTGCCAGCACGCCTGCTGGAGCAATTCGTCCTTAGCGGACTGATGTTCCTCATGCCGTAATAGAAACTCGATTAGGCTGTGGAATCCGCTATCGCGCGCTACGCGCAGCGGCGTGCTCCGGTAGTGAGCGGGGACGGTCAGAGGCTTTCCTGCGGCCTGCCAGTCTTGTAATTCGAACAGGCGACCTTCTCTACAGAGTTGTAGCAGATGCTCGGCGTCCTCATCTCTAGGCGACTGTGGGCGTGCCGTACGCGACTTCAAGGCAGGCGTACGGAGGGTTTTCGGTGCCATCCCCATATTCCCTCTGGCCACATATTGGCCCCCACGTGAGTGCGACCTGCAAGTATTCTGACGCGAGCGTTGCCGCCTTTGTGCGTCGAACGTAGCCAACACCTGTTCCGTTTGTAAATTCCTATTCGACCAACTTAGAAAATCCTGGCCAGGGATTGGCTCAACGGAAATTTACCTGCGCGCGCTGGGCGGCTCAACCACTTTTTCTGGCATTCGGGCCGGTCGAGATAGAGGGGTAGGATGCCCCGTAAATGACGTCGAGCAGGGCACAGCGACCGTATGCGTACCGAAGGGCGACCCTGCGGCATATGCACCTGGGTGCAAAACGACAATGCTCGTTGCCCGCAACGAGCAGGCATTTTCTGGCTCAATTTACTGATAATGTCCGGATGGGATTTCGCTATTTTGGGGCAGCAGCAAAACCAGGTGCTCGGCGACGTGACATACCAATAACGATGAAACCCGGTTAATCGAATGCTCTGGCGGGTGCGCGAGCACGTAGCGCAGGTACGCCTGAGCGACTCAGTTCGGGCTAGTTTTCCGAAAAGCTGGCAGGATTAACCGGACATGCTGTCTACAATCGCGTTGAACGCGAAGGAATTGAGTGTTGCTGCTAATCATTTAGACGAGTCTGACGAAATACGATCTCATCGCTCGTCTTGCGCCTTCCTTCCGCTGGAACGAAAGAGTAGCTCAGTGATTCCGATAAACACGCGGGCGCGACTTAGGCCTTCCGTTATAAAGTCGCTGCTCGGTATTGCTCGGCCCCCTGTTGCACCGCCAGCGGATCTTCCGCTTTTTGCCGCAGTTTCGACAGTAGCCAAATAAACTAAGCCAATCAAAAAGGCGTCACCGGTCCATTTGTGAACATAACTCACCGCAACGCACCGCGACGGGTGAGAATCCCTGCTAAGGGATTATTGTGTCGAGTGCTTTTTTCGCGAAATCAAATAGAGTTGGAGTCTGGACATGACGTGATACCGCTTCTTCAAAGTGCGGATCTACCTTAGCGTCGCGGCCGACATAAGCTACGCGGCGGCGACCGGTTCCAATATCGTTGTACAGCATTGGAGTATGCTGCTCGCCATAGCGCAACCATTCTGCAAGAGTAAGCCTTCCGTCACGATCGAGGTCCGCATTTCTCCTTTGATCTATGTTCAGCTCTAATCCATCGTGGACTAGAGCATAGGTCAGAAGGCCTTGCTGCAAATGTTCGCTCTCAAGCGCCACGTCGTCAGCTTGGCTCGCTGCTAGGATGCGCATCGCTTTGTCATACGCCAATTGGCCGAGTCCGCGATCGCCCATGGGCCCCGGCTTGAAATCAGCCGATTCGACGCTGGCCGCTGAGTGACAGGCATCAATAATCAGAACCATCTGACCGGAATCTATTTGGCGTAACCACTCACTTAGATCCTCACTTGAGATGAAACGGGCAAGCGTCGCAGCGGTAGGGTTGGCGTCCATTCCAGAGTCTGACGGAAGCAAATAGAACTTCCCACCGGCCTGAGTGTATCCGTGACCAGAGAATGTCACGATCACTATGTCGTCCGGCGTGGCATAGGAAAGTCGGTTGGTACCGGGCACTCCTGACAACGCGCCCCCGTTTAAAGATCGGCCCGCCAGCCTCCCAAGCACGTCCTCGATGTTCGCTTTTGTTGCGTGCCAAGCTGCGGGGTCCCGCCCGGCCGAAGTTAGGCTGACACGTACAACCTCATAACCTTCAAGTGTCGCCAACGTTCTGTCTATAGCCTCAGCGTCACGCACTGCAAACCGCAGACTGCGTGCGGGTGCATCGTATTCGTTGACTCCGATGGTGATGATATACGCCTTAGCCTTTCGGGTTGGGATGTCCTTGGGAATTACGTAATCTCGCTTTGCTGTGGCGCTCTTTACCCGGTCTTCGTTAAACACGTAAGCTGAGAACGTCACAGGTTTGCCCGCATCCCTCGAAGACAGCTGCACAGGGAATCGAACCAAATTCTTTGAAGCACCCTTGGGTATGTCGATGTGCGTACGCGCTCGCCATGCGACTAGCTCTTCGCTACCATCAAGGCTATTTGGCCATTGTCCGACCAACTGGCCATTTCGGAACAATCGAAGGTCATACGCTTCTGTACGGGTCTTCCCATTCTTTTGGCCGACATCTTCCTTACCGGCTACTTCTACGGAAACTTCCGCCTTCGGAGCGGACATGCTGCTCGATGCGACACCCACAATCCGAACATAAGGCTGAATTCTGTTTAAATTCTCCACGGGACTCACTTCCTTGAGAGCGCAAGTTTTGAGATTGGTCGTAAGCGCCGAGTTGCACGAAATCAGGCGTGGTAAAAGTCGCGGCTCATAATAATCTCGAAAGAAAATCTCAGCGGGGAGTGCGCGAAGCGGATCGTCGTCAAAGACCCACTGCATTCCTCGGTTCGTTTCCTCCAATCGGTCTCCGTCAATTCGACCATTCGGATCAACAGAAACCCAATGGACATCTTCGGGCTTATCTAGGCGTAAAGCTTCCTGGTCGAAAACTGCGAGGCGTGCTAGTACCCGGCCATCTTCCATGCTAATAATCCTCATCACCCCAAACTTCGACGCAACTAAAATGCCGCGATCGCAATCTCCTGTAACAATGTCATCTACATCAATGCTCAGTCCAACGCTCTCCGCGTCCTTCCCGTCTTTCGACAAATCAAAATACTGAAGCACCGCATCTTTGCCGCGCACTACAGCCAGCCGGCTATTGTTTTCGAAGAGGCAGCTAAATTTTATATCGTGAATGGACGACTCCTCTTGGAAAACTAGCTTTTGCGCGAGGACGTCCCAAAGATAGAGGGCCGCATTGCTACGTACGGTCAGATATTTTCCGTCGTTAGAATACTTAAGTTCTGCGCCAGGACAATTATTTGGACAGTGAAATGGAACTTGCTCATCCTCTCCATCTACATCCCAACTAAACAACGCATTATCTTGTGAATAGGCCATTACTCTAGGAGACGTAGGATAAAAAGGAATAACGCGAAGCTTGATGCCTTTCAGAGCATGTTGTTTCATCTCGCTCGAGACATCTGCTGTAACGACGTTTAAGCGAGTGCCTGACGCCAAACGCCATACGTACATACCGCTTGAAGTCTTCGCGGCGACAAGCATGTTGTCTCTAGAGAGTCCGATTTCACTTGTCGAGTTAAATCTATTGAAATCGTACTCATGATTAGTTGCGGAAATATGATCAGCATTGAACATATCCTCAATCATGTCATCCTGCATGCGGCTGAAAGCGGGACTTCGAATGCTAAGGTGAACGACCTTTTTTGATGCGTCAAAAATTTCAATATCTTCACCCTTCGCTACGGCCGTTAGCGAATCGTCATAGGAACGAGCGGCAGCAGTTAGTCCCATAGTCTCTGGAAACAAGCTCTTGTATGAGCCCTTGGAGGAGTCGAGAACATGCACTCCTACGCTCTCCAGGTTCCAAAGATACGCGCCGTCACCGTATACCCCCTTGCTCCAGAACAATATTTGTTTTCCATGTGCCGTCAGCGAAACACCTTTAATGTCGCCAACTTGTGGTTGCAGTCGATAGATTAGTTGCCCCGAACTAGCTCCCCAAATGACTATTGAATGGTCCAAGCTAGCCGAAGCAAAGGTTTTCTCGTCTGGCGAAAAGACAAAACTCGTTACGAGATCGTCATGTTGATCAACCGTCGGGAGCAGGGTTTTCCTTTCATTATTCCATACCTCAATCGAACCAACTCTCGAGCCGTCATTGCTATTGTCGCTGACGCGACGGTTGGCTACTACATAGGTTCCCGTTGAAGACATGGTAGCTTGCGGTGAACGTATGTGCCTTTCGAGTGCAGAAGAAACGACCGGAAACTGATGCACAAGTCGACCACTCTTAAGTTCAATAAGGGAGGCAGAATCACGATGCAAAGTTAAGAGCGCGAATTGCCCCTCGAAATCGACTGTCATTGCTGGGGCGCTATCGGGATCGAGCGATAATTTGCCAGTCGAACTAAACGATAAAGGGGAGCGTACATGTAATAAGCGGGCGCCTGTCTGAACGTCCCATACTCGAAAAACGCCAGTTTCATCAATAGTGATTACTTTCTGGCCGTCTCCGGAAAAGCAGGCGTTTACCACGGACTCCGATCCGGACGTGAAGTGCCGTAAGGTTTTGCCTGTTCGGATATCTATAAGAGCGACGCTCTTGGCCGTCTCAATCGCGAGGTTTGGTATTCTGGAAAATTGGAAAACCATCAAGTGATTGCGTTCTGGCGATGTCAACTGCCAGTGAATGCGCTCACCAGTTGCTGTTTTAATTATTTGACTGGTCCGACCAATTAATTTTTCGTCTTTTTCGACATTAATTTCCACATTTATTAAGTCGTCGTCCGCTGAGAAACTCACCTGCACGGGCTTGGAAGGCAGAGGAATCACCTTGAGAAGAGCGCCGGTCTTAATATTCCAAATACACGCAGCTTTCAGTTCGCCACCTGCTATAACCAACTCCCCGTTATGGGAAACGGCTATCGCATTTGTGCGACCGAGGGATCCCTGCAGCGTGCGTAATAGGCGTCCAGTGCGAACCTCCCAAATTTGAACACGATTCACGGTCGACCCGGTAAGGATGAGTTGTCCATCAGGTGAAAACGCGATTGCAGTTCCATCTACAACAGGGCCATCTTGGACTACCAGAGTGGGCGCTCCGTGAGGTGCCGCAAATGTTTCAGTGAAGGCGTCTAAGTAGCAAAAGCCTAAAGCAAGGAGTGAATAGGCGAGGATGCGGCTATATGTTCGGTAGTGAATTAATGTCCGCGGGACAGAATCTCGCCTCCATGAGTTCGTCTTGATGATTTGCATTAGTTGTCCTTCGTAAAATCGCTCGAGGCTATTCCAGAAAGTCGTGCTTGCTGGTCCACTCGTCGTCCTGCACGTACCGACCGCGTCGCTAATGTACGTAGTACACAAGGCGAACGTGCTCTCCGTATACGTGTTGCGCCGGGAGATCGATAAGCGGCATCTTGGCTCGTTTGAGGTACCTAACCAATAGCAAATCATGAATCCAATGGCCAGAGAAAAAGGCGGACTTGAAACGCGTGAAGCAGGGACCTAGGCTCCCGACTGGGTACGCAAACAGGGGATCTCCCATCCGAGCTTTTGTCGTGGGAAAGCAACCTGCTCGTGATCGATGGCTTGCCCATCTGTAATCTGTCGTCTGCCATCGGCGACGAACTCGCCGGCGATATTTGGCGATTGAAAGGCTCGGCAGTACGCCTTGCCAAGTGGGCAAAGGCGTCCTAAATTCATTCGGTCCTGCAACTCAGATTGGGGAGTTTGGAGGGGTCATCAGTCGACGCCTATCAAGCAGGTTGGCGGACGCTGTACTTTTCAGTCTGCGATTCCGAAGCCGTGAGTGACGCTCTGTCGTACTTACAGGGCCACGATGTCGTATCGGTCAGGCTTACTTCGGAAGGGGGGATCCTACGAAATGGCTGGGGACAAAGTAGCGAATCCGCACCGTAATTGGGAGTCTGGCAGGGCAGTCATTCGGATCGAAAGTATTAGTTGAAGTGAAAGCGGCGGACAATCTCGGGAAGGTGGCACCAGATGACTTGGTGGTCGTGACTTACTCCGGACATATGCAAACTCAGCCCAGTGGGACCTTCTACTTGTTGCGTTCTGATTCCGGTTCCGAAGTTGAGATAACTTCGACGGCCCTTGCGCACTTTATCTCGAGTGAGGAGGTCAGCGAGTGGCTATGGCCGTTCAATGCTGGAGAGATGTAGTTGATCATCGATTCCTGTAACTCGGCCGGGAGCGTGGGGCAGCCCGGCTTTAAGCCGGGACCAATGGGGGACCGGGGGCTAGGCCAGTTGGCCTATGACAAAGCGATGCGCATTTTGGCAGCGGGCCGAGCCCACGCGGCGGCCTTTGAGAGCACGTCGCTCAAACAAGGCCTGCTCACCTCCGCGCAGGTGCACGACGCTGTAGCCGTGGTGGCCGACGGTAATCGGGCGGCCGACGCGGACCACGTCGGGCGACTGACGCTCACGGAATGGCCGCATTGGGGAGTGCAGCACACGCCGGCGCTTTACGAGGATAATCTGTCCGTCCGAACGGATGCGGTCTATGCCGACCGCCAGGGCATCATCAACCCTCAGTTCAAGGTCAGCGCCATCACCCGCGCCGAATCTCCAGCACTCTTCGATTTCGCTCGACCAAGCGGTTTGAGCGGCGAAGCCATCTTGCAGTGACATCTAAGGCAAGTGCGACACCAATTGCGGCACATATGCGTCGTATTGGCTCAATCGGCGCGAGGATCGCGATCGTCGCAACCATGGTCGCGCCGGCAATCGCCTTGACAGGAAATGAGCATCCCAGTGTCGAGCTCTATGTGGAAAGCGGGATCCGGCATAGTGCGAGGGGCGTAGCCTTCTCGCCTGACGGGAGCTTAGTGGCCGCGGGCAGCCTTGATCGGACGATCAAAGTTTGGAGTGTCGCCTCAGGACGCGAAATCGCGACGCTCGTAAATGGCAGCATGTCTACTTCATTGTCCTTCTTGCGCGAGGGCCTAATCTTAGCCGCAGCTGGCGAAGATGGACGCGTGCAGTTTTGGGACGTGGCGTATCGAAAGCCGGCCTATCTCGACTTTCAATGTACAGACAAGCAGTCGCCTTCCATTGCGCTGAATGCAGATTCAACTGAGCTTTTCTGCGTCGATGGGGGTGGCTCGGTGATCCGTAGATGGAATGTCCAATATCGCGGGCAGGTTCAGCCGGCGTATTACGTTGACGGGCTCGATTCGTCGTCGCGCCTGGGCACCGATGGCGCGTTCGTCGTGACTAGCGGAATCGACGGATTTGTCCGGATGGTCGAAGTGAAGTCATCGCGAGTGCTGGGTACATTTCCAGGGCCATCGCATAATTTCGAATCGGTTGCCTACGGGCCGAGAAGTGGCCTTTTGGCGACCATTCCGGATGGGGGCGGATCTGTGGACCTTTGGTCCTGGGACGGAACCGGCGAACCGCATCTTCAGCAGACTGTTGGCGGACAGAACGTACATGCTGTGGCAATTAGCCCCGATGAGGCCAAGATCGCGGTTGCCATGGAGAACGGCGATGTAGTGATTATCGATGCGACGATGGTAAATCCATTCGCTCGGCCGCTGTTAAGACTAGGAAGTTTCGCGAATCGTGTTGAGAATGCCGCTGTCATGGAGGGCTCCGTCCTGTTGGCGGTCCAAAGTTGGTATGACTCCCAGTTAGTTTTTGACCTGCAGCGGGGCGGCTTGTCCGAGGCGGAGATCCCTAAGCTGAGCGCCGGCACTGGAGGTTTCGCTGAGGTCGGCGAATTCAATGGACGGCGGTTCGCAGTCAAG
>Ga0208492_1001745_pt1 | contig 12351 bp, 10 predicted proteins | sample Subbioar_CSW14AB_FD_184820 | JGI IMG/M metagenome (GOLD analysis project Ga0208492, IMG submission 184820) | Serpentinite rock and fluid subsurface biosphere microbial communities from McLaughlin Reserve, California, USA - CR12Mar_CSW14AB (SPAdes) | ecosystem: Environmental > Terrestrial > Deep... | reverse complement strand
CTCCCTCAGCCCCTTACCCAATCCACGGGCAAGCTCAGGAAGCTTCTTACCCCCGAAGAGAAGTAAGACAACGAGGAAAATCAGGATCATCTCCGGCCCCCCGATATTCAGAAATAATAATTCAGTGTAAAACATAATATAAATTCAATATACAAATATAGGTATTTAAAATACCTTTAGTTCAAAAATTAATTAGCAAGCCAGCCGGCAGGGTTCATTGGAGTAGCACCCTTACGCACTTCGAAGTGTACTTCTGTTGTTCCGTCGACCGGATCAGTGATGACAACCCCTATATTCTGCTTTAACGAAACTTTCTGCCCTCTTGATACAGAAACCGATTTTAAATTAGAATAAACGGTGAAATACTCCCCGTGTCTGATCAGCACGGCATAAGATCCGGAAATATTCTGAACAGCAGCAACTTCGCCGCCAAAAACAGCTCTTACAGCGGATCCAGGAGCTGTTTTAATATCAACCCCGTTATTCTCAACGGTTACATTACGCCCGATAGTATGGTTTCCGAAATCCTCAATGATCATTCCGCTCGTTACCGGCCATGGTAAATTGCCCCGGCTTCCAAGAAAATCGGATGAAAGCTTGGCCGATTCAGGTGTAGCTGCAAGAATACTTGAACCGCTTGCAATATTTCGGGATGGAGAGCCATCCTTATTACCTGCTTTGGCCGCCTCGGCCTCCGCCCGCTTTCTGGCTTCCTCTATCTCCCGGTTAATCGCATTCTGAATTGCTCTGTTGAGCCTTGCTGATTCTCTTTGCTTCTGAGTTAATTCCTGCTTCAGCTTTTTTTCCTGACTGGTCAGACTGCTTAAAACCTTTGATTTACTGTTCTTCTGAACAGCAAGGGTTTTACGTTCTTTCTGCTGATCCGTTAACAGATTATTTTTCTCTTTCTTATTCTTATCAAGTTCCGTAATCTTATGATTCAGATCGTTTTGCGTTCCCTCGATATATCTGGCCTGCTTCTTTCTGTACTCACTGAACTGCTGGAGGTATTTTAGTCGTTTATAGGCCTGATTGAAATCCTGAGAGGCGAAAATAAACATCAGCTTGCTGTATGAACTTTGGTTACGAAATGCAAAAAGTACCATCGCTGCATATTCCTTCTTAAGTTTAACAAGCTGACTCTGAAGAGAACGTACTGTATTTGAATTTTCAGAAATCTGATTATCAAGAAGTTTTACCTCAGAGTTAATGACACTAATCTTACGTTCGCGAAGACGAATCTGAGCATTCAATGCACGTATTTCCTTCAGGGATAAATTTTTATTGTTTGCTGTTTGATTTAGACTACGGTTCAGCGATTCAATCTCCCTGGTCAGAGCCTCTTTCTGCCTCTTGAGTTCAGAACTGCTCTGGGCAAAGGCTTCTGCCGCAAAGCAGAAAGCAAACAAAAAGAATATACTCTTTAACAAGTTCATTCAACCAAATGTATTTAATTTTTTATCAAAAACCGATCCGGCACTCTGAAAGGCAGGTCTATCGTACCATCCATATCCACTTTTAAGAACTCCAGTTTAAGTCCCAGAGCTTTCTTTTTTGTTTTTGTGCTCATCTCCACAAAATGAGGAAAATCATGCTGATTTAATGCGATAAAATTGCCATAATTAACTATGAGCTCCTGTCCGGAAAGCTGATCGCTAAGCTTGTTCAGAGTAAGCTTATTCTGAAGATTAGCTTTAAGATCATAGACCAGAGACCCCAGAATACTTTTCAGCAAAGTATCATCACCCTCCGCACTCAGTTCGGTTGAGTCACTAAGATATTCGGGAATCGAATTACCAATCAATACAGACTGTAATGTTTTGAAGTTAATCCTTTCATTGGTAAATTCATAAATATAGCTGAATGGCTTTTTAATATAAATATTATCCAGACGGTTTATGATTTTCACACTATCCGGAGTGATGAGTGCCCTTGCAACTTCCAGTCCGGCCATAGCAGTTACTGAAACCCAAAGAACCTCATTATTCTTCATCCGGATATTCATATTCACCTCATTACTTTTATTATCAATACTCAGATCAGCTTTGGCTTTAATGGTCAGTGTGCTGAAAGTCAAATCCTTATCCATGATCTGATTGATTTTATTTAGCTTACTGTTATCGGCAGCAATGGCCTGAACTACCACAACTTCAGGTGCCGGCTCGGGTTGCAAAACAAGCTTTTTGGATTTACATGACGTAAATACCGCAATCATCACCAACAAACAAATCAGCTTATTCAGAATATTTCTTTTCATTTATTTTTTTATCCAGTGTATTTGATTTTGAACCCAGGCTTTTTGCTTTTTGCCATTGTTCAAGTGCTTTCTTTTCATCTCCGAGGAAGAATAAAATATCTCCGTAATGCTCTGTCTGGGTGGCATTGGAGCCGGAACCGCTTTTAAGGGCCTTCTCTATCCATAACCTTGCCTCATCAAATTTTTTCTGTCGGAAGAGTATCCAGGCATAAGTGTCTTCAGAAGATGAATTACCGGGATCAAGCTCTATAGAACGTTTTGACATTCTTGCGGCTTCCTCAAGGTTTTCTCCTCTTAACGATAAATAGTACGCATAATTGTTTAGCACATAACTATTACGGGGATCTATTTCCAGTGCTTTACCATAGGATTGATCCGATTCCTTAAACTTTTTAAGCGCATTGTATGAATCGCCTAACATGGAATATACCTGTATCAGTATCTCTTTATTTTCAGTTTCCAGATCCAGCGTATTCTTCAAATAGGAAACAGCCCGCTCATGCTGCCCGGTTTGGGCAAGACCAATTCCGGTATAAAGATATAATGCTGCCTGATTCGGGAAAATACTCAATGCGGCTTGCCCGTCTTTAACCAGCTCCTGGAACTCATTCAAACTAATTTCAATACGTAGCAGTTGCTCCCAGATCTGATATACCTGATCATTAATATTTAAGGCTTTAATATAAGCCTCCTTAGCCTCTTTAAATTTTCTCTCCTGAAACAATACATCGCCGTGTACTGCAAATGCCTTGGCTTCATCGGGATGAACCTTTACCATAATGGACGTTAGTTCATTGGCATTGGCTCTTGCTTTCATATCGGCGAACATTGGGAAAAAAGACAGCACAATCCTCACCTTTTCATCGATACTCAGATTAGGATCATTAAAAGCCACCTTCAGCTCAATAAATGTATTATCAAACTGCCTCAATGCCTTGTACTGATCAGCCAGAGCCAGCCTTATCAAAGCATTTGCGGGAGCTATCTGCTTTGCACTGTTCAGCACTTCAATCGCTTTTTCTCTTTGTCCGGCTTTGGTTAAAACCTCACTCCGAAAAATATAATTACGGATTTCCTGAGGATCAGAAGCAATCTGCTTTCGGAGCTCCTCCTCCAGCTTAACCGACTTGCCCTGCTGCATCATAATCCGTTGCCTTGCCGCCGACAGCTCTTCTGAGGGGCCGAATCTTTTCTCAACCTCGTCGTAAGCAGCAATAGCATCATCTACCTTTTTAAGCAGCAGTAAGGCATTTGCCTTATCGTAAAAATAAGCCTCATTATCGGGGGCTATCTTCATCAGTTCTGTCAGCACAGGGACAAGTTTATCTATCTTATTCCCTTTTTTATAAATATCTGCAAGCAATACCCAATACCATTCATTTTCAGGATTAACAGTAACCGCATTCCTGATCAGAAACTCTGCCTCTTCGAGCTGATTATCAGCAAATTTCATACTCCCCAGTTCATACATTGCCGCATCATTGGCAGGGTCTACTTCCAGAACTTTTGAGAAACTAGATGCAGCCTGAGGAAAATTCATGACTAATTTTTCATGCAGCCCATCAAAAAACAGATCCTTTACCAGATTACTGTCTTTCTGGCTCAACATCTTTCCGGTAACTATAACCACATCCTTCCTTTTATCCTGCTTATTGCGCTGGGCAAAAAGAGCAGAAGTACAAAGTATCAGAGAAAATATGAATGCGGCTTTCTTCATGATTTAAACTCCGGTATGTCCGTATCCACCGGCACCTCTGGCGGTATCACTCAAAATTTCAACCTGTTCCCAAATTACCTGCTCGTGACGGGCAATAACCATTTGTGCAATGCGTTCGCCATTATTCACAATAAATTCTGTATCCGAAAAGTTAATCAGCAGAATCTTTATTTCCCCGCGGTAATCCGCATCGATGGTCCCGGGAGTATTCAAAATACTGATTCCATGCTTATAGGCCAGACCACTGCGCGGCCTGATCTGAGCCTCATATCCAACTGGAAGCTCAATAAAAAGACCTGTCGGGATCAGCTTCCGTTCCATTGGTTTCAAAACTATTGCTTCCTCAATATTTGCCCGAAGATCCATGCCTGCAGATGCCTCTGTTTCATAGGCCGGCAGCGCATGAGATGATTTGTTTATAATTCTGATATTCATTCGGTTCCAAAAATTTTCTTAATCTCTTTCCTCTCCGCAAAAAGGGTCATCAGGGTAAATATAATAAAGAGGGCATTCCCAATCAGCAGATTACGGTCAAATACGACAAATGCTACAAAAACGATACAAACCGATATCAGAATATAAGCCAGATTCTTCTTCAGGTTATAAGGGATCGGATAATGTTTCTGCCCCCATAAATACGAAAGTATCATCATGGATGTGTAGGCTGTCAGAGATATCCAGGCAGAAGCAACATAGCCATACTGCGGAATATAAATTACATTCAGAACAATGGTCAGCAATGCTCCTATACCTGAGATATAGAGACCGAATCTGGTTTGATCGGAGAGCTTATACCAGATGGACAAATTGATATAAATCCCAAGGCTCACATAACCAAACAGAAGAACAGGTACTATTTTTAAGCCCGACCAGTACAGAGCCTGTTCGGCAGCATCCTTACCCTTAATAAAGTATTTCAGAATCTCGATATTCGCTACCAGCAGAACAAAAATCAGGCAAACGGCAATTATGAAGAAGTTCATAATGCGGGCATAGGTTTCTCCTGAATTAGAACTTTTAGAATGACTGAAAAAGAAAGGTTCAGCACCCAGCCTGAACGCATTAATAAAGATACTCAGGAACACCGCGATTTTATAGCACGCTGCATAGATCCCTACCTCTTGTTCTGACACTCCGGGAGGAAGAAGCTGATCCAGAAATACCTTATCTATATTTTCATTGATAATAAATGAAATATTGGCGATCAGTACCGGAAGACTATAAACCAGCATCTCACGAAGCATCTTTCTGTCATAAGATAAAGTAAGCTGCAGCAGTTCAGGAATCAGCAAAAGCAAGGTCAGGATGCTGGCAATCAGGTTAGACAGAAATACATAACCAACCCAGCCTTCTCTGTACCAACCGGAAACAAACTCTGCTCCGGGCCAATTAGCCTGAATAGCAATGGGCAATACAAATATGAAAAGCAGATTGAATCCTATAAACGTGAGGATATTGGCAAACTTAATCAGACTGTATCGGATTGGCTTCCCGTCAGCCCTGACTTTCGCAAAGGGAATTACAGCCAGTGCATCTGCTACCAGAATATAAATGAAATACCTGATATATGTGGCATAATCGGGATTATTCTCAGCTCCGCCCTGCATCCAGACAGCAATATCCTCCACGAAAAGAACTGTGAAAAGCAGAAAAATCAAAGAAATCAGGCAAACTGTAAAAAATGTATTGTTATACACCTTTTGTTTATCATTCTCATACTTACTCAGATATCTGAAATAGGTAGTCTCCATTCCAAAAGCGAGTATGGCATTGAGCATCGAGGCCCAGCTATACATCACCGAGAATATCCCGTAAACCCTTGGAGGATAAAGCCCTACATAAACCGGAGTAAGAATAAAGTTTAGAAATCTGGTGATTACGGTACTAATCCCGTAAATCGCAGTCTGACCGGCAAATTTCTTAATTGCTGACAATGAAAGAGTTGATTAACATGAATAAATTACCTTTTAACCACTTCAAAATTAGTATAGTTTTTCAAATCACCCTCGATTACGGTCACATTTTCAACCACCGAACGGTCTGAGCCCTTGTTACAGAATTCCAGAAACAGCTCCAGCGAAAAATCATCACCTTCTGCTTCAATAAAAACGCTGCCATCAGTACGGTTTCTGGCTGTCCCCTTAATACCCAGCTGATCCGCCACAGCCTTACTCATTGCCCTGAAGAATACCCCCTGTACCTTACCCGTGATTGTTATATCGAGATGTTTCATAGATGCTCAAAAATTTATTTTACTTATTCTTTCCTTCTCTGAAAGAAATTCATTCCAGACATCCCGGAGAATTTCAGCAGCAGGCCGGATCTGATGAACGGCAGATGCAATCTGCCCGATTTCAAGCTCACCATCATTCAGATCTCCTTCAAACATACCTTTTTTTGCCCTTCCTTTGCCCAGAAGTTCCATCAATTCTTCCCGACCGGCACCTTCGGCTTCAGCCTTTTCAATCTTCCGGGAAAACTCATTTTTGAGCAGTCTGACCGGAACAAGTGATTTTAAACTCAGGCGGGTATCCCCTTCACCCGCATTGACAATTGCATTTTTGAAATTAATATGTGCTGATGATTCGTTCGACGCGGCAAACAATGAACCAATCTGCACCCCTTCTGCCCCTAAAGCGAATGCCGCCAGCATTGCCCTTCCACTACCAATTCCACCGGCAGCAATTACAGGAATCGGAACCGCATCACAGATTTCAGGTATCAGGCAAAGAGTGGTAGTTTCTTCTCTGCCATTGTGCCCGCCGGCTTCAAAGCCTTCAGCAACGATTGCATCTGCCCCGCTTTGCCAGGCCTTCTCAGCGAACTTCCTGTTGGCAATCACGTGTACAACCTTAATACCTCTTTCTTTGAGAAAAGATGTCCACGCTGCCGGATTGCCTGCAGAGGTGAATACAATATTTACCCCTTCTTCAACAATAATCCCCATGATCTTTTCGATTTCGGGATAGAGTAAGGGCACATTGACCCCAAAAGGTTTTGCGGTAGCCTGTCTGCATTTTTGGATATGTTCCCGCAAAACTTCGGGATGCATAGACCCGGCGCCGATCAGTCCCAGTCCGCCGGCATTGGATACTGCCGAAGCAAGCCTCCATCCGCTGCACCATACCATTCCTGCCTGTATGATCGGATATTCAATAGCAAAGAGCTTTTTAATTGAATTCATTATCTAAAATCTATACTAACCTTATCAGTTCAGAGCCGGCATTTATTTCCATCTCATCCACATTTTTGATCAGATTCAAACCCGGCGTTTTACCCTTTTCGATACTTCCAAACCGATCCTGAACACCTAAAAACACAGCCCCATTCAGTGTTGCCCACTTCAGCAGAGTTGCAAATTCGAGCTCCCGGAAATGTTCCTTTATGGTTTTAATTTCTGAAAGTATACAGAGTTTTTCATTCGAGGCCAGACTATCTGTTCCAATGGTCATTGTCAATCCGGAATCCTGAAATAAATGAATGTCAGGTAAACGATTTTCTATATAAAGGTTTGCATTGGGACAGAAACACCAGAAAATTTCCCGCGAAGATGAACCTGCAAAGCGGATGTCCTCCGGATCCGTGAAAGTATTGTGAACAAGCATAATCTTCTGCTTTTCCGGAAGTAAGGGCAGAACTGTCTGTAAGGAGGTTTTGAACTGAGCTTCAAAAAAACTGATATCCTGATTCAGAAACTTATAAAAATCAATAAAGTCTCCCGATTTACTTATGAAAAACTCATTCTCCTGAGCGCATTCCTGATTATGCATGCTAATCAGATTATCCCGACCGGAAGAATATTCCTTTAGGATCTGAAACAATTCATTTGAAACGGAATAAGGGGCATGCGGAACAATTGAGGACGGCAGCGGAGCAAGCTCATTTTTTACATCCAATGCTCTCTGAAACGCTGCTTCTGCCCTTTGCGGGTCAAATCCGAGTAATTCAACAAAGGTATAGTAATAAATTTTACTCTTTTGTTTGACAAATTTTGATAAACCGGTATTTGAAATATCTCCTGCAGCGACTATTCCATTGTTAAACATCACCTGATCATACTCTTCCATTGCCTTCAATATCTGAGCCTGCCCTGCATCACGCCGGGTAATTACAGAACGGATAAAGGCGGGTAATCCGCTACCCCTGGGTAACTGAGCCTTCATATGAGAGAGCTCCAGATGACAATGAGCATTCACAAAACCGGGTACAATAATCCCCTCAAAACGTTCCGTCTGATCGGCAAAAGCAGAAGCGCTTTCCGAATCCATCAGATCGACGATTGTACCTTCTTTGTTTACTACCACCACCCCATCCGGGATAGGGTCAGAACTTACAGGCAAAATATAATCGGCACTAAAATATCTGAGCATAAAGCAAAAATATGAGATATATATTAGTATTGAGTAGTGAGTATTGAGTATTGAGTAATGAGTAATGAGACTGATAATTACTAAACAGATCAATAATTTCAAACCGGATGGATAATACGTTAGGCCGGCTCAAACTAAATTTTCGTATTTTTGCAGAATAATGCAGCAGGCACAGAAAAAAGACATCCGCAGTTTATCCCCCGAACAGTTGAAACATGAATTTACTGCAATGGGAGAACCGGCATTCAGAGCTAAACAGGTTTATGAATGGCTTTGGGCCAAGTCATGCATTGATTTCGATGAAATGAGTAATCTCTCCAAAACACTGAGAGAGAAACTTAAAGATCAGTTTATAATTCATAATGTAGTTGTCAATCAATCGCAGTTCAGTTCAGACAAGACCATCAAAAGTACTTTTAAACTGTATGACGGGAATATCATTGAGGGAGTTCTCATTCCGGCGACCGATCGCATGACTGCCTGTGTGAGTTCACAGGTCGGATGCAGTTTAACCTGTAAATTCTGTGCCACAGGGTATATGGAAAGAAAGCGTAATCTGAATGCTGATGAGATTTATGATCAGGTAGTTCTGATTGATAAACAGGCCAAAGACAATTATAATGCTCCTCTGACAAATATTGTCTACATGGGTATGGGTGAGCCTTTACTGAATTATGCCAATGTATTGAAATCCATTGAACGTATAACAGCACCCGACGGGCTCAACATGGCAGCAAAACGGATTACTGTTTCGACAGCGGGTATCGCTAAAATGATCAAAAAACTTGGCGATGATGCCGTCAGGTTTAATCTGGCACTTTCGCTACATGCGGCAAATGATGAGAAAAGAAATACGATTATGCCAATCAATGAACAAAATTCATTGAAAGCACTGGCAGAAGCGCTGAAATATTTTTACTCTAAAACAAAAAATCCTGTAACCTACGAATATATTGTTTTCAATGATTTCAATGATCATATTGAAGATGCAGAAGAATTGGTCAGATTTTGCCGCCATATCCCCTGCAAAGTAAATATCATCGAATACAACCCTATATCCTTTGCAGATTTTGAAAATGCCGGAGTAGATAAGATCGAGGCTTTTGCTGCACACCTCAGAAAACATGGTATCAATACCAATATCAGAAGAAGCAGAGGTAAAGATATTGATGCTGCATGCGGACAACTGGCGGTGAAAAGCTGAGTAAATCAGAGAATGGGCAAATGAAGTTACAATTTGTCAATGAGATGATTTGTCGATTTGTCAATGTAAGAGAATGAGCTAATTGGTAATCAGACTCAGATTTCAAAATAACCACTCATATCAATTCAGCAACATTGAATCTAATTACTGGCTACTAAATACTAACTACTACCCTACCGTTTACTAATCTGTCTCATACACTACCCGCCTTCTCATCATTAAATCTCTTAGATTGATCACATGAAAGAGATATTCAGATATTTTAATGATCTTTTTGCCCTGTTCTTTCCGGATCTGTGTTCAGCCTGCGGCAGAAACCTGTTCAATAACGAACAACTTATCTGCACTTACTGTATTTATCATCTGCCACATACAAATTTCCATAATGATCCTGAAAACCGAATGGCCAAACAATTATGGGGGCGAATCCCTTTTGTACAAGCCTGCGCATTTCTTTATTTCAGGAAAGGCAGTAAAGTCCAGAGCCTGATGCACCAGATCAAATACAATAAAAAGCCCGAAGCCGGTAAACGCGCCGGTGAACTTTATGGCTATGAGCTGAAGCAGTCAGACAAATTCATTCTGCCCGAACTGATCATTCCGGTTCCTCTGCATCCCTCCAGATTAAAGAAAAGAGGATACAATCAAAGTGAATATATCGCTGCGGGAATATCCTCAGTTCTTAATATTCCGGTATGCCGGGATAATTTAAGCCGGACGGAAAATACTGAAACACAAACCCGTAAATCACGATTCGCAAGATATGAGAACATGAAAAATGCATTTCATCTGAATAACCAAAACAGCCTGATCAACAAGCATATACTTTTGATAGATGATGTAATGACAACCGGATCTACCCTTGAAGCATGCAGCATGAAGTTACTGTCAGTTGAAGGCGTAAGAATCAGCATCTGTACTTTAGCTTATGCAGAGTAAATCCTGCATTTTTGAAGTAAAACTGAAAGAAAAAGATATTAAAGAGCCCCCGGCCAGATTGGATATACTATCAGTCAGTTCAAAGATTTGAAATCCAACAGAATGTAAAAAAAATGAAACTTTCTGAACCGGTATACGTAACAATTTCTGAGAGCGTTAATTTAAGATGAAAAAGCTGATTGTCTGTGGCGTCAGCTTTTTCTATTTTTCGCTCTTATTGTCTGTTAAAAGATGAGACCGTACTTTAGCATACAATTCATTCGGAATAAAGGGCTTGATTACATAACCATCCATTCCGCACTCATTAATCGTCTCGAGTTCATGAGAAAACAGAGAGGCCGTTAAAGCAACAATCGGCATCTTCGCATAATACCCCCCAAGCTCACGAATTGCTTTTGATGATTCCATTCCATCCATGACCGGCATATGCAAATCCATCAAAACCAGATCATAATGTTCCTGCTGAACTTTATGTAAAGCAATCTGTCCGTTTTCAGCAAAGCAAACCTTCAGACCCCATTTGCCCAATACCTTACTTGCCAGCAAACGATTAATTTCATTATCATCTACAACTAAAACAGAACCCGACAATTCATGAAACGGGGTTTGGGCATCGGTTTTCATAACAGAATGTGTTGATCGTTTAAATTCAATAATGAAACTAAATACTGAACCGCGGCCCAGCTCACTTTCCAAATGTATTTCGGAATTATGCAATTCCAAAAGACTTTTTGTGATGGCAAGGCCAAGTCCGGTGCCTCCGTATTTCCTGGTGGTATCTGACCTCGCCTGCGTATATAACTGAAATATATAATCCTGCTGGTCGCTTGAAATTCCGATTCCGGTATCTGAAACTTCAAATCTTACCCTGACCGAATCAACGTTTTCATCAAGTAAATCAAGTTTCAGCTTAACCTCACCCTTCTCTGTAAACTTTACAGAATTACCTAAAAGGTTAATTAATATCTGATACAGGCGGGTATTATCTCCAATAACAAATTCGGGAATCCTGTGATCTATCTCCGACTTTAATACCACCTGCTTTTCCTCGGTTTTAAATTGCAGGGAATTCAAAGTTTGAGAAACCAACTCTTTGAGATTAACGTTCGTTTTCTCAAGCACCATATTTCCCGTCTCAATTTTAGTATAATCGAGAATATCATTTATAAGGGCAAGCAAATTCTGGGCAGAGAAACTCAGAACTTCAAGATTCTCCATCTGCGACTCTGTGGGATCATCATCCATGAGAATATGCGACATCCCGATTACTGCATTTAGCGGTGTCCTGATCTCATGGCTCATCACCGACAGAAACATTTCTTTAGCCTTGCTCAGGCTCAATGCCTCTTCGCGTGTTTTGATGAGTTCCTGTTCAGCCAGCTTTCGTTCAGAAATATCGTTGATAATCTCAACCTGCTGATCAAGGCTACCATCTTTATTGAATGTAGGGGTATTGGAAATTGACAGCCAGATTGAAGTACCATCCTTTTTATAGCTTAGCAATTCAACGTTAGACGGTATACAATTTGCCGCCAGGTTTCTGGCTTTCTTCAGCAATTCCATATCCGTTCCCGGACCGGAAAGCAGATCTCCCGGACGGGTATTACGGAAATCCTCGAGAGTATATCCGGTCAGATCTTCCAAAGATTTATTTACCCATTTGATTTTGCCATCACTGCTGCTGATCGCAACTCCGTTAATGGTTTTACTGGCCACCAACGAGAGCAGTTTAAGCTTATCTTCGGCATTTTTACGCTCTGTAATATCACGTCCATTAGCAAACCATTTATCGTTCTTCACCGCAACAGACCACCCCATCCATCTGGCGCCTCCGCTCTTCAACTGAACCCTGGCTTCCAGTTCG
>Ga0208492_1001744_pt1 | contig 12358 bp, 11 predicted proteins | sample Subbioar_CSW14AB_FD_184820 | JGI IMG/M metagenome (GOLD analysis project Ga0208492, IMG submission 184820) | Serpentinite rock and fluid subsurface biosphere microbial communities from McLaughlin Reserve, California, USA - CR12Mar_CSW14AB (SPAdes) | ecosystem: Environmental > Terrestrial > Deep... | reverse complement strand
CACCTGAGCTAAACCCGATAGAGTCGCTCTGGAAAAAAACAAGAAGAAATGTAACCCACAACAGGTATTTTGAATCAAGGGAACAACAAAGGACCTGTCTGATGAAATTTTTCAAGAAGTTTAAAAACCCAAATAAAGTATTGACAACGCTATCCGCAAATAATTAAGACGTTAAGTATAGCAAAATCATACGCCGAGTTAAAAATGCTTCTTGCCGGGCTACTCACCCTGGAGCTTCCACTACAGGCTCAGCTACAGGCAGGCACCCAAAACCAGACCATGGATCAGGGGCAAAAGAAAAAAAAGACTCTTCCGGCAGATATGATCAATTCCATTAAGGGGAAAGTAAATAATAAAACTACAGGTGAAGGGATCAGCCTGAACATCGTGTTGTATTATGGGATGGACACGACGCGTTTCGAACGTTTTTCCGAAACTCTTTCTAACACAGATGGAGGCTATGAGATCCTGCTGCCTGATTCAGGACTCCATAAATTTTTTAAGCTTGTTTTTTTACATGAAAATTATATTGAACGTGTAATTGTTGTGGATAAGGATAGGATCCCTCATTTTTTGCCGGTACGGCTGGTGCCCTTGGTTTTTGTCGAAATAACCGCGACTTATCCGCGGTATGAGGTTGGACGGGAGTATGAAACTGCGGGAATTCCGGTTAAAGTGCATCAATACGGAGGGGTAGCTGTGGAGAACCCGGTGGTTGTACATACGAATTTCAGGCAACGCTTAAAAAATTTCTTCAGAAGGATTTTCCGCTAATTTCTTTTGATACAAGGAAAGAATTGTGCGTTAAATACTAATACTTTTTACATCAGCCAGCAGGCCATTAAAGTGATAATCTTCTTTAATAAGCCAGGCACTCTCATCATAATATTTTCAGTTCTTGTCCTTTATATAGTCTTCGGTATAACTCCCGGGGATAAATACGGATGCCCCGGGAGCGTTCCTTTCTTTTGGGTTTTTTATATACTACGTTGAATTACTTTGTACAGCCAATCGCTTTTAGTTTTCTATTCTTGTGAAATTCCTGCCAGTTGCCGATCCTGTTATGTATAAGTTGTGGCTTAAATATTAACGGAGCAAAAGAATATTTATTATTCTTTTATCACTTTTAAACTGGTTCTCCTGTTTTTTGCTTTCCCTGCATCATCTGTATTGTCTGCGATGGGTATGGTCTGCCCATAGCCTTTGGCGCTTACCCTGGCCGCATCAATTCCTTTGGAGACCAGGAATTTTTTTACGGCTTCAGCGCGTTGCTGTGAAAGTTTTAAATTGTCATCCGGGTTCCCAACATTGTCGGTATGCCCCTGGATCTCTATAACCATACCGGTTTTTAATTTCAATACTTCCACCAGGTCGTTCAGCGCTTTGTTCGAATTTGGTTTCAGGGTTGCTTTGCCGGTATCAAAATAGACATTGTCCAGAATAAATTCTTTAGGTGGGTCTATCCTGATCCTCACCTCATAGCTTGCTTCTTTGTCTGCAGGGATTGTCATTTTCGTGTAATCCACATCTGTTGTAAAGGTTTTGTATTTTAAACTGTAAGTAGCATCTACCGGCACAAGTACTTCAAATTTCCCGGCGGCATCAGTGGTGATTTTTACGACGGCTTTTGTTTTCTCATCTACAAAAAGGATTACTTCTTTATTTAGAACCTTGCCTTTAAAGTTGGTACAGGTGCCGGTCAATAAGGCAAGTTTATCCGTCGGCACAAGTTTTTGTGAAGAGAGGGTAAAGGAATAGAGATAAAGCAGGGAGAGTAGGAGTGTTTTTTCCATGGGCAGAGTTTTAATCCCTATAATACCGATTTAGAAATAAGTTACGGATTATTTAAACTCTTTCCACCGAACAATTAAAACAGCCTGGTTTAGCATTATGGATATGGATGTAGCTTATTTCTTCATTCTCAAAGATCTTAATCAGTTGTTCACGTAAATTTTCTCCTTCCACAACCAATGCCTTTTTCATAATTCCATTCCTGTTGTATCCACGAAGGGAAAGTAGCCGGTGGCTTAGCATCGTTGGAATTTCATCCATTTCCAGGACGGTAGTTTTTCCTTTTTTTCGTACAAAAACAGGTCCATTTCCACGGTATGGAGAATTTGTTTTATGGTGCAGGTAAGACACTAAAATGACTTCTTCGCCAATTTCAGCGTCTTCCAGGCTTACCCTGCAGGGATATCCGGGGCAAGAATCAACTGTGATTCTTGTCGCGCCAATTTTTTCTAACTCTGAATTGTCAAGTGTAAAGAGATTGGAAAATTCTTCGGCCTCAAGAGATTTTATTTTGAAATGGGGTGCCATGTTTTTTCATGTAAATCTCCCTTGTTTAAGACTGTAATCAAACCCGAAACTTGCTATGTTTTAGGAAGCTCAGATCCCGGATTATTTTACAGCGCCTTTATTGATTATTTCTTTCAAAATATCCAGATCTACGTCTTCCAGCTTGTTAATATACAAACAACCCTTTCCTGTTTTGTGTTTCCCTAGTTTTTTGAGAAGTGCTTGTTGTTTCTCTACAGCACCAGGCACATATAAGGTGAGGTTTTGTTTGCGGGGAGAGAAACCCATGACAAACCAGTCCAGTTCGCGGCCACTTTCATATTTCAGGTGTCGCTCGCCAAAGCCAATGATAGCTGGCCCCCACATTTTAGCTTTGGCATTGGTAGCTTTTTCCATAAGTTCAAGAATGGTAAAAGAATCTTTTTGCTTTTGTAGTTCGGGAACTTTTTTGATAAAAGCTTCTACACCAAGTCCCGTTTTTTTTGTTTTTAATTCTGCCATTGGAATACTGATTTGTAAGACTAAAGTAGGAATATGGCGTGAAATGTACAATCCTGCCCAATTATTTTAGCCTTGACGCGACGCGGCACTTGAGATATGCGGGTAACGACGCAGCGAGAGGCTGCGCCGTTATTTTTTTACCTGATCGTGTTGTAGATCAATGGCAGTCTTCTCCGACTTTACAGGATGATCCACTGGTAATTTCAGAAGCCGGAGCAGGATTTTCTTTTTGCCACTCAGCAAATGTTTTTTCCAATGTTTCTAAAATCACAGTACTTTCCGGAGCACCGGAAATTTTTGTTCTCCTGTCAAATACAAAAAAAGGAACACTTGTAATACCCATTTGTTTAGCCTCGTAAAGATCTTTCCGGACATCTTCGTTATACCGTTCGCTTTCCAAAACATGTTTTACTTCGGCCGGATCTAATCCTATTTCTTTGCCTAATTCTATGAGCGTAAGAATATCATCAATGTTTTTTCCATTTGTAAAATACCCCTTAAATAAAGTTTCTTCAGCATCCTCCTGCAAGTTCCGATGTTTGGCAAAATGCGAGAGGCGATGGGCGTTAAAGGAGTTTGTCGGTATGGCTTTGTGAAAATTGTATTCCAGTCCCACTTGCCGGGCTGAACCTGCCACCTGGTCACTGATCTCCACGGCCTGCTTCAGGCTAATCCCTTTAAACTCCGACAAAAACTGGTGCATGTTTTTATCAGGTTGCGTTTTAAAGCCGGGCGCCAGTTCAAAACTTCTCCAGATCACTTCAACATGCTCAGCATCCTTAAACTGTGACAAGGCGTTTTCTAATTTTCGTTTACCGATATAACAAAAAGGGCAGGTAATATCGCTCCAGATTTCTAATTTCATTTTAGCAGCTGTCATTTTTTTTTGGTTTAATTATTAATTTGTTTTACGATGCAAACTTATATAGATTTGCTATCCGTTGTATAGTACTATCCTGGCGGATAGTGCTTTCATCGGGGATAGTAATAATTTGAAAACCATGAGAAAGTCGAAAAAACAGCCTGAAGAATGTGAACGCGATAAATGCATAATGGCGGTAAAGGACGCGCTGGATGTTTTGAACGGAAGATGGAAACTGCCAATTCTTGTTTCCCTGAAGTTTGGGAACAAACGGTTCAGGGAGATCTCAAAAGAGATCGGGGGTATAACGGACAAAATGCTTTCAAAAGAACTAAAGGCGCTGGAACTTAACAAGCTCCTGACAAGAACTGTATACGATTCATTTCCTCCAACCGTGGAATATACTATTACACAGCATGGTCTCTCGTTGGATACGGTAATTTCCGCACTGCGGGATTGGGGCGTCGATCACCGGAAAAAAATTATCGGAAAATAATCCAGCGGGCACAATTATATTTTAGCAAATTACCTGGTTACAATAAGTTTAACGCTACGTCTGGTATTGGTATCGCTGCTGACATTTACCAGGTATACACCCGCGTTGAGCCCGGAGGTCTCTATCGCGTAACTTACTTCGCCCGGATTTAGTTTGCCAAGATCTTCGCTTTTTACAATACGACCGCTGAGATCCATGATACTGATGCGTGCATGTTCATGGTCGACGCTGTTAAATAATAGTGTTGCTTCTCCATTTGTTGGATTAGGATAAATACGAAACGTATTCCCGTTTTCCGGAGACCTTTCTTCTTCATAGATCCCAAGGGCATAGGGTGTGAAAAAAGCTTTGTTGATCCAGATCCCGCGGCCATTTGTGGCAACATAGATCTGACCGGAGTTATAACAATCCCATCCGTTTAGTGTTTGCTGTTCGATGTCAAATACCTGTACGTTCGGTAACTTCGCTGTAGAAGCGTTGTCGTTTGCATTTATCCAGTTTCCGGAAGTGATATCACTTGTATAAAAAACACCATTATCTGTGCCGATGAATACCTTTTTACTGTCGTCTTTTTCTACCAGGGAACAATAGCTGGCTGTAAAACTTGTTGTAAGGGCGCTGCCTTTGTCTACCCAGTTAATAGTTGTGTTATCGCTTGTCCGGGCATCGTTGGTATTATACAAAACAATTCCTGTAGTGCCTGAACCAGCAGGATTAAAGGTAACAACCAGGTTTTTATCGTCATTCGATACACTGATGCTGGTAACAGGTTTGTCAAATTTTCCGATAAGTGTGGTTCTATATGGAGAAGCGGGATTCATAGTACTGGTTTGATAAGTAAAAACATCTGTAAAAAATTTACCGGAGTAACTCGATGAGGAAAGGTCAAAGATGTCCGTGATATGTGAAACACGGTAAAGTTTATTATCATCGGTTGCGTAATACAATTCAGTACCGCTTTTACTCCATTCCAGGATTACCGGCTTACCCGGAATTGTTATGATGGAATCGCCTGGATTTCCCAATGGATCATCGGAACGGCATCCACTCTGGCTTATCCTTACAACATCCAAAGGATTGTTTAAGGAAAGTGGATTTTTAGATACTACAACTGCGTATTTGCCGGCAGTATTTTCGGGATTCTTTAAGACAAAGGCAAGTCGAGCGGAAATGCGGGTTGCAATTCTTACGCGGGGATTAACCGGACTGAAAGGAACTGAAGTTGTAGCACCTATTCCGTTGGAGAATGTTTTTGCGGACAGGAAAGTAAAAAGTGTTGTACTATTCGCGGCTGACAGTGTGTTTGAGCTCAGTGTTTTCAATGTGTAGGTTGTGGTAATGGTAGGGGTAACTATAAAAACAGGAGTAGTCTGCACGGAATTGCCCGGATTTAGAATGTAAGTAGTTGTACCAATGGTGCTGTAGGTTACAGGAGCCACAGGTAAGGTTGTGCCGAGCTGTGTAATTGCATAATTGGTTAAAACGGGAGGAGCAACAGTAAATGTTGTTGCGCTTTGGGGCATATTACCCGGATTTAAAACATACGTATAGCCTCCAATACTGTTGGAATATGTATAAGCTACGGTTTGGGTGCCCGAGCCTGTCTGAGTGATCGTATAATTAGTTGGAGTTTCCGGTGCAACTGTAAATATGGGACTACTTCCGGAAGAGGGGCCAACACCGGGAGGGAATAAATGATATATTGAATTAGAAATAGAAGGATTCGGAACAGCTGACAGAGTGTAAGAAACCGGATTGGCGGAAGAATTTGGAATCGCCGCAATAGAATAGACCGTTAACGGAATAGCAGAAATTGTATAGGTTATTGCATTCGAAGGGGAACTATAACTGCCGGTTTGGGTGATAACATAGTTGGTTTTTACCATTGGGGTAACCGTGAAAGTCGGGTTGCTTTGCGTAATGTTTCCGGGTGTAAGGACGAATGTTGGATTTGGAATTGATGGATCTATAGGAGCTGTGAGCGTATAAACAGTAAGAGCGTCGAAGTAATCCCAACGCAGAGGTTTTTTTAATGAGGCCTCGTAGGTAAATGATTTTGTAGAAATGCTGTTGTCGAAACAACGAACGGTATCACCGGTTTTGTATTTATAAAAGACAGTTGCAAAGACCGTGTAGTATAAACCATTATCAACAGTTGCGGAAGTCTGTGTTTTATTTGCAAACGGTGCTGCACTGAAAGTGACGGAAATTTCATCTGACAGGGTGGAGGAATTCAGCGTCACACTGGGCTGAATAGTGCTATGTACAGGGCCCGTTGTTGTGAGATCCTGGCCCGTGAATACTGTAAGTGTACTGGTGGAGCTAAGCGAATACGTGCGTGGCAAGGCTATTGTTATATCCTGACCTGTATTAAATGGTGTATTCACCTGCGCAGGTGTGGCAACAATTTCGATCGTGGCTGTTCTGATAACAATGCTGTCAATGAGTGCGGATTTGTTGTTGTTCGGCCGGCGCAATGAAAACGTAAATTCTTTTTTAACGGCGAGATCTGTAAAGGTCAGAACAGATGTCGCAACTCTCGCACTGTCATTGTAAAAAATGGCGGAATCCGGTGAAGCGGCCCTTTGGCCGTAATTCTCCCATAAACGAAAAGCTGTACCTGAGGAAAAACCCGAATTGTTCATAGGAACGGCGGTCGGGGAATTTTTTGAAAGGATTCCCCCGTATTTATTTATTTGTAGCAGGGTGGGAGAGGATACCCGCGCATTTGAAGTGCTGTAAATATTACCTTTAGCCGTACTCATAAAAGCGGCGCCGTTCAGGATTTTAGAGTATTCGGAGTTATATATGTCACCTGTGAGGTAACTTGTTTCCTTCGACACCAGGGTATCCTTGCCACTGTAATAAATTAAACCGTTTCCAGCCGAACCACCAATAAATCCTGAATAGGGTTTGATTTTGGTGCCGGGTTTTGTTTCACGTGTACTGTCTGCTAATGGAAACCTTTCTATACTAACGGAATTGAATTGGCCGGTTGAAAGGCCCTTGTAAAATGGCTGAAAGGAAGGGGGTGACATCTCGCTTGCAGTAGCAAAGTCAATTGAACGGTAAATCCCTGCATCTGTAACGAAATAAAATTTTTGTGGATTACCGGGAATAATTTTTATGTCGTGTATGTTTTCATGCAGGTAATATTGGTGTGGTGAGAAGTCATTCTGCCCAACGCGCGACCAGGAACCAACGGGTGAGCTGTTTGTTCCTCCGGTTCGCGTGTATACATAAAAGGAATAACTTCCAATAAACAACTGATCGGGATTAGTTGGGTTTACAAGTAAAACATGAGCGTAGTCCCCCGAGGCAATTGTACCGCCGTTGGAGGAAGGATCTAATTGAGACGAAAATTGTTTGACAAGTCCCCAGGACGGATTGCCGCTTCCGGCATTGTAAGTAATAAACAAACCGTTTAAAGTGGCAGACCCGGATTTCAGATCAGTTGGAACAGAGGTGTTTTTATTCGCGCAGGAAACATATACAACATTATTATTTGAAGGGGCAATGGCTATTTCGATACGGCCATAGTTGGCATCCTGCAGATACGGAGAAGTAGGGGTAATGTCAATAAAATTGCTAAGGCTCGCATCTGTTGATCTGTAAACCCTGCCGGAAATGGTTGCAGTATTGGCACCTGGCGTATTTACACCGGTTTCATTTCCAACCGAACAATAAAGGATCCCGGCCCCATCAAATTTTACATCCATCCCGTTAACCAGGGTACCGGTTGGAATTCCTGGTGCAGGACCAAAAGCGCCGCCATTCAGGGAAATATAAATGCCTTTGTCCGAAGCAACGGCGATATGAGAAAGGGTGGGATGACAGGCTATACGATTAATAACGGTTCCTAATGTGACGGAAGATTCAACCTGAAGCAGCGTATTCCCGGAGAGTTTGTAGAGTCCTGTCCCTGCCTGTGCTTTGGCTTTTTGCCCTAATCTTAAAAAACCTTCTCCAGTGGCGGCGTAAAGTGTACCATCGAAGGATTGTGCCATATAGCTAATGTTCTTAACACTGCTCTGGTCGTTCAGTGAATACCACCGTGTGCCGCCGTCTGTTGTTTTGAAGATCCCGCTGGAAGTACTTCCTGCGTATAATGTTTTGCCGCTTGGGTCGGTTTTATCCACAATCATGTTGCGGATTCTTCCGGCGGTGTATATGGGTCCTGCCGGAGACCAATTCCAGTCTGTTGTTTGAGCGTTTAAAAAACCAGTGAGAGTAGTTAAAATTACCAGTCCGAATGCCTTAGTAAATTTTTGTGCCATAGTAATTGGGTTAAAATCTATATTAATATTACTATGGATAAGGAATTTTAGTACGTGTTCTTTGCCAGGCATACCTGCTTCTTTTAGAAGTGGTAGATTTCTTTGAATGGTTGGTAAAACAAAAAATGGTGTTGTTACCAGTGTCTGAAAAATATAGATGCGTGAAAAGCGGTAAGTATAACCATACAATACCAAGCCGGTGAATACCTACTTAGTGTTTCTTAGTGACCTCAGTGCCCTTTAGTGGTTTTAAGTAAGACCTGTTTGAAAAGAAACTCTGAAAAGAAACTTAAAAGAGCCTGAGAATTGGCTTAAGGCTGTTTGTCAATCTATCCCAAAGTCCTCCGCGAATTGTTTCTCCGGCTGCACTTCATAAACATCCAGTCCAAGTTTGTCGCTGGTGATCGCTGTTATAGCTACCAAGATCTCATATTTGGTTTTGAAAGACTTTGGGTCGATAAATTTTTCGTAGTTGTCCGCACAGATTGCCGTAATAAACTGGTCAACGCTAACATCTTTCCAGTTGTACTTCGGTCGCCAACCCGAAAAAAACACCTTTTTTAAGAAAGTGTCGGCCTCCCTGAACGGTTGTGGAATGCGAAGATCAAGCTGCTTTGAAATTTTAGCCCAGGTTTCTTTGTTATCCGGATCAAGAATAGAAAAAATTCTGTCGGTATAAGAAAGTGATTTGTCAGCGAGTTCATTTTGAATAAGGGTCGATTTCAATTTTTCAAAGAAGTCTTGTTTTAGACTTTCGTCCTGGTTCGTAATATTCAAATGTTTTGAAACACAATTAACCATTTCTCCGACAGACCCTATTTTTTCTGCTTCCAGGTCAGAAATCCGGATGTTGAAGTAGTTTTCAAAGCTTACCAATAATTCTACGCTGTCTAGTCCCATGCCTGTGTTTTTTAATTAGTCCTGGTGGTATTAGTTCTTGCCAGATAATTTTTATGGCCTTTAAGAGGAGTACTGATTTTAGGTTTTATTATTTAGTGACCTTAACTTCTTAATTTAATTTCCGATTCTACAAAACTAGTGTTGTAGCCATTTGCGAGGAGGATCTTTTTTATGTTCTTCTTCTTCCACTCTGTCATTCGCGGGTGGCAGATTACTTTAAAGCCCAGCTTCTTCAGATCTATGGCAGTTGTATCAATGCCCGTCGTTTCTTTCATACCGGGCTTTGCAGTGATAACAAACCTGAATTCTTTTTCGTGGGAAAAACTTTTGTCTTTTCTTAAGGCTACTCCGGGTAACCTGCTTCCCGGGGAAGGTGTAAATTGCCTGAGGTTTGTAAAGTCCTGGTAATCTACTTTACCGCCATAATAACGTGAGATATGTTCGTTTAACATTTTAGGCTTCAGGTGTGTGCAAAGCTTTTTAAAGGGAACTTTTATGGCTACTGCATCGGGATTGGAATAGAGGTTCCACATCGCCATCGACTCACGCTGTTCGTTAAACCAACAACTCACATAATTGGTTTTCTGGATAGCGTTAATAGTGTTAAGCCGGCTTCGAAGGGGAGCAGGTAAACTGTCAAATATGCTGCGGTCGAGGATCAGCTCGTTCAGGCTTTTGTTTTGTACCAGGTTGAGGTCAACTTTTTCCCAATAGGTTTCAAGCGCTTTAAGGGGAATGCCTTCCAGAGGATCTTCGAACTGGTCCATACGGGCAAAACGGAAGGTTCTGTCAATAATGAAGCCCAGGAATTTGTGAATGTCGAAATAACGCCATAAATATTCAGTGTCTCCCGGCAGGGTTAGTTTTTTTGTTCCTACTAATTCCAGTTTTTTCATGAATTGTGATAAGTATTATAAATGTACACATGTCGTTTATATCGGCAAAATGCAAGGATTAAAAAATCGTGAAGTACCGGCTTGGAGCCTGATGGAATTCTGCTGGAAATAATGTAGCAATGCTACGCCGAATGGGAATTGATGACGGATTGCAAATCCGTATTATTTGGTTTTAACGCAGGATTGCAATCCTGCGAAGCGGACTCTTTCGATTTAAAGATGTTTTAGGTCATCAGGAATTTTTAACCCTTTTTTAAAATTCTCAATATTAGAGTGGTTGTGATTCTTGTCATACCATTGTTTTAAATAATACCAAGAGAAAACAAAGCCAATAAGCGAAATTATTGAACTGAAAATTATATTTTTTTGTAAAGACCGATACATTTCGTCTGCCGCTGAAATGTCCCACCCAGTACTCCAGAAAAAATAAATTAGACCTGCAACGAAAATGCCAATACAAATTAGTACTTCTTTATTTGTTTTTTTTCGCCATTTTTCAACGCTTTTGTCTATAAAAATCTCAAGTTGAATTTCTCTTCTTTTATTTTCTTCCGACTTGAGATGGCCTTTTTGCTTTTCAATTTCTTTATTGAGCTCTAATATAGCTTGATCCTTTTTAGAAGACTCTTCACTGATTGCCGATACTCTTTCGTCGAGACCCTTTGATTTAGCTTGAAAATCCTCTTTAATTTTACTAAGACTTTGAGACTCATTATGAAATTCTTTAAACATTTCATCGATCTTTCTCATTCGCTCCTATTCTAGTTCTCGCTGTTTTTTTGCTTCCTCGTTCAAGCGCTTAACAAATGCTCCCTTATTTTCGTTTGCGAGCTTATTTAATTGGTCTAGATCAGTTAACTGTCTTGTGGTAATTCTAGTTGCTATTCTAACTACGTCCGCGTCTGTCAATCCGTCATCTTGAGAGTATTTCTGAATATTCTCATCAAGTTCTTTAATAATAGATAGCTTAGGCAAAGAATCAGTTAAGCCCGCTGATATCAAAGAAGACAACCCAATGTCAGACAGTTCTTGTACATCTACGCTTTGATGAATGTTTGGATTGCTTAGCCAGATGATATTTAAAAAATCATCAGCCTTAATTGTTTCTGGTTGAGCATCGTTATTCTCCTGACCTCCAGCTTTTACTTCATACTTGTCTCTACTCGTTGCATTATTTAAGAACCAACAAGGTACATTTTCAAAGTCCTTTATTTTTTTCTTCCTTTTCTCTCTGACATATTGAAGGGCAGTCGAATCGTGTAAAGCGGCCATTTCACTATTTCTAAACTTTTTTAAGGATTCGAAGTCTGAACTAAACTTGGCTAGGTTTCTATATTTAGTAGTATCTTGAATTATTTCTATTCCATATTTTTGAATTTCTGCCTCTAAATTGTCAGCAATTCTTTCTAAATCAGCTTTATTTAACTTTCTTCTTTCGCACGCATTGTAGATATCTTCGGGGTAAACTCTTTTTTGTAAAAAAACAAACTCAAAATTCTCCGACCGGGCTTTTAATAAGCTTCTACCCTCATTAATAGTGTCTTTAAGAACTGAAAATTTATACCCATGATTTTTGGTTACCTCAATAATTTTTCTGCAAGTATGCGTTGACTCAGGAGTATTTAAATCAAGCAAACCAAGTAAGAAATTGGTGTCAAATAACAATTCAATTCCCGCCTTTACATTTTCCGTTTTATATTCAATGTAGCCGGAAAGAATTGACCCCAAATATATTTTACGAATTGTATCGTAAACTGCCGGAATATTTCGAAAATAGTTTACAAATTGCGCTTCTACAACGTGCTTTGCTTTATCAGTAATTTCCTTATGCGCAAGGTGTTTTGATAACGAATATTTATTTTTTTCGATAAACTCTAAAATTGATCCCTCTTTAGCGGAACTATTCGTCTGACAAAACTCTTTATAAAGCTTCTCTAAATTTTGTATTTCTAACTGGCTTTGTTGCGTGAATAATTAATTTTTTTGGCATTTTATTTTTATTGATTTAGGTATTCCGTTTTTGGTCACTATGTTCAGGATCTTACAGGCTATACTTGCTTCTATCTTTTGTCGGTCAAATGTTCTTGTAGTTAATTTGTTTCCTATTATTGTTTTATATCTGAACATG
>Ga0208492_1001743_pt1 | contig 12359 bp, 12 predicted proteins | sample Subbioar_CSW14AB_FD_184820 | JGI IMG/M metagenome (GOLD analysis project Ga0208492, IMG submission 184820) | Serpentinite rock and fluid subsurface biosphere microbial communities from McLaughlin Reserve, California, USA - CR12Mar_CSW14AB (SPAdes) | ecosystem: Environmental > Terrestrial > Deep... | reverse complement strand
TGTAGGGCAGCGACTGGATGTAGGTCTTGGACTCGGCCAGCTTTTCGGTGGCGCGGTGCAGCAGGCCGATGTGGGGGTCGGCGCGCTGGATGACTTCGCCGTCCAGCTCGAGCACCAGGCGCAGCACGCCGTGGGCCGCGGGGTGCTGCGGACCGAAGTTCAGGGTGTAGTTCTTGATTTCAGCCATGACTCAGTGCTCCAGCGATCAGTGCAGACCACCGTAGTTGTCTTCGCGGATGATGCGCGGCGTGATCTCGCGCGGCTCGATGGTCACCGGCTGGTAGATCACGCGCTTTTGCTCGGCGTCGTAACGCATCTCGACGTGGCCGGACACCGGGAAGTCCTTGCGGAAGGGGTGGCCGATGAAGCCGTAGTCGGTCAGGATGCGGCGCAGGTCTTCGTGACCGTCGAACACGATGCCGTACAGGTCGAAGGCTTCGCGCTCGAACCAGTTGGCGCTGTTCCAGATGGGGTTGACCGACTTGACCACGGGGAAGTCGTCTTCCAGCGCAAACACCTTCAGGCGCACACGCCAGTTGTGGCTGACCGACAGCAGGTGACTGACGACGCAAAAGCGCGGGCCTTCGGCGTAGATGCTCGGCGCACCGTCCTTGTAGGCCGAGTAGTCGATGCCGCACAGGTCCATCAACTGCTCGAACTTCAGCGAGGCATCGTCGCGCAAGGTGAGCGCAACACCTTCGTAATCGGCGGCCGAGACGGTGATGGTGATCTCGCCGCGGTCGACGACCAGGCGCTTGATCTTGTCACCCAGGACGGACTCCAGGGCGGCTTGCAGGGTGGCGAGTTTCTGGCTCATGCGCGTGCTTCCTGATCAGCGGGCGATGGTGTTCTCACGGCGAATCTTGGCTTGCAGCTGCAAGATGCCGTAGAGCAGCGCTTCAGCGGTCGGGGGGCACCCCGGCACGTAGACGTCGACGGGCACGATGCGGTCGCAGCCGCGCACCACCGAGTAGCTGTAGTGGTAGTAGCCGCCGCCGTTGGCGCACGAGCCCATGGACAGCACCCAGCGGGGTTCGGCCATCTGGTCGTAGACCTTGCGCAGCGCGGGCGCCATCTTGTTGCACAGCGTGCCGGCCACGATCATCAGGTCGGACTGACGCGGGCTCGGTCGGAACAGCATGCCGAAGCGGTCGATGTCGTAGCGCGCGGCACCCGCGTGCATCATCTCCACAGCGCAACACGCCAGGCCGAAGGTCATCGGCCACAGCGAGCCGGTCTTCGACCAGTTGATCAGGGTGTCGGCGGAGGTGGTGATGAAACCTTCCTTGAAAACGCCTTCGATGCCCATGTGATTACCTCTTCAGATTCCGTTGGTGCCCGCAAGTGGGTGTGGGCACGGTCTGCATCATTCCCAGTCCAGGGCGCCCTTTTTCCACTCGTAGGCAAAGCCCACGACGAGGATGCCCAGGAACAGCATGACGGCCAGGAAACCGGTCATGCCGACTTCCTTGAGGGCCACGGCCCAGGGGAACAAGAAAGCGATTTCCAGGTCGAACAGGATGAACAGGATGGCGACCAGGTAGTAGCGCACGTCGAACTTCATGCGCGCGTCTTCAAACGCTTCGAAGCCGCATTCGTAAGGGGAGTTCTTGGCCTCGTCGGGGCGACGGGGGCCGAGCAGAAAACCCAGCAATTGGGGTGCCACGCCGACACCCACGCCGACCAGGATGAAAAGGATGACCGGCAGGTATTGCTCAATGTTCATGGCCGAGGGCTTTCTGATTGAACGTCATGCTGCAGCGCACAAGGCGCGTGCTGCGCGATTGGAACACATCGACAAAACAAAAAGCGCGCCAGGCACCCACCAGCCGGCAAAAACCGACCTGGCAGCGGCCACAGCGCGCCCTCCGGAGAACTTCGCACCACCGACACCGACCCCGGACAGGTGGCTGTCATCGCACAACCGATCAGCTACAAGCAAGCAACTGGCGCTGATCATGTGGGTGGACACAAAGACTCGTTTGATCTTTTGGTGCCGACGGCGAGACTCGAACTCGCACAGCTTTCGCCACTACCCCCTCAAGATAGCGTGTCTACCAATTTCACCACGTCGGCATTCGAATGGACACCAGGCTGGGGACCTGACGTCAAGCTGCATCACGTCTTTGTGACCGCTTGTCGAACTTTGCTCCGGCTTGCCTGAGGATTGCTCACCGAAGACTCAGATTCTAAACCGAAAAACACTTCTTCACGCAGGGGGTGTGGCGTGAGTGTGCACTTTCGTGCGCGGCCGGCCGGGCGCTCAAGCAGCACCCGCTTCGGCCGCACGCCTGACATCACTTGCCAGGGATCAGCGCCGCGCCGGAGGCGGGCGTCGCCGGTGCGGAGGCAGGTGCCGCGCCCGAAGCCTGCGCCGCGGCGCTGGCGGCCTGCTCCAGCAGAGAGGGTTGCTCGGTGACCGCGACACGGTTGGTGCCGAAGTAAGCCAGCGCCAGGGTGGCCACGAAGAACACCGTGGCCGCCACCGCCGTGGAGCGGGACAAGAAATTGGCGCTGCCGGTGGCGCCAAAAAGGCTGCCGGAAGCACCGCTGCCGAAAGACGCCCCCATGTCGGCGCCCTTGCCGTGCTGCACCAGCACCAGGCCGATCATGGCCAGCGCCGACACCACCTGCAGCAGCAGGACCAAGGTCAACAAGGCTTGTTGCATGAACTCGAACTCCTGAAATCAGTGAATGCGCGGACCGATCAGGCCGCACGCGCGATGGCGGCGAAGTCAGCCGCCTTGAGCGAAGCGCCGCCGATCAGGCCGCCGTCGATGTCGGCCTGGGCGAACAGTTCGCTGGCGTTGTCAGGCTTGACGCTGCCGCCGTAGAGCAAGGGCACCCGAACCGCCGCCGGTTGAGCCGACTTCAGGCGCGCACGCAGGAAAGCGTGCACGGCCTGAGCCTGCGCGGGCGAAGCGGTCTTGCCGGTGCCGATGGCCCAGACGGGCTCGTAAGCCACCACCACCTTGGCCACATCGGCGCTCAGGACAGCGATGACGGCATCGATCTGGCGACCCACAACGGCTTCGGTCTGACCAGCTTCGCGCTCGGCCAGGGTCTCACCCACGCAGACGATGGGAACCAGGCCATGCGCCAGCGCAGCCTTGGCCTTGTCGGCCACGAGCTGATCGCTTTCGGCATGGTAGCTGCGGCGCTCGGAGTGACCGACGATGGCGTAGGTCGCACCGAACTCGCGGACCATGGGGCCCGACACCTCACCGGTGTAGGCGCCCTGGGCCTGCGTGGACAGGTCCTGCGAGCCAAAGGCGATGGCCGAACCCTTCAGGGCCTCGGCCACGTCCGCCAGGAACACCACCGGCGGGCAGACCGCCACGTCGGCGCGGGGCGCCGTCGCGGTCAGGTCAGCGGCCAGCAGGCCCTGCAGCAGCTCGGCATTGGACGCACGGCTGCCGTGCATCTTCCAGTTGCCAACAACCAGCTTCTTCATGGTGCTCACTGCTGCTGTTGTTGTTCTTGGCCTTGCGACTCGGCACCAGCTTCCTGGGGAGCTTGCTCGGCGCGAGGCGCGCGGTCACGGCGCTCGCCACGGTCACCGCCGCGCTCGCCACGGTCGCGACCGCCGCGATCACCACGGTCGCCACGGGGGCCACGGTCACCGCGCTCTTCGCGCTCGGGCATGCCTTCAGGGCGCTCCAGCAGGGCCTTCATGGACAGCTTGACGCGGCCCTTCTCGTCCGTCTCGAGGACCTTGACCTTGACGATCTGGCCTTCCTTGAGGTAGTCGGCCACGTTCTCGACGCGCTCGTGGGCGATCTGGCTGATGTGCAGCAGGCCGTCCTTGCCGGGCAGCAGGTTCACCAGGGCGCCGAAGTCGAACAGCTTGGTGACGGCGCCTTCGTAGGTGGCACCGATTTCCACTTCAGCGGTGATCTCGTTGATGCGCTTGATGGCGAACTCGGCCTTGGCGCCATCGGTCGAAGCGATGGTGATGACACCGTCTTCGGCGATGTTGATCTGGCAGCCGGTTTCTTCGCACAGGCCGCGGATGGTGGCGCCGCCCTTGCCGATCACGTCACGGATCTTTTCCGGGTTGATCTTGAGGGTGTAGAGGCGAGGAGCGAACTCGGAGACTTCCGTGTTGGCGCCGGCCATGGCTTCGGTCATCTTGCCCAGGATGTGCAGGCGGGCTTCCTTGGCCTGAGCCAGCGCCACCTGCATGATTTCCTTGGTGATGCCCTGGATCTTGATGTCCATCTGCAGGGCGGTGATGCCGCCGGTGGTGCCGGCCACCTTGAAGTCCATGTCGCCGAGGTGATCTTCGTCACCCAGGATGTCGGTCAGCACGGCGAACTTGTTGCCGTCCTTGATCAGGCCCATGGCGATGCCAGCCACGTGGGCCTTCATCGGCACACCGGCGTCCATCATGGCCAGGCAGCCGCCGCAGACCGAAGCCATCGACGAAGAGCCGTTGGACTCGGTGATTTCCGAGACCACGCGCACGGTGTAGGCAAAGTCTTCCTTGGCGGGCAGCAGCGGCACCAGGGCGCGCTTGGCCAGGCGGCCGTGGCCGATTTCGCGGCGCTTCGGAGAACCCACGCGGCCGGTTTCGCCAGTGGCGAACGGAGGCATGTTGTAGTGGAACAGGAAGGTGTCGCGGAAGTCGCCGGTCAGGGCGTCGATGCGCTGAGCGTCTTGCTCGGTGCCCAGGGTGGCGATGACCAGGGCCTGGGTTTCACCACGGGTGAACAGGGCCGAGCCGTGCACGCGCGGCAGCACGCCGGTGCGGATCTCGATGGGGCGCACGGTGCGGGTGTCGCGGCCGTCGATGCGGGGCTCACCGGCCAGGATCTGGCTGCGCACGATCTTGGCTTCGATGTCGAACATCAGGCTTTCGACCTTGACGGCATCAAAAGCGATGCCTTGCTCGGTCAGGGCGCCCTTGACTTCGGCGTAGGCGGCGCGGCAAGCCTGTGTGCGGGCCTGCTTGGAGCGGATCTGGTAGGCGGCGCGCAGCTTTTCTTCGGCCAGGCCGTTGACCTTGGCGATGAAGTCCTCGTCCTTGGCAGGCGGCTGCCAGTCCCAGGCCGGCTTGCCGGCGTCACGCACCAGGTCGTGGATGGCGGCAATGGCGATGTTGCCTTGCTCGTGACCGAACACCACGCCACCCAGCATCACGTCCTCGGACAACTGGTCGGCTTCGGATTCGACCATCAGCACGGCGGTTTCGGTGCCGGCGACGATCAGGTCCATCTTGGAGTCGGCCAGCTCGGCGATGCTGGGGTTCAGCACGTATTCGCCGTTGATGTAGCCCACGCGGGCGGCGCCAATGGGGCCGTTGAAGGGGATGCCCGAGATCGACAGCGCGGCGCTGGAAGCGATCATGGCGGCGATGTCGGCCGAGACTTCGGGGTTCAGCGACACCACGTGGATGACCAGCTGCACTTCGTTGTAGAAGCCTTCAGGGAACAGCGGACGGATCGGGCGGTCGATCAGGCGCGAGGTCAGGGTTTCGAGTTCGGACGGCTTGGCTTCGCGCTTGAAGAAGCTGCCAGGGATCTTGCCGGCAGCGTAGGTCTTCTCGATGTAATCGACGGTCAGGGGGAAGAAGTCCTGGCCGGCCTTGGGGGTCTTGGCGCACACGACGGTGGCCAGCACCACGGTGCCTTCGATGTCGACCAGCACGGCGCCGGTGGCCTGGCGGGCGATTTCACCCGTCTCCATCACGACGGTGTGGTTGCCCCACTGGAAGGTCTTGGTGACTTTGTTGAACATGGTCATGGATGCGGTCTCCTGTTTGTGTCGGGCCACATGGCCCGGAGGGTGCCTTCACTCTGTCGCGATGCCATTCCAGCGGGACTGAGCCGCGGGGGCGTTGGCGGCCCGAGGGGCTCAACCACGCTGGAATGACACAGCGGTCGCTCGAATGAGTGCCGGCGTCAAAAAACAAAAAGCCTGTGCTGGAGGCGTCCAGACAGGCTTTTTGTCGTCATGCGGTGCTTACTTGCGCAGGCCCAGCTTCTGGATCAGCGCCGTGTAACGACCGAAGTCCTTGCCCTTGAGGTAGTCGAGCAGCTTGCGACGACGGCTGACCATGCGCAGCAGGCCGCGACGACCGTGGTGGTCCTTCTTGTTGGCCTTGAAGTGGGGGGTCAGTTCGTTGATGCGAGCGGTCAGCAGGGCCACTTGCACTTCGGGGGAGCCGGTGTCGGCCTGGCCACGGGCGTTGGCCTTGATGATCTCGGACTTGTTGAGGTCTGCGACAGACATGGTGTTTCCTACAAAAAAGCAGACCGCCAGCACCCGGCGCTCACCAGGGCATGATCGGTTTCTGCGTTGGACTTGCGACACCGGGTGAAACCGACCCAGGTCGTGCGAAATGCCTTTTTCGGCGCGACCGGCAAAACCGGCCCAACCAAAGCAGGACAGCCCATCACTATATCAGGATTTCGCCAGGTGGTCGAGTCCGCCTCACAGGCTGGCGAGGTCCCAGCGGGGGCGCACGTCGAACACCGGCTCACAGCTTGGCTCGGCCCGTCCCGCCTGGAGCCGCATGGCCGCAGCGAGCGCGATCATGGCCCCGTTGTCGGTGCACAGGTGCAGCTCCGGGTAGTGCACGCGGATGCCGCGGCGCAGGCAGGCCTGGTTCAGTTGCTCGCGCAGCAGGCGGTTGGCCCCCACCCCACCGGCAATCACCACCCGTTTGAGGCCTGTTTCCTTCAGCGCAGCCAGCGATTTCTTGACCAGCACCTCAACGATGGCGGCCTGGGTGGAAGCGGCCAGGTCGACCAGCGCGGCGCGGTTGGCGGGATCGGCCAAGGCGACCGCATCGTCGAGCCAGCCAAGACGCACCAAATGTGTGCGCACAGCGGTTTTCAGCCCGGCGAAGGAAAAATCGAGGTTGCCGCTGCGCAGCATGGGGCGCGGCAGCTCGAACGCGTCCTCGCGCCCCCCTTCGGCCAGGCGCGACAGGTGCGGCCCACCCGGGTACGGCAGGCCCATCAGCTTGGCGGACTTGTCGAAGGCCTCGCCGGCGGCGTCGTCCACCGTTTCGCCCAGCAGCTCGTAGCGCCCCACCCCGTCGACCCGCATGAGCTGGGTGTGACCGCCCGACACCAGCAGCGCGATGAAGGGAAACTCGGGCGGGTCGGCCGACAGGAAGGGCGACAGCAGGTGCCCTTCCAGGTGATGGATGCCGAGCATGGGCCTGCCCAGGCTGGTGGCCAGCGCACAGGCCACCCCGGCCCCGACCAGCAACGCACCGGCCAGACCCGGCCCCTGGGTGTAGGCCACCAGGTCGACGTCGGACAGCGACAAGCCGGCATCGGCCATGACCTGGCGGGTCAGCGGCACGACGCGGCGGATGTGGTCTCTGGAGGCCAGCTCGGGCACGACACCGCCATAGGCCTGGTGCATGTCGATCTGGCTGTGCAGGGCGTGGGCGAGCAGTTGGGGCGGGCCTTGCTCGTTCAGCTGGACGAGGGCGACCCCGGTTTCGTCACACGACGATTCGATGCCCAGGATGCGTTGGGGGCGGACAGACATCCCTCAAGTGTAGGGCGCCGCGCCAAGGCCGGTGGTCGCATGGCCACATCGGCGAAGGTACCGGTCTGGGCGGGGGTTCGTTTGTTGCATGATGCCAGGCATGCCGCAACTCCCAGCCACCCACCTGCGCGTGGTCATCATCCTGCCCGTCACCGTCTCCCTGGAGCCGGATGACGACGAGGTGGCTGAAGTCGAGCGCACGCGCATCCTGCGCATCGCCCTGCTGGAGGCCGGCTACAACGTGGTCGCCACCCTGCCCGGCGACCGCTTCCTGCCCGAACGCCTGGCGCAGATCCAGCCTGACCTGATCGTGGTGGACGCCGAATCCCAAGGGCGAGACATCCTGGAGCACGTGGTGCTCGCCACGCGCGACGACCGCCGCCCCATCGTGATGCTCTCGGATGACCCGGACACGAGCTACGTGCGTCAGGCCATCTCTGCGGGGGTGTCCACCTACGTGGTGGCAGGCACGACCGCGGCCCAGATCAAGCCCGTGCTGGACGTGGCCCTGGCGCGCTTCGAGCACGAAGAGCTGTTGCGCAGCGAACTGGCCGACGCGCGCAACCAGCTCGAAGAGCGCAAGGTCATCGACCGGGCCAAGGGCCTCCTGATGACCCGTCAGGGCCTGTCGGAGCAGGAAGCCTACGCCCGGCTGCGCAAGGCAGCCATGGACCGGGGGCTGAAACTGGCCGAGGTGGCCCAGCGCCTGATCGACGCGGCCGACCTGCTGGGCTGAGCGCCGCGATCGGTGCACATCACCCCGGGACGGTGCGCCCGGGCACCGCATCAGGGGCCGATGCACCAGCCCTCTGCGGCGCAGCCCTCCATTTCACTGTTTCTGCCTCGTCCAGGGCTGGCACAAGCTTTGCATTACCTGATGCAAGCAGGGTCAACGGCGACCTTGCGTGACTTGGGCGCTCAACGATGGGCCCCGAGCTTCCGGACAAAGGTGTCTTCGCTGCGAAAAGCCAAGGGCTGATCGCAACGACGACACCTTTTTTGTTTTTCAAAACAGGAAAGCTTTGCACCATGAATCAGCAGGATCCGAACATGACCCGCCGCACCATCTTGAAGACCGTTGCCGCTGCCGGCGCTGTCGGTGCCGCCGCCGGACTGCCTTCCGCAGTCTGGGCCGCCGGGTCCGACAAGCCTGAACTGGAAGAAGTCAAGATCGGCTTCATCCCCCTGACCGACTGCGCCTCCATCGTGATGGCCTCGGTCCTGGGCTTCGACAAGAAGTACGGCATCAAGATCGTCCCGACCAAGGAAGCCTCCTGGGCCGGTGTTCGCGACAAGCTGGTCAATGGCGACCTGCACATGGCGCACGTCCTGTACGGCCTGATCTACGGCGTGCAGATGGGCATCGGCGGCCCCAAGAAGGACATGGCCGTGCTGATGAACCTGAACCACAACGGCCAGGCCATCACGCTGTCGAAGGCCCTGGCCGACAAGAAGGCCGTGGATGGCGCCTCGCTGGCCAAGCTGATGACCACCGACAAGCGCGAATACACCTTCGCGCAGACCTTCCCGACCGGCACGCACGCCATGTGGATCTACTACTGGCTGGCGACCTATGGCATCAACCCGATGAAGGACGCCAAGGTCATCACCGTGCCCCCGCCGCAGATGGTTGCCAACATGCGCGTGGGCAACATGGACGGCTTCTGCGTGGGCGAGCCCTGGAACCACCGCGCCATCGTGGATGGCATCGGCATCACGGCCGCCACCACGCAGGACATCTGGAAGGACCACCCCGAGAAGGTGCTGGGCACGACGGATGAGTTCGTCAAAAAGTACCCCAACACCGCGCGCGCCGTGATCATGGCGGTGCTGGAAGCGGGCAAGTGGATCGACGCCGGCCTGCAGAACAAATTGAAGATGGCCGAGACCATCGCGGCCAAGTCCTACGTCAACACGGGTGTGGACGCGATCAACCAGCGCATCCTGGGCCGCTACCAGAACGGCCTGGGCAAGACCTGGGACGACCCCAACCACATGAAGTTCTTCAACGACGGCACGGTCAACTTCCCGTACCTCAGCGATGGCATGTGGTTCCTGACCCAGCACAAGCGCTGGGGCCTGCTCAAAGACCACCCCGACTACCTGTCGGTGGCCAAGCAGGTCAACAAGGTCGACCTGTACAAGCAGGCGGCGAGCGCGCTGAACGTGCCGATCCCGAAGGACGTGCTGCGCACCACCAAGATGATCGACGGCGTGGTCTGGGACGGCAAGGACCCAAAGAAGTACGCCGACGGTTTCAAGATCAAGGTTTGAGGCGGAGCCCCACCTTGACGCCCCGAGTTGCAAGCCACCCGGTTCGACGTTTTCGCAGTTTCACCACTGAGCCCCGCTGAGACCGGCCCGACAGAGCGCCCCCGATGGCACCGCCCCCTCCTTCACGGGAGGGGGCCGGTCATCCCGATGAAGGATGGCTCATCAGGCCAATTTCTTGCAGACGCTGAACCGGGTGGGGCCCTTGCGCCCCATCCGCCCCCGACCTCTCTCTGCACCAAAGGAGTCCTCCATGGTCAGCGCCGTTTTCCACAGCCCCTCCGAAGCCAGCGACGCCCTGCGCGCCGACAAGGCGTCCGCGAAGTCCGCCTCCACGCCCATGACAGCTGCCTCCTCCAACGCCCCGGCCCCCACCCAAGTCACCAAGGCCTCCTTCGACTGGGCTGGATTGGCCCTGAAAATCCTCTCCCCTGTTGCCGGCCTGGCCTTGTTGATCGGCATCTGGGCCCTGCTCACGATGAAGAGCACCACCTTTCCCACGCCGCTGCAGACCTGGGACGCGGCGGTGGCGCTGTTCTCCGACCCGTTCTACAGCAACGGCCCCAACGACCAGGGCATCGGCTGGAACATCTGGTTCTCGCTCAAGCGCGTGGCCATGGGCTTCGGTCTGGCCGCGCTGGTCGGCATCCCGATGGGCTTCATCATCGGTCGCTCGCAGGTCATCGGCGGCATGCTCAACCCGATCATCAGCCTGCTGCGCCCGGTCTCGCCGCTGGCCTGGTTGCCGATTGGCCTGCTGGTGTTCAAGTCGGCCGACCCGGCCGCCATCTGGACCATCTTCATCTGCTCGATCTGGCCGATGATCATCAACACCGCCGTGGGCGTGCAGCGCGTGCCCGAGGACTACCTCAACGTGGCCAAGGTGCTGAACCTGTCCGAATGGAAGATCGTCACCAAGATCCTGTTCCCCTCGGTGCTGCCCTACATGCTGACCGGCGTGCGCCTGTCGGTGGGCACGGCCTGGCTGGTGATCGTGGCCGCCGAGATGCTGACCGGCGGCGTGGGCATCGGCTTCTGGGTCTGGGACGAGTGGAACAACCTGAATGTGTCTCACATCATCATCGCCATCTTCGTGATCGGCATCGTCGGCCTGCTGCTTGAAAACGCCCTCGTGGCCATCGCCAAGCGCTTCAGCTTCGAATAAGGAGTCACACCATGTCCGCATTCATCGACATCAGCCAGGCCGAGATGGTGTTCAACACCAAGAAGGGCCAGTTCCACGCGCTGCGCGAAATCAACCTGCAGATCAACAAGGGCGAGTTCATCGCGCTGATCGGCCACTCGGGCTGCGGCAAGTCCACGCTGCTCAACCTGATCGCCGGCCTGCTGACGCCTTCGAGCGGCGGCCTGATCTGCGACAGGCGCGAGATCGCCGGCCCCGGCCCCGAGCGCGCGATGGTGTTCCAGAACCACTCGCTGCTGCCCTGGCTGACCTGCTTCGAAAACGTCTACCTGGCGGTGGAACGTGTCTTCGGCGGCAAGGAAAGCAAGGCCCAGCTCAAGGCCCGCACCGAAGCGGCGCTGGAGCTGGTCAACATGTCCCACGCCACGCAGAAGCGCCCGGGCGAAATCTCGGGCGGCATGAAGCAGCGCGTGGGCATCGCCCGGGCCCTCGCGATGGAGCCCAAGGTGCTGCTGATGGACGAGCCCTTCGGCGCCCTGGACGCGCTGACCCGCGCCCACCTGCAGGACGAGTTGCTCAAGATCGTGGCCCGCACACAGAGCACCGTGGTCATGGTGACCCACGACGTCGACGAAGCCGTGCTGCTGTCGGACCGCATCGTGATGATGACCAATGGCCCGGCCGCCACCATCGGCGAGGTGCTGGACGTGCCGCTGGCGCGCCCGCGCAACCGCGTCGAGCTGGCCGAAGACACCACCTACATGCACTGCCGCAAGGCCGTGCTGGACTTCCTCTACACCCGCCACGGCGTGGCACACAAACACGCCGCCTGAGCGGCCACCCGCCCCCGCAGAGCTGGCACAGCGTTTGCTTCTGTTCCAGCGACCGTCGGTTTCGTGCGAAGCCGGCGGTCTTCCTCAGCGGGGGTCCGTGGGTTTGCGAAAACGCCACCGACCCTTTTCAACCCCCTGTCCTCACGGACGGGGGGCTTTTTTTTGTGCAATGCCCCAAATCAGGGCACCCAAGGCGATCATGGGGACGCACAGCCACTGGCCCATGCTCATGTTGAGCGCCAGCAGGCCCAGGAAGCTGTCGGGCTCACGGAAGTACTCCGCGACAAAGCGGAACACGCCATAACCGAACAGGAACGCCCCGGCGACGGCACCACGCGGGCGTGGGCTGCGGGCGTACCACCACAACAAAACGAACAATGTCAGGCCTTCCAGCCCGAACTGGTAGAGCTGGGATGGGTGGCGCGGCAGGTCGCTGCCCGACTGCGGAAAGACCATGGCCCAGGGCAGGCTGGGATCGGCCGCCCTGCCCCACAGCTCGCCGTTGATGAAATTGCCGATGCGTCCCGCGGCCAGCCCCACCGGCACGCAAGGCGCCACCAGGTCGGCCACCTCGAAGAAGCTGCGCTGGCGCCGCCAGGCGA
>Ga0208492_1001742_pt1 | contig 12360 bp, 15 predicted proteins | sample Subbioar_CSW14AB_FD_184820 | JGI IMG/M metagenome (GOLD analysis project Ga0208492, IMG submission 184820) | Serpentinite rock and fluid subsurface biosphere microbial communities from McLaughlin Reserve, California, USA - CR12Mar_CSW14AB (SPAdes) | ecosystem: Environmental > Terrestrial > Deep... | reverse complement strand
TCGTCATTTATGAACGCGTTTATTTGGCGCTCAATTTTTTTAGGATTACTTACGGTTAGTTTTTGCATAACGTTTTTATACAAATATACTAATTTATCCGCAATTATATATGTCGTTTAGTATAGATCCGTATTCTGTTTTGTATTCTTGGATCCTTTTGGTCTTGCTTCACTTTTTAGGACCACACCTTCGTGCCCTCCGTACAATTGGTACAAATGTCTATCTGGCTTCTGCTTTTAAGAACTGATCTTCTAAAATTAGTATAGGGTTCGGAGTACCAGATCTTTTCGAAACTCTCGGCCTCCAGGTTTCCTAATTTGTATTTGGCATCTTTGTCAAAACAACAAGGTACAATTTTTCCGTCCCAGGTAATCACACAACCCTGCCACATCCGCCAGCACTGGTTCAATAATTTGTTTTTGATCTCAAAACTGCCGGTCGCATTTTTCCTGTAACGGGAATACGAATCGATTTCGGGGATAAGGTCGTGCCCGTTTTCAAAATCGTAGATCTGCGCCGTTTTTATTTTCACTTCATCTACTCCTATTTCTTTGCCAAGTTTTTTTACAGCCTCAACCTGCTCCTGATTTGGCTTAAATACTACAAACTGCCACACCACATGAGGCGTATTACTCTTTAAGGCTTTTTTTTGCGCCAGGATCTGTTTCGTGCCCTCAAGTACTTTGTCCAGGTTTCCTCCTATCCTGTATTGTTCATATACTTCCTGAGTAATGCCATCCACCGAAATGATCAGCTTGTCCAGTTTGCTCAGGATAGTTTGTTTTGCGTTTTCCTCGGTCAGGTAATGTGCATTTGTGCTGGTTATTGTATAGATCCTGTTTTTATTGGCAAATGACACCATCTTTAAAAAATCAGGATTAAGGTAGGGCTCGCCCTGAAAATAAAAAGTGAGGCTGTGAAGATGATGTTTAAGCTGCAGAATGATCTTCTCAAATAAATTATTCTGTAACATTCCTGTTGGGCGGCTAAACTCCCTTAATCCGCTGGGACATTGCGGACATCTTAAGTTACAGCTGGTAGTAGGTTCTATACTTACAAATACAGGCAGACCTAATTGTTTCGGTTGATTAATAAGCCGGGAATAATGGAACCCGGCAAACAATTTTAAAAAATTATAGCATTTGGTAACAGAGAGCTTTTTTAATATACCTATATAGTAGTGTAACAATGCTTTTATTTAAACTAAGTTAAGAAACCCAAAGTTGCCGGCTATCTTAAATATTGTGATTACTTTTACAAAGTTAATCAATGACCAGGCAAGTACTGCAAATACTTTTAGTTTTTGGCTTATTTTTGCTGCTTGCCCGCTGCGCGCAGCAGGTGCCTCTGAGTGGCGGAAAAAAAGACGAAACGCCGCCTAAAATAATCGAGTCTATTCCCGCCCGTAACAGCACGGATTTTAAGGCGGAGTCCATTACGCTTAAATTCGATGAATTTGTCCAGGTGAAGGACTTGAGCAACCAGCTCATTGTTACACCAAGGTTAAAAACGGCTCCCGATATAAGCGCCGACGGAAAAAAGATCCTGGTAAAATTTAAAAAGGAAGAACTTGTTCCCAATACTACTTACCGGATCTATTTTGGTAAAGCCATCGCCGATATGAGCGAATCTAATTCGATCCCTGATTTTGAATATGTTTTTTCTACAGGCAGTTACCTGGATACCCTTGAAATGAAGGGGGAGGTGACAGATGCCTTTAATAACAAACCTGTACCGGATGTTTTAATTGCTTTATATTTTCGCGAAAAAGCAAATGACAGCCTTCCCTATAAAACGGAACCCGATTATATTACCCGAAGCGCCGGGAATGGAACATTTCTCCTTAAGAATCTTCCTTATAAAACATTTTCAGTGTATGCTTTCACCGATAAGAATAAAAACAGCCTTTATGATGGTGAAGCAGAAAGAATTGCTTTTTTAGGTCCTGAATTGAATTTACTTTCCGATTCCGCCATTCGCCTGAAGCTTTTCCAGGAAGAATCTTCAAAATCCTTTATTAAAAAAACCACTACCCCTTATTATGGTTTTGCCCAGGTTATTCTGAATAAGAAAGCAAGGACCGCGTTGTTGCCTTTAAAGCCAACACATGCTGCTGATATCTCTGAAACCTTTCCGGGAAAGGAGAAAGACACTGTTTCGTTCTATTACCGGAATGTAAATGATACGCTTAACCTGGTACTTCATAATCTTAATAATGACAAACGCGACACCCTCCGCCTTACCGTACCAAAAAATAATCCCGGCAAAAGAAGGTTAAAAAAGTATACGCTGAATACCATAGGCAATAAACTTCCTTTAAACGATAAACTAAGGTTCACTTTTTTAAACTGGATGGACACCAGCAGAAGCGATCTCAGTAAAATACAATTTAGCAGCAAAGAAGACTCTGCTATTGGTAAAGTGCCTGTAAAAGGCCGCTGGTTAAGCATTACGAGCTTTGAAATTGCCAACCAGCTGAAAGAAGGTGTAAATTATACCCTTAAAATAGACACGAGTGCTTTTTTTGACCTGAAACAAATTCCAAACGACAGTGGCTCTGTCAACTTTATGACGCAAACCAAAATGGAGTTTGGAAAACTGACCCTTAAAGTTCTGTTTAGCAAAAAACAAAATTATATTATTCAATTAATCAACCAGCGGGACGAAGTTGAAAAGGAAAACCATATGAGCTTTTCGCTTTCATCAAGCAACTCCGCAACTATTGAATTTACTGATATTTCGCCGGGTATCTACTTCGCAAAGGTCATTTTTGACGACAACAAAAACAAAAAGTGGGATAGTGGTAACATCCTCCTCAAACAACAACCTGAAAAGGTGATTATCAATTCAAAACAACTGAAAATCTTATCCGATTGGGAAATTGAGGAGGAAATTCTGATCAAGGAATAAAATATTCATTTTTGATTTTTAGAGTCTCTTTTTCGAAAACGCACTCTCATTATTTCATCAGAAAAACAACGATCCTCCGAATCCCCTTTAAAATCAATACATACAGACCATCTACTGCGCGATCTCAATTTGAAAAATCAATACTGTGAGAAAAAAGCGCCGGGGGAATTTACGCTATTAACAATTTCAACAAATCAATGTTGAAAAAATAATCACTTAATAATTAGATAACACTCAAAAATTTATTTACTTCGTATCAACAAATCTCAAAAACAAGAAACCATGGCAAAAAAAGCAGCAAAAAAAGCAGCTCCTAAAAAAGCAGCTAAGAAAGCAACAAAAAAAGCAGCTCCTAAAAAAGCAGCTAAGAAATCTGCAAAAAAAGCAGCTAAGAAAAAGTAATAAAAGCCCCGCATTAGCGGGGTTTTTTGTTTCTCATTAATCCCTGCGCAAGTAGGGTTTTTTGTTTTTATAAGGTTGCCGCTTATGGTTCTTGCCGGTCAGTTACAGGCCTCAGAGGTAATGTGCTAAAGAATCATTATTAAAAGCTTTCAAAATTCAATCCCCTGTTTCAACAGTTTCTTATATTTACAACAGCAATTATATCCATATTCCACATTCGAACAGTTTAATTTAAAAAACACTATCATGCGCAAAACACTTGTTACATTAATGTCAGCCACCATACTTACCGGAATGGTTTCATGCGGAGGCAAAAAAAATGAAGAGATCGCAGCACCTCAGGGGATGCATGTTCTAAACCTTAACCGATTCGGAAAACCTTTCACCATTTTTGTTCCCGATACCGTGGCAAATAAAATGGAGATCGTTGAACAATCAAATGGCTCGCTCGATATCAGAGTAGGCAAGACCTTTGCCATTAGTATAAACGAACAGGCTGCAGACATTGAATTGCGTAAACAGGATATTAAAGGAGATGAAATAAATAAATTTAAAAGCTACCTGGCTGAAGAACCAAATGCCATTATGTGGGAAAGTGAAATCGTTCAGCCGGAATTCCACTTCTTAATCAACCAGAAGATCGGAACTACTGATTACAGTTTTGAGGACTTAAGAGATACTGAAGCAAATGCGCTGGGAAAAGATGCAATTCAAAGAATGTTTGACTCGGCTAAGAACATTAAGGAAATCCATAAAGAACAAAACTCATAAGCCCTTGTACGGGTTATGCATTACAAGCCGTTGTTTTTTCTGACAACGGCTTTTTTATGTACGGCTATTAACAATAATGTTAAATTATTAACAGCGTGCCGAATCTGAGAAGATTTTTATAATATTTGCTTAATTCAAACTAAAAATTATGTCAGAAGAACTTGAAAAAAATGATAGGGGCGATTTGTTCTCAAAATCTGTTAGGGCTGGTAAACGTACTTACTTTTTCGATGTAAAAAGTACCCGCGGTAATGATTATTACCTTACTATCACCGAAAGTAAAAAACGTTTCGGTACCGACGGGAAATTTACTTACGAAAAACACAAGATCTTTTTATATAAAGAAGATTTCGAAAAATTTATTGAAGGTTTGAATGAAGCAATTACTCATATTAAGGAAAACGCGCCAGAGGTTGAAACCAACTACGAGTCAGGAGAGAAAAAAGACCCTGCGGATCTGAGTTTCGAAGATCTGGGTACCTAAATACATAATTTTTAAAGGCGGTTCAAACCGCCTTTTTTATTTAAGTACTTTTATAACCGCCGGTAAAATAACCGATTCCCAAACCGCATATTCTTTGGCTGAAGGGTGAAGCCCATCCCAGGCTACAAGAGAACCGTCCTCTCCCATTTTTTTTGAGATCTCAAAAATATCTACAACCACAAGATTTCTTCTTTTTGCTTCAGATTGAATAACTGCATTAAACTCCGTTATTCCCTGGCTGATGTTCCTGCCATGAGAATAATTCTTTCCCGCAGGTGTTACCCCGAAATCGGGAATAGTGACCAGGATTATTTTTTTTCTGTCAGGAATTTCCTTTTCTATTACATTTAATATATACACAAGGTTCTTAGTGAAATCTGCTTTCGAAACACCCCTTACCCAATCATTCACGCCAATAAGCAGGGTGACAAAATCCGGCCGGAGCTTTTTTAATACAGGCAGTTCCTCCTCTATGAGATCTTCTGTAGTAAACCCATTCCTTGCAGGATTATCAAGGAGCCTGCATGAGATTTTATTTGCATTCAGATGTTCCGTCAATAAAAAGGGCCAGGATTCTTTCACGGAGGCCCCGGTTCCAATGGTATAGGAATCTCCAAGCGGAAGATATTTAATTGGTTTGATAGGTTGATTCATGAGGTCTCCTGAATTAAGATACGCTGAAACTAAGATTGCCAAAGAAACACTAAGATATATAAACCCTTTCATGATCATGTTCTTTCAAATTTACGATCCAGGTTTATTTTTAGATCTCCCGGCTGGTCGAATTAGTTAACTTTGTGCCACTGTTAATGAGATTGTTGATTCTTGATAATTATGATAGTTTTACCTACAACCTGGTTCACCTGGTTGAAAAGGTGAGTGACATTTCATTTGACGTCATTAAAAATGACCAGATTGCCCTGGATGCTGTGGATCAATACACTAAAATTCTTTTATCCCCAGGTCCGGGATTGCCATCTGAAGCTGGAGTCATGCCCGCATTATTGCAACGTTATCACAAAACAAAATCCATTTTTGGTGTCTGCCTCGGCTTACAGGCCATAGGCGAGGCATTTGGCTGTAAACTGAAAAATCTTGAAACCGTTTTTCATGGGCTTGCCACACCTGTAAATATTGCCGGGCCCGACCCGATCTTCAGGAACTGTCCCGGTAGTTTTAAAGCAGGAAGGTATCATTCCTGGGTAATCGACGAAACTAAATTAACCGATGCGCTTATTGTAACAGCTGTAGACCAGCAAAACTTAATTATGGCCGCAAAACACAAGCACTATGATGTCAGGGGTGTTCAGTTCCATCCTGAATCGATCCTTTCAGCGTGCGGGGAAACCATTCTTCAAAACTGGCTAACATTGAAATGAACAAAATAAAATCTAATTTTAAAGAATATAAGGACAAAGAATGGTAACCATCAAATCAAACGGCTACAGTATTTTTATCGGCGAAGATGTATTTAAGGCCATAACTTCTTTCCTGGATAAAAACGCGTACTCTTCTTATTTTATTCTTTGCGATGAAAATACACTTCAATGCTGTCTTCCTGTTTTAATCAGCTCCTGCCCAAAATTAGCTTCGGCCGGGATCATCGAGATCGAAAACGGTGAAACCAGTAAATCTTTGGAATTCAGCTCGCATATCTGGCAGACATTTATGGAGAACAAAGCAGATAAGCGCTCTTTACTGGTTAATTTAGGAGGAGGGGTTGTGAGTGACCTCGGAGGGTTCACCGCTTCTGTTTATAAGAGGGGCATAGATTTTATAAATATTCCCACCTCTCTTCTGGCAATGGCCGACGCGAGTGTGGGAGGAAAAACCGGCATCGATTTTAACGGGGTTAAAAATTCAATCGGTACATTCGCCCAACCAAAGGCCGTTTTCGTTCAACCTTCCTTTCTGATGACTTTGACCGAAAGGCATTTTCAGAATGGCCTGGCCGAAATTTATAAAATAGCTCTGGTCAATGATAAAAAACTATGGGAGGATTTAAAAGAAGGGCTGAATGCTGAAATCCTGGTACAAAAAAGTATTGCCCTGAAAAATAAGATCGTTTTGAAAGATCCCTTTGATAAAGGGATCCGGAACGTTCTTAATTTTGGTCATACACTCGGTCACGCGATCGAAGCCGTCTTTTTTGAAAACAAATATGGGTTGCTTCATGGGGAAGCCGTTATCATCGGAATGGTCATGGAAAGCCATATTGCCTGGCAAAAAAAAATGATCCTGAAAAAAGAACTAATGGAAGTTGTTTCAGTTCTCCGGGAATCGTTTATCCTTTATGATCTCCATAAGCTTGAATCTGAAACCGTCCTGGATCTGATGAGAAATGACAAAAAAACCTCATCCGATAAATTCTATTTCTCATTGATCAATAAACTTGGCTCTTGTAAAACTAACGTGGAAGTTAGTCGAAAACAGGTTTTAAAAGCTCTTGACTATTATAATACGCTTATTGGATGATAGAGCTTACAGCGCCGCAACATATCAGGAAAACACGTATTAAGCTGAGTGGCTCGAAAAGTATAAGCAACAGGCTCCTGGTCCTGAATGAAATTTCAGGACTTGATCTTTCTCTTGAAAATCTTTCCGATTCAGAAGATACCATCCTTCTTAAAAATGCGCTTCAACAAATCAAAGGGAATAACAAAGCTACGATCGACATTCATCATGCAGGTACTGACATGCGCTTTTTAACCGCTTTTTTAGCGGTGACGGAAGGTGAATGGACCTTAACAGGGTCGGATAGGATGAAACAGCGCCCTATTGGCGAACTGGTAGCAGCATTAAGATCAATAGGCGCGGATATCCGTTATGTTGAAAAGGAGGATTTTCCTCCTGTTTTGATCCGTGGAAAGAAATTAACGGGTGGAAACATAGAAATAGACAGCAGTGTCAGCAGCCAGTTTGTTTCGGCATTGTTATTAATAACCCCCGCTCTTGAAAAAGGGCTGTCTTTAACCCTCAAAGGCAACACAGTGTCCTGGCCTTATGTAAACATGACCGTTTCGTTGCTGAAAAACCTTGGGATGCGCATTACTCAATCACATAATAAGATCATTGTTGAAAAATCGTCGGCCTTAAGTCATCAATCGCCAATTATAATTGAATCCGACTGGTCTTCTGCGTCCTACTGGTATTCTATCTGCGCGCTTGATGGCATGGCCGGGATCGAATTAAGCATTTTACACAAAAACAGCCTGCAGGCCGATTCAGTTTTACCTGCATTGTACAAAAACCTCGGTGTAAAAACCACTTATAAAGAAGGCGCCATTATTCTTAAGTCCATTCCACCAATCGCTAAAAACTTCGACTATGATTTTACGGATTGCCCGGACATCGCGCAAACGGTTGCCCTAACCTGTTTTGGATTGGGAATAAAGGCAACCCTCCGGGGATTGAGCACTTTAAAGATAAAAGAAACAGACCGGATACATGCTCTGAAAACGGAGTTGGAAAAATTTGGAGTGAGCATAGTTATAACAGATGATACCCTTAGGATTGACAAGTACCCATCATCCGTGAAACGCTTAACTCATAACATCTCAACCTATAACGACCATAGAATGGCCATGAGCTTCGCCCCTTTGGCGTTGTTGATCAAACAGCTCCACATCGATGATCCTGCCGTGGTGCGCAAATCCTATGGTTCCTTTTGGGAAGATTTGAAATCCGTGGGTTTTAATGTAAATTTGCAGCCTTAATCTATGGCCTTTTTCGCATCTGATAAAAATACCGCTGAAGGGAGCGAAATGTCATTTCTCCAGCATCTGGAGGAATTACGCTGGCATCTCGTGCGAAGTGCCATTGTGATCGTTGTTTTCGGTGTTGCCGCATTCTGCCTGAACGATTTTTTATTTGATACCATTATTTTCGGTCCTTTAAAACAGGATTTTGTTTCATACAGAGCCCTGTGTTCTTTAGGCCATAAAATAGGTGTCGGCGATGTAATGTGCCTGGTTGTTAAACCGGCGCACCTTCAAACCCTAAGCGCTTCCGAACAGTTCTTTAATCATATGTGGATCTCGCTGATGTGCGGCCTGATCCTGGGTTTTCCATTTGTATTGTGGGAACTCTGGAAATTTATCCGGCCGGCGCTCAAAAACCAGGAAGTGGGTCCGGTTAAAATTTTTGTGATCATCGCTTCCTTTCTCTTTCTGATCGGGATCTTCTTCGGTTACTTTTTACTGTTCCCCATGAGTTACAATTTTCTCATTAATTACCAGGTTTCTTCAAGCGGTATTGTTCAAACTCAAAACACCTTTGATGATTATATTTCACTGATAAGTACCATGGTGCTGGTATCGGGTATTATTTTTGAAATGCCTGTGCTGGTATACTTTTTAACCCGTATGACCTTGCTTACGCCCGATTTTATGCGCAAATACCGCAAACATGCCGTAGTGGTCATTCTTATTGCCGCAGCGGTTATTACACCGAGTCCTGATGTAACCTCCCAGATGGTAGTTGCCGTACCCATGTATCTTTTGTATGAACTGAGTGTATTTGTTTCCGCATGGGCGATCAAAAAACATAAATTAAACGTTTAAAATCTACAACATGTCAAGCCAGGTAAAAGAATTTAACGACTATCGCGCCAGAATGAACGAGGTAATTCTTGGAAAAGATAATCTTGTCATAAAACGCTTATTTAATCTTGATACACAAACATACTCTGAAGGCGCGTTGAACGTAAAAACAAAAGAAATGCTGGGCCTTGTTGCCAGCATGGTTTTACGTTGTGACGATTGCATTAAATACCACCTCGAAAAATGTAAGGAACAAGGCTGCACAACAGAAGAAATTTATGAAGTGTTTGCAATAGCCAATATTGTAGGCGGAACAATTGTTATTCCTCATACACGCAGAGGAGCTGAATTCTGGGAGGAACTTATTAAATAAATACAACATGGGAGCGGTATTAATGATGGCCGGATTTATTTCCATGTTAGCGCTTGGATTACCCACACTCACCTGCTTCTACGCAAAACAAATGGGCCGGAATCCTAAAAAATGGTTTGTGATCGGATTTTTGTTGCCTGGTATCGCAACCATCATTCTTTCCTTTCTTCCGGATTTATCTGAAAAAGAACAAAGAAAGGATAAGCTTTAATCAATATCCCACACACTGGGGCGTTTTTTGGTATAGAACGGTTTGAAATAATTCTTATGTTCAAGTATGAACGCCATAATAAAATAAATAATGATCGGGCTTCCGAACGTAAAAAACGACAGATAAATAAAATACATTCTTACCGTGGTGGTTTTTATCCCCATCTTTTTTCCAAGCCACTGGCACACGCCAAAAGCCCTTTGTTCAAACCACTTGGATATCCTGTTGATCATGTCGTAAAGATAGAAAATTAGATCATTTCTGAAAAAACTGCCGGGGACTTAATTTGCGCCTATAAATCCTGCTCCCCCGGGAAGAACCTGTTTCAGGAAGGATTCAGGATAGCCGCGGCAATTCCACATTTCAAACATTTCCTGGAAGCACAATAATTATCATACAGGTTAATAATTGCCTGGCTTGCAGCAGCATTACTCAGATCGTCTTTTCGCTGTGCAAACAACCTGGTCTTGGTATTTGACTCTGCACGGCAATTGTTCAGGAGTTCCATCGTGGCCTGCGTATACTCTGGCTTTGCGATTTTTTTCGCATAAAAGAAAAAGAAAGGAGCAAAAGTATTGATAATCAAGTTTTCTGCCGAAGCCGCGCCGAAAGATACCACCTTCTCTGTTCTTTTTCCGTCCGCTTTATAGTGATTTTTCCAGTAACCGTCCGGCTCTATCTTAAGCGCATTCATCAGCTCCTTATAACTCTTTGTTTTATGCGGACTGATAAAAATTCCCGGATTTGAATATACCAAACCGGCAAATTGTACAAGCCTTATGGTTGGAAAATTGGCCGGCCGTAATTTCGAAAACTTAAAAAGTTCTTTTTGGAGCGGAGTCAGCCGGTATTTGTTTTTAAGGTGATCAAATTCATTCTGAAGACCCCTGATGTATTTATCTTCAAACTGGTTTTCGAGGAGTCCTGACATGCCTAACAACAATGCCTCTAGCTGCACCGGGTTATCAGTATGCCTCAATAACAAATGAAGGGGAAGTTGTTTGGCAATTAACTCAAAAGGAAGTCCATTTACTTTAAAACCGAAATTCCTCAACAGGCAGGTGTAAAAAGTCTGGGAGTAGTCACCCTTAAACAGGTGATAGTACTCTCCGATCCGCTTTACCTTTTCTTCAAGCCTTTCGATCGTCATTCTTTCCATCCAGCTTACGAATTTCAGGTCATTCACCTGTGCGAGCTGCGCGGCGCAGGGCAATCTGGATTTCGTTGTGGACAGGTGTTCATATACCTGCAAAGTTTTGTCATCAATAAAATTTTTAAGCTCCAGCACCTCCACATTATTATTTGTATTCTGCTCAAGCTCTACATCGTGTTCATACACCACATGCAGAATAATATTATCATAACTTCTGTTCTGCTGGTGATTGTGTTTTAGCCAATCACTCGTTCTGATATGAAGTTCTATATTGCCAACAAGCGTTATAGTATTTAAACGGATCTGCGCATTAAAAAAATCGGGACCGGCGTCCACATTCAGATCACCCGGCCTTAACACAAGCAGCTCATTCCCGGAACAGGTTACAAGCGATACTGGCTTTAACAATTTGTAGCGCCAGATGAACTGAAGCAACTCCTCGTTAAATCTAAGCATATCCCTTTATCTTATAAATAATAAACCCAATCCACTCATGGATAAGGAATTCAAAAGCAAACAAGGTTCCGGGATTGGGAATGAACAAATGATCAAATGTAAAACGCCTTACCCCGCTTGAGCGGTTAGTAATATAAGGCGTCAGGTTTTTATACCCGGCTTTTCTAAAAACAGCCATGGCTCTTGGCATATGGTACGCAGAAGTAACCAGTAAAAAATTACCATCAATTTTCAGGCTATCGAGTGTTTTTTTTGTGAAAACCGCATTTTCATAGGTGTTTTTACTTTCCTGTTCCGTCACCAGCCCACTGTCAGGAAAATGAATACTTTCCAAATATCTCCTGACATACAAAGCTTCTTTTTTTTCAGGAAATTCAATACTTCCCGATCCCCCTGTAAAAATTATTCTTTTTATCCTTCCTTTGTAAAATAAGGGAAGCGTCTGAAACAGGCGGTCGCCACTATGGCCGAAATTTATTTTTTTTAAGCGCAGGTCGATATCCCCTATCCCACCCAAAACAATAGCTCCCTCATATTTTGTATCCATTAGATCGTAGTCAGGGGTGACCGGCTCCCAGGCCCTGAAACATTCATCCACCAAAAAGGAGTTGCTGCAGAGATAAAGGATCGTAAAAGCAGTAATCCTGAGCCTTCGTGCACGACCCTCCGATTTTGTGCGAAAAGACCAGATCAATAAGATAAATACCCAGGCGAGTGGGGAAAACAAAAAAGCAAATAATTTAGAGAAGTAGAAAAACATAAGAATGAACTAAATTAATAAAAGCAAAGGAATGTTTTTTTATTATTCGTCGAAAGCTATCTGTTATTTGGCTCCATTATTTTTATTGAGGCGTCCACAGGAAAAATGGAATTGTTATCTTTACTACTTAATAGTTTTTTATGCAAAAGATCCTTATAGCCAACCGTGGAGAGATTGCCCTGCGTATTATGCGGAGCGCGCGTGAAATGGGAATTAAGACCGTAGCCATTTATTCGGAAGCGGACAGGAATGCTTTATTTGTGAGGTATGCCGATGAGGCCGTGTGTGTTGGTCCTCCC
>Ga0208492_1001741_pt1 | contig 12360 bp, 11 predicted proteins | sample Subbioar_CSW14AB_FD_184820 | JGI IMG/M metagenome (GOLD analysis project Ga0208492, IMG submission 184820) | Serpentinite rock and fluid subsurface biosphere microbial communities from McLaughlin Reserve, California, USA - CR12Mar_CSW14AB (SPAdes) | ecosystem: Environmental > Terrestrial > Deep... | reverse complement strand
CAATCCTGCCGTGCAGTTTGGAGCGGTCCCCGTTTTTGTTGATGTGGATTTGACCACGCACAATATCAACGCCGACTTGATTGAAGCGGCGATTTCTCCAAAAACCAAAGCTATCATGCTTGCTCATACATTGGGCAATCCATTTAATCTGGATAAGGTCACGGAGATCTGCAAAAAGTATAACCTATGGCTGGTAGAGGATACTTGTGATGCTTTGGGAGCCACCTATAAGGGGCAAAAGGTAGGGACCTTTGGAGATATTGGAACCTTGAGTTTCTATCCTGCCCACCACATTACCATGGGGGAAGGAGGTGCTGTTTTTACCAATAATCCGCAGCTTAAAGTAATAGCAGAGTCTTTCCGAGATTGGGGTAGGGATTGCTATTGTGCACCGGGGATGGATAATACCTGCGGCTGCCGATTTGCACAGCAGCATGGAGACTTACCTTTTGGCTATGACCATAAGTATGTCTATTCCCATGCCGGCTATAATCTCAAGATTACTGACATGCAGGCCGCTTGTGGCTTAGCCCAATTGGAAAAGCTTGAAGGATTTATCCAAAAGCGTAGAGAAAATTTTGACTACTTGAAAAACCGCCTGCAATCCCTTTCTGAGTTTATCCATCTATCCGAAGCTACACCTAATTCTGTGCCTTCTTGGTTTGGATTTCCAATTACCTTAAAGGATGGTTGCGGAACAGAACGAGTGCAATTGACCCAATACTTGGATCAGCATAAGATAGGGACGCGTTTGCTATTTGCCGGTAATCTCATTCGACAGCCGTATTTCAAGGATATTAACTATCGAGTGGTAGGTAGCCTAGAAAATACAGACAAAACCATGCGTGATACCTTCTGGATCGGCTTGTATCCTGCCTTAGGGCCAGATCATTTTGAATTTGTAGCAGAAAAGTTAGAAGAGTTTTTTGGGTTGAATTTTTGATGTCAAAAAAGACCATCCTTCTAACCGGTGCAACGGGTTACCTCGGAAGCGAATTGTTAAAACATTGGTTTTCTGAAGGGCATAAGCTCATTATCTTGAAGCGATCTACTTCAAATGTATATCGAATAGAAAATGAATTAAGTCAATGTGTTTCTTTTAATGTAGATGAGCCTAATTGGGAAAGGGTTTTTAATGAATATTCTATTGATGTGATAGTGCATACCGCCGCATCTTATGGAAGAAAAGGTGAGACTATTGATGAAGTGGTATTTGCAAATACCCTATTCCCATTACACCTTCTAGACTTAGCCATCAAGGCTAATGTTCCTTACTTTATAAATACAGCTTCATCACTTCCTCGAACTATTAACGAATACTCCCTTTCTAAAGCGCATTTTCAGGATTGGCTAATTCAAAAGAAAGATCAGATTCAATTTGTCGACATGGTTTTGGAGTATTTCTATGGACCAGGAGATGACGATTGGAAGTTTATCAGTATGGTAGTTAAAAAATTAAAAGAAAACGTGCCAACCATAGACTTTACCAGTGGAACTCAAAAAAGAGATTTTATCTACATCTCGGATGTAGTTTCAGCCTATGACGTTATTTTAAATAGAATTGAAGAACTGAAAAGCGGAACTACAATTCCTGTTGGGTCTGGGACTGCATACTCCCTTAGATCGGTAGTAGAACTTTGCCAAGAATTAGTGGGAATTCATTCTACAAAATTAAATTTTGGGGCTCTACCTGATCGCCTTGGAGAGATTCCTGCTTCTCATGCGGATACCAGTAGGATAGAAAGTTTAGGATGGACCTTATCCTTTTCATTGAATTCAGGAATAAATAAAGTAATCAACTAACTATATGAAATTTTTAATTACAGGTGGCTGTGGGTTTATTGGGTCTAATTTGGCGGCTGAGGTTTTGAGCAGAGGAGAAGAATTGATTGTATTTGATAATTTGTTTAGGTACGGCAGTAGTAAAAATCTGGACTGGCTTAGAACAAAAGGAGAATTCAATCATTTCCACTATGATATTCGAAATTACAACGATGTGGAAACTGTCATTCAATCGGAAAAGCCTGATGTGATCTTTCACTTGGCTGGGCAGGTAGCCATGACAACGTCTATTAGTAATCCTAGGCTGGATTTTGAGATTAATGCGCTTGGGACTCATAATGTATTAGAGTCAGTAAGGAAACATCAACCCAATTGTGTGATTCTTTATTCTTCATCAAATAAAGTCTATGGTGATTTTGATTATTTGACTTTTGAGGAAACAGATACCCGATATATCTGTAAGGAATATCCAAATGGTTTTGATGAGAGTCTAAAGCTAGAGTTTCACTCTCCATATGGATGCTCCAAGGGAACTGCAGATCAATATTTATTGGATTATGCTAGAATTTTCGGTTTAAAGACTGCTGTCTTTAGACATTCAAGTATGTATGGTGGAAACCAATATGCAACTATTGATCAAGGTTGGGTCGGTTGGTTTTGTCAACAGGCTCTTGAAATTAAAAATGGGGAAGCCAAAAAGCCATTTACAATTTCAGGATCTGGCAAACAAGTAAGGGATGTTTTACATGCAGAAGATGTAGTTGACCTTTATTTTACAGCTTTAAAGCACATTGATTCAGTAAAAGGAAAGGCGTTCAATGTTGGAGGTGGAATGGATAATAGTCTTTCCTTAATCGAACTCTTTAAGATGTTGGAAGAAATTTTAGAAATCAAGATGAACTACACTCGTTTACCCCAAAGGCAAAGTGATCAATTAATTTTTGTGGCTGACAATACGTTAATTACGAGTTTAACCGGATGGACTCCAAAAATAAAGTCTTCCGAAGGCCTTAAAAGAATGTTGAATTGGCTCTCCTAACCGATCTTAAAGTAAGATTTCTTAGCGGACATGAAAGGACAATAAGGGCGAAAAAGAATATTCTTGCTTTATTGATCCTAAAGGGATACAATGTGGCTATTAGTTTAGCGTTGATTCCTTTGACATTGAAGCTCTTAGATGACTATCAATATGGTGTATGGATTACATTATTTAACGTTTTGTCTTGGATTTCAATATTTGATATAGGAATTGGAAATGGCCTCAGAAATAAGTTTGCTGAAGCTTTAGCAATTAATAATATTAAAGAGGCAAGAGCTTATGTAAGTACAGGTTATTTTTTGATGGTGGGGATTTCAATTTTTCTGGTTGTGTTTTTTATAGTCCCATGGATGATTATTGATTGGACCAAAGTATTCAATGTTCCTGAATATTTCGGAAAAGATCTATTTTATCTGATTGGAATCGCTTTTTTTCTGACTAGTATTCAGTTTACCATAAAATTGATAGGTACATTACTTACTGCAAGCCATAAACCTGCTGTGTCTGAACTCATTGGTACTGTTTCCAATACATTAATTATTTTAATTCTTTTCTTTTTTAAGTCTTTGATGATCAGTAGTTTATTTTCAGTTGGCCTTGTATATACAGCGATACCTCTTCTTGTTTTTATCATTGCTTCCATTTATTTTTTCAATAATCAGTTTAAAGAAGTTTATCCTTCTATTAGGTTTTTTGAAAAGGAAAAAATAAAAACTTTATTTTCTCTAGGCTCCCAATTTTTTATTATTCAAATAGCTGTTGTTGTGATTTTTTCGACGGATAGTATGATTATAACGCATACTTTGTCGCCTGAAGAGGTCACTTCATATAATATAGTATTTAGATATTTTGCAATAGTTACAATGTTAGCTGGAATTTTCATGACTCCATTTTGGAGTGCTTATACGGAGGCTGCTACGAAAAATGATTTTGATTGGATAAAAAAAATTCTAAAAAAGCAAATAAAAGCTATGATTTTAATTTTAGCTTTTGTGTTATGTTTGCTCTTTTCAGCTAAGTGGATCATTCCATTCTGGCTACAAGAAGATATAATTCTAAGTCAAATATTATTATGGGGAATGGCAGGTTTTGCTGTAGTCTCGGTTTGGAATAATATTTTTTCTTTTTTATTGAACGGACTGAGTATTACTAAGGTACAGACTTATACTTCTGTAATTGGAACATTGATTAATATTCCTTTGTCAATTTGTTTTGCACGATTTTGGGGAAATGGTGGAGTAATTATTGCTTCTATTGTTTCACTATCACTATTTGCGATTTTTGGCTCCATAAAGGCAATTACATTCATTAAATCAAATTCATGAATCCATTAGTAAGTATTTTAATCCCTGTTTACAATCGTGTTAATCTTGTATCTGAGACAATTGAATCAGCTTTAAAACAAACTTATCGAAATATAGAAATTGTTATTGTAGATAATTGTAGTACTGATGGTACTTGGGACTTGTTAAAGGACTATGCTTTAAAAGATGATAGAATCAGAATTTTTCAGAATGAAGAAAATATTGGACCTGTAAGAAATTGGAAAAGATGTATTGTTGAAGCTAAAGGTGATTATTCAAAAATATTATTCTCAGATGATCTAATTTCCGATAATTTTATTGATGAAACTTTAAAAATTTTTGATAATAAATCTGCCTTTGTCTTAGCCTCTGTTAACGTGTTTGGTAGACCCAACATAGATATTTGTAAATACTTAAATTTATATAAATTGCCAGTTGATATTTATTTAAATGATATTTTACTAATTAATTCATATGGTTTCCCTGTCTCGCCAGGGGCTGCTTTATTTAGAACTAGAGATCTTCTTGATTCTTTAGAGATTCAAATTCAGAATCCACTTGATCTAGATTTTCCTAGATTTGGTGCGGGAAATGACTTGTTGTTATTTTTAAACACTTCTTTAAAATATAATTATATTAAAATATCGAATAGAGCTACAGCTTTTTTTCGGTCACATGATGATTCGTTTACAATTAGTAATAAACTTAATATTTATTATGATTACGCGAAATATTATTTTGCAAAAAGCAATTCTTATTCTATTTTGTCTAAAATGAAATCAATACTGATGTTAAGAAATTTTAAAAATTTGAGGAATAATAGTGTTTATTTTTTAATAAATGAAAGAGTTAGTATTATATTTATATTTTATATTATATATAGAAAGTTTTTAAATTTTATATAGGTTTTTGTGAAGATTAATAAGTATCAAGCTTTGGCGTTTTTGTTTGGTCTTGGTTCAGCTATTACAGTTAGGATTATTGGTATATTTGCTATTAGCGATATAATTAGTTTAATTTTTCTACCATTTTTATTAATCGAGCGAAATTTGTTTCGGGAAAAATTGTTTTCAAAATTAATTTTATTTTTAATTTTATGGATGGTTTCCACTTTTTTATCTGATATTTATAACAAAACAGATTTATTGAATTCATTAAAAGGATTTTTTACTTTAATTCCGTTCTTCTCTTGCTTAGTTTTTTCATATTGGCTTTTGAAAAAAAACTTAGATCTGATTAATTGGTTCCTTTGGGGCTATATTTTTTCATTTATTCTTAGTGCAGGTTTAGGATTTGATGCATTCTATATTGAAATGATAAAAAATAAAGGAGTTAATAGTATTGAAGAGTTAGGGCATTATAATAAGATTTTTGTTTGGATTATCTCTTCCTTTATAACTGGTGCATTCTCAATTACTTATTTTAGATTTTATCCAAAATTAGTTTTATTTTTTTTATTTGTATTATCCCTTTTTCAACTTTTTGAAGGTTCAAGAGGGTTGTTTTTAATCACCTTTTCTTGTTCCTTGTTTATTTTTTACTTTTTGAGATTAATTAATTATAATTTTTCTAATTTTTTAAATTCTTTTTACTTTAATTTCAAAAAATTAAGTATGTTTATTTTTCAATTTGGTATAGTTTTATTTTTATCTTATTTCATTTATTTTTTGTCTGTTACAAATGGCTTATTAGGAGAAACTGAATTAGAGAAATTTCAAATTCAAAAAGATACAAAAATTGGTTTGCTTTCAGGTAGAAAGGAATTTGTATCTTCCTTTTTAGCTATTAAAGATTCTCCAATTTTTGGTCATGGATCATTCGCGGTAGATAAAAAAGGGTATGCTATTGAGGCTGCATTAATCACCGGTGATGATTATACATATAATGTTTTATATAAAACAGAGGATGAGTTTCAAATTCCTGCTCATTCTCATATTTGGCATGCTTGGGTTACAAATGGTTTTTTGGGAGCATTTTTTTGGTTCTTTGTTTTATTTAAGATTTTGTTAAAGTTTTTTAGATATTATTTATTGGATTTTCCTAAGTATCTTGCTTTTGCTCTTTTAGCCCTTGGTAATGCATTTTGGAATATTTTATTTAGTCCATTTTCTCAAAAACCTTATCTTTCTATGATAATCATTTTTTTTATAGTTATTATGGAGATTTCAAATAAAGTTAAAAATTAATAATTATGATTAGTGTAATTACTCCAGTATTAAATGGCGCTTCTTTCTTGAGAGAAAATATATTAAGTGTTGTTTCTTTAAATATACCTTTTGAACATATAATTGTTGATGGTGGTTCTACCGATGGTACTCTAGAAATACTTAATGAATTCCCTCATTTGATAGTAGTTTCGCAGACTACTAATACTGGTATGTATGGTGCAATTGATTTAGGTTTTTCATTAGCAAAAGGAGATTTTATTTGTTGGATTAATTGTGATGATAGGATTATAAAAGATGGTTTTGAGAAAATGTATTATTATGCAATTGATTATCAATTAGATTTTGTTTCATCTGATGGAATTTTTTTATTTACTTCGTCTCAAGATAAAGTTTTGATAAAAAGCACTAAATTTTTAAAGTATTTTCTTAGAAATGGTTTTTTTCCTTTTTCTCAACCGAGTGTTATTTTTACTAAAAAAATTTACAATTGTGTTTCTGGTTTTAATTATTTAAAGTATAAGATTACTGGCGATGGAGACTTGTTTTTTAGAATGTCTCTAATTGAAAATGCTAGATTTGGTTATATTAAAGTTAATTCTTCTTTGTTTTTAAAACACGGTAATTCACTTGGAGACAAAAATTCTGTTTTAGCTTTGAATGAATTAGTATCTAATTTAGATCGTCCAAAATGTTCTTTTATAAATAGGGTTTTGTTTCGATTGGTTAAATGGATAAATATTTGATTATTCTTTTAACTAGTTTGGTATTTTAATAATTATGTAATATGAAAGTAGTGTTTTTGATAATTGATTATGCCCCGCATCAAGTTGTTTCTATTCAATCATTAATTAAATTTTATGATATTGAGGTATATTCATTTACACAAAATAAGATTGATTCTGTTCCGTTTGATTCAAATAAATTTTTTCATTTTTTTTATGGAGATTTTTCTAGAGATAATATTCTTAATCAAATTCTAAATATAAATCCTAGTTTTATTGTGGTTTCTGGTTGGATAAACAAGGATTTTGTTTGGATCTCATCTAAAATTAGAAAGAAGCTTAAAATTTCTACTGTTGCTTGTTCTGATACTCAATGGAGGAATACTCTAAGTCAAAACCTTAATTGTTTGTTTAGTTTTTTTTACATTAAAAATGCTTTTTCTCATATTTGGGTTTCAGGAATTCTTCAGTATGAATATGCTGTGCGTTTGGGTTTTTCTAGAAAGAATATTATATTTAATTCATTAAGTTGTGATTTAGAATTATTCTCTAATTTTTCTATAGATTTTAAAAGATCTTCTTATCCTAGGAATTTCCTTTTTGTAGGAAGATTTATTCCTTTAAAAGGTATTGATTTGTTATTGGAAGCTTGGAATTTGATTTCTGATAAAAAAAATTGGACTCTTACATTAATTGGGGAGGGTTCCATGTTTGATAAAGTTAGTAGCTATAATAATGTAATTATTAAAGATTTTCTTTCTCAAAAACAATTGATTAATGAATATAAATTTTCAGGTTGTTTTGTTTTACCTTCCTTGTTTGAGCAATGGGGTTTGGTTATTCATGAAGCAGCTGCTTGTGGATTACCTATTATTGCTACTGATGTTTGTGGAGCTGTTCCTCATTTTTTAATAGATGGTTTTAATGGTTTTAAGGTTAATACATCTATAGATAGTATAAAATTAGCTTTAATTAAGATTATGTCTATGGATGATCAAGACCTTTTTAAATTTGGTGAAAATAGTAAATTATTGTCAAAAAGTATTACTCCTGAAATTGGAGCTGCGCAGTTGATGAGTTTGATGATGGAAAAGTAATGTCATGAAGATTCTACACGTTATTTCAAGTATTGATAAAGAGGTAGGAGGACCTTCTTTAAGTGTTATTAATTTAGTCGAGGCTTGTAATAGAATTGGTTTGGATGCTGAGATTCTTACTTTTTCTAAAAACTTTAGTAATTTTTCTAAACTTGGCTTTATTAATTTTCTTTCAAAACCAAATTATAAAAGGTTTAGTTATTCAAGAGATATTAATAGATTTTTGGAGCAATATAAATTTGATGTTTATTATTCTCATGGTTTATGGCAGTACCCTTCTATTGCAACTTTTAAGTTTGCTATAAAGAATAAGAAACCTTTAATAATTATGCCTCATGGAATGTTGTATGATGAGGCTTTGAAAAAATCTAATTTTATTAAAAATGTATCTTTATTCTTTTATCTCAAATTTTATTTAAATAAGTCAACTGTAATCCATGCTACTTCCATTCAGGAGTTAAATTCTGTTAGAGCTTTAGGAATTAATGTGCCAATTGCTGTTATACCTAATGCGGTGGATATTTCGGGATTTTTAAAAAATGATTTTATACAAGTAAGAAAGAAGCAGATTGGGTTTTTAGGCCGTTTAGATCCCATTAAGAATATTGAGATTTTATTGTATGCATGGGCAAAATTATCAATTAAATTATTGGACTGGGAATTAGTTTTGATTGGTGATGGTGATTCTTCCTATAAAAAATACTTGTGTGATTTAGCAAATAGCCTAAATATTTCTAATATTAGATTTACTGGATTTTTAGATGGGGATAGTAAGGATTTAGCATTGAAAACTTTAAATTATATTGTTTTACCTAGTAAATCTGAAAATTTTGGTATGGTTGTTTTAGAAGCTCTTATGCGTGAAATTCCTGTAATTGCTTCTAAAGGAACCCCTTGGGAAGATTTGAATAGGTTTAATGCGGGTTGGTGGATAGACGTAGGAGTAGATCCTCTAGTTGAGGCATTATATAAGGCTATTGGGTTATCCGATGCTGATAGAATTGTTATGGGGCGTAATGGTAAAAAACTTGTTGAAGAGGTGTATAGCATTGAATCAGTTTCTAATCAAATGAATTTGCTTTATAAATGGATTTTAGGTCTAGGAGAAAAGCCTAATTTTGTTTATTTAAAATGATCTTAGATATCAATAGAAACAGAGAGGCAGTTAAGTATTCCAAAAAGGAATTGATGTTTAGGGTTCTTTGGATTCCTGCAAGTTGGTTTTTCCGTTTGTCTCCCAGACCTTTTTTTGGGTTTCGAAGATTTCTTCTTCGTTCGTTTGGAGCACAAGTGGGTAAAAGGGTGAATATCTATTCCTCTTCTAGGATTTACTTTCCTTGGAATTTGAAAATAGGCGACTACAGTGCGATAGGGGAAAGTGCACTGATCTATAATTTGGGAATGGTGGAAATCGGTGAAAATGTGACGATATCTCATTTGGCTCAAGTCTGCGCGGGTACTCATGACTATTCAGATCCGACCATGCCGCTGTTAAAACCAAAAATTGTGATTGAAGATAATGCTTGGATATGTTCGCAGGCTTTTGTGGGTCCTGGAGTTAGGGTAAAAGAAGGGGCTGTCATCGGTGCTTGTGCTGTATTGACCAAAGATTCCGAACCATGGAAAATCTATGGAGGAAATCCTGCGAAACCAATTAAGGATAGAGTTTAAGTAAAGAAGTGAAAATCCCCATATCGGTCATCGTATCCACCAAGAATGAAGAAAAGAATCTTCCTTCTTGTCTAGATAAGCTTTTAGAATTTGACGAGATCATTGTAGTTGATTCCGCTAGCACTGACAAAACGCCACTGATTGTAGCTGAATTTGGTTACTCGCTGATCAATTTTAGTTGGAACGGAAAATTCCCCAAAAAACGAAACTGGGCGCTTCGAAACCTCTCCTTGAGAAATGATTGGATTTTATTTTTAGATGCCGATGAGCAAGTCACCCCGGAGTTTGTCCAAGAGGTATCGATTTTGACAACAAAAGATGGTTTTTCAGGTTTTTGGATCAATTACCAAGATCATTTTATGGGAAAGAAACTTCAGTATGGTCTTCAAATGAGGAAGCTTGCACTGTTTAAAAAGGGGTACGGAGAATATGAACGTATTGATGAAGATTCCTGGTCTCATTTGGACATGGAGGTCCATGAGCATCCAATTGTGAAAGGGAATATTGGGACGCTAAATTCGAGAATCATTCATAATGATTACAAAGGATTAGAGCGCTACATCGAACGTCACAATGCTTATTCTACTTGGGAGGCCAAGCGCTACTTGCAGTTAAAAAAGAATAAAAACGTTTCCCTAACTTTTCGTCAACGAGTGAAGTATGGTTTGATAGAAACAGGTTTACTTCCTTATATCTATTTTATTGGAGCTTACTTTTTAAAACTTGGCTTTTTGGATGGTAAGGAGGGGTACTACATCGCTCAGTATAAAAAGCACTATTTTTTTCAGATTCAAACCAAAATTAAGGAGCTAAGCACTTGAAAGTTTCTGTCATTACGGTTACCTATAACTCTGCCGAAACGCTTGCAGATACAATCCGAAGCGTGGCTATGCAGAAAGGGGTGGATGTTGAGTTTATCATTGTGGACGGGAAGTCCAAGGATGGGACGGTACAAGTGATCGAACGGCATCAAGACAAGGTACATTCCTGGATCTCCGAGCCGGATAAGGGTCTCTACGATGCCATCAATAAGGGATTACGGATGGCGACAGGGGATATCGTGGGTGTCTTGCATTCCGATGATTTTTACCATCGAGAGGATACCTTGGCCCAGGTCGTGAATGCCTTTCAGGAGTATGGAGTAGAGTCGGTCTTCGGTGATGTGATTTTCGTCAAGCCGGATGACCTTACCAAGACTGTCCGCTACTATGATTCAGGTAAGTTTAGCCCTGAAAAATTCAAGAATGGCATCATGCCCGCGCATCCCTCGTTTTTTACCTATCGAAAAAATTACGAGAAGTATGGATTTTACAGGACAGACTATAAGATTGCTGCGGATTTTGAATTGTTGGTACGGTTTCTTCATACACACCGCTTAAGTTATCATCACTTACCCGTGGATCTGATTACCATGCGTACCGGAGGCCTCAGCACCAAATCATGGAAGAGCAACATCATCATCAATCAGGAAGATCTCCGGGCCTGCCGTGAAAATGGAATCCATACCAATTATTTTAAGCTCTATTCTAGATATTTTGGTAAAATCAGGGAATTATTCCCTTATCTGTTTTGAAGGCATTTGTATTTCTTTTTGTCTTTTTTCTAGTTCAGCAGCTTCCCGCGCAGGTGATTCCGGCGGGTTTTCCTGTTTTAGAGGAGTTGATGAGGCGCAGGCAGCTTTTGGGTGAGCTTGAGGAAGACTATTCTTTTGTTCTTCGGCCGGCCTTGCAGGATTATAAAGTCTATGGCGCTACTTCCTATTTTCCCGTCCCGCTAGATGAATCTGTAGAGTTAGGTTTGTTGCCTTTTGTCCAAACGACCCGCTTCGCTACCAAACGGCCTTACGGATGGGCGGATTATGGAATGATTCCTACTCCGGGATTACAGAGTTACTTTTCTGCAGGGGTGTATGCCCGCTGGAAAGGACTTGAGCTGACCCTCCGGCCTGAGTGGGTGCTGGCACAGAACAAGCGGTTTGAAGGATTTAAAGGATTTGGTAATAGGGATTGGGATAGAGAGCGTTTTTTGTATTGGAATACCGCAGATAATCCGGAGCGGTTTGGTACGGGTGTGTATACGAGATTAGGTTTGGGACAGAGCGCTCTTTCCTATTCCTACGGCGCTTTTCAGGCCTCCCTAGGTACAGAAAATATTTGGTGGGGACCGGGTCAGTTCAATGCGCTTACTTTTTCCAACAATGCGCAGGGCTTTCCACATGTTACCATCCGCACCCGTAGGCCTGCAAAGACTTTTTTGGGGAATATGGAGGTGCAGCTTTTATCAGGTCGCTTAGAATCTGAGCGTTTTTCTCCTTCCCAGTCCGACAGTTTGAATCGTTTGTATTTCAGGCCTTATCGAGACAAATGGAAGTATTTGAATGGCCTGATCCTTTCCTGGAATCCCAAGTGGGTGAAAGGACTGCATGTAGGGGGTATTCGTACGGTGCAGACATTTTCAGATTCGGTTGGAACAGGTTTTATAGATATCCTTCCTGTGTTTTGGGGCATTACAAAGAAGTCGGTGGGTTCGGACCTTGTGGGAGAATCTGACCGAGGCCGAAGTCAGCAGATTAGCATT